>Ga0182745_1001282_pt1 | contig 24597 bp, 16 predicted proteins | sample eDN3rd30CKraftBY_FD_128523 | JGI IMG/M metagenome (GOLD analysis project Ga0182745, IMG submission 128523) | Enriched backyard soil microbial communities from Emeryville, California, USA - eDNA 3rd pass 30_C Kraft BY (version 2) (version 2) | ecosystem: Environmental > Terrestrial > Soil >... | reverse complement strand
GCCGGTGGTGGCGAGTTGGGGATGAAGCAGGAGTTGGTGGATCTCGCGGGCGACGTAGCGCTTGAGGCAGCGGATGATGAACTGCTGGCTCTTGCCTTGGGCACGCCGGCGAGCGACGTAGTCCTTGGTCGGTTGGTGGCAGGTCATGCGGACCATGACGATGCGCCAGAGGGCGTGGTTGGCGTCGCGGTTGCCGCCCTTGTTGAGGCGGTGGCCGACGTGTTTGCCCGAGGAGGCCTCGACCGGTGACGCCCCGCAGAGGGCGGCGAAGGCGGCGTCGCTGGTGAGCCGTTCGGGGTTGTCGCCGGCGGCGACCAGCAGGATGGACGCGACATCAGGACCGATGCCCACGGCGTTGCGCAGGGCCGGGTTGGCCTGCGTGGTGAGTTCGTCGAGCCGGGTTCGCAGGGCGTCGAGGTCGTTGGTGAGCATCTGGTGCTGGCGGGCGAGGGTGCGCAGCGCAGCCTTCGTCGTCTCAGCAGGCTCGGAGCCCTCTCCGCATCGGAACCGGGCGGCTCGGGCGACCCGCTCGTCGGTGTCGAGCGGTTCGAGGGCCTCGCGGAGCTGGTCAGGGGCGGTGACGAGCAGGTCGCGGATCTGGTTGGCGATGCGGGTCCTGTGATTGCGCGTCGAGCAGAACACGATCCGCAGCGCCCGGATGGCTTCGACGATCCCGTCAGCGGCCTTCGGGACCGACGTGGCCTCACCGTTGAGCACCGCCCTCGCCGCGGCCTCGGCATCGACGGTGTCGCTCTTGCCTCGACGCCGCCGGAGCTGACGGTTCGGGCGGTTGACCTCGACCACCTCGATCCCGCGTGCGGTGAGGAACCGGGCGAGGCCGAGGCCGTAGGCGCCGGTCCCCTCGACGCCGACCTTCGCGATCGTGCCGTGCGAATCGAGCCAACGCGCCAGGCGCCGGTAGCCGGCCGCGGTCGCCGGGAACGTCTCGGTGCCGAGGATCCGTCCGATCTCGTCGACGACTGCTGCGACGTGGAACTCCTTGTGGGTGTCGACACCGCCGTAGACGGTGCGTTCGTGGTCGACCATGCTTGATCCGGTCCTTCTTGCTCGATGGTTGGAAGGGCACCACCGGCCGGGACGGTCGGACAGGACACTCAGGGTGACTGCTCAAAGCTCCTATGAGGTCACGTTCGACCCGACCGGCTGGTGCGCGTCCACGGCCAGGACCGAGCCGACAGATCAGCGACAAGACATCACATCGTCAGTCGCACCCAGAGTCAGACTCGACCCCGACCGGGGACCCCACCATCTTGAGTGTCAGACCCCGTTCGTAGGTTTGAGCCATGCCCTCCCTGCGTGCCGCACCCCTCGTTCCTCCGTCCCCGGCGAGCCGGGCAGACGTGCGCCCACGAGGCTCGCCATCACCATCGCGGTCGATGAGCGCCATGTGGCGTTCATCCATCGCTTCGCGAGCACCCGCGGCTACCGCTCCCGATCCGAGGTCATCCATCAGGCCACCGACCGGTTGCAGAGCTCCGAGCATCGGGACACGTCCGTCGCGTCCTCCCGCGAACGGTCCACCGACGACCGGGAAGCGTGGGATGCGACCCTGCCCGACGGGCTCGCCTGCCGCGCGCCCTCGACCCCCGTGACGGTTCAGTCGACGGGTGTGAGGAACCGGCAGCGGGGCCCCGGAGCCCGGGTCAACCGCGCGTCGAGCGAAGCGACGGGCGCGTCGAGCGCTTCACCCATCGCGACGTACCACGCGTCGTACGGCGTGACGGTCTCCCGGAGCTCCCAGACCCGTTGGGCGAACGGCTCGTACGGGAAGAGGTCGAACGACGCCTGCTGCAGATCCTCCAAGGCCAGGGCTGCGATCTCGGGTGCGAGACGCCCGCTGAGCACCCTGCGCCGAAGCGTGCTCGCCACCTCGGCCGGCATGAGGTGGGGTGCGGCAATCGCTCCGATGGCCAGGACCTCCTCGGCCCATCGCCCGTCGTCGCCGTCGTCGACGAGCCACGCCACCACGACCGATGCGTCGGCCACCACGCTCACCGCCGGTCTGCGTCTCGAAGCTCGATGATCTCCTCCGCCGAGAACTTCGTGCCCGTCGCCCGCTTCCGCTGGCGGACGCGGGCCAGCACCGCCTCCATCTCCGGCCGTCGCGCCAGCTCGATCAGCTCGAGCCGCAGGTACTCCTGGAGCGAGCGACCCGATCGAGCCGCTCGTGCGGCGAGCTCATCGCGGGTTTCATCCGGCACATCTCGAACGGTGATCGCACCCATGCCTGCATTTTGCAGCGAATGGTTGCGATCTGCAACGTCCTTGGTTGAGGAGGCCATGCCTCCAGGCTGCAGTTCCGTCTCGGGTCCCGCCAGGGATGCGACCGATCTGGCTCAAGGCGAGCCGGCGAGGCGTCAGGCACGGAGGGCGACGAGGTACTGGCCGCCCCCGGGTCCGATCTCGGCGGTGACGGCGAGGCCGGGCTCGAGTCGGGAGATGCGGTGGACCAGCCAGTCCGCCGCCGCCTCGGCATCGGACTCGGTGGGGCACCGGGCCATCACCTCGCGGCCGCCCTTGCGGACCAGGCGTTCGACGCTGGCGAGGATCGGCGCCGGATCCACCACGAACAGGTCGTCGGACCACGGCACCTCAGGGCTCGTCGCCCCCTTGCCGGTGTTGCACCCACGGTGGGCCAGGCGGTCGGGGCCGGCGGCCCCGGACTTGGCCTTGGCCTTGGCCTTCGCCTTGGTGATCCGGGTGTCGACGCTGGGACCTCGGGGGTCGTTCACGGACATGTCGGGATCGACGGGCTCGTCGCAGAGCCAGCACCGCCAACCGTCTGCATCACCGATGTCCTGGAGGCTGCTCGCTCGGGCCATGGAGGCGACGGTACCGGCCCGTCCCCGGCAGGGAGGGTGGCGCCCCGTGCGATGGCGGCGAGCGTGGTGGCGAGCCCGAGCAGCAGGACCAGCTCGCGACCCTCCTCCCTCCTCCGCCAGATCCGGTTGAGCCTCGACGACACCCCGCCCGACCAGCCCGTTCGGCCCGATCGAGCAACCCGCCTCCACCGAACGTTCGATGATCGTGGTTGCACCGCAGCCTTTTTCCATCGAACATTCGTTCGCCCCCCGTCAGGGCTTGCGGGCGGCTCGTTCTTGTTCGGCGATGGCCTTGCCCATGCGGAAGACGCTGGCGACGACGCCGGGGAGGCCGCGGATCGCACCCCGCACGTCGGCGCCGTGCGTCACGCGGTACGAGCTGGGGCGAGGGCCGACGCGGTCGGCCATCCAGCACGAGTGGAGGAGCAGGCCGGGATTGAAGCCGGGGGCCGTGGCCCGGGCGAGCGGCCCGGCCTCGATGTGGAGGGCGTCGAAGACCTGGAGCTCCTTGTCGCCGTCTTGGTGGACGACCACCACGACGTACCCGTCACCGGGATCCTCGGCGCCGACGCGGGGCACGAACGTGGGCGGCGACGGGAAGGCGCCATCCGCGTAGGTCCACACCTCGGCCACCTTCATCGACTCGAGGTCGATGCGGGCCAGGGTGCCGGGCACCGCATCCGAGGGCAGGTCGGCCGGGGCGACGGCGCCGTCGGTGGCGTCGCCGTAGAGGCGCCACCACTCCTCCGGGATGAGGTCGGGGTCGAAGCCCGCCGCGGCGTACCAGAGCTGGCGCTGCCGGTTGCGGGCGGCCGGGGTCGACGTGTCGGTCGTCGGCAGGATGCCGCCCCACACCTGGTCGGCGTCCATGGCGGTCTCGGCGCCGAGCACCTCGCCCGTCGCGAGGTCGATCTCGTACCGGCCGACGACGGCGGGCTGGAGCATCAGCGCCACCATGCCCTCGTAGTCCTGGTCGATCGGCTGCTGGTTGCGGTGGTCGAGCTGGTCGTGCGCGAGGGTCACCATCAGGTCGCCGAGCGGAGCGTGCTGGAGGGCGACGCGCAGGCGGCCACCGGCCTCCTCGTAGTCGGCGTAGAGGTGGCCGGTCGGCATCGGCAGCCGCACCTCGACCGCCCGGACCGCGCCACCGGGCGGGGTGCGGCGGAGGTCCTCCTTGGCCACGATCCAAAGCGAGGTGTGCTCCTGGATGCGGCGGCTCCGGGGCTGGCCCCTCATCATCTCGGGCTCGACGACGAACGGCAGGTCGCTGAAGACGAGGTGGTGCTCGGTGGCCTTGATGTCGTGGATCGAGTCGAACGCCGACATGCCCTCGACCCGCCACCGCTGCACCGGGCCGTCGAGCGCCCAGCGGGCGAGCCAGGTCTCCTTGGGCACGCCGGGCGGGGCGATCTGCGTGTAGTTCACGAAGTAGAGCGCCTGCTCCTCGAAGTCCGAGGCGGGGTGGGCGGCCACGGCGCACAGCGGCTCGAACACGCCCGGCGCCGCCTGGAGCCACTCGGCGTTGCTGCCCACCGGCGTGATGAACCGCAGGGTCTCCGGGTCGATCTCGATGGGGCGGCCGGCGTCGTAGCCCACGAACATCCGGCCGTCGATCGACTGGATGTTGGTGTTGGCGAGGTTGGTGACGCCGAACGGCGACAGCTCCATGAAGGCGACACGGCGGAAGAGGAACCCGAACCGGCGCTTGATGCGCTGGAGGGGCGTGTCGATCACGCGGTGCTGCACGCCGATGCGGCCCCGGCGGTCGGGCACGAGACGGATCTTCTCGACGAGGCCGGCCTCGGCGAACCAGTGGCCCTCGGGCGCCCGCTTGTCGGGCCCGACCACGTAGACCGCGCCCTCCACGTCGGTGGGCCAGTGCCCTTCGACCACGTCGAGCGCGTGGTCGCGCTCGCCTTGGCCTCGGAACAGGTTCTTCGTGAGCGTTGCCATCGTCCCCCCCCGGCTCGGCGGCACCCCCGCCCGCCCTGCGCTAAACAGTGTTCACCCCTTACCATCTGGGCGCAAGGCCAGGTCAGGGGACCCGGACCATCCCGCCCGGCGGGGACACGACACGGAGCTTGGGGGCAACGTGAGGCGAACTGCGATCCTGGCCGCGACGTTGGCGGCCACGGTGCTGACCGCGTCGGTGCTCACCGGGTGCAGCGAGCCGGCTCCGGAGAAGAAGACCGGGATCGGCAAGAGCACGACGGCCGCCACCGAGGCCTGCGAGGGCAAGGCCCTGCTCGCCTGCGCCGGGAAGTCGACCATCGGGGAGTACGTCCCCGACGAGCCCACCAAGGCGACGGGCGAGCCGATCCAGCTCGGGATGATCAACCAGGAGAACACCGCCGCCGGCTCGTACCCCGAACTGAGCCAGGCGGTGCAGGCGGGCGTCGAGTTCATCAACACCGAGCTGGGCGGTGTCGACGGGCGGCCCATCGAGGTCGACGTCTGCAACACCGAGTTCTCCGCCGAGGGGTCCACCTCCTGCGGTCAGAAGTACGTCGAGTCGAAGGCGCCGGCCGTGCTGGGCGGGATCGACGTGTTCGGCAACGGCATCGAGACCCTCGCCGACAACGGCATCCCCTACATCGGCGGCATCCCGATCAGCTTCCAGTCGGTGAGGTCGCCCAACTCGTTCCAGTGGAGCGGCGGCACGTGGGGCGCGGCGGTGGCCTTCTCCTGGTACGCCGCCGAGGAGCTCGACGCCGAGAAGGTGTCGATCGTCTACGGCGACTTCGGGTCCATCGCCGACAGCGCCACCGACGCCGAGCAGGTCCTGAAGAGCCGCGGCGTCGAGGCTCAGCTGGTGCCGTACCCGATCATGGCCACCGACATCAGCTCGGCGCTCAACGCCGCCGCGGCCACGAAGCCCGACGCCCTGCTGATCCTGGCGGCCGACTCCGGCTGCAAGGCCGGGTTCGACGGCGTCTCGTCGCTCGGCATCGACGCCACCGCGTTCTACGTCGGCGCCTGCGCCGCCCCGTCGATCACCAACGAGGCCGGGACCAAGAAGACGAACGGCGCCATCTTCAACGTCGAGGGCCCGGTGGGCACCAAGCCGCCGAACCCCGACTTCGTGCTCTACAGCGCCGTCATCGACAAGTACGGCAAGGGCTTGGACCCGGTGGGCGCCGGCACCGTCTCGTTCCGCTCGCTGATGAACCTGTACGTGATCCTCAACCAGCTCGACGGGGACATCACGCCCGACGCCATCACCAAGGCCCTCAAGGCCCAGGTCGACGCCCCGAGCTTCAGCGGCCACCCGTACACGTGCGACGGGAAGCAGTACCCCGGCCTGCCTGCGATGTGCTCGCCCCAGCAGATCCTCGCCCAGATGGACGACGGCACCCTCTCGCAGCTGGGCGACTGGATCGACGTCGGCACGATCGCCGCGGGCTCCTGAGCACCTACCTCGGCTACCTCTTCGCCGGGCTCGGCGGCGGCGCGGTGGTCGCATCGCTCGCCCTCGGGCTGGTCCTCACCCACCGCTCCTCGGGGGTGGTGAACTTCGCCCACGCCGCCATGGGCATGTACGTGGCGTTCGCCTTCTTCGAGTTCCGGGCGACGGGCGACTGGGTGCTGCCCGTCATCGGCCTGCCCGCCCGGGTCCACCTGCTGGCCCGCCCCACGCTCGCCAGCGCGCTCGCCTTCGCACTCATCGTCAGCGTGCTCCTCGGGCTCGTCGTCTACCTGTTGGTGTTCCGGCCGCTGCGCCCGGCGCCGGCGCTCGCCCGGGTGGTCGCGTCGCTCGGCCTGCTGCTCTACATCCAGGAGATCGTGCGGCTGCGGTTCCCCGTCGCCGGCGCGTCGGTCGTGACCCGTCGGCCGGTGCTGCCCGACGAGCCCGTCGCCGTCTTCGGCACCACGGTCACCGAGAACCGGCTGCTGCTCGCCGGGCTCGTGGTCGGGGTGGCGCTGCTGCTCGGGGCGGTGTTCCGCTTCACCCGGTTCGGCCTGGCCACGAGGGCCGGCGCCGGCAACGAGAAGGGCGCCCTCCTGCTGGGCATCTCGCCCGACCGGCTGGCGTCGGTGTGCTGGGCGGTGGCCTCGGTGCTGGCCGGGTTCGCCGTCATCCTCATCGAGCCCATCGCCGGGTTGAGCGCCACCACCACGACCCTGCTCGTGATCCCCGCCCTCGCCGCCGCGCTGCTGGGCGGGCTGGAGTCGTTCGCCATCACGACGGCGGCGGGCCTGGCCATCGGCATGGTCCAGTCGCTGATCCTCGGCTGGTCGGTCCGCCCCGACACCCGCTGGATCCCGGACTGGATCCCCACCACCGGGCTCCAGCAGCTGGTGCCGGTGCTGGTGATCCTGGGCGGCTTGGTGTGGCGCGGCGACGCCCTCCCGGACCGCGCTGCCATCACCGGCAAGCGCCTCCCGCCCTCGCCCGCGCCGCGGCACGTGACGGCGTGGACCGTGGCGCTCGTCGGTCTGGCCAGCGCCGGCCTGCTCACGCTGGACTCCGGCTACCGGCACGCGCTGATCGTGTCGATGGTGTTCGCCCTGCTCACGCTGTCGGTCGTGGTGCTCACCGGGTTCAGCGGGCAGATCTCGCTCGCCCAGCTGGCCTTCGCCGGCGTGGCCGGGTTCGCCGCGATCCGCCTCGCCGAGCACCGCGTCCCGTTCCCGATCGCCCTCGTGCTGGCCTCGCTGCTCGCCGCGGTGATCGGGGTGCTGGTGGGTTGGCCGGCCACCCGCGTGCGCGGGATGAGCCTGGCCATCGCCACCCTCGCCATGGCCGTCGCCATCGAGGAGCTGGTGCTGGCGAGCGAGCCGTTCTCGGGCGGTCACGCCGGGGCGAGCGCACCCCGGCCGTTCCTGTTCGGGATCGACGTCGGCGTCGGCGCCACCGGCACGGGCAACTTCCGAGCGGCGTTCGGGTTCGTGTGCCTGGTGGTGCTCACGCTGGCGTCGCTCGCCGTGGTCAACCTGCGCCGCAACCGTACGGGCCTGCGCTGGCTGGCCGTGCGGGCGAACGAGCGCGCCGCGGCGGCCGCCGGCATCGACGTGACCCGGGCCAAGCTCGGCGCCTTCGGCATGTCGTCGTTCCTGGCGGGGCTGTGCGGCGCGCTCATGGCCTTCTCGGTCACCACCCTCTCGCCCACGTCGTTCCTGGTGATCGGCTCGCTCGTAGCCGTGGCGCTCACGTACCTGGCCGGGGTGTCGAGCGTGGGCGGCGCGCTCGTCGCCGGGGCCCTGGCCCAAGCCGGCATCTCCACCGCCTTCATGAACGACCTCACCGGCGGCGACGCCAACACCTACGTGTTCGCCATCAGCGGGCTGGCGCTCATCGTCACCGCCATCACCGCGCCCGAGGGCATCACCGGACTGGTCCGGTCGGCGGCCGGGCGGCGACGACGGGCGCCGGGCGCTGCTGCCGCTGCTTCGGAGGTCGCCGCGTGACGCTGCTCGAGGTGACGGACCTCACCGTGAAGCACGGCGGCCTCGTGGCGCTCGACGCCGTGAGCCTGGCCGTCGAGGCCGGCGGCATCGTCGGGCTCATCGGCCCCAACGGCGCCGGCAAGACCACGTTCATCGACACCCTCACCGGGTTCACCCCAGCCGCTCGCGGTCACGTGTCGTTCGCCGGTGCCGACATCACCCGGGCCGCGCCGCACGCCCGGTCGCGGGCCGGGCTGGTGCGCACCTTCCAGTCGCTCGAGCTGTTCGACGACCTGTCCGTGCGCGACAACCTCCTCGTCGCCGCCCACACGCCGACGCGGTGGTCGACGTTCACCGACACCCTGTGGCCGAAGCCGCACGACAGCACCGAGACCCGCCGGGTGCTCGAGCTGCTGGAGCTCGGCGACGTGGCCGAACGGCTGCCCACCGAGCTGTCGAACGGGCAGCGCCACGTGGTCGCGCTCGGTCGGGCGCTGGTGTCGTCGCCCCGCTTGGTGCTGCTCGACGAGCCGGCGGCCGGGCTCGACACGGGAGAGACCGAGACCCTCGCCGAGCTGCTCCGACGCCTGCCGGCCACGGGCACGACCGTGCTCCTGGTCGACCACGACATGGCCCTGATCATGGGCGTGTGCGACACGGTCCACGTGCTGGACTTCGGCCGCCTCGTCGCCAGCGGCACGCCCGCCGAGGTGCGCGCCGATCCGACGGTGATCGCCGCGTACCTGGGGACGGGGGCGTCGTGAGCGGCGAGCCGATCCTCGCCGTCTCCGGTCTCACCGCCGGCTACGACGGGATCGCTGTCGTCCACGACGTCGACCTGGCCGTCGGCGCCGGCGAGGTGGTCGCCCTCCTCGGGGCCAACGGGGCCGGCAAGACGACGACCCTGCTCACCGTCTCCGGCCTGGTCCCGAAGCTCCGCGGCACCATCACCGTCGCCGGTTCTGCGACCCACGAGCGGCGCCGGGTCCGGGTGGCCGACGTCTGGCAGCTGGCCCGCCGCGGCGTGGCCCACGTGCCCGAGGACCGGGGCCTGTTCTTCGACCTCACCGCCGCCGAGAACCTCCGCCTCGGCCGCCCCGCCCGCGGCGGCTCGGTGCCGGTGGACCAGATCCTCACGTGGTTCCCGGCGTTGGAGAAGGTACTGAACCGGAAGGCGGGGCTGCTGTCCGGTGGCGAGCAGCAGATGCTGGCGCTCGCCCGCGCCGTGATCGGCCGACCCCGGCTGCTGCTCGTCGACGAGATGAGCCTCGGCCTGGCGCCGATCATCGTCGAGCAGCTCCTCCCGGTGCTGCGGTCGATCGCCACCGAGACCGACACCGCCATCCTCCTGGTCGAACAGCACGTCGGCCTCGTCCTCACCGTCGCCGACCGGGCGTACCTGCTGAACCAGGGCCGGGTCACCTTCGACGGCACCGCCGCCGAGCTGCGGGACCGCCCCGAGCTCGTCGAATCCGGCTACCTCGGCGAGTAGCGCTCCCCGAGAGCGGGCGAAACCCAGGCTCCCAGGGCACGGCGAGTGGTGCAATCCAACGACCCTGCAACCCGATCGAAGTTGGTGTGCGAACTGCTGTCAGGCAGAGGTTCCCACACCAACTTCCGGCGAGCGCCGCTGCTGCCGGCGTGCCGAGAAGCGAGCGGCCTGCTCAAGCAGGCAGGGGGGCGCCTTGGGCGAGGTCGTCGGCGACCTGGAGGGCCACGGCGGCGAGGTCGTCGGGGAGCTCGTCCAGCCGGTCGAGCTCGGCGGCGAAGCGGTTGCGGTGGCGGCCGTCGCCCGCCGTCGACACCACCCGCGGCATCCACGCCGAGTGCAGCACGAAGGGCACGGTCATGCCCGCAGCAGCGGCGACCGCCACGGGACCAGCGCCCACGTCACCGGCGGAGAACACCTCGACCCGGAAGCCGGCGTCGTTGATGATCGGGACCACGACCCACCCGTCGTGGCCACCGGGGTCCGAGCCCGAGCAGCGGCTCTTCGAGGGATCGGCGCCGGGGTCGCGGGGCACGAAGATCGGCGACGTCGGGAAGTCGTCCTGGGCCAGTTCCCACTCGGCCGTGATCTGCAGATCGGGGAGCGCCGTGCTGATCACGCGCGGGAGGGTCTCGCCGTCGGGCAGGAGCGTGCGGTCGACGCGGTCGCCGTAGAGGGCGAGCATCGCCTGGGTGATGCCCTCGGGTCGGAACCCCTGGTGGACCGTGTGGTGGAGCGTCGGGTTCGACCGCCCCTCCGTGCTCCAGTCGATGGCGTTGAGCTGGCGGGTCCAGAGCCGCTCGGGGTCGCGCTGCTCGGCCTGGTGCAGGATCGTGCCGGTGACCGGGTCGACGATCACGAACGTGGTCCGGTCCGGCGCCATCGGGAACCCGTAGAGGCCGCGCAGCGCCGGGTCGCACGGACGGCCGAGCGCATCGAGGTCGCCCACTTGCTGGGTCATGGCGATGTCGGCGCTCTCGGTGTGCTCGAACAAGATCGCGACGCCGTCCGTGTCGTCGTAGGTGGCGTAGTAGTGGTTGTTCTCCGGCGCCATCTCGAACACCTGCGCCGCCACCTCGGTGCCCGGCGGCACCGCCTCGAGGTCGGCCTTGCGGATGAGGTACACGGGCCCGGACCGGTTGGCCGGCTCGGTGCGAGCGCCGCCCGAGAGCACCTGGGGCTCCACCTTGTACGCGCAGTCGGCCACGATCAGCCACTCGCGGGTCTGGGTGATGGTGTGGACCGACTGCGGGATCAGCGCATGGGCGACGGGCCAGCGCTGCACCGGTCCCTGGCCGTCCCACCGCACCACGTGGAGCGAGCCCCAGTGGGTGTTGACGGTCCACAGCACGTTGCGGTCGGGGTCGATGACCGGGTGCGCGGTGCTCATCACCATCGGGAGGACCGGCTGCGGGCCGACCTCGAAGTCGAGCCACTCGGACCGGTGGCCGACGTCGCCGAGGAACTGCAGCGTGAGCGGGTCGATCTCGGTCGGGCGGCCGGCGTCCCACGCCATGAACAGCCGGTCGCCCCACGGCAGCGGTGCCGTGTTCGCGGCGTTGAGGTGGCCGAACGGGGACTGCACGCCGATCATCGTCGGCGTGAAGACGTCGGGCCGGGCCGCACGGAGGCGGGCCGAGGGCGAGTCGATCTTGGCCTGGCGCCACGCCAGCGATGCCGGTCCGGCACCGTGGCGGCCGGGCTCGAGCGACAGGCGGTAGGTCATGCCCTCGCCGAAGAACGGATGGGGCCCGTCGAACGTGTCGGGGTGCGGCGCGCTCAGCACCAGCTCGCCGGTGAGGCCCTCGGGCCAGGTCCCGGATCGCACGTCGAGGTCGTGGTCGGCGGGCGCATCTCGCTGGAACAGCGACCGGGGCAGCGGCATGGTGAACAGTGTAAACCTGCACCCCGGGCGCCGCTCCGTGACAGGCACGTCACCCATCAGCCGCCGATCCTGCGTAGGGTGCGGCGGCACGAAGGGGCCAGGGGGGACCACGTGGCAGTGACCAGGATGCGATCGGGTGCCGTCGCCGGCGATCCGTGGCGGAGACGGCTCGAGCCCGAGCCAGACTGGGTCGATGTCCGTCTCCGTCCACCGCGTCGTCGTGCGCGGCCACTTCGCCGACCTCACGCCGGAGCAGCAGGCCGCGCTGGTCGCCGAAGCCGACCAGCACTCGTTCCACTCCGTGGCCTACACCGAGTGGGGCACGTTCATCTACGAGCCGAACCTCGTGGCCTTCAACTTCCGCTACGAGGTCCGGATCGACGACGAAGCGGACCCGAAACCGGACCCGGTCGAGGTCGGGTTGGCCAAGGCGCAGGCCTCGCTCGCCGAGTGGGGCCTCGGGTCCAAGCACCTGCGGGCATCGGCCACGGACATGTCGCAGGTGTGGTCCGGCTAGGAGCACCCGCATGACCAGGCCGGCACGCATCGAGCCCGGCCCCGGCCAGGAGTCGGTGTGGGACTACCCGCGCCCGCCGCGCATCGACCCGATCACATCCCACATCCGGGTCGTCCACGCCGGCCAGACCGTCGTCGACACCGCGAAGGCGATCCGCATCCTCGAAACCAGCCAGCCACCCAGCATCTACGTGCCGCCCAGCGACGCCGACCTCACCGTGCTCCACCCGTCGGATCGGCACACGTTCTGCGAGTGGAAGGGCACGGCGTCCTACCTGGACCTCGTGGTGGACGGCGCACCGCCGGTGGCCGACGCCGCCTGGACGTACCCGAGCCCGGACCCGCGCTACGAAGCCATCACCGGCTACCTCGCCTTCTACCCGCAGCGCGTCGACGCCTGCTTCGTCGACGGCGAGCAGGCCGACCCGGGCGAGGGCAGCTTCTCCGGCGGGTGGATCACGTCCGCGGTGGTCGGCCCGTTCAAGGGCGGCCCCGGCACCGCCGGCTGGTAGCCCGCCTCGGCCGGCGGGGTCCGCTCGGCCCCCGACCGCTCAGCGCTGGAGGAAGGCGACGACGTCGGGGAACGCCTGCGGGTCCTGCACGAAGAACGCGTGGCCGCCGTCGTAACCGTGCAACTCGGCGCCCGCAATGCGAGAGGCGATGGCCTCGCTGTTCGTGAACGGGGCCAGCCCGTCAAACCGCCCGCCGGCCACGATCGTCGGGGCGGTGATGCGGTCCAGCCGGCCCCACACGTCGTGGTGGCTGCGCGCCTCGAGCTGCAACCGCTCACCGCGGATCGTGTCGTCGTCCTTGTCGACCAGCGTCCGCTTGGCCAAGAAGTCGACCAGCGCGGCGTCGCGGGGGTGCTCCGCCAACCACTCGTCCGTGAAGCGGGTGTCGAGGACCGTCGGCGTCGGAGGCTGCTCGTGCAGCGGGTACGAGGACCCACCCGCACCACCCGCCGACGTGCACAGCAGCGCCAGCCGCTCGACCCGCTCGGGTGCGGTGACCGCCAGTTCCTGGGCCACCATGCCGCCGAAGCTGATGCCCACGACCGAGCACCGGTCCCACCCCACGGCATCGGCCACGGCGAGCGCGTCCGCGGCGCAGTCAGCCATCCCGTAGGGACCATCGGGGACGCTGCTGGCGCCCATCCCCCGGTGGTCGAGGGTGAGCAGGTCGAACGACGCCACGAAGGGCTTGCGGAGCAGGGCCGATGTCGTCATCGTCATGCCCGACCCGTTCAAGAACAGCAGCCGCGAGCCACGGCCTGCCCGCTGGTACGCCAGCCCCACGCCGTTCGCCACCACCCGCTCCATCGGCGGTCAGCTTGTCAGGCGAGGGCGACGAGCGCGTCAGCCGCCGCAGCCGGACCACCAGCGGCGGCGAACGAGGCCTGGATGCGCTCGGCCGCAGCGAGGAGGCCGGGGTCGGTGAGCGCCTGGCCGACCGCGGCCTGCAGCGCGTCGGCGCGCACCCGGGCGAACTTCACCCGGACGGCGGCGCCGGCACGGATCACCTGGTCGGCGACCACGGGCTGGTCGTCGCGGATCGGCGCCACCACCAGGGGCAGCCCGGCGGCGAGCGTCTCGCACACGGTGTTGTGGCCGGCGTGGCTCACGACCGCGCGCATCCGGGGCAGCAGGTCGAGCTGCGGCACCCGACCCTGGACGATGACGTTCGGCGGCGGGTCGGGCACGAGGTGGTCGGGCGCCACGAAGACGCCGACCCACGGCTGGTCGCGGAACGCCTCGGTGGCGGCCAGCCAGAACCGCTCGCCCACCTCGGCGTTCAGCGTGCCGAGTGAGACCAGCACGTTGGGCACCGCCGGGTCGTCGGACAGGCGGTCCCACGGGAAGTCACCCGACGCAGGCCGACCGACCGCGCACGGCCCCACGAAGCGGACCGGAACGTCGCCCGCGGGCGTCCCCGCCAGCGACCCGGTGAGCTCCTCGACCGTGTACGCCAGCACCAGCTGGGGTGACAGGCGGAGATCGCCCTCGGCGGCCTTCGCCGGGTCGATGCCGTGTCGGACCTGGAGGTCGACGCGCCGCTGGTGCATCTCGGTGGCCACCTTCGGCAGAGCGGCGAGCGGGTCCACCAGCTCCGCCGACGTCGTGGCTGACGTGGCCCACGGGATGCCCCGGCGCCGGGCGATGACCGCGCCGCCGAGCGCCTGCTGGTCGACGATGAGCACGTCGGCACCGAACGCGTCGACGGCGGCGTCGACCCCGGCGACCATGTGGTCGGCCAGCGGCAGCAGCACCTCCTCCTGGAGGAACTTGAACCCCGCTGCGCCGCGGGCGTCGTCGCGCCGCGCCCCCGCCTCGGCCACGTAGGCCGCCACCTCGTCGGGCACCGCCGACAGGAACGTCGAACCGGTCGGCAACAGCACCTCCGTCGCCCCCGGCACGCCCGCCCACGCCACGTCGTGACCCCGTCGCCGCAGCTCCTGGGCCACCCCGATCGTCGGGTTCACGTGCCCCGTGAACGGCGGAACCACGAACAAGAACCGGCTCACGACCCCACCTCCGCACCCCCACGACCCGAACTTTTCGTGATCGTGGTGGCAGAGCCACCAACTTCACGAAAAGTTCGACGGGGTGGGAGGGGCGCGGGCACGGTCAGGTGACTCGGTCAGGTGACTCGGTCGAGCCAGGTGAGGGCGCGGTCGCGGACGAGGGCGCTCTGCTCGGTGAGGAGGGAGTGGCTGCAGTCGGGGACGATCTCGAGCTCGCAGCCGGGGACCTTGGCCTGCAGCTCGAGCGCCCGGTCCATGATGTCGGTCTCGGCGCCGTACATGGCGTAGGTGGGGCAGGCGATCTCGGGGAGCCAGCCGATGGGCTGCTCGGCCTGGAGGTCGTCGATGAGCGTCGTCTCGGTGAGGAAGCGCTCGCTGCGCTTGGCCAGGCGGGACAGCTTGCGGTCGGCGTTCTCGGCCAGCCAGTCCTGCACCGCGTCCTCGTCGAGGCCGAACGCCGCCAGAGCGAGCGACCCGGCCATGTGCTCGCCCCAGCCCTCGACGGCGAAGTGGGCCTCGATCAGGAACAGGCTGGCGACCCGCTCGGGATGGCGGTGGGCCAGGGCCAGCGACACCACGCCGCCGAAGCTGTTGCCGAACAGGTGGACCGGCTCGGTGATCCCCCACCGGTCCAGCAGGGCGACGACGTCGTCGACGTTGTCCTCGACCGTGTAGCCGGTCTTCGGCATCTCGCTGCGACCGTGGCCGCGGAGGTCGACGAGGTGCACGTCAGCCACCTGCGCCACCGGGTTGGCGATCGTGTAGTACCAGCTCGACAGGTTGTCGATCACGAGGCCGTGGAGCATCACGACCTGCGGGCGCGGCTGGCCGTCAGGTGCCGCCGTCGACAGGTGCTGGGTGTGGAGCTTCAGGCCGTTGGCCTGCTCGATCGGCATCGCCGCGCTACGCCTCGGACGCGTCGGCGTCGGCGTTGCTGGCGTTGCTGGCGTTGCTGGCGTTGCTGGCGACGAAGTCGACGAGCTGACCGACGGTGAGGGCGATGATGTCGTCGAGCTCCATCTCGGCCAGCCAGCCGACGAAGTCGACCTGCTCGCCGTAGGTCTCGAGCAGCTTCTCCGACAGGGCCACGAACTCGATCGACTCGAGCTGGAGGTCCTGGTCGAACGACGTCTCCATGGTGAGCGGGCCGTCGAGGAGCAGGTCGTCGCCGATGACGTCGATCAGGATCTGCTCCAGGTCGGCCAGCACGCTCTCGGGGGTCACGGTCTCGGGCATCGTCATCCTTCGCTGCGATGGGTGCGGTCGTCGGAGCCGGCGGTGCCGCTCCCCTCTTCGATCTCGGTGTCGATCACGTCGATCTCGGTCCAGGCGACCACGTGGTCGGCGCCGAGGCGGGCGGTGCCGAACCAGCGGTCACCGATTCGTAGCCGATCGCCGTCGACCTCGACCACCCTCCAGTCCTTCGGCCGGCCCTGCATGCCGGTGCCGGCCGCCTTGGCCGCTGCCTCCTTCGCCGCCCACCACCGGGTGAGCTCCAGGTCGCGGGTGGACTGGCGGTCGATGTCGGGCAGCGCCTCGAACCGGGCCTGCTCCTTCTTCGACAGGGCGGCCAGCTCGAAGCTGTCGGGCCGGTCCTCGATGCGCTCGATGTCGATGCCGACCGGTACGCCGTGGGCGGCGATGGCCACGCCCAGGCCGGCGGTGTGGGCGATCGACACCCGCACGTCGCTGCCGTCAGGCGCGGTGGCGAGCGGGGCCCCTTCGGCATCGTTCGCCACCGTCACCTCCACCGGGAAGATGCGGCCGTCGGTACCGGTGCGCCACAGCAGGTCGCGCACGGCGTCCTTGGCGGCGATGCGGCCCAGAAGCCACGTGCGCTGGACGTTGGGGTTGCGGGCGTCGTAGTCCGACCGCTCGTCCACCCCGAGGAACCGGCGCATCACCACGTCACGCGACGCCGAGTCAGGCCAGCCTTCGGTCACCAGCACCCAGCCGCCGTCCTGGGGCTCGGCGAGGGTCCGGTCGTGCGGCTTGCGCAGCAGGGTGAAGAGGCGGTCGTCGCTCTGGAAGCGGCGGTCCTCCCAGCCCTCGATGCGGCACCACACCACGCCGTCGACGGTCAGCTCCAGGTCGGCGCGCACGACGACCTCACCGATCTCGGTGGCGTTCACCACGCAGCGCACGACCGTGCCCTCCGCGGGGTGGGGACCGTAGAAGCTGATGCGGTCGATGCTCGTGGGCAGCACCAGGCGGTCCTTGTCCACCCGCTGCGCCAGCCAGAACCCGAACAGCTGGCCGGCGTTGTCCAGCAGCGAACCGGGGAAGTCCTTGGTCTCGAGCAGGCCGCTCGCGCCGTCTTCGCCGAACTCGTCGAACGTCAGCAGGCCCTGGTACGCCGGGCCGTGGAACAGGTGGCGCTCGTCGTAGAGCGTCTCGGGTGTGCAGGGGCACGGGATGTCGCCGTGGACCTCGGTGGCGGCCGGTGCCGGTGGCTCCGGGTAGCCCTCCGCCACGACGACGGTCGCCCGGGCGTGCTTGTCGATCGACGCCTTCACGGTCGTCTCGCCGGTCGCCGGGTCCGGGCCGTCGCCGTCCCGGGTCGCGCGCACGGTCACCGCCGTGGGCGGGTGGACGGTCAGCCACTTGAACGCCCGGATCGCCTCGACCCGCGTCGCCACGGTTCCCGGCACCAGGTCCTCGGCCGCGTGCTGGAGCATCTCGATGATCGCCGTCATGGGCACGAGCGGGAACAGGTCGTCCACCACCGGCCAGCCCGCGGGCTGCTCGTAGAACGCGTGGTCCAGCCAGAACGGCTGCTCGGCGACTGACAGGTGGTGCACCGTCTCCTTCAGCGACGGGCCCGCCTCGTCGGGTTCGACCACGCCTTCCCCCCGGTCGAACTTCGTAGGTGAGAACGACGATTCGGGCGCGCTCACATGCGAAGTTCGGAGGGGTGGGGTGGTGCGGGCGATGGGGGCGGCGAGGGAGCGCTTCGAGTCCCGTGCCGCTCGGAGGACGTCGAGGGCGGCGGCGCTGGCGTCGGCGAGGCCGCCGCGGAACTCATCGATCAGCGGGCCGGGAGCATCGAGCTCGGCCCAGTCGGCGTCGCTCGGGCCGTCGGCCACGGGTCGGTCGATCGGGGTCAGGTCCCGGACCAGCGTCGATCCGAGCACCAGCGGCTGGCTCCCACCCGAGCTTGCGGCGAACTTCGTAGGCGAGGACGACGATTCGGTCGTGCTGGCATACGAAGTTCGATCGGCGGGGGTGGTGGTGGCGACGGCGTGGCCGAGGGGGGCGAAGTCGACGGCGTGGCCGACCGACCAGAGGGCGGCGGCGACGCGCCGGAGCTGGTCGACGCCGGTCTGCTTCGCCGTGTTGGCCGAGATGGTGAGGATGTCCTCGTCGCGCAGCGTGTCGTCGACGAAGCCGAGCAGCGAGCCGGTGCCGACCTGGACGAAGGCGCGCACGCCGTCGGCGTAGAGGGCGTCAGCCAGCTCGCGGAAGCGGACCGGCTCCACCAGGTGGCGGCCCGACAGCTCGGTGATGCCGGCCGGGTCGTCGGGGTACGGAGCGACCGTGGTGGCCGACCACATCGGCACGTCCGCGACGGTGAGCGGGATGCCCGAGAACTGCTCGGCCATCGACGCCACGAACGGGGCGAACAGCGGCGAGTGGAAGCCGGAGCGGAACGGCAGCTCCTGGGCCAGGACCTTGCGCTCCTTGGCCCGCTCGACGGCGACGGCCATCGACGCGGCGGGGGCGCAGATCACGCTCTGGTGCGGGCAGTTGTCGTGGGAGACGTAGGCGTCGGCCAGGCCGTCGACCAGCGACTCGGCCACGTCGATGCCCGCACCGAGGGCGACGAAGACCACGTCGGACACCTCGATCGAGCCGGGTTGCAGGCTGTCGAGGAAGTCGTCGACGTAGGTGGTGGGGATCTGGCCGGACACGATCTGGCCGGTCCACTCGCCGAGGCTGTGACCCGCCGCCAGGTCCGGGCGGACGCCGATCCTCGCCAGTGCCTCGTCGAGCAGCAGACCGACCTGGACGATGCCGCGACCCTGGCGCTCCAGCGGCGGCACGTCGTCGGCCAAGCCCTCCCAGGCGATCTCGAGCTGCTCGGCGACGTCGTCCACCCGTGGCTCGAACACCGGCTCGACGCCCGGGAAGAGGAACGCCACCTTGCCGCCGCGGATGCCGGTGTCGTCGCCCGGCTCGAACCACACGTCGTTGCGGCCACGGAACGGGGTCCCCCGCTCCAGCACCTTGCGGGCGAGCGTGAGGCGTCGGTCGTTCGGCTCGACGACGGCCAGCCGAGCGGGACCGTCGTCGGGACCAGGCACGGTGAGGGTCGCCGCGCCAGGCGTCCAGGCGTCGAGCTGGCCGAGCAGGTCCGCGGCATCGGCCCCGGCGAGGAGCAGCACCTCCTCGGTGGCGGTCGCCGCTGCCGGCCCCCGCCCGGCTTCGCCGGTCTCGGCGGGCGAAGCCGTCAGGCCGGAACCCGAGCCGACGGGCTCGGCCGTGCCGGCGACGGTGGCGGCGACGGCGACGGCTGCCGCACCGTCGCTCGAGCTCGATCGACCGCCGGAACCCGAGCGGGTGGAGGGGTGCTCGGTGAGGACGACGTGGGCGTTGATGCCACCGAAGCCGAAGGCGTTGACCCCGGCGGTGCGGGCCTCGCCTGCGGCCGTCTCCCACGGCTCGGTCTCAGACAGGAGGCGGAAGCGGGTGTCGGCGAGGGCCTCGTTGGGCTCATCGATGTGGAGGGTGGGCGGCAGCTCGCCGTGGTAGATCGCCAGCGCCGTCTTGGCCAGGCCGGCGGCTCCCGCGGCGGGCATGGCGTGGCCGATCATCGACTTCACCGAGCCGAGGCCGGCACGCGGCCGGGACCCGTCGTCGGCGCCGAAGACCGTGCGCAGCGTCTCCAGCTCGGTGCGGTCGCCCACCGGGGTCGCGGTCCCGTGGGCCTCGATCAGCCCGACGGTCGCCGGGTCGAGCCCACTCGCCGCCCACGCCTGCTGGACCGCGAGCACCTGGCCCTCGGGCCGCGGGTTCATGAGCGACGCACCGGCACCGTCGGACGCCACCCCCGTGCCGCGGATGACGGCGTAGATGCGGTCGCCGTCGCGCTCGGCATCGGCCACCCGCTTGAGCACGAACAGGCCCGTGCCCTCGCCCACGAGGATGCCGTCGGCATCGCGGCTGAACGGCCGGATCACCTCGGTGGGCGACAGGGCCCGCAGCTGGCAGAACACGCTCCACAGGGTGAGGTCGTGGCAGTGGTGGACGCCGCCGGCGAGGACCACATCGGCCGCTCCCGACCGGAGCTGGGTGGCGGCGTGGTCGACGGCGATGAGCGAGCTGGCGCACGCCGCATCGACCGTGTACGCCGCGCCCCGCAGGTCGAAGCGGTTGGCGATGCGGCTCGCGGCCAGGTTCGGCACCAGGCCGATGGAGCTCTCCGGCCGCTCGGGACCGAGCCGGTCCTGGAACTCGGCCTTGACCTGGGCCAGGCGCTCTTCGCCCAGGTCGGGCACCAGCGACCGCAGCGCCTCGACGAGCTGCTGGGCGGTGCGAACCCGCTGGTCCAGCCGGGCCACGCCGTCGCCGATGTAGCCGCCGCGGCCGAGGATGACCGAGATCTTCGACGGATCGGTGCGCTCGTGCGGGTTGCCGGCGTCCGCCAGCGCCGCCGACGCCGCGGCGAGGGCGAGCAGTTGGTCGGGCTCCACCGAATCGACGGCGTTGGGCATGATCCCGAACGCCAGGGGGTCGAAGGTCGCGAGGTCGTCGACGAAGCCGCCACGTCGGCAGTAGAAGCGGTCCGCCCCCTTGGCGTCGGCGTCGAAGAACACCGGGTCCCAGCGGCTCGCCGGCACCTCGGTGACAGCGTCGACGCCGTCGCGGACGTTCGCCCAGAAGTCCTCGATCGTCCGGGCCCCCGGGAACAGCCCGGCGATCCCGACGATCGCGACCCCGTCGCTCACCGCCCTGCTCATCGCGTGCCCACCGTCGCCAACTTGGAGGATCGTGGTCGCTGAGGGACCATCATCCGCCAAGTTCCGCCGCCCGAGAAGTTGGAGGATCCTGGTCGCTCAGCGACCACGATCCTCCACGTTCCACCCGCATCCTCCAACTTGGAGGATCGGAGTGCCTTTTCGACCGTCATCCTCCAAGTTGGCAGGTGATGGCGAGGCTGGGCGGGGGGTCGGGACACGACGGAGCTAGTCGGTGGTGGTGGGGCGGCCGACGAGGTCGTCGGCGGCGGCGTGCTCGAGGGGCGGGCCGAAGGCCTCGGGGGTGCCGCGCATGACCACGAGCTGGGCGGGGCCGGAGCCGGCGCTGATCTCGTGGAGGATCGCCATCACGCCATCGTCGGGGCCGACCAGGCCGATGCCCCGGCGCTCGTACTCCCGCTCAAGCTCGGGCGACACCATGCCGCCGCCGGCCCACGGTCCCCAGTCGATGCTGAGGACGCGGCAGCCGTCGTGGCCGTCGTGGTGGCGGGCGAGGGTGTCGAGGGCGTCGTTGGCGGCGGCGTAGTCGGTCTGGCCGCGGTTGCCCACGACGCCGCTGATCGAGCCGAACAGCACGACGAAGCGCATCCCGAGGTGGAGGCGGTCGAGGATGGACCGAGCGCCGTCGACCTTGGTGCCGAACACCCGGTCGAAGCCCTCGGCCTTCTTGTCCCGGAGGAAGTGGTCGTCGAGGACGCCGGCGCCGTGGATGACGCCGTCGAGGCGGCCGTGGCGGAGCTTCACGTCCTCGAGCAGCTCGCCGAAGGCGGGAGCGCGGACGTCGAGGGAGGCGTACTCGACCTTGGCGCCGAACGACTCGAGCGTGGCCAGGGTGGCCCGCATCTCCCGGGCGCTCTCGATGCGGTTGCAGGCCGCCTCGATGTCGGCGGGCTTGGTGAGCTCACCGATCTCGAGGAGGGCGCGACGCAGGGCGCTGCGGTCCTCAGCGCTCACGGTGCGCGGGTCCTCGTCGCCCTCGGGCAGCGGCGATCGGCCGACGAGCACGAGCGTGCACGGGTTGGCTCGGGCCAGGCCCTCGGCGACGCGGGCGGTGATGCCGCGGGCGCCACCGGTGATGACGACGACGGCATCGGCACCCAGGCCGAGGTCGCCGTGGATCGACAGGTCCTGGGCCTCGCCCACCACCTGGGTGGTGCGCTGGCCGCCGGCCCACGAGAGGGCGGCGGGAGCGTCCAGGTCGAGCAGCTCGTCCACCAGGCTCTCGGCCAGCGGGGCCAGATCGCCGTCGAGATCGGACGCGTCGATGGCCACCGAGCGGATGAGCGCGTCGTGGCGCTCGCGGGCGACCGAGCGCATGAGGCCGGGGACGCCGGTGGGCGTGCCGTCGGGGTGGATCGGCACCGTCACCGCGAGCGCCCGGCGGGCCTCACCGAGCAGCGCCGGCTGCAGGTCGGCGAACACGGTGCGGGCATCGGCGCCGCCGCCGAGCACCGTGGTCGACAGGTCCACGACGGCGTCGAGGTTGGCCAGCTCCTGGAGGCGGGCATCGCCACCGGAGTCGATCTCCACGACGTTGGCGCCGCGCTCGATGAGGGCCAGGGTGACGGCGCTGGTGAGGCCGGGGTGGCCGGCGATGACGCCGGTGGACACAGCATGGAGGTCGCCCAGGGCGACGGCCGGGCCGAGCAGCTCGGTGCGGACCTCGAAGCGCTGGGCAGCGGAGGGCAGCACGGAGTGGGCCACGGCGGCGTCAGCCCCAGCCGCGGCCGCCGCGGCGGCGACGGTGGTGGTGGACGAGCCACCGGCCGCACCGTTCGAGCTGGGCGAGGCCGCGGCGTCACCGCCGTCCGCGGCCAGCCCTTCGATCCACTCGACGATGCCGCGCAGCGACTTGTGGGCCGCCAGCTCCTCGACCATGTCCTCGTCCACCGCCGACTCGTCGAGCCCGCCGAGGCCGATGCGCTCGGCCAGCTCGCCCACGATCTCGATGCGCTTGATGGAGTCGATCGACAGGTCGGCCTCGAGATCGAGGTCCGGGTCGAGCATCTCGACCGGGTAACCGGTGCGCTCGCTCACGATGGCCTGCACGGCCTTGAGCAGCTCGGCCCCCGACAGCGCCGGCTTGGCCTCGGCCGCGGGAGCCTCGACGGCGGCGGGAGCGGCCGGGACCGGCGCGGCTGCGACCGGCGCCGCCGTGGCCGCGATGGGCTGGGCGGCCGGGGCGAAGTCGTCGTACGACGCGCTGACCGGCACGTTGGACCCGAGGTAGCGGAGCATCACGTCGCGCTCGGCCGCCACCTGCTGGCGCACGTTGCGCAGGTACTCGAGCACCACGATGCTGGCGTCGTCTTGTCCGTTCGACATCTGGGAGAACCCTTCGAGCTGGAGCGCGGGAAGCGTGTTGGCGGGCTGGAGGCTGTTGCGGAGCACGGTGCCGTCGGCGGTGCGGATGAAGGCGCCGTCGATCTGCCACCCGGGCGCCTTGACCGGGAGCGAGCCGAGGTCGACCGGTTCGGCGCGGCCGGCGAAGAGCGGCTCGACCGAGACCGGCACGCCGAGGGTGGCCAGCTCGGCGAGGGCGAGCAGGAGCCGGCGGACGCCGTGCTCGCCGGCCACGTCGGTGGCGACCATGGCATGGGGCCGGTCGCCCAGGATCTTGCCCACCTGCTGGGTGAGCACCCGGCCGGGACCGGCCTCGATGAACACCCGGGCACCGGCGGCGTACATGGACTCGACCTGGTCGACGAACCGGACGCCGGTGGTGACCTGGTCGGACAGGAGGCGGGTGATGGTCTCGGGCGACCCGTCCGGGTACGCCTCGGCGGTCACGTTGGACCAGACCGGGAAGGCGGGCTCGGCCAGCGACACGCCGGCCAGCTCCTCGGCGAGCAGCGTCCCCGCTTCGGCGATGACGGGCGAGTGGAACGCGCACGCCACCGGGAGGAGCTTCACCTTGGTGCCGGCGGCTTCGAGGGCGGCGGCCGCGGCCTGGACCGAGGCGGTGGGCCCGGAGATCACGGCCTGCTTCGGGCCGTTGTGGTTGGCGAGGACGACGTCGGGCCACTCGGCCAGCCGCTCGGCCACCTCGTCGCGGGTCAGTTCGACCGCGGCCATGGTGCCGGGGTCGCCACCCGTGCGGGACACGGCTTCGAGGATGGCGTTGCCCCGAGCAGCCGAGAGCGAGAGCAGCGTGGCGTCGTCGAGCGACCCGGCGGCGGCGAGAGCGACCAGCTCGCCGTAGCTGTGGCCACCCGCCATGGCGGGCTCGATGCCCACCGACCGGAGCAGGCGGGTGATGGCCAGCGAGGCGATGCCGAGCGTGGGCTGAGCCACGTTGGTGGCGGTGATGGCGGCCTGCTGGGCGGCCCGCTCGTCCTTGCCGAACGCCGTCGGCGGGAAGAGCGAACCGAGCCAGGGCGAGGCCGTGGCCAGCAGGTCGTCGAGCCCGCCGAAGGTCACGAACAGGTCGGCGCTCATGCCCGGCCGCTGGGAACCCTGGCCCGGGTAGAGGAACGCCACGGTGGGCGCCTCGTCCGGGAGGTCGGCAGCGGCGACGAACACGCCGGCGCGGGCATCGGCGGTGCCGGATGCCGCGATCTCGAGCTTGGCGGCCAGGTCGGTGAACGAGTCGGCCACGAGCCCGATCTGCACCGGACCAGACCCGGACCGGGCCACGGAGGCAGCCACGTCGCGCAGGCGGTGGCGCTGCGAGTGCGGGTCGGTCGAGACGATCCCGGCGGCGACCGACGCCAGGTCCTTGACCGCCGCTGTGGCCGTTGCGAGGTCCTGGCCCCGGAAGAGAAACAGCTCGGCGGGCCACTGCTCGACGCCGTGGCCGGGCGCGTCGCCGCCCTCGTAGCCCGACAGCACCGCGTGGAAGTTGGTGCCGCCGAAGCCGAAGGCGCTGACCCCCGCGATGCGGTTCGAGCCGGCCCACGGGCGGGCGGCGTCGATGAACCGGAAGGGGCTGGTCTCGGCGTCGTAGTACGGGTTGGGCTCGACCAGGTTCGCGGTGG
>Ga0182745_1001281_pt1 | contig 24631 bp, 16 predicted proteins | sample eDN3rd30CKraftBY_FD_128523 | JGI IMG/M metagenome (GOLD analysis project Ga0182745, IMG submission 128523) | Enriched backyard soil microbial communities from Emeryville, California, USA - eDNA 3rd pass 30_C Kraft BY (version 2) (version 2) | ecosystem: Environmental > Terrestrial > Soil >... | reverse complement strand
GAAGGATGGCGACCTTCTCGACAGGCGTATAGTTCTTTCGCGGCTTTCGCATGGTGAGACTCCTGGCGAGTTTTTAGTATAACTCGCAGAGGGCGTCTCTCCATTTCCGTCTGAAGCAAAACACAATGCCCCAACCATGGAAAGGCTAGCTGGCGCCGTCTCTATTCATGATCAACACGGGAAATTCAAAACGTTCTACCTGGGTCGTCTTCTTTCCCTCAGTTCTTCCTCATCGCGAGAATTCATTCCCGAACACGGAAGTGAGGGACAAAGGCCTCACAACAAATCTATTCATTGATCTAAAATCCAAAACACATAAACGCAATAGCAACTCAAATTAAGAATGATCGAATTTTACCACCGCGAATCAGATTGCCAGAACTTGTTCTCGGCCTTAATGACTAAACGGCTAAGTCATCGTACACCTCCTCAGCGTCGCTCAACGACAACGCCAAAGCAATCCTCCATGCCATCACCATGTACATTAGTACACAGAAACACAGCCTAGCGGGCTCCTCGCGTAGATGTACTGAGCGATGCAGGTGACAGGTAAGGATGACCTTCGAGCCTGGAACCCGTGACTTGACACGATGGCTTATCGTGCATTATCAACACAGAAACACTGTGGCTTGGTCCGATGCCCCATTGACTTGAATCGTGGGCGCCTGGGTCTAACCCAAATCGGCAGCGGCAGCGGAAAATAATGACGAGACGCTCTCGCTCCCACGAATAGAAAGTTTTGATGTTCGAATCCGAGCGAACGCAATGAAGTGCTGAGCGGCAGGGATCCGCTTGGTTCAAAGCCTGGATTCGGGCCGGTAAACCACGCCCTGGCCTCAACCTTCCAGGGAACCGCCAACGTGCTTTGAAGAACCGCATGTTAAATCTTGTGGCAGTTCCCGCGCAAAACACCGAGTTATTCTTACAGAACCCTGAATATTCCATATCGCGAATCGGTCTGTGTATAGGATACACTAACGGAAGTGCGACTGGACGTTAAGGGAGACAGAGATTCATCTGGCTCAATGAACTGACGTTGCCAGCGTTTGACAGACCACCCGCGAGGAATCCATGGCGAAAAAACAGTCGAAATCGGCAACACGCTCAAATAGTAGCAAGACTTCCCAGGATTTGGATTTGGTTGAGGGACTTCTGAATATGACATCGTCAAAACCCATCTCCAAATCCGAGGCTGTCCGACAGGCACTCGCAAATGGTCATGAACAGCCCGCGGATGGGGTCAAGTTCATCTTGGAACAATTTGGGCTTGAAATTGGCCCCCAACACTTCAGCGCGGTAAAAGCCACCGAGAAGAAGAAACAAGCCAATTCGGAAAGAAAAACCTCCGGGGGCTGGTTCCGGTCCGAACCGAGCAAGGAGACTCGAGGATATTTGGCACCTCCAGTTCAAAAGCCCTTGGGCGAAGATGACGAACTGCTCGCCGCACTTGAAGCGATCAAACCACTTGTCGACTCCCTCGGCGCCGACAAAGTAAAACGGATCGCGGACCTGCTGGGATAAACCGAATCCAGCTCGCACCGTTTTTTTCCAGAACGAGGGCTCGGCCAATTCCTGACGCTCCGTGGCCGAACCCTCGATAAATTCTTGCATATTGATAAGTCGAGTCAACTTGTTTCGGAGGTCGCGCGGGCGCTGTCACTGCGACTCACTGTCCTCCCTGCCTCACTCACTCGGCGCCTCACGAATCAAGGGTCGAAAGCAAAGACTCCGGCTCGAAGAGGCTTCCCCCGGCTAGCGAATCTTCGCGGGTGTGGCGAAGTCTTCGGTCATCGACTCGGGAAGTTTCCAGACGTGATCCCCCTCGCGATTGGTGAAGTAGAGACTCGAAGTCGAGGGCTTGAGAACATCGCCGTCCGCCCAGATGGCGTAAAAGTCTGGATGCGCGTCAACGGGCCGTCGTACGAAGGTATGGTTCGCCTGCTTTGAGTGGGTGAGTTGCTTTCTGCGAGCCCAGGTTTCTCCCTGGTCATTCGAGATCCACATCACCACATCTCCCCCCGTGCCGAATGCCTGAGGTCCCGGCTCAGTTGGTGCGATGATTCGCCATCGATCAGCCTGCTCGAGATAGAGCGAGCCAAAGTCGTAATTATGATCCGACTCGGTAAACTTGCGCGTCCGCCAGGTCTGACCATCCCAACGCGCGGTAGACCACAAGCGGGGCCCATTGCCCGGACCAGGTTCAAACCCTTTACTCGTCAGATAGAGCAGCACGGGGTGCCCCTCCGCGTCGAACTGCATATCTTTCAGATAAACGAGAAGCCCCTCAGATCGATAATCATGCACAAGTGCGGAATTTTTAGATTCGACCAAGGGGAGCCTGACGGGCTCGCCTTGAACGTTTTGCCAGGTTTTCCCGCCGTCCGAAGTCTCCAGGTAGTAAAGGTTCGTCCGGGCGTTCAGGCCTATGGGTTTGGGGTGAAAGTTGAAGGCGGTCGCGACCCGCTTGTTCTGTTGGGTGCTGATCTGGTAGTGGCCCATTTCAATTTTGGCCAATAGCTTCGGCTCGTCCCAGTTCCGGCCATCCCGGCTGGTCATCCAGAACAGGTTTCGTCCCGGCGAGTAACGGGTATGAAGAAAGAAGAAACCCGTTCCGGGTAGATACCGGGGTTGCGAGTAGGAAAAGTTGGTCGTCGAGATGCGCTCGAATCCGTCGATGGAATAAGGCGCCATGCTCCGATGGATATAGGCTTTATGCGAGGCGCCATGCGAGTTGGAAAAGATCCAGAGATAGCCCTGATCATCGATACAGAGAGTCGGGTTCTCGTGCGCATCGTCCGTATGCTTGTTCAGTAAGATCGTCGGCCGGGGAACCATTTTGGTCGCATGATCAAAATAAGATATCATGTGAAGCAGTTCGTTTTTTCCTTTTTCGGTGCCTCCATAGCAGAAGAAGGTTTTGTTCACTGCTGGTACATGGATGGCGATGGGGGCATGCTGCTGGGGATAGGTTGCGAATCCTCCGCTGTATTTGTAGTGAAACTCATCCTTGGTCGGTTGGTTCGAGTACCAGATCCCCCGGTATCCATCCCCTTTATGGACCTGGACCTGGACCGTTTCGGGGAGGTCATCCCCGAAGCAAGTTGAGCTAAGCCCAAGCACGAGCAGAAGTGGGCTCAACACTCGCAAGGCGAGAACATTGGGTGACACGCGAGAGGCCTCCAGGCATGGAACGAACCACCCGAACGGAGCTAGATGCCGTTGGGGTGGCCTCATGGCATTCGGATTAAAAACAAGAATTCCGGTCCTCACCTCCAAGGTTTCAGACCGTCGAGTCGAGTCGAGTCAGCGTGATGCGTCGGCTGAGGAACCCGACTTCAAGTAGCGATCGAAGAACCCGATCACGAGCGGACGAAGGTCTCGCTGTTTGGGTTGAAGATGGAACGTATGCACAGCATCAGGAATAATAACCAGCTCGTGCCGTGCGCCCGCCTTTTTGAGGGCCTCAGCCAACTTTTCCGACTGAGAAACATTAACCGTCTTGTCGGCTGTTCCATGTAAAATCAACAGGGGAGGGTCGGATGGATCAGCGTAGGTGGCCAGTGAGGCTTGTTTGTAGAGCTCGGGGTTTTCCTCACGGCTGGTTCCCAGCATGCCAACATCATGATAGGTAAGTAGGTCGGCTGGGCCGTAGAGATCGACTGCACACTGGACCTGGCAAGAATAGTCGCCGTAAGGCTCCTTCGGATCGAGCCCATCCTTCGCGCCGGTCAACCCCACCATGGCGGAGAGATGCCCGCCGGCCGACCCTCCGATCACGCCGATATGGTCCGGGTCGATCTGGAGTCGGTCCGCGTTCTTGCGAAGCCAGCGCACCGCGGTCTTGCAGTCGTGCAGATTCTTCGGCCAGGTCTTTGTCTTATTCTCACTCAAGACATAGTTAATGCTCATGCACACATAACCCTTTAACACGAGATTTGATCCAATGTTAATCTCGCGAGCCGCTCGTTTGTCGCCTCCAGACCAGCCTCCGCCATGGATGATGAGGACAGCGGGCCGCCTGACACCCGGTTCCGGGTGTTCTGGAAGGTAGAGGTCGGCTTTTTCAGAGCGCCCTTTCTCCAGGTAGCTGATATCGCGTTCGAGCTTGACCCCTGCCGGAATCTTTGGCTCGGCTTTCTTTTTGGGGGCCTGTCCCCAAGCTGGCGCACTGAGCAGCCCGAAGAGTAATCCCAAGGTCATCCAAGGCCTGAGTGGTTGTTGAGAGAGCATTCTGATTCCTTGTTGATGCGCACTTGTCGCGAGAAATGGCATGGGGAGGAAATGCCATCCGCGCAACGCGGAAAGAACGGGTGTGAGTGTCAAAGCATCATCACCGGAAATCCGCTGCCGTGCAATCAAACAGTCGGAGGTGAGTCAGTGTGAAGTGGAAGTGAGGGAGAAGTAACGGAGCGGAAAGAAGCGGGGAGGCGGGAAAACGAAAAGGGAAGGGCTTGTTGCCCTTCCCGCATGAGAAACCATCAGGTCGGTTTTGGTCTTTAGTCACTCACGGGCCAGCTCGCGTGTCCGCGCCGCTGACGAGGGCTCATGGGTGGCACGGTCGAAGAACGTATCACGATCGCGAATGATCGCTTGAGGGAGCAGCACATCGGTTTCGGTTCGGACACTCGAATGCTTGCGTATCGCGGTTCCGATCGCGAGAACCTCGACGAGACCACCACCCAACTCGTAGATGTGAATCTTGATACCAATGACACCATCCGCTCGAAGGTCCTCGGCCTCCTGGCGAATGTGATCGAGGCAGTTTTCTCGGGCATCATAAATCAAGCGCGTGACTTCGTTGATCTCGCCTCGTCCAAACGACTGAAAAAACGCCGAAAGCCCGCCCAGAAGACCCAACGCGTAGACCGAGGTTCCCAGAACCAGCCGCAAAGGGGCGTAGCCCATCTGGGTGAGGTTCCAAAGTTCTTCGCCCGTCAACTCCGACGTCAGGGGTCTCTTGGGTTGCCCAAGGACGGAGTTGTGCGACCCAGTCCCCACCATCAGCATCTCGCGCACCCCAACGCCAAAGGGAAGGATCCGGGTGATGATATCGACAACGGCGTTACATCCTCGCTCCGACGCCTCGGCCTCGAGCCGCTCCAGCGCCAGGTGGCGCGTGTGGTTGTACATGTCAGAGAATTCTTTAATTTCTCCGCGCCGGGCGATCATTTTCAGGCTACCGCTCAAACCTCTCCCTACCCCAAGCGCATAGGCGACGTTGCCCATCACGAAGTGGCGCGGTTCGTAGCCTGCGTCCACCTGGCAGTACAGGTCCTGACCCGAGCATGCGGTCGAGAAAAACTCGCTTGCCCCCTGGTCCGCGTGCAGGGCCGACCCCACCGCGAGAAACTCCATGAGGTTTCCGACTGGTTTCAGCTCGGAAACAACGCCCGTAAGGCCATGCGCTCCGTGCTCGCGTGCCTCGTCCTCGAGCCTACCGATGGCGGCGTGCCGGCCGTCACAAATCAGTTGGGTCACGCTCTCGATCTCGCCGCCAGCGAGCATCTTCAGTCGGCTCGTGACACCACGAACCAGGCCAATCGAGTGGACGCTGTTCCCAACAACGATGTTGCCGGGACTCCACCCCTTGCGTGTCAGGCAATAGATCTCGTTGCCTGAGAGGCCACTCATCAACATCGCAAACCCCTTAATGGTCTGGATTTTAGTCGAGGATACACGAGCCGCGTCGGCCTTTATGTCCTCTTTTGGGAATGAATTCGCCGGTCGATCGCAATTCTTGAACCATGGCTCGAGAATTCCAGGTGAATTCCCGCATGCCTGGTGTCTCGATAGACTGAGTGCGAAAAGGAGTTCCCACCATGTTTCATGCGGAAAGTTTAACCCTCTCCACCAGAGGGCGCGGAACCTACGAAATTACCCGTCAGGTTCAGCAAATCGTTGCGAATTCTCGGATCGAACAGGGCCTGTGCACGGTGTTCGTCCATCACACAAGTGCATCACTCATCATTTGTGAGAATGCTGACCCGACAGTGCGGCAAGACCTCGAGCGCTACTTTGCACGGCTCGCGCCCGATGGCGACCCGCTGTTCCGACACGTGGACGAAGGTCCAGATGATATGCCCGCGCATATTCGGTCGATTCTGACGCAGCCGACCCTGACCTTGCCGGTCGCGCGCAGGCGCTGTGACCTGGGAACGTGGCAAGGGCTCTACTTGTGGGAGCACCGTACCGCACCCCATTCCAGACGGCTAACCATTTCCGTCGTCGGCTAAGTATGGTATCAGGCCTTCTGGAGGCTGGGATCGCAGTCGGTCCGTGTTACTCCCGCTCACCAGTTCCTGGGTTGCATCGGCCCAGAAAGCAAGCACGGCTGGAACGGCTGTCATCAGCCGTTCCAGCCGCGTTGTCTGATCCGAGCGACTTCGGTGAAGGATCAAGCAAGCGACCCCGGACCGCCACCCAAGGGGATGAATCGGTCAGGTTGGCTCATCCTCAGGCACTCATTCGATTTTCCGCGAAGTGCAACTCGAGACTCGGGTTCTCCTCGCCGACTTCGGTCGCGGAGTGAACCAAGTTTGTGAATACCCCGCCACGATAGAGCAACTCGTGGTAGGTTCCCGACTCAACGATCCGCCCCTCGTCGAATACGAGGATACGGTCCGCCTCGCGCAGGGTGGTTAATCGGTGGGCAACCAGGATCACGGTCCGGTCGCGACGCGCCGCGGTGATGGCCTTTTGAACTTGGCGTTCACAGATATTGTCGAGAGCCGAAGTCCCTTCATCCAGGATCAGGATCGGCGGGTTCTTCAAGAAGACGCGAGCCAGCGCGATCCGCTGCCGCTGTCCCCCCGAGAGATTTTGACCGCGCTCCGAGATCATGGCGTCAAATCCACCATGCATCATCATGACTTCTTCATGAATACATGCAAGTCGAGCCGCATGCTCAATCTGCTCGCGAGTCGCGTTGGGAAACCCATAGGCGATATTCTCGGCCACGGTCCCGGAGAACACGAATGGGTTCTGGCCAACGTAACCGACCAGGTGGCCGATGGCCTCACGAGAGACCGATTCGAGCGGAATCCCCCCAAGGTGCGCCTGCCCCGCCTTCGGATGAATTAAACGCATGAGGACACGGAGCCAGGTCGATTTGCCACCACCTGAACGCCCGGCGACTCCAATCGTCTCGCCATGTCGAATCGCGAAGGAGACCTCGTTCAAGGCACGCCGGCTTTGGCCCGTTGGCGAACGATATTCCACCTCGAGGTTCTCGGCGATGAAGACCGGCTCGCCCAGGTTCAACGCGGGGACTCCGGGGTGGGCGGGGTGAAACGATCGGTCAACCGGTTCCGCCAGAATCTCGATCAGATCGGCGACCCTAAGGCTACTTTCATGAGCTTCGTCCACAAAGCGATGGATCTCATTCAAGGGGGCCATCACGTTCAGGAAGAGGACGGAGAAGGCCAGAATGTCGCCGTAGCTAATCTGCCCGTTCACAAAGAGATGAATGGCGTAGGCAATCACCAGGAGATGGAAGAAGCCCTCGTTGAGCGCCTTTCCACAACCAAAGAGCGACATCTCGAAGTGATGGCGAATCTCCTTGGTCCTTCGCTTTTCAGCCGTCCGCTCGACGCGCAGGACTTCACGTTCGTAGGTATTCGCCGCGCGAATATAGTCCAGCCCGGTCAATTGCTCCACCACGGTGCCGTCCATTTCTTCGCGGCTTCGGAGCAGTCCCAGGCGAACCCCTTTCTGAGTCATGAGCTGCCAGGCGGTCAGGCCGATCGACAGTGGCACCACTCCCGCCATGGCCAGCGCAACCCCCGGCTGCTTCGATAAGGCCGCACTCAGAGCAAACGCCCCCGTCAGCAACGCGGGGAGAAAGTCGAGGAAGCTGATTCGCAAGAACCGCACGAATCCATCCACGCTACGGGTGATCCTCCCATGCAACGCACCGACCTGCTCATGGGAATGACAGGAGAGGTCAACCTTCATCAGATGACCGACCAGTCGCACGCACATATCCCGATCGATACGCGTGCAAGCATTTTCAACCAGGAATCTTCTGAGGACGTTCAGGCTCTCGCGAAGCAAGTAAGCACAGCCGATCAGACCGAGGTAAAACCCCGCGAGTTGAACGATGCCGGCCCGATCGGCTCGTTGCGTGACCTGTTCCCCCACGGAGCTAACGAGGGTGCCAAGCAACAAGGGGACCGCCGTGCCCGCGGCGCTGCCCAGGCCCATGACGAGTACCGCGCTGGCCAACGCCCATCGATGACGAGGTAGAACCAGACTCCAGACCTGACGGCCTCTTACCGCGATATTCCGCAACTCAAGCCAGAGTGCCTTGCCTGGCTTGTCCTGTCGATGGGCCATGATCATTCCCCGAAAGGGGCCTTATCCTGAAGCGATGGTTGCCTGAGTCCGGCGGTTCACGCAGATGATGATGTTGAACTAGAAAAGTAAAAACATGTGGCAAGAATTCATAAATTTTTCATGAAAACAATACGGTAATCTCCGAGCAAATCGGCTCGAATGGATTGAGCTCGGATTAGGTCGGGGGGAGAGCCTTTGACCGCGGAAGAACCGAAAGGTTCGGCGGCTCACGAGAATCTGAAGTTGGATCGTTTGAATTCACCTTGACGAGTCAGAATCCGTTTGATCGGGGAAGGGTCACTTTTTGGTTGAAGTTCACAATTGGACTGGTACAATCGGTCCGACGTGGAGAAGGAAAGCCATCCGCGTCTCTTCTCGATCGACCCCGGCAAGATTGGGTCACTCCGCTATCGCCAGGTGGAAACGTCGATCAGGTAGAAATCGTTCTACCTCAACTTACGGATGAAAGCGGCCGGCGCGCAAAAACGATTTCGCTTTTTTTTCGCGTTCGGGCCAGATAAGTCGCGAATCTGGGATCCCTCCCAATTGGTCGCGGGCTTGCGCCCTACGTGATCGTGACGTTCTTTGAATTTGTCACCATCAATGTCGGGCTGGTTTCTCGTATTCCAATAGCGCAACGACGATGCAACTTCGATTCCTTCCAATGGTGAATCGCGCAGCCGATCATCACATGAGCGAATCTTACTATAAATGGCCTGTGGATTTCTTAATCCAAAATGAACCACCGGCCGTTCCTCGCCACGGCGCATCGTTTGCATCAGAAGTGTTCTGAATTGCGTCCCACCTTTGTTTTAGTCAAAAGAGGCAGTCTGATGATGAAGAGTCAAGCATCACTTCCCCCTACTTTGAACCTGGCCGCCCCCGCTAGCACCCAAGATGTGAATCTGATTTCCTGGACACCCGCCCCCGAATCGCTCAATCACAAGGTGGTAACTCATGCCCAAGACGTGGAATTCGAAGAAGAATCCCTCGTGATTGACGACCGGTTCGGCCTGAGCCCCGCTCAAATCGTCGAGTCCAAGCTGTCTTACAAGCTTCAGGAAACATCGCTCCCCGTGAGCCACCTGCAAACACGCAACCTCCTTCGCAGGCGTTGAGTGTTTGTCACGAATCGCTCTTGGTTTAATGCCTTCCTCTCGTGACTGCTTGCCCGATCTTTAGGCAAGGCTTGCTTCGATCAGTGCGTCAGGACTTCTAAAGCATTGGACTTGGAAACAGACTTGACACGAACCTGGACTTCATCAATGCGTGAGGTTCGAAACGAACGAGCCTCACGCGGTGTACTCCAGTCCTTCCCAATCGCGAACGGGTCTCGCGCACGGATCCGGTTCTAAATGCAAGGATTCCTCTCGTCGAGGAGGAATCCATGACACTCACATCCTTTTTCCTTGGCTTCGGTCCTCAGCGAGAAAGCAGCGGTCGCCGACGGGCGGAACCAAATGCCCAGCTCCTGTCGGGATTGGACCTGCGTCTTGACGAAAGCGTGACGGTCGAGGCGACCGACTCGCATTCGAATTGAAGGACCGCTCGAAACGCATCCGAGCGGAACGGTCCGCCGGGGCAAAACGACCGAACCATGTTTCGGCGCGGCGCGTTTCCCGCGTCTAATGATCGAATCGATCAAACGATCCGCAGGCGGGTGGAGTCGGGCAAAGGAACACCCGACTCCACGCGGAATGGATATCGATTTCGAATGGTCGGATGCGATCCGGTTCTCAGACAAGTTCAGTCCGACGTGGGCGTCGTACCCATCCGAACTTCGACTTCATGCAGACCACCGTCGTTGACGAGAGGGATCTGATGGTCCGGTAGCTCGCGTCCATCGAGCTTGACGCGCACAACTCCCTTCTCGACTTGGTCCTGGTTTTCCACAACGATCCGATACCGGGTGGATCCCCGGCGATAGTCGAGCTCGAATCGAGGCCATCCAGAAGGGATGCACGGGTCGATCCGGAGTTGGTCACCTTGCAGGTGGAAACCGAGGATTGACTCGAGCCCGACGCGATACAACCAGGAAGCCGACCCCGTGTACCAGGTCCATCCGCCTCGGCCCGTATGTGGAGGCTGTCCGTAAACGTCGGCCGCCACAACGTAAGGTTCCACCTTGTATCGCTCGACTTCCGTTGTATTGAGAGTGTGGTTAATTGGGTTAAGTAGGGAGAAGAGGTCAAACGCCGACTGGCCTTTCCCTTGAAGCGCGGTGGCGAGGGCAACCCAGATGGCGGCATGGGTGTATTGCCCACCATTCTCTCGAATTCCCGGAACATATCCTTTGATGTAGCCAGGTTCGAGACTCCCCTGATCGAAGGGCGGGGTGAACAGCAAGATCACGCCATCTTGAGGCCGCACGAGCCTCCGGTTCACCTCGAGCATGGCCTGCTCGGCACGGGCCGGGTCGGCAACCCCCGAGATGACCGCCCAGGTTTGGGCGATCGAGTCGATCTGACACTCATCGTTTTGAGCCGAGCCCAGCGGGGTGCCATCGTCGAAGTAGGCCCGGCGATACCATTCACCGTCCCAAGCTTCCTTCTCGACCGCCCGCCTTAGCGTCTCAGCGCGTTCGACGCACTGTTTTGCCTCGGCATGATCGCCCCGACTTTCCGCGATCTCAGCGAACTTTCCATAAATGGTGATCAGGAACCAGGCGACCCAAACGCTTTCTCCCTTGCCTTCCGACCCCACGCGGTTCATCCCATCATTCCAGTCGCCGGTCCCCATCAAGGGGAGTCCGTGCGCGCCGAGTTGCATGCCTCGGCTCAAGGCGCGGAGGCAATGATCGTAGAGGGTGCCCGACTCGCTCGAGAGTGAAGGAATGCCGTAATCTTCCTCCTGATCCGGCTTGAGCAATGGACCTTTCAGGAAGGGAATCACCTCGTCGAGGACGCTCGCGTCGCCAGTGGTTCGCACGTAATGAGCCGCGACGAAGGCGAGCCAATGCAGGTCATCGGAGAATCGAGTCCGAACCCCTTGACCCGCCGGTGGGTGCCACCAGTGCTGGACGTCTCCTTCAACGAACTGGCGCGAAGCGGCCCTGAGCAGTTGCTTGCGAGCCTCCTCAGGGGCTCCGTAGACCAGGGCCATCGAGTCCTGAAGCTGGTCGCGGAACCCATAGGCACCCCCTGACTGGTAGAGGGCGGAACGACCCCAGAGCCGGCAGCTCAAGACCTGGTAGACCAGCCAGCGATTCAAGAGTAAGTCAAACGCGCGGTCGGGTGTCCGAATCTCGACGGTGCTCAGCACGTTGTCCCACCGAGCTCGCACTTCCTCAAGGATTGCGTCTGGGTTGACTGGCCCTCGAACACGGGAGACCACCTTCTGGACCGCTTCGATCGAGTCGGCTTCGCCCAGCATGAAGACGATCGAGGTTTCCGCGCCAGGCTCCAAGGTGAACCGGGTCTGGATCGCGGCGCACGGGTCGATCGTCAATCCCGCTCGACCGGAAAGCTCAACGCGTCCGAGCGCGGCGGGGGCGGAGATGGAGCCATTACGCCCGAGAAACTCTTGCCGATCGGTGGTGAACTCGCGCGGACGAATGTTCACATCCACAAACGCAACTTTCGCGTTGAAGTCGGTTCGGAATGCGTTACGAGCCAGAAGAGTGCCGGTTTCCGGGTCGATCTCGGTGATGAGGTGCGTACTCGTCGCCTCGCGCGTGGTCCCGAGCACCCACTCGGCGTAGAAGGTCGCCGAGAGCGAACGGGATTCCTGGCCGTTGTTACGAACCCGAAGCCGGATCAGTTTGACGGGGTCGTCCGGAGCAACGAGCACGAGCAGCTCATGCTCGAGTCCGTGCGTCTTCCGTTCGAAGAGGGTGTACCCTTGGCCGTGCCGCACGAGCGTCGGCGTGGCAGTCACCACGGGCAAGGGAGTTGGGCTCCAGTACTCTCCGGTTTCCTCGTCGCGCACATAGAGCGCTTCTCCAGGCGCGTCCGAAACCGGGTCATTCCGCCAGGGGGTCAACCGATTCGTCTGGCTGTTCCCAGCCCAGGTGTACCCCGCCCCCGCCTCGGAGACGAGGCATCCGATGAAGGGGTTCGAGATGACATTGATCCAGGGCGCCGGTGGAAGCAATGGCGCGTATCCAGCCCTAGATTGCAGCCACCCATTGGGCGTCAGCGGCGCGAGCGGCTCCGAACGTACCACCACGCAGTATTCTCGCCCCTCCAGCCCGAACCCACCGAAGCCGTTGTCGAATTCAAGGTCGAGCGCTTCGAGCTCCGCATCCCCCGGACCTCGGGGCGCACGAGTCGCCGTGAACGGAGCAGGGGGAGTGGGCATACGTTCGATTCGATCGAGTTGACTGGCCAGGGGGCCGCGATCCCCCACCAGCATGACCCGGGCGGCCGCCTGAAGCAAAACTTTGTCCTCCTCCGTGGACACCGCCGCTTTACAGATGAATATTCCACCAGGCACATCCATCAGGTCATGCTCGGCGCTCGATCGAACAAGATCGAGAAGCTGCTGGTTAACCTCCTCGAAATAACTCGTAGGCTGCTCGTTGAGCAGGACAAGGTCGGTGCGGAGCCCCTTATGTCGCAGGTAAGCGTGGGCAAGGAGGGCCTGGCGCGCGAGCTCGAGCTCTCCGGCTTCCGCGATCTGGACAAGGATGATGGGCAGGTCGCCGGAGATTCCATACTTCCAGAGCCCGGGTTGGCCTTGCCGATTCGCGGCAAGGACCGGGCCTGGAGCGCGGAGAGCCGAGCCGGGGTAGAGGATGTGGGCGGCAAGTCTCTGGAACTGGTACGCATCATCCTGAGACCAGTTCCGGTGGCGATGTTCCACCTGGCTATGAGCCCACGCCAGCTCGAAGGCACGCCCCGCGGCGCTCGGGTCATGGTACTGGTCGGCCAGGCTTCGGGCGTCCGCGTTGCTATCGGCGACGGCGGTGGTAAACGCCAAGGTGGTGGACTCGCCCGGTGCGAGTCGAACGGTACGGCGCAGGCTTAGAATGGGGTCGAGCACCGAGCCGGTCGTACCTGAGAGTCGAGCCTCTCGGTCGAGCGCGGCGGGGGACTGCGGCAATCTCCCACGGCCCAGGAATCGGGCTCGATCGGTTTCGTACTCGACCTCGCCGATCACGTCGCGATCGGCTGCCACAACATGCACCGCCCAAATCGGCTGCTGGTCAACGGAGCGGGGGCGGCGACGGCAGAGGAGCGCATGCGAGCCAGGGAGATACTCCGTTTCGAGGAAGAGCTTGCCGAACGCGGGGTGTGCCAGGTCGCCGGTACGAGAACCGAGAACCACTTCAACATAGCTCGTAACCTCGAGCTCTCTCGGCTTGTTGTCGAGGTTGCGCAGAGTCAGTCGTCTGACCTCGGCGAGTTGCTCGGGGGAGACGGTGACTTCCAGGAGGGTCTCGATTTCACCGTCGAGCCGTCGGAACGAGGCCTTGTCGGCCGCGAAGACGACCTCGTACTCGCCGGCCGGCTTGCAGACGGGTTGATACCCAGCCGACCAGAAGACTCCGCGTTCCTTGTCCTTCACATAGAGGACCTGTCCCATCGCGTCGAGCGTGGGGTCGGCTCGCCAACGCGTCACGTCGAGGCCTCGGCACTCGCTGTAACCAGAGCCCGCGTTGGTCACCATCACGTGATACTGCGAGTTGGAGAGCAGGTGGGTTCTGGGTACGGGAGTATTCGGCGTGGTCAAGCGTCGGCTTAGCAGGGGTATTCCCCCTTCCCGAGTGCCATTGTTGGTTACCCGAGTCGATTCCGACGGCTCCGACACGGGCGCATCACGAGGGACCCGCTCCTGAAGCAGGAGGTCGACGGCCTTAACCATCGGGTCGGAGTGAAATCGGCGCGTCATGGGTTCGTCGAGGAGGGCGTTGGCGAGGGCCACCAGGCTCATCCCCTGGTGGTGCGCCATGTACGACCGAACCACCGCGAATCGCTCTCCCTGGGGTACACGTTCAGATGTGTAGTCGATTGCCTCGTAGAATCCGAACACTCCGAGCGCTCCAATCTCTTCCAGTGCTCGCAGATTCTCCAGCGCTTCTCTCGGGACGATCATGGTGGCCAAGGCGGTGGCGTAGGGGGCCACGACCTGATCCAGGTCGAGTCCACGCTTCAACCCCAGGCCGGGTACGCCAAAGGATTGATACTGGTAATCTCCATCAACATATTGCGCGTTGAAGGCGCTTTCAGATATTCCCCAGGGGATGCCGATCTCTCGACCGTATTCAATCTGACGAGCGACAGCGGACCGGGCCGCCTCGGCCACGATCGTGCCAGGCAAGGCACGAAGCAAGAGCCGGGGCATCAGGTACTCGAACATCGTTCCGCCCCACGACACCAGGCCAACCCGACCGGCGGTTCGAAGGAACGGACGGCCGAGCTGAAACCAGTGCCGGCGCGGGGCGTCGCCGCGGGCGATCGTCAAGAAGCTGGTCAAGCTCGATTCCGAGGCGAGCAGGTCGTAGCAGGCGTTGTCGAGCCGCCCCACAACCAGGTTGCAGCCGATGGAATAGAGATGGCGCTCGGGCTTGTACAAGGGGCGGAAATCCATCAACTGCGCCAGACTCTCCGCTCGCCCAGCCAGCGTTTGCAGGCGATCGCCCAGCTTAGGGGCCCTGGTCTCGTTGATCTGGTCCGCCAGGAGGCCCAGGCCTTCGGGGCCGAGAGAATCGGTCGCGAGCGATCGAATCTCGCGTGCCAGACTCTCGCGCTGCTCGGAAAGCGATGCCAGGCTCGATGGCGCCACCAACCGGGCCCGAATCGAGGCCCATTGCGCCTTACGCTCGGGCGACGACCATTCCGGCCCACCGGACCGCTCAAGCTCGATGAGCGTTGGGAGCCACGGGGCGATCGACCCGAGTTCCGCCTGAAACTCATGGACCTGCTCAACGAACTTCGCGGGCCAGAGCGTGATCAAGCGGTGTGGCACATCCGGGTTCGGCCCTCCGATCGACGGCATGGTCGCGAGCGACGCGCCAGCGGGAAGCGCATCGACGAGGGCCTGGATACGGTCGACCAGCACGACGCCTTCATCTTCAACTTCTTCCAACCAGACCTGGCGTTCGAGCAGGTTGGTGGGGGAGGAGGCAAGAAGGGCATCGAGTCTTCTGAGTGTTTCGTCGACAGCCGAGAGGTTGGCGGGGGATAGACCCTCGGCCACGTGGTGGATCGGATCGAGGGCCTTGACGGTGAGCTCGAGGGTGTCGGCGAGCCCCCGCTCGAGATGAGGAACCAGAAACGGACGCTCCGACTTTTCCCGCAGACCTTGTTTCAAGGCGACGAGACAGCCGAGCAAGTTCCCGCTATCAACCGTGGAGATATACGCGGGGGGGAGTGGTCGGAGCGTTCTCGTGTCGTACCAGTTGTAGAAGTGCCCCCAGTGCTTCTCCATCACGTCGAAGGTGTCGAGCGATTTCTCAAGGCGATCGGCGAGGGTGCCAAGCCCGATGTAGCCCAGGTCGTGCGCAGCCAAGGTCGAGAGAAGCAAGAGCCCTTGATTGGTGGGGGAGGTTCGGTGAGCGATTCGTCCGTCCGGGATCTCCTGGAAGTTATCGGGCGGAAGCCAGTGATCTTCATCACCAACGAACGTCTCGAAGAAATACCAGGTTCGCCGCGCGACCCCGCGTAGTTCCTCACATTCTCCTTCGTGCAAGGGGAGATCCGTGCGCGGTCGAGGCTGACTGACCCAGTAGGCCACCAGCGGAGAGAGAAACCACGTCAGCAAGACGGGAGACGCGGGGATCAGGGCCGAGGGACGAACCAGTGCGACCAGGATCGCCAACCCAACCGCGAGTCCCGAGGCCGACCACATGTTCGAGATGAAGCTGACCAGGCCCTGTCCGAGGCGGCGGTCAGCCGAGGCGGCGGTCTCCCATTCCAACAGATTCTTGCGCGTGATGTAGTGACGTATGAGGGTGCGAGTCACCGCGTCGATCGCGTGATAGGCCTGATCGGCCTTAAAGGTCAGGGACATAAGGGCCTGGATCGCCGCGGCGGGAAGCTGGGCGCGAAGCCCCAGCAAGCTCGCGACATTCCTCGATCGAGCCGCGTAGTAGAGCGCACCGATCAAAATCTGAGCCAGGGGAAGCATGGGGACCGCGATCGCGACGGCGGTCCAGAGCCAGGGGGAACCCGGCAAGATAGTCCAGCCCAGCGCCAGCATGACGACGAGAGCAGGGGCCACCAGGCTCCGTCTCAGATTGTCGAAAAGCTTCCAACGTTCGAGCGCCGGCAGGGGGTTCGGAAGGGGCTGCTTCGCCGTGGGGACGCGAAACCCGAGCCAGGGAAAGAGCTGCCAGTCCCCTCGAATCCAACGATGCTCACGTCTTGCGTATGCGTGGTAACGAGCGGGGAAGTCGTCGAACAACTCCGTGTCGGTGGCGAGCCCGCATCGAGCGTAGTTCCCTTCCACCAGGTCATGGCTGAGGATCTGGTTTTCCGGGAACGTTTGCCCGGTCGACGCCTCGAACGCCTTGACGTCGTAGATTCCCTTCCCGGTGAAGCTCCCCACCCCAAACAGATCCATGTACGTGTCGCTGGACGCCGACGAGTAGGGATCGATCCCCCCCGACGCCGCCAGGATCGCCGCGAATCGAGAGTGGGTCGCCGCCGTGAGATGGAAGCTGACCCGAGGTTGCAGAATACCATACCCTTCCACCACCCGCCTGAGCTCAGGGTCGAATCGAGGCTGATTGAGCGGATGAGCAAGTGTTCCAATCAACCTCCGCGCACTATCGCGAGGGAGTTGCGTGTCTGCGTCGAGCGTGATGACGAACCGGGTTGCGGGAAGGGCCGACGGGTCGTGGCTCATCCAGGCGTAGCTCGTTTGGTCATGCCCGAGGAGAAGATGGTTGAATTCCGAGAGCTTGCCGCGTTTGCGCTCCCAGCCCATCCAACGATCTTGGTGTGGGTTCCAGAGCCGACGACGATGGAACAAAAAGAACCGGTCGGTTCCGTCCTTCCCGGGATAGCGCTGATTCAACGATTCAACCCGAGCGAGGGCATCGCGAAGATACCCCTCATCCTCAGGCCTGGTTTCCTCATGGGCATCGGCGAAATCGGTCAAGAGCGCGAAGCGAAGCTGCTCGTCGGGGTTGGCCAGGTAGTGGATCTCCAACTGTTCGAGCAGTTTCTCCGCGCTATCGGGGCGGACCAGCATCGAGGGCATGACCACGAACGTGAGACAATCCGCCGAGATTCCCTCTTTGAACTCGAGCTTGGGAAGCACGCGGGGCGGGAGAACCAGCGTCAGGAGGTGGTTCACCAGCCCCACGGCAAGCTCACTCACCGGCAAAGCGACCAGGAGCGCGGCCAGGGCCAGCATCGGCAAGCCAATGGTGCCTGTGAAGCCAAGTCCGGTCCCCAGGATCAGCGTGACCAACCCGAGAAAAACGAAGAGCAAGGAACCGAAATAGGTCAGGCGGGGATGATTGATCATCCAACCTTGAATGCGTTCGGGCCATTCCAGACGGCACCGAAACGCGCGTTGCAAGGCGGCTTTTCCCGGGCCAATCAGGTAGTACCCAATATGAGCCTGACGGGGGTCGGCTCCCGCGGCGCGTGCTTCGGCCGCGAGTTGCACGCACCGGCGGGCCACGTCGCACTCGTCGGCGGAGGAACCACGGGAGATTTTCTCGACGGCCCTGCGGTAACGGTCCCGGGTTTGAAAATCCTGGAGGAGGTGAACCCCGCTCGGGTCGGTCTGGAGGATGGCTTCAACCGCGCTCACACTCTCAAAGAACGAGTTCCAGTCGAGCGCGGAGAGAAGCCGCAAGCTGATGACACAGTTACCAACCGAAATCTGGTTCGCGGCCTGGCGTCGATGTTCTCGACGTAAGACCTCGTTCACGTCGGTGCCTTGTTGCTCCGACTGCTTCTCGAGGCGTTCGAGCAATTCGATCGCGGAACCGCGATCTCGCAAGAGCTGAAGGAGCCGAACGAGGTAGGGGTCGGAAAGCTCTTCGAGTGGCGTTGGATTGGCTGGCGGAGGCGGTTCCGAAGGATTCGAGCCCTCCAGCCCCGGAGCATGCCGCTTACTGTCGTCCGAAGCGCACTGCGCAACCCACTGCTCGGCCCGGGTTCGCTCGTCCCATCCCCAGAGCATTTTCGTGGCGAGCCGACGCAGGTTTTCGACCAGGACCAGGCGGAGCATTGTGGGTAAGGCCCACAACTCTCCCGTGGTCAGGGTGGCCTCAGACTGGAAGGACTGGACGAATCGCGTGATCCTCGCTTCGTCAAGCTCGCTATCAGTGTGCGCGACAAGAGCCAGGGCCATCGCGTAGATGCGAGGATAGCCCTCACCGGCCCCCATGCCCAGCTTGGGCAGGTCGCGGTCATAGCCCTTGGGAAGGTCCTGGCGAATCTCGCGGAGCACATCCTCCACGATATGGTAGTTGTCGGCGAGCCACTCGGCGTCGAGTCCGCGTCCATCCCCGCGAGGCGCCTGGTCGCTGACGATCCGAGCGTGCGCCTTGATCAGCGTTTGAGCGTTCTCGTCAAACCTACGGAGAAGGGGACTATTCCGGCGTTTGGGACGTTGCAGGGTGCAGGCGATGGCGAGCCCGCGGGCAAATGCATCAAGACGTTCCTGTCCAAAGATCTCATCCCGGATCGGCTCATGTCCTTGCAAATCCGACATGAGTTCGGCGAGCGATACCACGGGGTGAGACGACCAGGTCGAAGGCGTTGACTCAACGGAGGTAAGGCTCATCCTGATGTGCGTCTCCTCTGAGAGTGTCTCGCGATGCTCGGATCATCGCGCGTTTCACGCGGATTTTCCCAACCGGCGCCGGATCATGATGACTCCGGTCTTCACCCGGTCTCTTTCCGATTCTGATCGAAATCAGCACATTCTTTCCGATCCAGGTCCTGCCCAACGCGGAAAGGCTTCCGGTGTCGGTCGCGAACTCTCCGCGAGGGAATTCCCACGGACTTGGAGGGGTAGGCCACGTCCCATGTCATGGATTGGCGAATCCACCCTATTAGGGATGAGGCAAGGAAATCGGCGAGTCTTTCTCGACATGCTCCATGTCGGAAGATTTCGACGTATTCGGGATGCCAGGATACTGCAACTTGGATGCCGTTGCGAGCCCCTGTAAACGGTCAATCGCATCGAATGAGCTCAGCCCACCCATGCACCTGTCGATGATCTCAAGATCAAAACTCGTTCTTGGGGCGAGAGCTCAGAGCAAGGCCATCAATGGGTGACGAACTTGGGCAATGGAGTGCCCATTCTTATTTAAAGGAAGCGGCCTCCGAGGGCTCAAATGCAGCCCTCGCTCGATTCAAGATGGCAGCCATCAACCTAAGAATTCGCATAACGACATGGTAGGAGGCAACGTCGACGTGGAGTGGGTCTGGACTCTAACCGGTGATGGGAGGGGCACGGCGAGCATGAAATGGAATACAGAGGTCGAACGAGAATCAATGTGCTAAACGCTCCTCTATCCCCAAGCGGCTTGAATCGAACAGCCCTTGCGAGATAGCGGAGCGTTAAAATCTCTGCACATATTAGCAAGACACGCGATGTTTGAAAAAACCCATCGCGTCAGGCCTTCTGCCTGCGACCAACACTCAGCTACCACCACCGCTCATGGCGTCATTGGCGGTGTTGAAGGTCGAGCTCGCGCTCGTGCCGAGTGTGCGGACGATGGTGATGCAGGCCACGAGAATCAGGGCCAGCATGACCGCATACTCGACCGCGGTGGGGCCAGACTCGTCAGCCAGGAAACGGGTGATCTTCGAGGTGAACTTCCGCATGTTCCTACCCTTTTAAAGAAAGAAGTAAAGTCTGATCGTTGCTGAGACGAACTCATCACGCCAGAACAGTAGGTCGAGGAAATGAAACTGACAAATCAATCCACAGATTATTTCGACCTCATTTTGCGTGCGCATATTAACGCGTTTCGAAAGCTCGTTACGCCAGGGTTTTACGTTAAATTAAGACAATCCGAGACTTAAGCATGCCTTATCTCTCCACGGAAAAAAGAGACGATTTCGCCCAGCCTGCTTCCACGAAGCCAGGGGCTTCTCAATGATCAGAAGACCTGAATCGCTCAATCCGCCCGAGCCGTGCAGGATCGAGCGGTCTGGATGAGATCGCTACTGCGCGAACCCCGACCTGGCTATGATCATCGAGCACGAATTCGCGCGGCACGCTAGCGAAGTGAGCCGGCCCGGAGCAATACGGCCCCCGTCGAACCATCCAACGGTGAGTCCAGAAGAGAAAGGAAGACCCTTTGAGCATCGAGAAGGCGGAATACCAGGGCTGGAAGAACAACCTCCGAATCTCAAACCAGGAGGTCGAGCTCCTGGTCACTCTGGACATCGGCCCACGCATCCTGAGCTATCGATACGTGGACGGGACCAACGTCCTGAAAGAATATGCCGACCAGATGGGGGGTTCGGGAGAGTCGAGCTGGATGATCCGCGGGGGTCATCGCCTCTGGTGTGGTCCAGAGGACAATACGCGCACCTATGCGTTGGACAACGAGCCCGTCTCGTATGAGACCACGGGAGAGAGGAGCGTGAAGGTCCGCCCGAAGGCCGACACCGTATACGGCATTCAGAAAGAGCTGGAGATCCAACTCGCGCCCAACGGATCCGACGTCACCCTCTTTCACCGGTTGACCAACATCGGTCCCAGGCCAACCGAGTTGGCTCCCTGGTCGATCTCGGTCATGGCGCCTGGCGGCGTTGAAATCATTCCTCTGCCCGAGAAACGTCCCCATCCCAAGAGTCCGAAAACGGCGAAGTCCGCGGCCGACTACGCGGCGAATCAGGTCATGGTGATCTGGCCTTATCTTGACTTGAAGGACCCGCGTTGGTCATTCGGCAGCCAGTTCATCACGCTTCGTCAAGACCCCCAGCGAGGCCCCACCAAACTCGGTCTGGCGCATCAGACCGGGGGCGTTGGATACTTGAACCAAGGGACCCTGTTCATCAAACGGTTCACCTATGACCAGGATAAGTCCTATCCCGATTCCGGCGTGAACTTCGAGACCTTCACGAATGAGGACATGCTCGAGATCGAATCGCTAGGCCCGTTGGTCCGACTTGAACCGGGTGAAACCGTCGAGCATGTCGAACTCTGGGAGCTCCACGCGGGCATGGGTGAATTGGGAGATGAGGCAGCGATTGCCTCGAAACTGGGTCCCAAGCTCGCGCCTCGGTCTTAAACCGACGCGTGATCGACCGTTGGATCGGGAAGAGTGGAGGTCGGGGGGCGTTGCCGTGCGGAGCGGCGGTTGCCGATCACTCCAAGGAGCGAACCACTGCGCCCGTCTCGCTGACGCTGGTCCAGAAGAGCGAGGATTCCGCGAGGCCCAGGCGCCTGCGCAAGGAATCGAGACGCTCGAGCCGCACAGGCTCGGGCTCATCGCTGAAGGCGTAGAGAGCGGGTCCCCACGAGCTCTGTCCAACGCCATGGAGGCCCTCGGCCCGGAGTTGTTCGACCAGCTTCGCCAGCTCGGGGCGGGCAAAAACGCCCCCCTGGGCCGGAGCGAAGCTGCGCCCCACCCACTCCTGGATCTCCTCGAGGGCCTTCCCGAAGGTGGGAAGGTCCTCCTCTCGAATCGCCGGGAGAAGCCCGAGCAGGACCAATCGGCATAGCCGATCGGTCACGGTGTCGGGGATGGCCGGAAGCGACGCGAACGCCTGAACCTCGGCCGACCCATGCATGCCGAACCGAGCGTCGGGGACCAGAATCAGCACCTTCCAGGCGGGCGGAACGCTCAGGCGAGCGAGCAAGGGAGGGATGATCGACCTGGACCCGCGTCCGCCATCCACGATCAAGCCCCCCTGGAGGAAGCCGTGCAGCCCGATGCCCGACCGCAGGCCCCGTCCGCTGAGTGGAGCGAGCGTTTCGGCGGATTGCTCTTCGTGTCCTTCGAGTTTCAAAACCGCCAGTGTCACCGCCAGGCTGAGTTGGGTACCCACACCGAACCCAAGATGAGGCCGAGGCGAGGCGCGGACCACGACCCGGCACGGATGACGCGCCACCCCCGCGGCGCGGAGCCTCTCGAGCACGCTCAAGGCCCGGTCAGCAAGGGGGCCTTCGGCGCTCCAGTCCGGCGCAGGCTCGACGACCAGTTCCAGCCCCGGACGCTGGATCATCAGGCCCACGCCACCAAACTGACGCAGGGCGAGCGGGCCCCATCCGAGCAAGCCAAAGTGCAAGCGACTTGGCGTTTGGATATGCAGCGCGGTCATGGTGCGCGTTCGCTCGGGCCGAGTTCACCATGTTGGATCGCCTCGGCGACATGGTTTTGCAATAACACGAACGCCTCGCGCTCGTCGGCTCCTCCCGTCTTCTCAACCAAAGGGGCCAGCGCCTGAAATCCCCCCCGGATTTCGGTTGGAGGCAAGATCGAAACGCGGGTCGCGAGGATCGCCGCCTCCAGCACCGCGTGCTTGGCCCGATTCAGGCCGAAGAAGTCGCGGAGCCGGACTTGCGCCACCACTTCGACCTCGAGCAACGCTCTCGGCTCGCGATCGTCCAACGAAACCACCTGAAACTCGAAGTAACGGCAGGCTCCGGTCAAAACCCAACCCTCCACCACCTCAGCGGGTGTCACGGGGGGGTCGACCGCCTGCCCGATCGCGGTCCTGGCGATCAACAGCACGTCGTCGGTCACATGAAACACACCCTGCCGGCGCAGCTTCAAATTCTGATATGTGGTCGAGCTCTGGAAGGGCTTCAGCACGAACCGGCGCATCTCCTGGTCCACTTCAGGTCCCATGGGAGCCACGTTCAGCCGGCCCTGCGAGTCGATCGTCGTCACGATTCCTTCAAGGATCACGTTGCAGCCTCGCCTCGGTCTCGATCCTTTTCCTTCGACTTACGCCCACGATGACTGACCTCGGCCTCGGTGAGGAATCCCCAGTCCAGCGATTGATCCTGAACGTAGGCCTTGTCCAACGTGAGCGCGGTCTTGGCCTTCATCAGCTCATATCCCAGGTAGAAGGCATGCGACGGCTCGCTTACCCCCATCTTGTCAAACAGCAAGAACGGGTCGCTATCGCTCAGGAGGTGCTCGTTGTTCAAGACATGGATCATCCCATCCTCGGCGAAGATCCGCCAGTTCGGATCCTTGATCCGGTTCGCCAGCTCGGCCAAGAATTCGGGACCAAACCTGGGAGCTTTAGGGTCGCGCAGTAACACCAGGCGCGGTTCAAGATGCTTGGGGAGCACTTTCTTGCGCACCGAATGAAAGGCCAGCCTCCGGGCCAGGTCGAGCTCGCGCACCGACGACCGCGCCCAGTTAATCACGGCGGTCGTGAGCACGCTTCCAATGCCTTGCTCCTGGCAAAAGCCGGCGAGCAGGGTATTGATCCCCGCCGAGTCGACGTCGGTTAGCTCGGTCAGGTTGCCGATCCCCATCATGATGGGGCGGTCGGGATATCGCCGCCGCACTTCCAGGTAGCGCCCGAGCGAGGCGGCGAACCCGAATCCGATCGGCTCCAGAATCGGATCGATTCGTAGCGGAATGCCATGCCGGTCGAGAAAGGAAACGGTTTCGTCCAGCCCGTTCAGAGTTCCGGGCAGGTCGGGAACCACCACCACCTCGACTCCCCAGTGCATGGCCTCCTCCCGGTTCGTTCCGTTCACACTGAGGACCAGTTCGGCGCCGGCCTTCACGGCGGCTCGAACCTCCACCGGGTCAAAGCTATCGATGGATACGCGAAGTCCTTCCGCGCGCAGAGCCGAGACGGCATCGCCGACGCCTTCCCAGGGGCCGTCGGGGTCGCAACCCAGGTCAATCAGGTCGGCCCCTTCGTCCGCGAACCGGCGCGCGGATTCGAGTAACTGGAAAGTCGATAGCTTCGGCGCGTGATTGATCTCGGCCAGGATTTCCAAATCGTACTGACCATAACCCTCGAGGCGCGAATCAGCTTGGCCGAACCAGCGAGGGAGGTCGCGCAGGTCGTCCGGACCACGCTCGACGGAAATCCCCTCGCCAACCTTCTCAGTCACATCCTTGAGATCTCCTCGGCACAGTCCGGGCAAAATCACCTTCTGAATACCAGGTGGAACCAGGAGATTGCGAGCCACCCAGCGCGGAGTCATCAGGGCCGCGACCGTGATGGGAAGAACGGCGAGCTCCGCCTCGAACCCAACTTTAGGCGCAAGTTCATCGAGCACCTGGCGTAAGGCGAACTCGGCCAGCCGGCCGGTGACGAAGAGGAGGCGCGGTCGTTCCGACCCATTCACCGCGGGCACGCACTTCTCCTATTTGAGTGAGTGAGTTATGGAATCAAGCAGGCTGAGTTCACTCGCTGGCGCGAAGGAAAGGCACCTCAGCGAATCGCGCCCCCGT
>Ga0182745_1001280_pt1 | contig 24634 bp, 22 predicted proteins | sample eDN3rd30CKraftBY_FD_128523 | JGI IMG/M metagenome (GOLD analysis project Ga0182745, IMG submission 128523) | Enriched backyard soil microbial communities from Emeryville, California, USA - eDNA 3rd pass 30_C Kraft BY (version 2) (version 2) | ecosystem: Environmental > Terrestrial > Soil >... | reverse complement strand
GGTGCTGCGCGCGCCGATTTCCATGTGGGCAAGGCCGCATGTGCTTCCCGAGGATCTGCGCAAGCGCTACGCGCAGCATCCGCGGCCGATCTGTTACGTGCTCGACCGGCGCAGCGTCGCGGATCTGGTCGTACTCGAAAAGGTCGCACGCGCCGACGCGTTGCCCGATCCCTTGCAGGCGCTACGGCCGCCACTGCCGCCGCGGTCTTTTTTCTTCCTGGAGCGCCTCGCCGGTTTCTGGGGCGATCGCATCGATCGACGCATTTCTGTGACGCTGCGCGACCTGGTCGCGGCCGTGGCTGCGGACCCGACGCTGGACGTGGACCTGATTCCCGTGAACGTGTTCTGGGGACGCGCGCCGGACAAGGAAGGCTCCTGGCTACGGCTGCTGCTGTCGGAGAACTGGGATCGGGTTGGCCGCTTTCGCCGCCTGCTGTCGGTGATCGTCAATGGACGCAACCTGTTCGTGCAATTCGGCGAGCCGGTTTCGCTGCGCGGTGTTCTGGAGGCGGGGGTCGAGCCCTCGCGAGCGGTGCGAAGAGTCAATCGCACTCTGCGTACGCTGCTGAGCCGGCAGCGCACAGCGGCTATTGGGCCGGATCTTTCCCACCAGAGGACGATCGCCACTCAAGTGCTGCGGACCGCCGCCGTGCGGCATGCCATGAGCGACGAGATGCGTGCGAAGAGCATCTCGCGCCGCGACGCGCTCAAGCAGGCGACTGGATATGTGACCGAGATCGCCGCCAATTACTCGCACGTGTTCGTGGCGATCATGGCGCGCATGCTGACCTGGTTCTGGACCAAGTTGTACGACGGCGTCGAGCTGCACAATTTCGAGCAGCTGCAGAAGATCGCCGAGGGCAACGAGGTGGTCTACGTGCCCTGCCACCGCAGTCACATCGACTACCTGTTGCTGTCCTACGTGATCTATTACAAGGGCTACGTGGTGCCGCACATCGCTGCGGGCATCAATCTGAACATGCCGGTGGTCGGCAGCTTCCTGAGGCGCGGCGGCGCGTTCTACATGCGCCGCAGCTTCAAGGGCAATGCGCTGTACACCATGGTGTTCATGAAGTACCTCGGGCTGATGATGGCGCGCGGCCATTCCATCGAGTACTTCATCGAGGGCGGGCGCAGCCGCACCGGGCGCCTGTTGCAGCCGAAGACCGGCATGTTGTCGATGACGTTGCGCAGTTACCTGCGTGATCCCCGGCGGCCGGTGGTGTTCCTGCCGGTGTATTTCGGTTACGAACGGCTGGTCGAAGGCAAGACCTACATCGGCGAGCTCTCCGGTGCGCCCAAGCAGAAGGAATCCGTGCTCGGCATCCTGCGCACGTTGCCGGCATTGCGTAAGCGTTTCGGCAAGGTACACGTCAGTTTCGGCGAGCCGGTACATCTCGACGAAGTGCTGGAACTACACGCTCCGGGTCGCCAGCGCGGTGTGCCGGAGAAGAGCGAAAGGCCGTCCTGGCTGGCGCCGGCAGTGGACGATCTGGCTACGCGCATCATGACGAACATCAATAGCGCGGCCTGCGCCACGCCGATCAATCTGCTGGCGCTGGCGTTGCTGTCGACGCCGAAGCAGGCGATGCTGGAAAGCGATCTGGCGCGGCAGCTGGAGCTGTATGCCTCGCTGCTGCGCCAGGAGTCGTATTCGCCGCTGGTGTGGATCACCGACATGGACGGCGCCTCCATGATCCGGCACGGTGAGCGCATGGGCGTCCTGCAACGGCTCAAGCATCCGCTCGGCGACGTCATGAAAATGACGGAGGAGAACTCCGTGCTCATGACCTACTTCCGCAACAACGTGCTGCACCTGATCGCATTGCCGTCGCTGATCGCCTGCTGCTTCCTGAACAACCGCACCATGAGCACGCAGGACATTCAGCGCCTGATGTGGCGCACCTATCCGTACGTGCGCGACGAGCTGTTTCTGCGCTGGAGCGAGGAGGAGATTGCCGCCACCGTGCGCGAGGTACTCGACGACTTGGCGAATCACGGCCTGATCGAAGCGCTGGAGGACGGCGCGCAATGGCGTCGGCCGGCGACCGGCTCCAGCGTCGCGGTGCAGCTGTCGGTGCTGGCGCAGACTACGGTGCAGATCGTCGAGCGCTACTACCTGGTGATCGCGGTGCTGCTCAAGTCAGGCAGCGGGCGCATCAACCAGGACGTGCTCGAATCGCAGTGCCAGCTGATGGCGCAGCGCATCTCGCTGCTGCAGGAGCTGAACTCACCGGAGTTCTTCGACAAAGTTCTGTTCAAGAGCTTCATCGACTTGCTGCGCGCACGCAATGTCGTGAGCGTCAACGCAGAAGGACGCTTGGTGTTCACGGAAACGTTGGAACAAGTCGCCGGCGACGCGCAATTGGTACTGCACGAGCAGATTCGCAACAGCGTGCTGCAGGCAACTCACGGTTGAGGAGGCTTTTCATGCGGAACATCGTCGCCGCACTGCTCGTGGCGCTGCTACCGTTGGCGGCGCACGCCGAAATGGTCCTTTCTTCGCGCAGCACGCATGTCGCGCCGGGGGCGCCGCTGGAGCTGGATCTCACGATCACCAATGACCAGGCGCAGCCGTTGCTGATCGAGCTGCCGCCGTCACTGCACGTGCGACTGGAAACGGCGGCCGCTGTCAGCACGCTCGAATTCACGCCCGAGCGCTCAGGTGCGATCAGCGTGGCGCCGCGCGAATTCGTCAAGGTGAAACTGAAAGGCTCGATGCCGGCGCAGGCGCAGGGGGCGGTAACGCTGACGCCGACCGGATTCGATACCAACCAGCTGGTGGTGCGAATCGATTCCAGCGCGCCGATTGCAACTGCTGCGCAGGCGGAACCGGCGAATGGACCAGCCCAGGATCAGGGCGAGCGCCGGCTGGTCGACAAGCCGCCGCCGCTGGCGTTGTCGGTCTACGAGCCGGTGTATTTCCTGGTCGGTGGCGACGGCGGGCTGAACGCCAAGTTCCAGATCAGCCTGCGCTATCAACTGTTCGACAATCACGGCCGGCTGGCGAGCCGGCTGCCCTGGATCGACGATCTGTACCTGTCGTTCTCGCAGACTTCGCTGTGGGATCTCAACGAACTGTCCAAGCCGTTCCGCGATTCCAGCTATCGGCCGCGCTTCTTCTACTCCAACTACGATCTGGGCCGTGTGCTCGACGGCCGCTTGCGACTGGGAGTGGAGGCGGGCGCCGGTCATGAATCCAACGGCAAGGATGGCGATCAGTCGCGCAGCTTCAACATGCTGTACGTGCGGCCGACGCTGACCTTCGGCGATCCCGACGGCCTGCGTGCCTACCTCGCCCCGTTGATCCACAACTACGTCTCGGACGACGAGAACCCGGATCTCAAGGATTACCGCGGCTACGTCGACTGGATGTTCGGCATCGGCAGCAAGGGCGGACTGGATTTCTGGGCCACCTTGCGTCGCGGCACGCGCAGCAACTACGGCAGCGCCGAGCTCAACCTGTCGTATCCATTGTCCAAGCTGAGCGGTGGCGATCTCACCGGCTGGCTGATGCTGCAGTACTTCGGCGGCTACGGCGAAAGCCTGCTCGATTATCAGAAGAAGCTGGACGCGCAGCTGCGTCTGGGAATCGCGATCGCGCTGTGATCAGTCGAGACTGGTCACGCGCGAGCGCCCGCGCTTGACCTGTCCGCGTTGCTGCTTGCCTTCCAGTCGCCGTTCCTTCGACGCGCGTGTCGGTTTCGTTGGGCGACGTACCTTCGGTTCGATGCGGGCTTTTGCGACCAGCTCCGCCAGGCGCTCGAAGGCATCGCGCCGGTTGTGTTCCTGGGTGCGGAATTTCTGTGCGCTGATGACGATGACGTCATCGTCGGTGAGCCGGCGTCCCGCCAGCGTGCGCAGGCGGACACGCACGCGCTCGGGCAGGGCAGGCCATTCCTTGAGATCGCAGCGCAGCTGCACCGCGCTTGCCACCTTGTTGACGTTCTGACCGCCGGGACCGCCAGCGCGCACGAAGCGCAGCTCGATCGCGGCGTCGGGAATGTTCATGGCCGGGACCGTCATCGTCGATCCGTCACGACAGGGTGTTGTCGCCGGACTTGCGCATCTCCAGCACGACTTCGCGTTGTGCCACAGGAATCGTGACACCCGCTTCCTTGAACAGCCGCCAGATGGCGCGGTTCACGTCGGAGCGCACGTTGTTGACGCCTTCTTGCGGATCGGAGATCCAGAAGCGCAGCTCCAGGTCGAAGCCGTAGTCGTTGAAGCCCATCATGCGCGCCACGGGCGCCGGGTCGCGCAGGATGCGCCGGTGCCCTTCGGCAGATTTCAGCAGGATCGACAAGGCCACTTCCGGATCGTCCCGGTAGCTCACCCGCACCGGCAGCTTCAGGCGCACGCGCGGATCGGTATAGCTCCAGTTGATGACCGGATTGGTGATCAGGTGCTGGTTCGGCACCAGCGTCTCCACGCCGTCGCGATCGCGCACCACCACGTAGCGGCCGCGCAGCTCCTGCACCCAGCCGAAGCCTTCGGTGGTGGTGCCGGTGGTGCCGGTGAAACTGATGACGTCGCCCGGCTTGATCGAGCGGTCCATCAGCAGCACGAAGCCGCTGACGAAGTTGGCCGCGATGGCCTGCAGGCCGAAGCCCAGGCCGATGCCGATGGCGCCGGTGAGCACCGTGAGCGTGGTCAGGTCCAGGCCGGCCGCGTTCAAGCCGAGCAGGATCGACAGGCCCACCAGGAAGGCCTGCGCGAATTTGGCGATGCCGATACGCATGCTGAGCGCCAGGCCCTGCATGGTCATCAACCGCTGCTCCAGCCAGCGCGCCAGCCACACCGCGAGCAGGATGAACGTGCCGACAGTGAACAGCAGCTTGAGCACGTACCAGACGGTGACGTTGGTCTTGCCGGCCTTGATGCCGACGCTGTCCAGCGCCTGCACCAATGGCTCGGACCAGCCCAGCACGTGCAGCGCAAACACCGACCAGATGATCAGGGTGATGGTATTGCCCCAGCCCTTGGTGCGGTTGCCGACCGACAGGCGTGCCAGGTACACGCACACGCGGATGATCAGCATCAGTCCCGCCAGCGTGATCGCCAGGTCCACCAGACGGCTCGGGGCTTTGATTGCGTGCAGCACACCCCCGAGCGCGGCGATGATCACCAGCGCGGCAAGATGCGGGGTTGCGATCAGCAGCGCCTCGGCGGTGCGGGCCCGAAAACCACTACTGGCGAGCGTGGTCTTGGCGCGATCGGTGCCGCGCACCTGCTGGCCGAACCACCATGCGAACAGGACCGCGATGGCGATGGCACCGAGTTGCAGCAATGCGCTTGGAGCAAGCAGCGCCTGGATCTGGCGGCTTACGTTGTGCAGCAATTCCGGCATTGGCGGGCAGGGTTCTTCTTAGGCGTTGAGGTCCGGAATCAATTCGCTTTCCAGCCGGGCGATCTGATCCTTGAGCAGCAGCTTGCGTTTCTTCAACCGCCGCAGCTGCACTTCGTTCACGTACAGGTCGAGCTGCAGCCGGTTGATCACATCGTCCAGGTCGCGATGTTCGATGCGCAGGTCCCGCAGCCGCTCCAGGCGCCGGAACGTCTCGGTCTCGACATTGTTTTCCGATTCGCTCATCGCGGCAGACACTTCATACAAAACCGCCACACTATAACGCGTTGTGTGCGTAGCGAGGATGCGGAACCTCAATGCCGACCGTCACTGCGGTCTTCGCGGGGTTCGCGCGGCGGATGGTTGGGCGGGCGGTGGCTGGCCCGCCACTGCTCCAGGTCGAGCACGTTGGAGTCGGCCTGGCGCGGTTCGTCGGCGGATGCCGACGGTTTCTGGAGGATCCGGGGTCCGGGCTGCGCGCCCGATTGCGCCGGCGCATAGCCCACCGATTCGATGCGATGCGCAACCAGCACCACGAAGCCCTGCAGGCGCTCGATGCTGTTGGCCGTGTAATCGAACACATAGGTACGACGCAGCGCCAACCCACTGCCGGGGTTGCGGACCAGCCCGATACGGGCAAAGGCCACGGTGCCGTCGAGAAACTGCAGGCTGAGGCGTTCGCAGGCTTCGATCGCCGCCGCATTGGCGCGCTCGCGCGCGCCCAGGCTGTCCTGCCAGAACCAGGCAACGGCGGCGGCGAGAATGATTAAAGCCAGGGCGCTCCAGCTCAGCAACATCGACTCGACTCTCGATCGGCACGGACGGTGGCCGCGGGCGACGGCCTGTAGCCGCTATGATACGGCTTCCCATGAATTCGGCACCCCGCTCCTTACCCTTAGTCCAATCCCTGCGCCCGCGCTGGGATTGCATCGATCATGTCCTGCTGGACATGGACGGCACGCTGCTCGATCTGCGATTTGACAATTATTTCTGGCGGGAGCTGGTGCCGCAGCGTTTTGCGGCCCGTCGCGGGCTGACACTTGAGGCGGCGCGGCAAGAGCTGACGCCGCGATTTGCGGCCCGCCAGGGCACGCTCGACTGGTACTGCACGGATTTCTGGACGCGCGAGCTGGACCTGGACATCGCCGCGCTGAAGCGTGAAGTGCGCGAACAGGTGTGTTTTCTGCCCGGTGCCGAGCGGTTTCTTGCGCAGTTGCGCCGCCGTGCAGTGCAGGTGGTCCTGCTGACCAACGCGCACGCCGACAGTCTGAACGTGAAGGCCGGGCAGACCAACCTGACCCGGTATTTCGACGCCGTGATCAGCTCGCACCAGTACGGAGCGCCGAAGGAGACGCCGCAGTTCTGGTCGCAGGCGCAGCAACAGCTGCAATTCGACGCTGCCCGGAGCCTGTTCGTGGACGACAGCCTGGCTGTGCTGCGCTCGGCGCGGCAGCACGGAATTGCGCAGATTTTCGCGATCTCGAAACCGGACTCGACGCAGGACCAGCGGCAGATCGCGGAATTTCCTTCGGTTTCCGCGATCGTCGACTTGCTGGACTGAGCCCGGTTTTACGTAGGTTCTATTCGCCCGACGGCGGCGGGGTGCCGGGGTTCGCTTCGGTCGGTTTGCGGCCGCGGCGGCGACGCCGACGGCGTTTCAGTGCATCACCGCCCGAAGCCGTGCCTGCGGCATCGGCGTTCTGGGTTGCTGCCGGTGCTGCTGCTTCGGGTGCAGCCGGCGGGGTACTGCCTGCGGGTTGCGCATGCGAATGTCCCGAGGCGTGCCCGGGTTTGGCGCCGCGCGGCGGCCTCTGCCTGCCGCCGTTGCCGCGGCCCTGCCGACTGCCACCGCCGCCTCGGCCGCGCCCGTGGTCTTCACCGGAACGATGTCGTGGACGACGCTCCGGCAGGGTGATCTCCGGCAGCAGATCCGTCGGCACCGCAGCGACCGGCAGCTTGCGATCGATGTAGGCCTCGATGTCGGGCAGCGAGATCACGTATTCCTCGCAGCCGAAGCTGATCGCGTCGCCCTCGGCGCCGGCGCGCGCCGTTCGGCCGATACGGTGCACGTAATCTTCCGGGTCCTGCGGCAGGTCGTAGTTGAAGACGTGGCTGACGTCTGGGATGTGCAGGCCGCGCGAGGCCACGTCGGTGCCGATCAGCACCGACAGCGTGCCTTCGTGGAAATCGCGCAGCATGCGCAGCCGCTTGCGCTGCGGTACGTCGCCCGAGATGGCCTCGGCATTGATGTCGTTGGCCTGCAGCAGCCGCTCGATCTCCTCGGCGGCGCGCCGGGTGTTGACGAAGATCATGCTGCGTCGCGGATCCATCTGCTTGATCAGGCCCACCAGCAGCCGCGGCTTTTCGTCGTTGGACGGGTAGTAGATCACCTGACGCACCCGGTCGACCGTCATCTTGTCCGGCTCGATCCGCACCAGCTGCGGATCGTTCATGTGCTCATAGGCCAGTTCCAGCACGCGCTGCGACAGCGTCGCCGAGAACAGCAGGTTCAGGCGCTGGTCGGGTGCCGGCAGGCGCCGCAGGATCCAGCGGATGTCGCTGATGAAGCCCAGGTCGAACATGCGGTCGGCTTCGTCCAGCACCAGCACTTGAATCGAGCGCAGGTCGATCACATGTTGCTTGGCGAAATCGATGATGCGTCCGGGCGTGCCCATCAGGACGTCGACGCCCTGCTCCAGGTGGGTCTTCTGCTTTTCGTAGTCGACGCCGCCGAAGGCCAGCCCGAGCCGCAGACCGGTATGCGAACCGAGTGTTTCTGCGTCACGGTGGATCTGCACCGCCAGTTCCCGCGTTGGGGCAATGACCAGCGCGCGTGGCGCGTTGAGATTTCTCGTTGGTGGCACCGGCTCGCGGATCAGCCGCGCGAACAGCGCGACCAGGAATGCTGCGGTTTTGCCGGTGCCGGTCTGCGCCTGACCGGCGACATCCATTCCGGCGAGCGCCTGCGGCAAAGTCTGCGCCTGGATGGGCGTGCAGCGTTCGAAGGAAGCGTCGGCCAGTCCTTTTTGCAGCGTTTCCGGTAGATGCAGACTGGAAAATGACAGTTCAGTGAGGTGTGAGTCAGCCATTAGTTGCTTTGGATGGTCCTGAAGGTGAAGGCGCGTGTTGGTGCGCGCGTGAGGCGATGGATGATTGGCATGAGCCAGGCCGGTTCGAGGCTTGCAAATTGAAATCGGTGCGGTTTAAATAAGGCCCAACGCAGCGGACTCATCCGCGCCCGCCCCGACCGGAATACCGGCACCAGCCAAAGCTCCTCGTGAATAAGACCCCCGGCGGGGTTGATTCGCCAAATACGTCGCTGATATCGAGCACGAGCACTGCGCAGTTACAAGTTTTCACGGAGGCTTAATCGCCGTCATTGTGCCCGACCGAGCACGCTCAAGTCACTAAATACGGTCATTTCCCGCCTCGAAGTGCGATTTCGCCCTTAAAAGTCCCAGCCGATTTCGACCAACCGCATCCATTCCACAAGCCCCTACGCAAGTATCAGGAGAGTTTCTGGTGAGCAGCGACACGATTGTGCACGTCACCGACGCAGGCTTCGAGGAAGCCGTCGTCAAGGCCGGCAAGCCGGTGCTGGTGGATTTCTGGGCGGAATGGTGCGGCCCCTGCAAGATGATCGCGCCCATGCTCGATGAGGTGGCCGAGGAGTTCAAGGACAAGCTCACCATCGCCAAGGTCAACGTCGACGACAACCCCAAAACGCCGCAGCGCTTCAACGTCCGCAGCATCCCCACGCTGATTCTCTTCAAGAACGGCCAGGTCGAAGGACAGATGGTCGGCGCACAGCGCAAGGCAAACCTGACCGCATTTCTGGAAAGCAAACTGTGAGAGGCTATCTCGGCAATCAGGCCCGCAATCGTCCGGGCAACAAGGGCGGCGGTCGGCAGAACCGCGGCGGCAACAACGATGGCAACCGCGAGCGCGGCGGCAATCACCGCCAGCAGCAGCAACACGATGACCTGCCCGTCGACGATTTCGACGCCGATGACGTAGGCATCATTTCCCCATCCGAGCTTGCCGCTTCGCGTCAGTCCATGAATCTGACGCAGCTGAAGTTGAAGCCGGTGCCGGAGCTGGTGGAGATCGCGCAGAAGATGGGCCTGGAGAACCTGGCCCGCTCGCGCAAGCAGGACATCATCTTCTCCATCCTCAAGGCGCACGCGAGAAGCGGCGAGGACATCTACGGCGACGGCGTGCTGGAAATCCTGCAGGACGGCTTCGGCTTCCTGCGTTCCGCCGACAGCTCCTATCTCGCCGGGCCCGACGACATCTACGTCAGCCCCAGCCAGATCCGCCGCTTCAACCTGCGCACCGGCGACTCGATCTCCGGCCTGATCCGTCCGCCGAAGGACGGCGAGCGCTACTTCGCCCTGCTCAAAGTGGGCGAGATCAATTTCGATTCCCCGGAGGGTGCCAAGCACAAGGTTCTGTTCGAGAACCTGACGCCGCTGCATCCGACCAAGCGCTTCAAGCTGGAGCGCGGCAATGGCTCCAGCGAAGACATGACGGCGCGCATCATCGACCTGGTGGCGCCGATCGGCAAAGGCCAGCGCGGTCTCATCATCTCCCCGCCCAAGGCGGGCAAGACGATGCTGCTGCAGAACATCGCCAGCTCCATCACGTCCAACCACCCCGAGGTGTACCTGATCGTGCTGCTCATCGACGAGCGGCCCGAGGAAGTGACGGAGATGACGCGCACCGTGCGCGGCGAAGTGGTGTCGTCGACCTTCGACGAGCCGGCCACGCGCCACGTGCAGGTCGCGGAAATGGTGATCGAGAAGGCCAAACGCCTGGTCGAGCACAAGCGCGACGTGGTGATCCTGCTGGATTCGATCACGCGTCTGGCTCGTGCCTACAACACCGTGGTGCCCAGCTCGGGCAAGGTGCTGACCGGCGGTGTCGATGCGAACGCACTGCAGCGTCCGAAGCGCTTCTTCGGCGCCGCGCGCAACATCGAGGAAGGTGGGTCGCTGACCATTCTCGCCACTGCGCTGATCGATACCGGCTCGCGCATGGACGACGTGATCTACGAAGAGTTCAAGGGCACCGGCAACTCGGAAATCCATCTCGACCGCCGCGTTTCCGAGAAGCGCGTCTTCCCGGCAGTGAACATCAATCGCTCCGGCACGCGCCGCGAGGAGTTGATCACTTCGCAGGAAGAGCTGCAGAAGATCTGGATCCTGCGCAAGCTCCTGCACCCGATGGACGAACTGGCGGCGATCGAGTTCCTGATCGACAAGATGAAGGACACGAAGACCAATTCCGAGTTCTTCGACGCAATGAAGCGCTGATCCTGAGCGCTTCGGCTCGGTATCCCTTGCGATGCCGGGCCGCCCTGATCGGGTGGCCGCTTCAGGTTTTTGCTCCAGCGTACTTCCGCGGATGGATTGCCACTTGCGGCAATCCGGCGGCCATCCCTGTTCGGGCGCCGCGGCCATGTAACACCGCGGTGCGGCGGAAATTTCCCCGGTGGCGGCGCGGCGCGACTGCCAACCGCATCACATATTTGCCGCCGTCCCGCAGGCGCTCATCGGCTCCTCCCCTAAGCCTGAGATAGGGTTCTCGGATCCTGCCCATCCGGGTCGTTAACGTAACGACCGTTCAGGCTTGGGTCATTTCTCTCTTTATGTCCGATTCGCGCGCGGATTCTCCCACGCTGCGCTTGCGCAGGCTGGATGCATCGGCGGATGAGCTCGGTGAGCTCATGCGCGAGGGGAGGATTGCGACCCTGTTTCAGCCCATCGTCGACCCGCGCTCGCGCGGCGTCTGCGGTTTCGAGGCCTTGGCGCGTGGTCCTTCGGACAGCTGGTTGCATTCGCCGCAGAATCTATTCGAAGCCGCGCGGCGTAACGGCATGAAGCTCGAACTCGATCTTCTCTGCATCCAGAACGCCTTCAAGCGTTTTACCGCCGCGCGCGTCGCCGGTCAGCTGTTCGTGAACGTTTCTCCCGACAGCATCTACGAATCTCCGAATTTCGCAGCGCGCTTCCTCGAATGCGCGCGTATCGAGGGAATGGAGCCGACGCATTGCGTCATCGAGCTCACCGAGGACAGCCTGCTGGATGACTATGCGCGGCTGCGTTCCACGCTGCAGCTGTTGCGTGAGGCGGGTTGCTCGATCGCGATTGACGATCTCGGCGCAGGCTCTTCGGGCCTGCGCACCTGGTCGGAGCTGAAGCCGGATTTCGTGAAGATCGATCGTTACTTCGTCAGCGGCATCGACGCCGACAGCACCAAGCGCGAATTCGTGCGTTCCATGCTCGACATGGGGCGGGCGATGGGCTGTCGCGTGATCGCCGAAGGCGTGGAGACCGAGCGCGAGTGCCGCGAGTTGGTCGATCTGGGGTTGGATCGGCTCCAAGGTCATCTCTTCGGGCGTCCGAGTGCGACGCCGATGGCTGAGCTGCAGCAGATCGAATCACTGGATCGCTCCGTCGTGCTGAACAATGCGCTGTGTGCCGACCACATTGCGGTGTACGTGCCGCCGGTGTCGCCGGACATGCGCATCACCGACGTTGCCGATCTGTTCCATCAGTCGCCCGATACGCTGACGTTTGCCGTGGTTCGCGACGGTCGCCCGATCGGTGTGGTTCGCCGCGGCGATCTGTTCGCGATGCTGGCGAAGCCGCTGCATCCGGAGATCTACAACAAGAAGCCGGTGTCCGCGGTGATGGAATCGCCGACGCTGCTGATCGACGGCCAGCTGCGACTGGAGCAGGTCAGCCGGTTGGTCACGCAGAAGGGCAAGCTGCGGCTCACCGAGGAATTCGTGATCACCCGCGACGGGCTGTATCACGGCCTGGGGCAGACCATCGATCTGCTGCGGCTCATCACCGAGCAGCAGCTGCAAGCGGCGAAGCACTCGAATCCGCTGACGCTGCTGCCGGGCAACGGTGCGGTGCGCAGTTGCATCGACCGGCTGATCGAGGCGAAGCGGCGTTTCGTGGTTGCGTACTTCGACCTGGATGCTTTCAAGCCTTACAACGATGTCTTCGGCTACGCGCAGGGCGACCAAGTGATCCTGCACCTGGCCGGACTGCTCAAGAGTGCGCTCTCGGCGCGGCTGGATTTCGTGGGCCACGTCGGCGGCGACGATTTCGTGGTGGTGTTGCGCAGCGCCGATTGGCGCGAGCGCATCACGAAAGTGCTCGAGCAGTTCTCGGCGACCGTTGCGGGTTTCTATTCACCGGAGCGCGCCGCGGCCGGCTATATCACGAACTCGGATCGCAGCGGTGTCGTGCGCAATTTCCCGCTGCTGACGCTTTCTGTCGCGGCGCTGGACTCTAATACCGACGGCGCGACCAGCGGGGATGCCATCGCGCATCTGCTGGCGCACGTGAAGAAGATTGCCAAGCAGCGCGAAGGCAACAGCTTCGTGTTGCGCAGCGGCGAGAGAGTGGTGGACTTGTTGTCGTCGAATCGGCCGCTGCAGCTCACGGCGGAGTCGGAGCTGTTGTCGCTGGCGGAGCAGATGGTCGGGTAAGACGGGGCTCGGAGTCGTGCGTCCTGGATGGGCATCGTCGCGGACCTCACCCGCGCTGTCGCGCGGCCTCTGCCTGCAGGGAGAGGCGAGGAATCGTGAAGATTCCTTGGAGTGAAAGCGGACCTTCTGAGAGGAAGATACGATGGCGCAGTCCTAACGTCCCAGCCTGTACAGCAACACGCCCAGACGCTGCGCCTGTGTTTGCAACGTGCGCAGATCCGCAAACTCATCCGGCGTATGCGAGCCGCCGCCGAGCAGGCCGAGGCCGTCGATGGCCATTTCCACGTGGTCGGCTGCGAATGAAACGTCGGCTGCGCCGGCGCGGCGGGGATTCACGGAGGTCACGGGGCCGAAGCCCAGGTCGCGACTGACCGCATCGTACAAGCCAAGCAGGCGCTGGTTGCCTTCGGTCGGGGACATCGGCGGATAGCTTTCGTCGAACGTGATCTCCGCCTGGGTCTGCGGCAGATGTGCGGCGACGATCTTGCGCATGCGCTCCTGCGTCTGTTCGATCTGCTGCTTGCTGATCGCGCGCAGATCGCCGGAGGCGATGGCGACCGGAGCGACGATGTTGTCCTTGCCGGATGCCTTGGCCTGCAAGGGCTCGGGGACGTATTCGACCTGGGTGCTGCCGACGACCAGGCCGGGATTGAACGTCAGATATTCTTCGCCGCGCAGCTCGTCGTAGAAGCCGTTCAGGATGCGCGACAGCTCGTAGATCGCGCCAGCGCCGACTTCGTCGGTGAAGATCTGCGAGGAGTGCGAACTCTTGGCGCTGACCTTGATCTGCCAGCGACCGGAGCTGCGGCGAGCCGTGACGGCGGTCGAAGGATCGTCGGCTGCGTTCTCCAGGCCGATGGCGATGTCGGCGGCTTTCGCAGCCTCGATCAGCGTTTCACGCGCGAGGGCGAGCGGCGCACCGGAGTCTTCCTCGTCGCCGTGCAGGACCACGGTGATGTTCAGGTCATCGAGCGCATTGACCTTCTTCAAGGCGCCGAGCGCGGTCAATGCGACCACGATGCCGCCTTTCATGTCGGCGGTGCCCGGACCGCGCAACGTGTTGGCGTCGACACGTTCGGAGTGCTGAAACGGACTGCTGGGCTCGAACACCGTGTCGAGGTGGCCGATCAGCAGGATGTGCTTGCCCTTGCCCTTGCGCTCGGCCACCAGGTGGCCGGCGCGGCCGAACGGCTTGCCGTCGACCCAGTGGGTCTTGAAGCCGAGCGCCTCGAACTGCGGCGCGAATATTTCGCCGACCTGGCGCACGCCGGCGAAATTCATGGTGCCGCTGTTGATGTTGACCGTTTTCTCCAGCAGCGCCACGGCCGGCTCCTGCTGCGATTTCACGTAGGCGACGATGGCTTTCTCGGCCCTGTCGGGCGTTTTCGCCAGGGCGGGGCCCGCAAACGACACCGATGTCAGGATTGCGATGAGCCACAAGCGCGGGGACTGGATGTGTCGCATGGTGGAATTTCACCTTTTAGATGATAGGCCGCATGATACGCGACAGCCCCGCCCGCGCTGTAGCCGCAGGTCCTGGGAAGCGCCGCCCAGGCTGCTGCCAAGTTTGAAATCCAGGCCGCTCGAAGCCTCGAGGGCCGCTCGCCGGTGCAGAGATTCCCTGGATGACCCAGCCTTCCGACTCCGAACGCGAAACAGCACCCACCGACGACGTCACCGCCGAAGGCGAGGCGTATCCGTCGCGGCCGCGGCGTCTGCGGTTCGTCGAGACGCCGGCGCCGCAGCCGGGCAAGACGGTGCCGCTGGCGCCCGGTGTCGACTGGGGGCGGGTGCCGTTGCCCATCGACCTGAATCACATCAACGTGTGGCTGATCGACACCGGCGACGGTTGCGTGCTGGTCGATACCGGCATGGCCTCGGAGATCGTCAAGGACGCCTGGCTGCTCATCGACGAAGAAGTGCTGTCGCAGAAGCCGCTGCGCGCCATCTTCATCACGCACATCCATCCGGACCACATCGGCCTGGCGAGCTGGTTGCAACAGCGCTTCGCGGTGCCGGTGCTCATGTCGAAACGGACGCACGAGCAGGCGCAGCTGCTGCTCGGCGGCAAGGTCACTTCCGCCAACGATGAGGCCGAGATCTTCTTCCGAAGCAACGGAGTTGCCGATCTGTCGACGGTGAGGGGCATGTTCTCACCCGCCCGGTTTGCGCGGCTCGCCAGCGGTCTACCCGAAGTGGCGCGTCACGTTACCGACGAGGAAGTGTTGCAGTGGGGCGAGAACGGCTGGGTGGCGCTGGAAACCAATGGCCACGCCGAAGGTCATCTGTGCCTGTTCAATGCGCGGCATGAATTGCTCATCAGCGGCGATCAGGTATTGCCGACCATTTCCTCCAACATCAGTTTCACCTGGCGCGGCTCGGACCCCAATCCGCTGCAATCCTTCCTTACCTCGCTGCAGCGCTTGCGCGATCTGCCCGCCGACACGTTGGTGTTGCCGTCGCACGGTTTGCCGTTTCGTGGCCTGCACCAGCGCGTCGATGATTTGATGCAACATCACGAGGAGCAGCTGGACAAGCTCGCGAACGCCTGCGTATCGCCGAAGACGGCTGCCGAGATTTTTCCGGTCATGTTTCGCCGCGAGCTCAAGGGAATGCACTTGTATCTGGCGTTGGGAGAAGCGCTGGCGCACCTGGAGTATCTGGTCCACGCCGGCCGGGTCGAGCGCGCCAAGGATGCTGACGGCATCAATCGTTACGTGCGGGTGTGAGGCGGGCCGTTGCCTGCTTCGACTAAGGGTCTCGTTACAGCAGCGTTGCCGCCAGCCGTCCGACCGTCTTGATTGCGCCTTCGAAACGGCTGTCCGGATGGCCGTAGTTGAGGCGGATGAAATGCGTGAAGCCGCGATCGACGGAGAACAGCTGGCCAGGAGCCAGGCTGATCTGATGCGACAGCGACAGGCGCTGCAGTTTCAGTGCATCGATCTGGCGCGGCAGCTCGACCCACAGAAAGTACCCGCCCTCGGGGCGCGTCACACGGGTGCCACTCGGAAAATATCGTGAGATGGCGCGCAGCGCGATTTCCCGCTGTGAGGCGAGCTTCAGGCGCAGCTTGCGCAGGTGCCGGTCATAACCGCCTTGATCCAGGTATTCCGCCAACGCCTCCTGCGAAGGAATCGCTGCCGACAAGGTCGTCATGAGCTTGAGACGCTCGACCTGCTGCGCGAAACGCCCGGCTGCGACCCAGCCGACGCGATAGCCGGGCGCCAGGCATTTCGAGAACGACGAACAGTGCATCACCAGTCCCTTGCGGTCGAACGCCTTTGCGGGTGCCGGACGGCGCGCGCCGAAGTAGAGCTCGGCATACACATCATCCTCGATGAGCGGGACTTCGTGGCGGGCCAGCAGGTTCACCAGTGCCTGCTTCTTTTCCTCCGGCATCAGGCTGCCAAGCGGATTCTGGAAATTGGGCATCAGCCAGCAGGCCTTGATCGGATGGCGTTGCAGCGCCGTTGCCAGCGCGTTTAGATCGATGCCGTCGCGCGCGTGCGTGGCGATTTCGAGCGCCTTGAGGTTCAGCCGCTCCAGCGCCTGCAGTGCTACATAAAAGGTCGGCGACTCGATGGCGACGACGTCACCGGGGCGAGTCACTGCGGACAGGCACAGGTTGAGTGCTTCCAGTGCGCCGCTGGTGATCACGATCTCGTCCGTGTCGATGCTCATGCCGTCGATGGCGTAGCGCAGGCCGATCTGGCGCCGCAGCCGGCCGTTGCCAGGTGGCAGGTCCTCGACGATGCGCCAGGGATCGAGGTCGCGCATGCCGTGTGCGAGATGCCTCGACAGCTTCTGTAGAGGGAACAGCTCGGCGCTGGGGAACGCCGAGCCCAGCGGAACGACCTCGCGCTCTTTTACCGAACCGAGCACCTCGAACACCAGGTCGCTGATTTCCACCGTGGTCGAGCGCTTCTTCGGGCGCGATGCCGGCGGCATTTCGGGCGTGGAGGAGGATTGCGCGCTGACGTAGTAACCGGAGCGCGGCCGAGTGTGGATCAGCCCGCGTCCTTCCAGCAGGTAATACGCCTGGAATACGGTGGACGGGCTGATCTTGCGACTGGCGCTGGCCTGGCGCACCGACGGCAGGCGATCGCCCGGCCGCAGCACCTGGGTCCGGATCAATTGCGCGATTTCGTCGGCGTAGCGCTCGTAACGTTTCATGGCTCGGCGGAATCTGAGCGGATCTTCGCGGCAAGGTTACCGCATGGCCGCCGGCATCTGATCCGGTTTTTCTGTACCGATCTGCGTCTGGTCCGAAGGGCAGCGGCTGCCTACTCTGGCAGCCGTCGGAGGTGAATTGCATGAAGATTGCCAAGCCCTTGCTGCTGGTCACGACACCGCTCGGCGTGGTCATCGGCGTCTACGAAGGCTACCGGCTGGCGGGTGGACTGGTGTTCCTGATGGTCGCGCTGCTGCTGATGATCAGTGCGGCGATCGGCATGCTGGTGACGACCATTCGTCGCGAGGAAGCGCTCGAACGGGCGCGCACCGATTCGGCGGGAGGTCCGCAATGAAGATTCTCATCGTCGGCCTGCTGTTCGCCATCGTCGGCAGCCTGGGCCAGGCCCTGTTCGCCATGTCGTCCGGACCGGGGAATTCCACCCGGATGGTTCGTGCCCTGACGATTCGCGTCGGGTTGTCGGTGGCGCTGTTCGCGTTGCTGCTGTTGAGCTGGCATTTCGGCTGGATGGAACCGCAGAACGCGCGCCACTGAAACGCCGCTGAAATATTGCCGGCGGCGTCGGATCGGCGCTTGGTTGGCTTACGGGCGAACGTGTATCGTGGAGTCGGCAAGCAAAACCGTCTCCCGCACCGACGCCACCCGTGACCGATTCCGTCTCGACCCCTCTTCGGCGTATCGCCCTGCCGGGCGCCGTCTGGGCGCTCGGCTTCGTCAGCCTGCTCATGGACGTGTCTTCGGAGCTGATCCACGCGCTGCTGCCGGTGTTCGTGGTGGGCACGTTGGGCGTCGGCGCGAGCTGGCTGGGCCTGATCGAAGGCGTGGCCGAAGCCACCGCCTGCATCGTCAAGGTGTTCTCCGGTGCGCTGTCCGATCGCTGGGGCAAGCGCAAGCCGCTCGCCCTGCTGGGTTATGGACTGGCCGCCCTGACCAAACCGCTGTTCCCTTTGGCTGGCAGCGCGCTGACCGTCTTTCTCGCGCGCTTCATCGACCGCATCGGCAAAGGCATTCGCGGCGCACCGCGCGATGCGCTGATCGCCGACTACACCGAGCCGGGTCAGCGCGGCGCAGCTGCGAGGAACGGCCTTCGGCGTGTTCAATCTACTGCGCGGCGTGCTGCTCCTGGTCGCTAGTGTGATTGCCGGTGTGCTTTGGGAATATGTCGGTGCCCGCGCGACGTTCCTGGCGGCCGGCGGGCTGGCGGCAATGTCATTGACGTTGCTGGTGTTCGGTCGACAGTTGCGCTGGGCTGGTGTAAATCAATCATGAATGGCTGTGATTTTCTGATCGTTGGCGGCGGCATCGCCGGCGCTTCGCTCGGCTTCCGTTTGAGTGAGCATGGCAAGGTGACGATCCTCGAAGCCGAGGCTCAGCCCGGCTATCACTCTTCGGGCCGCTCGGCTACGCACTTCAATATTTCGCTCGGCAAGCGTGCGGCGCGTGTGCTCACGCATCTGAGTCGATCGTTCTTTCTCGATCCGCCGCCCGGTTTCGCCGAGCATCCACTGTGGGGTGCTCGCGCGACGCTTACGGTCGCCAACGCCGAGCGGGTTCCGCAACTGCGGCGTCAGCATGACGAGCTGCGGGACTTGCTTCCCGAAACGCAATGGCTGGGGGGCACCGAGATTCTGAGCGTGCTGCCGATCGCGCGCATCGCGCCGGACGCGATCGAGGCGGCGGTTCTCGATCGGACCAGCTTCCACCTGGACGGTCACGGGCTGCTGCAAGGCTACCTGTCATTCGTCCGTCGACGCGGCGGACAGCTGGTGACCCAGGCGCCGAGCGAGGAGATCGCCTTTCGCGGCGGTCGCTGGCAGGTGCGGGCAAAAGGCCAGACCTTCTCTGCGCCGATTCTCGTCAATGCATCCGGTGCATGGGCCGACAAGGTTGCGGCATTGGCGGGTGTGGAGCCGATCGGGCTGCAACCGCTGCGTCGCACCGTGGTGACTATTTCAGCGCCCGCCGGCGCCAACTGGTCGCAGTTCCCGTTCGTGCGCAGCATCGGTGATGACTTCTACTTTGCGCCCGAGGGTCCGGGCCTGCTGATTTCGCCTGCGGACGAAACGCCGATGCCGCCGGGCGACGTGCAGCCGGACGATCTGGATGTGGCCGTAGCCATCGATCGCTTCGAGCAGGCCACCACGCAACGCGTCGAGCGTCCCCGCCGTTCGTGGAGCGGCTTGCGCAGCTTCGTTGCGGACCGTGTACCGGTAGCGGGATTCGATCCGCAGGCGCCCGGATTCTTCTGGCTGGCCGGGCAGGGTGGGGTGGGTTTGCAGACTTCGCCGGCGCTCAGTGCGACCGCTGCTTCGCTGCTGCTGCACGGCAGCGTGCCGGACGAAGTCACTTCAGCCGGACTGTCGGCGCAGGATCTGGGGCCGCAGCGTTTGCGGTAGCTTGCGTCAATGACAGCAACTGCGTAGCCCGTGGACACCGTGGCGTCATCGTCAGCAGATGCTGATGGCTTCGCCACAGACCGCTTGGCGGCCGTTATCAGAACCCAGCGCGCGCCGGGATCACCGCAGATATGCCGTGAGCGGGGTGAGCTGCGTCGGGGTTTCGATACGAATGCGGCAGGTTGCCGGGGAACGCCAGCGCATCGCCGGGCGAGAGATCGAAGCGATCGCCGGCTACGAACAGTGTCACCTCGCCTCCCAGGCACGTGAAGTACTCGCGTGTGCCAGGAAGGTGAGGCGAGCCGCGCATCGTCGCCCCTGGCGCGAACTCCATCACGTTGAGCATCTCGTCCGGCACGCGCTCGGGAATCACCGAACGCATCGTGATGCCGCGTCCTGCCGATCGCGTCGACAACTCGTCACGTGACCACTTGCGGACTTTGGCGCGAGGCGCGCCGATCAACTCGTCGATGGGTACGCCGAGCGCATTGGCCGCCTTGACCAGCACCGTGAGTGAGGGATTGCCTTCGCTCGACTCGAGATTGGCAATGGTGGAGCGCGGCAGATCCGCCGCTTTCGCCAGCGCTTCCTGAGTCAGGTTGCGCATGTGTCGCAATGAAACGAGGTTGCGGGCCAGGTAGGCTGCCACCAGGTCGGGCTTGTCCATGACTCACCTGCCGTCATCGAGTTGGACAGTGCCGTAGGTTAAACCGGACCGGTCGGGCTCACCATCGGTGCGGCCGGTATTCGATTCATTTCCCGCATTTATCCGCTGCATTTTGCATCGATCACGCATGCAGTTCGCGTGGGGATGCCTACGAGCCGTCGGTGATAGAAGCACCGCAATCGAAATCACGGGGCGATTCTTCCATCGTCCAGATTGCAAAGCGCGCGCGTGATCGCTTGCCTCAAAAGCGGCGGAGCAGGTAAATTCCCGGCTCCTTGCGGATGTCCCTGGTTCCAATTGCCATGACCGGCTGCGCCCACACGGCTTTCCCTGCATTCACGATCGACGTCGTGAGTCGTGTGCGCCTGGACGATCCGCCATTCATTGCATCTGTCGCCCCGCCGAAGATCTCCTCGCGCGATGTCGTCGTAGTCGGCGCTCCGCCGCCGCCGGCGATCGTTGCCGGCTGATCCAGCCGGTTCCTCGCGTCTCCAGCCTCGAATTTCGACTTGCGCCCGGGCGTATCGCCTCGAGTGCGCGCGCTGGAGCCTGTGCTTCGTTTTCGACAGGTGCCTTCATGAATTCCAACAGGACTGCATGGACCTCTTACGGTTCGACTTCGTTGTTCGTACTGCTGTGGAGCGGTGGTGCGATTTTCGCCAAGGTCGGCTTGGCGCACGCTTCGGCGTTCGCGTTTCTCACCCTACGCTTTGCGCTAGCCTCGGGTGTGCTGCTGATGCTGGGCGCTTTGCGGCGCGATTGGTTGCCGCTTCCCGGCACTCGTCTGCGGGTGGCGATCACCGGGCTGTTGCTGATCGGTAGCTACACCATCTGTTATCTGCTGGCGCTCGATCATGGCATCACGCCTGGCGTGCTTGCCACTGTGCTCGGGACGCAGCCGATACTGACGTTGGTGCTGCTGGAGCGGCGCTTTTCGGGTGCCCGGCTCGGCGGGTTGATGCTGGCGCTGCTCGGGCTGATTCTGGTGGTGTGGCAGAGCATCGCCACACAAGGCAGCGCGCCGCATGTCCCCTTCAGCGGAATGTTGTTTGCACTTGCCTCGTTGGCCAGCATGACCGCCGGCGCCATTCTGCAGAAGGCAGTTCAGCAGGCGCCGATACAGGTGCTGCCGTTGCAGTACGCGGTCAGTCTGCTGCTGTGTCTGTGCTTCGTCCCGTTCAAGCCGTTCGAGTTCGAACTGAGCAGCGGCTTTCTGATCCCCTTGATCTGGATGGGCCTGTTGATCTCGGTGGTGGCGCAGTTGCTGCTGTATCGCATGATTCAGCGCGGCAACCTGGTCAACGTCACCAGCCTGTTCTATCTGGTGCCGGTTGGTACGGCGGCCCTGGACTATGTGTTCCTTGGCAACCCGCTGTCGCGGCTGAGTGCGCTGGGCATGGCAGTGATCTTGCTAGGTTTGATGCTGGTGTTCAGCAAGCGTTAGCGCGTTCGCTCATTCGCGCCTGACAACGTGCAATGAGAGGCAGGGAGAGGGGCACAAACCCTCTCCCTGCCGGGTCGGTTCAGAGATTGACCGATGCCATGCCGGCTTCGGGATAGCGTGGGCCGGCGACCTGCGTGTGCGTCAGGACGTCCTGGATCTTCTTCAGCTCAGCGTCGGTCAGTTGGAGCTGCGTCGCGGCCGCGTTCTCGTCCAGCCGCGCCGTGCGGCGTGTGCCCGGAATCGGCACGATGTCCGAACCTTGGTGCAACAGCCATGCGAGTGCGAGCTGCGCGGGCGTGCAGTGGCGCTGCTCGGCAATCGCCGTCACGGCCTGCACCAGCTGCTGGTTGAGATCGAAGTTCCGTCCCTGAAAGCGAGGGTTGTTGCGACGCCAGTCGTCTTTGGCAAGCTGATCGAGCTGCTGGATGGCGCCGGTCAGGAAGCCGCGACCGAGCGGGCTGTACGCAACGAAGCCGATGCCGAGCTCGCGACAAACGGGCAGGACGCCCTCCGCCACGTCACGAGTCCACAGCGAGTACTCGCTCTGCAACGCCGCGATCGGATGAACGCTGGCTGCGCGACGCACCGTGTCGGGCGAGGCTTCGGACAAGCCGAGAAAGCGCACCTTGCCCGATTCCACCAGCCGCGCCATCGCGCCCACGGTCTCTTCGATCGGCACCTTGGGGTCGACGCGATGCTGGTAGTACAGATCGATGTGATCGACGCCGAGCCGCTTCAGGCTGGCGTCGCAGGCCGCCGCAACGTATTGCGGGCTGCCGTCCACTCGCAGCATTTCACCGCCGGGAGCGCGCACGTTGCCGAATTTGGTGGCCAGCACCACTTCGGCGCGGCGCGTCTTCAGAACTTCGCCCAGCAGCTCTTCGTTGCGGCCAACGCCATACATGTCCGCCGTGTCGAGAAAGTTCACGCCGATATCAATGGCGTGGTTCAGCACCGAAAGATTGGTCGACTGATCTGTCGGACCGTAAAAATCCGACATGCCCATGCAGCCCAGGCCGATGGCGGACACGGTGAGGCCCTGGCGGCCGAGGGTTCGACGGGGAATGACGTTGCTCATGACGAAGGTCTCCGATCCTGGAATCTGGTAAGTGCCGGATGGCGTGCGCAGGTTACGGCGCGTGCCCGGCGATCGATTAGCCCATTGCTGGCGAATGATTGCCCGATCCTGCAAAGTCCGCCTGCAGCAGCGGCAATTGCAGCAGTCGGTCATGGATAATCGCGCGCACGCCGCTTGTCTTATCGTCTCAGCGAGTCTGATGGTTCCATGCGCGTCGACGATCACAACTTGTCTCAGAGCCATGTCGCCCAGCAGGCCGAGCTGGCGCAGCGTGTCACGCATTTGACGTCTGGTGACGGGGCACACGCGACCGCCATCCCCGGCCTGACGCTGCTTCGTTCCGATTCGCCCTCGTTGCCGCTGCCGACGCTTTACGACCCTAGCCTGTGCATCGTCGTGCAGGGCCGCAAGCGGGCGCTGCTGGCGGATGAGACGTATGTCTACGACCCGCTCAACTACCTGGTGGTGTCGGTGACCCTGCCCATGGTCGGCGAGATCATCGAAGCGACGCACGAGCAGCCGTACCTGTGCCTGCGCATCGGTATCGACACCAAGATGATCGGCGAGCTGTTGTTGCAGATACGCCCGGATGCCGCCAAGACTGTTGCCAGTCGCGGCCTGTATCTAGCGCGCATGAGTACGTCGCTGCTCGACGCTGTCGTGCGTCTGGTTCGCTTGATCGAGCAGCCACGCGATGCGTCAGTGCTGGCGCCGCTGGTGATGCGTGAGATCCACTATCACGTGCTGATTGGCGAGCTGGGTCAGCGGTTGCGCGAGCTGTGCGTTGCCGGCAGCCAGGCGCAACGTATCGCACGTGCCGTGGATGTTTTGCGAGAGCGCTATGCGGAGCCGCTGCGCATCGATGACCTGGCGGCCGTTGCGCACATGAGCGCGTCGTCGCTGCATCATCGCTTCAAGGAAGTCACCGCCATGTCGCCGGTGCAATTCCAGAAGCAGCTGCGTCTGCACGAAGCGCGGCGCCTGATGCTGGCCGAAGGGCTCGAGGCTGCATCGGCGGCGCACCGAGTCGGCTACGAAAGCCCATCGCAGTTCAGTCGGGAATATCGCCGTCTGTTCGGCGCGCCGCCGCGACGCGAGATCGACACCGTGCGCGGTGAGGTCGCCGTGCCGGTTGGTGGTGGTTGATTCCAGGCGATACAACAGGTTGCGCCGCGTCACGCATCGGGCGAGATCGCTTGCCCTGCGGGCATTGGCTGCGCGGGTCGTGGGGCTGCCGATGGCTATCTAGCGGCGCTTCGGGCGATTTCAGTCGCATCCGGGTTGTTATACTGGCACCGCCTCCGCGGCCGTCCTCGCTCACCGTTCGCGTGGCGGGCGTCAACGAAGCTCCCTCCCGTCCTGAAGGTACCCATTCATGATCTCAGCCCGAGAAGCGCTCGATCGCCTGCGCGATGGCAATCGTCGTTTCGTAACCGAAATCCGTAACCAGGCTACGTTGTCCAGCCAGACGCGCCGCCTCGAAGTGGTGGCAGGGCAGGAGCCGTTTGCGATCATCCTCGGCTGTTCCGATTCGCGCGTGCCGGCGGAAATCATTTTCGATCAGGGGCTGGGCGATCTGTTCGTCATCCGTGTCGCCGGCAACATCGTTGCGCCGTCGCAGATCGGCAGCGTCGAGTTTGCCGCCGCTCGTTACGGCACGCCGCTGGTGGTCGTGCTCGGCCATTCCAACTGCGGCGCGATTCTGGCGACGCTCGAGGAGTTGCGTCTGCGCGTGGAGGATCAGTCGCGCAACCTGCGTTCCATCGTCGATCGCATCCGTCCCTCGGTCGAAGCGCTGCTCGAGACGGACGCGCGGCACGATGAAAAAGTGTTGGTGCACCAGGCCGTGCGCGCCAACATTCGCATGTCTGCCAATCATCTGCGTCACGGCTCCGAGGTGCTGGAGCAACTGATTCAGAAGAGCGGGCTACTGGTTGTCGGCGCGGAATACTCGCTCGAAACTGGCGAGGTCGAGTTCTTCGACGGCTTGCCGCGCTAGCGCG
>Ga0182745_1001271_pt1 | contig 24728 bp, 21 predicted proteins | sample eDN3rd30CKraftBY_FD_128523 | JGI IMG/M metagenome (GOLD analysis project Ga0182745, IMG submission 128523) | Enriched backyard soil microbial communities from Emeryville, California, USA - eDNA 3rd pass 30_C Kraft BY (version 2) (version 2) | ecosystem: Environmental > Terrestrial > Soil >... | reverse complement strand
AGCCATTCCCCTCCCTTTTAGGGAGGGGTTAGGGGTGGGTGCGCGAGCGGAGCGAGCCCACGAAAGAACGCCGCCTTCGGCGGCTACCCACCCCCAGCCCCTCCCTAAAAGGGAGGGGAGAAGCTATGGCCGCAACCGGTCATGAACGGACGTGCTATCGGCCCGCATTCATTGTGGCCTGACGCCCCTATCCCCCGCTGCCCATCCGGCCGTAATCCCAATCCTCGGCCTTGCTGCCGTCCATCAGCGAGATGCGCGCCTTCAGCCGGTTTCCCTCGCGCCAATAGCGGATGCGCTGCGGATAATCATGCGCCGGGTTGGCGAACTCGATCATCCGCTCCCCCGCCGCCACCATCGGAAATTCGGCCGCCGGACCCCCGAACGGCTGCGCGACGAAGGCGAGCGTTCCGTCGGGCTTTCGCACGATCCGCGTATGCTCGAACACGCCGAGGGCGTCGCCCTTCCCGATTCGCGCCGCGCCGACCATGATGCCGCCGCGCGGCGGGGTCCAATATTCGTCGGCCCAGCGCCCTTCGGAGGCCGTCTGCTCCCACGCCCCCTCCATCCAGCCGGGCAGTTCGGGCGAATTGGCGGCCGCGAGCGGCGACGCCGCGAGCAGGGCCGCCAGCCCCAAGATCATGATTCGCATCGTCATTCCCCTCCTCCGCGCGGGACATCCCGCCGCGGCATTAGGAGAATATCAAAGTTTCCCCCTTATTCACCCTGCTCGACGGGGGTTTTCTCGCGAAAGCCGCGGCAATCCCCCGCACGAGGACCGAAGCGAAGCAGGGTGAAACGATGAGTGCATTCGGACGCCGACCGGGAACCGCGGGCCGCCCCGCCTTTGGCGTGGCCAAGCCGATGCAGGGGGGCGCCGCCGGCGGCGGGCAGTTCCCCGCGCTCGACACGGCGCCGATTCCCGAGCCCGCGCCGGGCGCCCTCGCCCCCGAACTCGAGGCGATGGACCGGCTGAACCAGCGGTCGAGCGCCGAGGCGATGGAGCCCGAGAAGCTCCAGGGCTTCGAAGCCTCGGTTCACAAGATCAAGGAACAGGTGCTCCCGCGCCTGCTCGAACGCGTCGACCCCGAGGCCGCGGCGACGCTGAGCAAGGACGAACTGACCGAGGAATTCCGCCCGATCATCCTCGAAGTGCTCGCGGAGCTGCGCATCACGCTCAACCGCCGCGAGCAGTTCGCGCTCGAAAAGGTGCTGGTCGACGAGCTCTTGGGCTTCGGCCCGCTCGAAGAGCTTTTGTCCGACCCCGACATCAGCGACATCATGGTCAACGGCCCCTACCAGACTTATGTCGAGCGCAAGGGCCAGCTCGTCATCGCGCCGATCCAGTTCCGCGACGAACAGCATCTCTTCCAGATCGCGCAGCGCATCTGCAACCTCGTCGGCCGCCGCGTCGACCAAACGACGCCGCTCGCCGACGCGCGCCTCAAGGACGGCAGCCGCGTCAACGTGATCGTGCCGCCGCTCTCGCTTCGCGGCACCGCGATCTCGATTCGTAAATTCTCGGCCAAGCCGATCACGCTCGACATGCTTTGCCAATGGGGAGCGATGAACCAGAAGATGTGCACCGCGCTCAAGATCGCGGGCGCCAGCCGCTTCAACATCGTCATCTCGGGCGGCACCGGCTCGGGCAAGACGACGATGCTCAACGCCCTCTCCAAGATGATCGACCCCGGCGAGCGCGTGCTGACCATCGAGGACGCCGCCGAGCTTCGGCTGCAGCAGCCGCACTGGCTGCCGCTCGAAACGCGCCCCGCGAACCTCGAGGGCAATGGCGCGATCCATATGGGCGACCTCGTCAAGAACGCGCTGCGCATGCGTCCCGACCGCATCATCATGGGCGAGGTCCGCGGCGCCGAATGTTTTGACCTGCTCGCTGCCATGAACACCGGCCACGATGGCTCGATGTGCACGCTGCACAGCAACAGCCCGCGCGAATGCCTCGGCCGTATGGAGAATATGGTGCTGATGGGCGACATCAAGATCCCGAAGGAAGCGATCTCGAAGCAGATCGCCGATTCGGTCGACCTGATCGTCCAGATCAAGCGCCTGCGCGACGGCTCGCGCCGCGTCACCAACGTCACCGAGGTGATCGGCATGGAAGGCGACGTCATCGTCACCCAGGAATTGTTCAAGTTCGAATATATGGACGAGGACAAGGACGGGAAGATCGTCGGCGAATACCGTTCGATGGGCCTGCGCCCCTACACGCTCGAAAAGGCGCGCCAGTTCGGCTTCGACCAGCCGTTTCTCGAGGCGTGCCTCTGACGCCATTCGTCATTGCGAGCGAAGCAATGACGGCTCAGAAAAAACGGTAAAACAACAATCTAGAGTGCCGGCTTTGCTTCAATCAAAACCGAACGCATTCTAGCCACCCTGATGCAGCCACAGCGCCGCGCTCAGCAGCGCGATCGCGACCGAGGCGAGCGCGATTCCGCGCCACGGCATGAAGCCGACATTGTCGACGTCGCGGCGGTGGCGGCGGCGCCAGTCGGCGACCTCGGCGACCCCGAACAGCGCGGCGGCGCCGATGCTGACCGACAGCATGGACACTTGCATTGATCGGGCTCCCTTCGCACTATGGCCGCCCCCCACCGGGGCCGGCGCGACCGGTCCACCCCAGCCGAGAGGTGCCGATATGCGTCATTTTCCTTCCGTTGCAAGTGCCCTTCTGATCGCCGCCTGCGCCGCGTGCAGCGCGCCGTCGGGCAAGGCCACCGCGCAGGAAAATGCAGACAAGGGCGAGGACGCGATCGCCGCCGCCGTCGCCGCGCCGAGCCGCACCCCCGCCAACACTGCGCGCGACCGCTATCGCCACCCTGCCGAAACGCTCGCCTTCTTCGGTGTGAAGCCCGGCGGCACGGTGGTCGAGCTATGGCCCGGCGGCGGCTGGTACACCGAAATCCTCGCCCCGCTGATCAGGACCGGCGGCGGCACCCTCTACGCCGCGGCCCCCGCAGGCCGGCTCAAGACGATCGAAGGCTGGCAGGCGGGCAAGCCCGACGTCTATGGCGCGGTCAAGCTTGCCGAATTCCCGCACAAGGACGGCACGAAGGTGCCCGACGGCAGCGCCGACGTCGTGCTGACCTTTCGCAATGTTCACAATTGGCGCTTTGATGGCAGCGACAATACCGCCGAGGCGTTCAGGCAGATCTATGCGATGCTCAAACCCGGCGGGATTCTCGGCGTCGTCGACCATCGCCTGCCCGAGGCGATGGATTCGGCGCTCGAGGAGAAGAGCGGCTATATGAAGCGCTCGTCGATCGTCGGCTTCGCCGAGGCCGCGGGGTTCGAGCTCGCGGGCGAAAGCGAGGTCAACGCCAACCCGAAGGACACGCACGACTATCCGGGCGGCGTCTGGACGCTGCCCCCGACGCTGAGCCAGAAGGACGAGGGCCGCGAAAAATATCTGGCGATCGGCGAATCGGATCGCATGACGCTGAAATTCGTGAAGCCCGTGTCCTGACGCGACATATTGAAACCATCGACCCCGCGCTGCTGCTCAGCGCCTATGCGCAGGGGCTGTTCCCGATGGCCGACGGGGCCGACGACCCGTCGGTGCACTGGGTCGAGCCGCGGCTGCGCGCGATCCTGCCGCTCGATGGCTTCCGCCTGTCGCGCAGCCTCAGGAAGACGATCGTCGCCGACCGCTTCCGCGTCACCACCGATACCGTCTTTCCGGAGATGCTCGCGCTCTGCGCCGAGGCGGCGCCCGACCGGCCGACGACCTGGATCAATCCGGTGATCAAGGCGAGTTACGAGCGATTGTTCCGCCTCGGCCACGCGCACAGCGTCGAATGCTGGCTGGACGGCGAGCTCGCGGGCGGGCTCTACGGCGTGTCGCTCGGGCGCGCCTTCTTCGGCGAATCGATGGTCAGCCGGGCGCGCGACGCGTCGAAGGTCGCGCTCGCGCACCTCGTCGCACGGCTGCGCGCGGGCGGCTGGCGATTGCTCGACTGCCAGTTCATCACCCCGCATCTCGCGAGCCTCGGCGCGATCGAAATCCCGCAGGCCGACTATCTCGCGCGGCTCTATTCGGTGCTGTCGGGCGCCGAGGGGGCGGCTGGCGCGGGCGCAACTGGCGCGGCGGGCGCCGCGCTGCCCTCGCCGCCGTTCGTCGCCGGAGACTGGGGCGCGCTCGACGCCGTGGGCGCCGCAGCCGCGGCCGCGGCCGGCTTCGGCACCGACCGCGCGACGGGTTCGCCGCCCGGATATGTCATCGCGCAGCTTTTGACATAGACGTCGAAGATCGGGTGCTGGATGATGTTGCGCTCGGGCCGTTCCTTGAAGATCCAGCCCGAAAAGACGCGATACCATTTGTCGTCGCGCTGATCCTGCACCGTCAGCTGCACGAAGGCGCCGGTTTCGGGCGGATCCTCCCACGGCGCGGTCTGCTCGCAGGCGCGCAGGCGCACGATCGCGCGGCCGACGCGCACCGATTCGCCGGGCTTCATCTCGAGGTCGCGGACCAGCCCGTTGCGCTTGTTGAGGAGGCCGAGCACCGCGACGCGCTCGGCCATCGGGGTCGCGCCTTCGATGCCGCCGACTTCCTGCGGCACGGTTTCGGAGCGCACGACCTCGGGCGCCTTGGCGCTTCCGCCCGTCTTGTCCGCCGCGCGGTCGCATCCCGCCAGCGCCGGAACCGCCAGCAGCAGGACGAGCGCGGAAACGAGCGGACGCGGCATTGCGGCGTTCACTCGGCGCCGGGCCGCCAGGCCTCGTAATCGCCGGTCGCGGCGGCGCGGCGCCCCCCGCGTTCGAGCGCGCCCGCCGGGCGATAGGCGCCGAGACTGCCGGTCAGGTTCGCGGTCGCATCCTTTTCCCACGCGCGCGGTGCGGGCAGTATGTCGGCGGGCAGTTCGTCGAAGGTGCCGTGCAGCCAGCCGTGCCATTCGGGCGGCACGCGACTCGCATCGTTCGACCCCTTGTAGAGAACCCAGCGCCGCTTGCCGTCGCGCGAACGGAAATAGCGGTTGCCGAGGCCGTCCTCGCCGACCTGCGTGCCGGTGCGCCAGCTGTTCAACAACGTGCCGACGGTCGCGCCGTCCCACCAGGTGAAAATCTTGCCCAGGATGCTCATGGCTGCGGCGTTTACAGGTAAGGCCGTGCGCTTCGCAAGCGCGAAAGGGCGCGGCTCGGACGTTTATGCGCCCGCCTCAACGATCCTTCCAGCTCACCGTCGCATCCTCGCCGAGGCCGAGCTTCGCCGCGGTGCCGCCCGCGAGTTCGAGCACCGCCGCGACGTCGCCGCCGCTGACCACCGGATCGAGGGATTCGGGAATCGTGTTCTCGGCGATACGGTCGATGCTGCCGTCGGCGCGGATGAAGATCATGTCGAGCGGGATCAGCGTGTTCTTCATCCAGAAGCTCGCGATCCGCGGCTTGGGAAAGGGGAAGATCATGCCGCCGTCGGCGGGCAGGCTGGTGCGGAACATCAGCCCGCGCGCCTGTTCCTCGCTGGTGCGCGCGACCTCGACGTTGAACTTGTGCGTCTTGCCGCCTTCCTGGATCGTCAGCGGGATCGTCGCCGCGCTTTCCGATTGCGCGTCGCTGTCCTTCGCGCAGGCGGACATGGGCATCGCCATCGTCAGGGCAAGAGCGGTCAAGATCACGCGCATCGGCACTTCCTTTCGCCAGAACGGGGGGCTTTTCCTAGTCGAGCGCCGCGCCCTCGTCCAGCGCCGCCAGCGCCGCTTCGTCACCCGGCGCGATCGCGAGGATGCGGCGCGCGAGGCCGGGCGCGTGGCCCGCGCGCGCGAAGGCCGCGACCTGGCGCTCGCGCAGCGCGGGGTCGACGGCCGGCCCGCTCGCATAGGGGCCGACCCGCCGCCGCCGCGCAAAGCCGAGCGCCGCGGCGAATGCAGCCGCCTCGGCGCTTTCGATCGCCTCGCCCGCGTCGGCCTCGCCGATGCCGTCGACCCACAGCTGCGCCTTCACCCGCCGCGCGCCGAGCCCGCGCCGCGTCATCGCCGCGCCGCGCATCGCTGCATATTGCCGGTCGTCGACGAAGCCGAGCCGCGCCATTTTCGCGACGACCGTTTCGCATGACGTCATGGCGTCCGCTTCGTCCGTCCAGTCGGATTCGCGTATCTTTCGAGCGAGATAGCGTGCCAGCTTGGCCCTGCTCGTCGCGAATCGCGCAACATAGGCGAGCGCCAGCTCGTCGAGCCGTGCGGCGTCCAACGACTTTTTCCGGCGGTCGGATGGAGCGCGGCGATTGGGCATATGCCATGTTTATGCCACAGTCGGGCCCGATTGAGAACGACCAGCGCCGCCATATCGGGCCATCAAGGTCCGAAAAGGGCCGATTTGTTCCACTTGCAAGGGATCGCCGAGCGCCATCATGGATCCGAAAGATGACATGCTTGTTGCCGCGCACCCCGCTTCCCGGGACTTTGCACCCCCTATGACCGAAAAAAACAACGTCGCACCGGACGAACTCGTCCCCACGCCCACCGAATGCGCGCAGCCGCGCCGCTTTTCGGACTTCGCCACCGTCGGCGAGGCGCTCGATTATGCCGCCGCAGGCAGCCGCGGGCTCAATTTCCACGATCCGCGTGGCAAGCTCGTCCGCGCCTACAGCTATCGCGAACTCAAGGAGGATGCGAAGCGCGCCGCCTATCGGCTCGTCGCTGCGGGCGTGAAGCCCGGCGACCGCATCGCGCTGATCGCGGAGACCGGCGCCGAATTCGCCGCGCTCTTCTTCGGCACCATCTACGCGGGCGCCTGGCCGGTCCCGCTGCCGCTGCCGACCAGCTTCGGCGGCCGCGAATCCTATGTCGGCCAGCTCACCGTCCAGCTCACCAGCTGCGACCCCGTGATGCTGTTCTTCCCGCCCGAGATCGCGGCGATGGCGACCGAGGCCGCCGAACAGCGCGGCGTCGCGCCGATGGACTGGAGCGCGTTCGAGAAGCGGGCGGCCCCGATCACCGAGCTTCCCGAGCAGAAGACCGACGAAACCTGCTATCTCCAGTACAGCAGCGGATCGACCCGCTTCCCGCACGGGGTCGCGGTCACCCACGGCGCGCTGCTCAACAATCTGTCGGCGCATTCGCACGGCATGCACCTTCAGGACAGCGACCGCTGCGTATCGTGGCTGCCCTGGTATCACGACATGGGCCTCGTCGGTTGCTTCCTGTCGCCGGTCGCGAACCAGGTATCGGTCGATTATCTCAAGACCGAGGATTTCGCCCGCCGCCCGCTCGCCTGGCTCGACCTGATCAGCCGCAACCAGGGCACCACCCTCAGCTATTCGCCGACCTTCGGCTACGACATCTGCGCGCGCCGCATCTCCAGCCAGACCAATGTCGCCGAGCGCTTCGACCTGTCGCGCTGGCGCGTCGCGGGCAACGGCGCCGACATGATCCGCCCCGACGTGATGCAGAGCTTCGTCGACGCCTTTGGCGAAGCGGGCTTCAAGGCGAGCGCCTTCCTGCCGAGCTACGGCCTCGCCGAAGCGACACTCGCGGTCAGCATCATGCCGCCGGGCGAAGGGATCGTCGTCGAACTGGTCGAGGAAACCGAATTGTCGGGCGGCGCCGGCGACGCCGGCCGGCCGACGCGCTACCGCGCGATCGTCAACTGCGGCAAGGCCGTCAAGGACATGACGATCGAGGTACGCGACGAGGCCGGCAACATCCTCCCCGACCAGACGGTCGGCAAGGTCTGGTGCACCGGCCCGTCGCTGATGACCGGCTATTACCGCGACCCCGAGGCGACCGCCGCCTGCATGGCGGACGGCTGGCTCGACACCGGCGACATGGGCTATCTGTCGGACGGCTACATCTATGTCGTCGGCCGCGCCAAGGACATGATCATCATCAACGGCAAGAACCACTGGCCGCAGGACATCGAATGGGCGGTCGAGCAGCTTCCCGGCTTCAAGTCGGGCGACATCGCCGCCTTCGCGATCACCGCACCCGGCGGCGAGGAGACCCCCGCGGTGCTCGTCCAGTGCCGCACCAGCGACGAGGCGGAGCGCATCGCGCTGCGCGAGACGATCCGCGACCGCGTCCGCGCGATCACCGGCATGAACTGCCTGGTCGAGCTGATCCCGCCGCGCACCCTGCCGCGCACCAGCTCGGGCAAGCTGAGCCGCTCGAAGGCGCGCGCGCAATATCTGGCGGGCGAAATCCAGCCCTTCGCGATGGCGGCGTAGAGGCTCGGAACCACGACCTCTTCCTTCGTCATGCTGAACTTGTTTCAGCATCCATGACCAGGTCTCTCCTGCTGCGCCGCGTCTCATTCGCGGGCAGACCATGGACCCTGAAACAAGTTCAGGGTGACGAGATATAGGGGATCGGCTTCGGCCTCCCAAGCAGCGCACGATTTCCCATCCCCCAATTCCGTCCCGCCGCGACACAGAATCGCGCGGCGGGGCGCCGCGCACGGTTACCATCGGGTAACCCTGCGCCGTTATGACGGGCTTTGTGACAAGCCTGCTGACCGACCATAGACCGGCCGACGACGTTTCCGCGCGCACCCTGATGGGGCTGGGGTCGCGGCACGAGGAGATCGGCAACCTCCGCCTGCTTCAGCTCGCGCCGCTTCGCGGCAAGGGGGCGCTGCGGCTGTGGATGGGCATCGGCATGGCGCTCGTCGCCGCCTTCACCCTCGTCACCCGCCTGCCGTGGGAGATCGCGGGGGGCTGGCTGACGACGGCGCTGCTGTTCAGCCTCTGGTCCTACCGCTCCTTCGCCGTCCTACCGCTCGGCGACCCGACGCTTTCGAGCGCCTCGATCTTCCGGCTGTGCCACCGCCACGCCTTTTATTCGGCGCTCTTGTGGTCGGTCCCCTTCTGGTTCGAGGGCCTGTCGCCGACGCTCGAGCATGTGCTGTCGATCTGGCCGATCGCGCTGCTGATGATGCTGACCCTCGCGATGGTCGCGCACAGCCTCCCGCTCGCCTGCGCGCTGTTCATCGTCCCGGTCAGCCTGTCGACGGCGGCGGCGCTTTTGCTCGCCGGCGCGCCGCAGCTCGCGGCGATCGCGCTCGTCGCCGGGCTGCTGCTCTGCGGCTTCTGCATCCGTTTTGCCCAGAATCACGTCCGTTTCCGCCGCGCCGAGGAGACGCTGCACGAAAAGACCGAGACGGTCAGCCTGCTGCTGCGCGAGTTCGAGGAAACCTCGGCCGACTGGCTGTGGCAGACCGACAACAGCCGCCGCCTCGTCCATGTCTCGCCGCGTCTCGCCTTCGCGCTCGGCGCCACGCCCGACGCGCTCGAAAGCGTGCCACTGCTCCAGGCGCTCGCGGGCGACGCCTGGGAAACCGGCGATTTCCCCAAGAGCCTGCACGACATGGCCGAACGGATGAAGCGGCGCGAGAGCTTTTCGACGCTGATCGTCCCCGTCACGATCGACGGCCAGCGGCGCTGGTGGGAGCTTTCGGCCTCGCCGCGGCTCGACGATCAGGGCAAGTTCCTCGGCTTTCGCGGCGTCGGCTCCGACGTCACCGAACAGCGCGCCTCGGCCGAGCAGATCGCCCGCATGGCGCGTTTCGACAATCTCACCGGCCTTCCCAACCGCCTGAGCCTGCACGAGGACCTCGGCCGCGCGCTCGCGCATGCGCAGGGGGCCAAGGCGCGCTGCGCGCTGATGATGATCGACCTCGACCGCTTCAAGGCGGTCAACGACACGCTCGGCCACCCGGTCGGCGACCAGCTGCTCGCGCAGGTCGCGACGCGGCTCAAGAGCCTGATGAGCGGCGGGATGACCTGCGGCCGGCTCGGCGGCGACGAGTTCGCGGTGGTGCTCCACGACGTCGCCTCGGCGGTCGAGGCCGAGACGATCGCGCACCGGATCATCGCGGCGCTGAGCCGCCCCTATGTCGTCGACAACCACCAGCTCTTCGTCGGCGCCAGCATCGGCTATGCGATGGGGCCGCAGGACGGCGCGACGGTCGAAACGCTGACCCGCAACGCCGACCTCGCGCTCTACAAGTCGAAGGACAAGGGCGGCAACGTCGTCGCGCCTTACGTGGCCTCGCTCCACGCGCAGGCCGAGGAGCGGCGCGTGATGGAACAGGAACTGCGCGGCGCGCTCGAACGCCGCGAGTTCGAGCTTTACTACCAGCCCGTCGTCACCGCCGACGACGGCACCCTCAACGGGTTCGAGGCGCTGATCCGTTGGAACAGCCAGAAGCTCGGCAATGTCTCGCCGGGCCGCTTCATCCCGCTCGCCGAGGACAGCCGGCTGATCGCGCCGATCGGCGAATGGGTGCTGCGCAACGCCTGCGCCGAGGCGATGCGCTGGCCGTCGAACCTCAAGGTCGCGATCAACGTCTCGGCCGAACAGCTCACCGACCCCAATTTCGCCTCGCTCGTCGTCTCGGCGCTCGCGCAGAGCGGGCTTCCGCCCCAGAGGCTGGAGATCGAGGTGACCGAAAGCGTGTTCCTGCGCGACGGCGGCGGCGCGGCACAGTTGCTCGACCAGCTCATCGCGCTCGGCATCCGCCTCAGCCTCGACGATTTCGGCACCGGCTATTCGTCGCTCGGCTATCTGAGGAAAACGCAGTTCTCGACGATCAAGGTCGACCGGACCTTCGTGGTGGGCGCGGCCAAGGGGCACACCGAATCGATCGCGATCATCCGCGCCGTCGTCGCGCTCGCCGACAGCCTCGGCATGGCGACCACCGCCGAGGGCGCCGAAACCGAGCGCGAGGTCGAGACGATCCGCAGCCTCGGCTGCAGCAACATCCAGGGCTACTATTTCGGCCGCCCGATGCCCGCGAGCGACGTCCTCACGCTATTCCGCGCGCCCGAATCGCTGCCCAGCGCCGCGGCCTGACGCCGCTCCGCGGCGACGAACCGATAGGCCCGCGCGACGAATTGAAATACTTACCAAAAGGTTCCGCAGCCCACCGCAGCGATCCCGCATTTCGTCGCGCGATGCTGGTGGCCTTCGCCGGCTTCGAGCACACAGCCTCCACGCTTGAAGACAAGCCAATGGGGGGTCGCATCTCATGCCTGTTCGCCGCTTTCTGGGTGCCGCCGTCGCGTCCGTGCTGATGCTCGCCGGCCTGATCAGCACCCCGGCCGCCGCGCTTCAGTGCGTCCCCTTCGCCCGCGCCGAATCGGGCGTCGAAATTCACGGCAATGCGAAGACTTGGTGGGCGCAGGCGGCGGGCGACTACGACCGCGGCCAGGAACCCCGCAAGGGCGCGGTCATGGCGTTCGCCGGCACGCGCAGCATGCCGCTCGGCCATGTCGCGGTGGTCGAGAAGGTCGTGAGCGACCGCGAAATCCTGATCAGCCACGCCAACTGGTCGCCGATCAACGGCCGCCGGGGCCAGATCGAGCGCAATGTCCGCGTCGTCGACGTCAGCGACGCCGGCGACTGGAGCGCGGTGCGCGTCTGGTACGCGCCGATCGGCGATCTCGGCCTGCGCGTCAATCCGGTGCAGGGCTTCATCTATCCGAACGGCGACGCGGGCGATAATCCGCGCAGCGGCTTCGACGCGCCGGTGTGGGCCAAGAACGACTGGAAGCCGGGCAACGGCCTCGAGCTGGTCGCGGCATCGCTGGGCAACTGAGCCCCACATCCTCCCGCCATTGCGAGCGAAGCGAAGCAATGACGATTTAATTAGGCTTCGTCGCCTTCGTCGCCGCTATCCGCGGCCGCATCCTCGAACCAGGCTTCGACCTCGCCCGACAGCTTGATCGTCATCGGCTGGCCGAAGCGGTCCTTCGACTTGCCCGCGGCGACGCGAATCCAGCCTTCCGAGATCGAATATTCCTCGACGTCGGTGCGTTCCTTGCCCTTGAAGCGGATGCCGATGCCGCGCTGGAGCACCTCCATGTCGAAATGGGGCGACCGCGGGTTGGTCGACAGGTGATCGGGCGGGGTATCGGTCATTTGAAAATCTCCAGGCTCTGCGGCGCGGCTAGGCGAGCGGGACGCGCAAATCAAGGGGCCCCGCGCGCCGCGGCAGGCACCCGCGCGCGAACCCGCCTTTCATCTCGATGTCTGAAGGCCCTGCTCGGCCAGCCGGTCGACGAGCGGATAAAGCTCGCGGTTCTCGCGCTTCATCCGTTCGTCGAGGGCGGCCAGCATCGCCCGGCTCTCGGCCCGGAATGCCGGCCATTCGGCCGCGACGCGCGCGGGCGGCCAGCGCCGGTCATAGGCGTCATAATCGTCGGCGACATGACCCATCGCATCGGCGAAGTCGCGCGCGAGCCGCGCCGCGTCGGTCTCGCCCGCCGCCCGCAAACGCGGATAGAGCGCCCAATCCTCGCACTTCAGATGACGCGTCAGCGTGTCGCGGAGCTGCGCGCGAATCGGCTCGATCTCGGCCGATGGCGGAGCGGCGGGCGCCTCGAGCAAATCCGCCAGCTGGCGCGACAGCCGCGCCAGTTCGGCATGCTCGGCGCGCAGGCGGCGCATTTCGTGGACGAAGGGCATAGGTTTCCCTCGATGCGAACGGCCCCATCTTCGCTTTAATCGGCGAGCATGAAAAGAGGGTAAAACCCGCGCGGGCGCGCGCTGCGGAACCCGCGGGCCCTGCCGATCATTTGGTGGGGGAGCAGCGAAAGGACTCTCGATGGCCGCCCGCGCCTATTGGAAGGGGCAAATCCGGCTCGCGCTGGTGTCGATCCCCGTCGAAATCTATCCCGCGACCAGATCGGGCGCGAGCATCAGCTTCCGCCAGATCCATGAGCCGAGCGGCAAGCCGATCCGCTATGAAAAGATCGTGCCGGGCATCGGCGCGATCGACACCGACGACATCATCAAGGGCTATGAGACGTCGAAGGGCCAATACGTCCTGCTCGAGGACGAGGAGATCGAGGCGGTCAAGCTCGAGAGCAAGCGGACGCTCGAACTCGTCCAGTTCGTCGACGCGGGCGACATCGACATCCTCTATTATGCCAAGCCCTATTATGTCGTCCCCGCCGACGAACTCGCCGAAGAGGCCTATATCGTGCTGCGCGAGGCGCTGCGGCGCTCGAAGAAGGTCGGGCTCGGCCAGCTTTCGGTGCGCGGGCAGGAACAGCTCGTGGGACTGCGTCCCTGCGGCAAGGGCCTCGTGCTCGAAGTGCTGCGCTACGCCGACGAGGTGAACAAGGCCGCCAATTATTTCCGCGACGTCGGCAATGCGAAGCCCGACCCCGACCTCCTCGACCTCGCCGAAACGCTGATCGACAAGAAAAGCGGCAAGTTCGACGCGTCGGACTATCACAATCACTATGTCGACGCGCTGAAGCGCGTGATCGCCAAGAAAGCGAAGGCGAAGGGCAAGAAGGTGCTGGAGGATGTCGAGGAACCCGCGGGTATCGATCGCGGGTCGAACGTCATCGACCTGATGGCGGCCCTCAAGGCCTCGGTCGAGGGCAGGAAGCAGGCGCCCGCCGAAGCCCGCAGGAAAGCACCGACAAAGAAAGCTCCGGCAAAGAAAGCGCCGGCGCGCAAGCGTGCATGAGATGGCCCGCGCCGACCCCCTTGCGCAATATAACGCCAAGCGCGACTTCGCGCTGACCCCCGAGCCCGCGGGCAAGGTCGCCAAGGGCCAAGGCCACCGCTTCATCGTCCAGAAGCACGACGCGACGCGGCTCCACTACGACTTCCGGCTCGAAGCGGACGGCGTGCTCAAGAGCTGGGCGGTGACCAGGGGCCCGAGCGCCGATCCCGCCGACAAGCGCCTCGCCGTGCGCACCGAAGACCATCCGATGGCCTATGCCGAGTTCGAGGGGGTGATTCCCAAGGGCGAATATGGCGGCGGCACGGTGATGCTGTGGGATCGCGGCAGCTGGGCGCCGGTCGAAGGCAAGAGCGCGAAGGACATCGAAAAGGGCCACCTTCACTTCATCCTCGACGGGACACGGATGAAGGGCGAATGGCTGCTCGTCCGCATGAAGCCGCGGCCGGGCGAGAAGCGCGAGAACTGGCTGCTGCGCAAGGTGAACGACGCCGAGGCTGGCGGCAGCGACGAACTGACCGGCCGCCACCTCACCAGCGTGCTGACCGGCCGCACCATGGCCGAGATCGCGGGCGACGCGGGCGGCGAGCAATCGCTGAAAGGGGCGAAGGGCGCGGCGTTCGCGAAGAAGATGCAGGCCGCCGCCGCGCATAACAAAAAGGTCGCAAGGCCGAAGGCGAAGGGAAAGCCCCCCGAATTCCGCCCGCTCCAGCTCGCGACGCTCGTCGATGCGGTGCCGGCGGGCAATGGCTGGTTCCACGAGATCAAATATGACGGCTACCGCGCCGAGATCGCCGCGGCGGGAAGCGAGGTGCGCGTCTATACCCGGAACGGCCTCGACTGGACCGACAAGTTCGTCCCGCTCGTCAAGCATGTCGCGGCGCTCGACCTGCCGCCCTGCCTGATCGATGGCGAGATCGTCGCCTATGGCACGGACGGCAACCCCGATTTCTCGTCGCTGCAGGCGGTGCTCAAGCGCGGCCACGGCGCGCAGGACGAAGGCACCGAGCTCCTCTTCTTCGCCTTCGACCTCCTCGAAGAGGGCGGAAAGTCGCTCGCCAAACTCGGCAATCTCGAACGCAAGGAGCGGCTCGAGGCGCTGCTCCGCGGTGCCAGTACCCCGATCGCGGTCGCCGATCATGTCATCGGTGCCGGCGAGACGCTCTATGGCGCGATGTGCCGCGCGGGGCAGGAAGGCATCATCTCGAAACGCGCCGACGCCGCCTATGCCGGCCGCCGCACCAGGAACTGGGTCAAGGTCAAATGCACCCGGCGGCAGGAATTCATCCTTGTCGGCTGGAAACCCTCGTCGGCGAAGGCGCGCCCCTTTTCCTCGCTGCTCCTTGCGCAGCGCGAGGGTGGCGAGCTCGTCTACAAGGGCAATGTCGGCACCGGCTTCGACGCCGCGACCATGGCCGACCTCGCGAAGAGGTTCGCGAGCCGCGAACGCAAGACCGCGCCGCTCGCCGTCGACAAGGCCGCCGCGCGCAAGGTCCATTGGCTGAGGCCCGAACTCGTCGCCGAAATCGCCTTCGCCGAATATACGGCGAGCGGATCGGTGCGCCACGCGAGCTTCCTCGGCCTGCGTAGCGACAAGGAGGCAAGCGACGTGACCCCCGAAACGCGACAGCCCGCCCCCGCACCCGGAAGCGATGTCGTCATCACCAGCCGCGACCGCGTGATCTTCCCCGAGGCGAAGGCGACCAAGGGCGACCTCGCCGACTATTATGCCGCGGTCGCACCCATCATGCTCGCGCACATGGCGCGCCGCCCGGTCAGCCTCGTCCGCTGCCCGCAGGGACGCGCGAAGAAATGCTTTTTCCAGAAGCATGATTCGGGCAGCTTCGGCGACCATGTCCATCATGTCCCGATCCGCGAAAAGGACGGGGGGCATGAGGATTATCTCTATGTCGAGGATGCGGACGGCATCCTCGCCTGCGTCCAGATGGGGACGATCGAGTTTCACGGCTGGGACAGCCATGTCGATGCGCTGGAAAAGCCCGACCGCATGGTGTTCGACCTCGACCCCGACGAGGGGCTCGGCTTCGCCGACGTCAAGAAATCCGCCGTCGATATCCGCCGCCAGCTCGCCGACATCGGGCTGGTCAGCTTCGCGATGCTCTCGGGCGGCAAGGGGGTGCATGTCGTCGTGCCGCTCGATCCGGGGCACGGCTGGGACGCGCACAAGGATTTCTCGAAGCGCTTCGCCGAGGCACTCAGCCTCGCCGAGCCCGACCGCTATGTCGCGACGATGAGCAAGGCGAAGCGCAAAGGCAAGATCTTCATCGACTGGCTGCGCAACCAGCGCGGCAGCACCGCGATCATGCCCTATTCGGCGCGTGCGCGCGAGGGCGCGCCCGTCGCCGCGCCGATCTGCTGGGACGCGCTCGCCGATGTCGAAAGTCCGCGCCGCTGGAGCATCGCCGACGCCCAGGGCCTGCTCGAGCGCGCCGCGAGCGCCGAGCTCAAGGGCTGGGGCTTCGCGCGGCAGGCGCTGCCCGATTTCTGACCGACCAATGTCATTGCGAGGAGCCGTAGGCGACGAAGCAATCTCCAGCTGTCGCCTCCGCCTTGCCGATGGCTGGAGATTGCTTCGTTCCGCTCGCAATGACGGTCGCTCATGATCGGGCACCCCTGAATTGGTAGGACACAATGTCCTACCAATATTTGCGTGTTATAATATTTCTTGGTCTGTATCATTGGTTGACATTTTATGCAGACCAATCCAGCGTCGCGTCCCATAACCAAAATGGACAGGGAGAGAGTCGATGACAGGGGTGGGGACAACCGAAACCGGAGCGCGTTCGCGCGGGCGTTCGCTCGCCACGCTGCTCGCGAGCACCGCCGCGGTCCTGATCGCCGCGCCCCTGCAGGCGCAGGAAACCCCGGCCCCGGCCCCGACCAACGAAGGCGACGGCGACGCGATCGTCGTCACCGGGATCCGTAGTTCGCTGCAGAATGCGCTGGTCGAAAAGCGCGACGCGAACAATCTGGTCGAGGTGATCCAGGCCGAGGATATCGGCAAGCTGCCCGACCAGAATCTGGCCGAAGTCCTTGAAAACGTCACCGGGGTCCAGATCACCCGCCAGGCCGGCGTCGGCAACGCCGTGCAGATCCGCGGCACCGACGCCAACCGGGTCGAGATCAACGGCGTGTCGACCGTGGGGTCGGGCGCGGGGCGCTCGGGGATCAGCTTCGAGGACCTGCCGGCCTCGCTGATCGCCTCGGTCGAGGTGGTCAAGGTGCCGACCGCGCAGACGATCGAGGGATCGGTCGGCGGCACGATCAATCTCCGGACGATCCGCCCGCTCGACCTGCAGGGACCGCTGATCGCGGCGCGGGCCCAGATGGAGAATAGCGACCTCGCGAAATCGACCCTGCCGCGGCTGTCCGCCACCATCGGCAACAATTGGGACACCGGCATCGGCGAGATCGGCATCGTGGTGAGCGGCAGCTACGCCCGGCAGGACGTCGCCGCCTTCAAGCCGCGCGTCGACCGCGACGCCGTGGTCCTCCCCGGCTCTGGCCCCAGCGCCGAGGCCTTTCCCTTCCTGCGCATCCAGTTCTTCCAGCAGGGGCTCGAGAATTACGAATATGAAACATACAACGGCACCGCCGCGCTCGAATGGAAGCCGAGCGACAATCTGAAGCTCTATTTCGACGCGACGCTCAACAACCAGACCCGCGGGCAGCAAAGCCACCGGGTGCAGATATCGGGCACCGCGACGCCGTCGGTCGTCGACGCCACCGACAACACCGCCTTCGAGACGGTCGATTTCGGGACGCTCGACGGGCCCGACGGCCCGATCGACCTCGGCGAGGTTCAGGCGACGGTCGCGGGCACGATCGGGATCGGCGGCTCGACCGGCACCGTGATCGACCCCAATATGCGGACGTCGAGCGACACCGGCGCGCGCGTGACCAAGAGCCGGGTGTTCGATTTCGGCACCCAATGGGACGCGACCGACAAGCTGACCGTGCGCGCGGAGGTGTCGCTGTCGACCTCAAAATCCAAATTCCCGAACTTCTCGACCACGCTCGATTTCATCAATCCGAACGGGCCGCAGCCGGCGATCGGGCGGAGCATCGACAATGGCGTGCCGCTGGCGTTCGATCTGACGGGCGGCACGCTGCAATTCGGCATCGACCAGTCGAGCCCCTTCGCTCCGACGACCGAGCAATTGCTCGATCCCGCCAATTACCAGCTGCAGCAGGTCGCGCAGGGCGCCAACACGACCGACAATCAGGAACGCGCCGCGCGGCTCGACCTCCACTACGACACCAGCGACCTCAACCCGTTCGTGACCTCGATCGACGTCGGCTATCGCTGGAACCGGACCTCGGCGGAAAACAACGAATTCTCGCGGAACGTCAGCCTGACCAACACGACGAGCGCCTGGAACCGGCCGTCGGGCGACCTGTTTTCGGATATCCTGATTCCGGGGCCGAGCAATTTCAACGCCGCCGACGGGCGCGACCTCTATTTCGGCGACTTCCTGCTGATCGACGGCGGGCTCGCGTTCCGCGACCCGGCGAGCGTGCTCGACGCGCTCAATTCCGCGATCGCCGCGAGCAACGCCGCCGCCACCCAGGGCCCGCCGGTCGCCTCGCTCGCCACGCCGACCGAATCCTTCGCCGGTTTCTTCAGCATCAAGGAAACGACGAACGCGGCCTATTTCCAGGCCAATATGGAGGGCGACATCGCCGGCATGCCGCTGCGCGGCAACGTCGGCGTCCGCTGGCTCCGGACGAACCTCTCCTCGATCGGCAACAATATCGCCAACGGGCAGGTCACGGGCCAGATCGTCGCGAAGAGCAATTATAATTTCCTGCTGCCGCGCCTCAGCCTCGTCCTCGAGCCCGCCGACAAGTTCCTCGTCCGCGCCGGCATCTCGCGCGACATCCGCCGTCCGAACTTCGACACATTGTCGACCTCCTATTCGTTCGGCACCGGCGCCAACACGCCGGTCGCGGTGGGCAACCCCGACCTCGTTCCCGAGGCGGTGTGGTCGTTCGACCTGTCGGGCGAATATTATTTCGCGCCGTCGAGCCTGATCAGCATCGGCTTCTTCCACAAGAGCCGCACCAATTTGTTCGCGCAGCGGCAGGAGGACCCGGCGCCCAATCTCGACGCCGACGGCAATCTCCACATCTCGATCGACCCCGCCTGCCCCGGCGGCGGCATCTACAACCCCATCGCCAACCGCAACATCAACAACCCGATCCAGGGCGTCGGCATCTGCGTCCCGCGCAGCTCGACCTTCAACGTCCCCGGCACCACGACGCAGACCGGCATCGAAATCGCCTTCCAGCACGATCTGTCGGCGTGGGAGGACGTGCTCGGCTTCGCCTCGGGCTTCGGCTTCATCGGCAATTTCACCTATCAGAAGACCGGCGGCTCGGCGCACGAATATCGCGCCGCCGACGGCCCGCGCACCGTCTTCACCCAGCTCGGCCACCCCGGCTCGCAGGACCTCATCACCCTCGCGAACCTGTCGAAATATTCGTACAACACGACGCTGTTCTACGACAAATACGGGCTCAACGCGCGGCTGCGCTACACGTGGCGGTCGAGCTACGTGTCGAACGACCCCTTCTTCTTCGGGCTGCCGCTGATCAACGGCGCGCGGGGCCAGCTCAACGCCAGCATCAACTACGACATCAACGACCACATCAATGTCGGCGTCGAGGGCATAAACCTGCTACGCGGCGACCAGAACCAATATTGCGTCAACGACAAGGCGCTGCTGTGCTTCCAGGGCCTCACCGACCGCCGCATCACCGCCGGGCTGAGCGTGAAGTTCTGAGGTTCCAGGGCGGCGGCGGAGAATCCGGGGGCGGGGCGGCTCAATCGAGCCGTTCGCCGACCTTGTCTTCCAGACTGTCCGCCGAATCGATCACCAGCAGCGGCCCGCCGAGGCAGGCGATCACCGAGAAGTCGGAGGAAGCGTCGAGGATGGTCCCGGGCGCAGCCGACGTCCAATGCTCGCCCATCGGACCGTCATAGGCGATCGCGTTCCTGAAAACGCAGCGCTGCGGCTCGTCTCCGGACGACAGCGTCGCAAAGGCGCCCGCGAAGGGCGGGGCCGAAGCGCGAATGATGCCGAGCAGCTGGTCGCGCGGCATCGAGGCGAACTGCAGCCGGCTATCGTCGGGCGTGAGTTTCGGCAGCCAGATCGACGGGCCATCCGGCTGATCGATCAAGGGGATTGCCCCCGCGGCATGCGCGGCGAACAGGCGCTCGGCGCTCAGCTTGATATCGACCAGAGCCTTGAACTGCAGGATCGCGATGGTGTCGCGCTCGGCGATCGGAAGTTCGGTCGTCTGGAACAGGGCGCCATCGTCCGCGCCGGCCGCGTAGCGAAAGCAATTGTGGAAGACCCGGTCTCCCGAGAGCCGCAGGGTCCAGTTCAGCGGCGAACGCCCCCGGCCGTTGGGAAAGCGCATTCCGCTGCCGTGAAAGCCGAACACGCCGCTTGCGAAACGGTCGAGAATCTCCTGGGGAATCAACCGCTGCCAGCCGGTGCAGATCGCGAGATCGAAACTGTTTTCGGTGAAAAAGCGCTGATCGTCCGCGCCGCTCAGCCGGTAGTTCGAGCATTCATAGACCGCGATGCCGAGATCGCGGCACACCCCCGCCATATCGTTCGCGCCCCCGGCGATATCGACGCCGGCGCGCGCCGTCTCGCCCAGCGTCACGACGAGATCGGGCGCCATGTCGATCCGCACGAGATGGCGGATGAGCGACAGCGCGGTCTTCTTGTTGCCAAAGACGACGCGGCTGAAATGGCGCCCGGTCAATTTGCCATGATCCGATCATAGTGATTGCATTCGGATCGAATGATCTCGACGAATTCCGCCCGGTTCCGTTCGATCAACTCGTGGAAATTGTCGCGCGCCTCCGCGCCGTCCCCGGTCCATTCGTCGGCGTGCAGCAGGATCTGGAATTTCCGGTATTTGCTGTCGTCGAGCGGGTGGCCATATTTCCAATTGTGCTGGCTGTCGGCCATATAGAGTATCTCGGCGGGCGGCGCGCCATCGGTCAGCTCGAAATATTCGGGCGCATAGGCGTTGATGATGTCGTCGAGAACCGGTTCCTCGAGCGCCAACACCCAGCGGGGCGGACGATGGTAGCTGAAGCGGTCGACGGCCCGGCCGAGGATCGCAGCCAGAATGTCGCGCTGGAACGCCAGTTCGCGCCGGAGCGTCGCGACGTCGCCCGGCTCGATGTGCGACACGTACAGGTGCAGGCCGACATGATGCCCGGCCTCGGCGATCTGGCGGATCAGGGCCCGATTGGCGACGCTGAGCGGATTATAGGCGCCGTTCATGACCTGGAAGAAGAAGCTGGCGCGAATCCCGCATTCCGAATCGATCTTCATGAGGTCGAACGCACGCGACACGCTGAACTCGACATCGTGCCGGATGATGCAGAAACTGTCGCGGCCCGCGGTATCCGGATAATCGCAGATGATCGGCTTGTACTTCGATATGATGTCCCGGTATTCCTGCAACGACCAGGCCATTTTCTCACGAACTTCAGCCACATCCGATCCTTTCGCTAGACCTGCAGTATCGACGGGAATCTACCGAACTCAAGGGGTAAAGTCGGCGGCGCGACCCGCCGACGGGTCCCTACGCCGCTTCCTTCTTGCGCGACGCCTTCTTGCGCTCGTGCGGATCGAGGATCGCCTTGCGGAGGCGGATGTTAGCCGGGGTGACCTCGACCATCTCGTCGTCGTCGATATAGGCGATCGCCTGCTCGAGCGTCATGCGCTTGGGCGGGGTCAGACGGATCGCGTCGTCCTTGCCGGTCGAGCGGAAGTTGGTGAGCTGCTTCGACTTCATCGGGTTGACCTCGAGATCCTCGGGCTTCGCATTCTCGCCGATGATCATCCCCTCGTAGAGCGCCTCGCCGGGCGACACGAACAAGATGCCGCGCTCTTCGAGCGGGCCAAGCGCGTAGGCGACCGCCTCGCCATTGCCGTTCGAGATCAGAACGCCGTTCTGGCGGCCCGCGATCACGCCCTTATAGGGGCCATATTTCTCGAACAGCCGGTTCATGATTCCGGTGCCGCGGGTGTCGGACAGGAATTCGCCGTGATAACCGATCAGGCCGCGCGACGGGCCGCTGAAGGTGATGCGCGTCTTGCCACCGCCCGAGGGGCGCATGTCGGTGAGCTCGGCCTTGCGGATCTGCATCTTCTCGACCACCGTGCCGCTGTGTTCGTCGTCGACGTCGATGACGACGGTTTCATAGGGTTCGGTGCGCTTGCCGGCCTCATCCTCGCCATACAGCACCTTGGGGCGGCTGATCCCGAGCTCGAAGCCTTCGCGGCGCATCGTCTCGATCAGCACGCCGAGCTGAAGCTCGCCGCGGCCCGCGACCTCGAAACTGTCCTTGTCGGCGCTTTCGGTGATGCGGATCGCGACATTGGTCTCGGCCTCGCGGGTCAGGCGGTCGCGGATCATGCGGCTCGTCACCTTGCTGCCCTCGCGGCCGGCCATCGGCGAATCATTCACGGCAAAGCGCATCGACAGCGTCGGCGGGTCGATCGGCTGCGCGGCGATCGGCTCGCTGACGCTGGTGTCGGCGATGGTGTTCGCGACGGTCGCGTTGGTCAGGCCCGCGATCGCGACGATGTCGCCCGCTTTCGCCTCGTCGACCGGAACCCGGTCGAGCCCGCGGAACGCCAGCAGCTTCGACGCGCGGCCGGTCTCGATCACCTTGCCGTCCCTATCGAGCGCGTGGATCGGCTGGTTGACCTTGACCGTCCCCGACTGGACGCGGCCGGTCAGGATGCGGCCGATGAAATTGTCGCGGTCGAGCAAGGTCGCGAGGAAGGTGAAGGGCGCATCCTCGGGCAGGCCCGGGGTCGGGACGTGCGAGACGATCGTCTTGAACAGCGGCTCCAGCGTGCCCTCGCGCGCGTCGGGGCTGTCCGAGGCGAAGCCGCCGCGGCCCGATGCGTAGAGGATCGGAAAGTCGAGCTGCTCGTCGCTCGCATCGAGGGTCAGGAACAGCTCGAACACCTCGTCGAGCACCTCGGCGGCGCGCGCGTCGCTGCGATCGATCTTGTTGACGACGACGATCGGGCGCAGGCCCAATGCGAGCGCCTTGCCGGTCACGAACTTGGTCTGCGGCATCGGCCCCTCGGCCGCGTCGACGAGCAGGATGACGCCGTCGACCATGCTGAGGATGCGCTCGACCTCGCCGCCGAAGTCGGCGTGGCCCGGCGTGTCGACGATGTTGATCCGCGTCGCATTCTCGCCCTCACCCCATTCGACCGAGGTGCATTTGGCGAGGATGGTGATCCCGCGTTCCTTTTCGAGGTCGTTCGAGTCCATCGCGCGTTCCTCGACGCGCTGATTGTCGCGAAACGTCCCCGACTGGCGGAAAAGCTGATCGACGAGAGTGGTCTTGCCATGATCGACGTGCGCGATGATGGCGATATTGCGCAAAGACATGCGGGATAAGCCTTGATGGAAAGGGGCAGCGCCCGGAGCGCCGCGAAACGCCGCGCCCCTAACAGAAGCGCTGCTGCGGCGCAACAAAATTGCCGGGGATCAGGCTCCGCCTCCGCACGGCGAGGAGGCGGCGTGATAGTCGCCGCCCCAGCGGCGATAACCCGCGGTGTCGACGTGGAAACGCGTCGCGTTGTAGATGCCGAGCCCGACGGCGAACCGTGGCCCCGTCCGCGCATGGAGCCCGCAGAGCGCCTTGATCAATCGGGCGCGCGGGATCGGCCGCACCGGGACCAGGTCGAGCGCGGCGAAGCGCAGGTGCCGGCTCGCCTTCGCGCCCTTGAAGCAGGCGTTGGCGACAGGATCGCGATACCCCGAAACGACGCGCACCGGCCCGATCGCGGGGACGAGCTGCTCCCGAACATAGCGCAGCGTCCCGGCCATCGCGGGCCATTGCGCCGAAGGCGGAACGGCGAAGGGCTCGGCCGATTGGCAGTTCCGCCAGCGCGCGTCGCTGCGCAACAGGTCGGCGAGCGGCAGCACCCGGCCGACCTTCTCGCGTTCGAGATAGGCTTCGATGGCCGCAACCTCGGCCTTCGCCGGCCCGTTGCGCCACGCCGCGAACAAGTCGGCATCGCTCGGTTCGAACCGCTGCCGGATGGGCACAGCGAGCGCCATCGCCACCGCGAGCGCGATCAGCCCGAGCGCCGCACCCCGCCTCACAGCATCGCCACCAGCCGCTCGATTTCGCGCGCGGCGAGCCGCGCCGCGCGGACCAGATTGGCGTGAAAATCCGTACCGCTGCCCTCGTTCGCCTCGTCGGTGACCGCCTTGACCGCGCCCCAGGGGAGTCCGAGGCGTGCCGCGACCTGCGCGACGGCGCCGACCTCCATATCGACGAGCGATGCCCCGAGGCCAGCCACGAGACCTGCCGCGGCGTCGGGGCAGGCGACGAAACTGTCGCCGCTCGCGATCCGCGCGGGCGGAAGGCCGAGGCCGGGGTCAGGCATGGCCGAGAAATGCGCTTCCCCCGCTTCCCCGATCGGCCATTCCCCGGCGCGGTAGCGGCGAAAAAGGCCCGGCTGGGCGGCGCCATAGTCGTGCTGCACCGCCTCGGCGAGCCAATAAGCGCGCGCCTCCACCGCCCCCAGCGCCCCGCACGTCCCGCTCATCAGCAACAGCTCGGCATCGGCGCCCAGCACCCCGGCGCAGAGCGCGGCGTTGACCTTGCCCAGGCCGGAGGTCGCGATGGTGAGCTTATGCCCATGCACGGTCAGGCGACGCGCGGCGAAGGGTCCCCCAATGGATGTCCCTTGGCCGGGAAACAGCGCCTCGCCCTCTTCGGGCAGCGCCGCCAGGATCAATATGCGCGCCATGACACCCCCTTAGCGACAGCCGCGCCGGATGCGAACGGATTCGCGAGGATGGCGGGGGACGGCCGGGTGCGGGCATGTCTTCCCCCTCCCTTCTAGGGAGGGGCTGGGGGTGGGTAGCCGCCGAAGGCGGCGTTCTTTTGCTGGCTCGCTCCGCTCGCGCACCCACCCCTAACCCCTCCCTAAAAGGGAGGGGAATGGCTCAAACCCACCCCAAAACCGCCGCCATGATGGCCCCTTCATGATGCGTCGCATCGATTGCCCCTCGCTTTCCTTCTGCAACGGCTCGGTCACCATTGTTGCGAGAGAGAGGCCGCACCGGCCTGTCTTGGACGGTTGCCAACCCGGGCGCGCTGGGCCATCGCCGGCGCCCATGCTATCCCGCCTCTTTCCCGACCGCTTCGTTCCCGTGCTGCTGGCGACGATAGGCCTCGCGAGCCTGCTGCCGGTGCGCGGCGGCGCGGT
>Ga0182745_1001268_pt1 | contig 24762 bp, 16 predicted proteins | sample eDN3rd30CKraftBY_FD_128523 | JGI IMG/M metagenome (GOLD analysis project Ga0182745, IMG submission 128523) | Enriched backyard soil microbial communities from Emeryville, California, USA - eDNA 3rd pass 30_C Kraft BY (version 2) (version 2) | ecosystem: Environmental > Terrestrial > Soil >... | reverse complement strand
GGTGAAAGACGGAATGCCGCGAGGTCAGTCCACGACGAGATTTACAAAAACGCACTCATTCGATCTTTGCAGACAACTGATTCGTTCCATGATTTCCACAGTCACTTCCTCTGTTGCATCCATTCTGGAAAAAGCGGTCGCTGGTCATCGGCTCACTCCTGATGAAGGAGTTGCGTTACTGGAGACGCACGATCTGACAGCACTCGGGCAGGCCGCCAATGCCGTGACACAAAGACTGCACCCGGAACCGCATCGGACCTACAATATCGATCGGAATATTAACTATTCCAATGTCTGTGCAGCTGTCTGTGACTTTTGTGCGTTCTATCGCCCGGTCGGTCATGCGGAAGCTTATGTTCTGACGGAAGAGGCCCTGTTTCAGAAAATTCAGGAGACGGTCGATCTGGGAGGGGATCAGATTCTCATGCAGGGGGGACTGCATCCGCAGTTGCCGCTGGAATGGTACGAAGAGATGCTGCGTTCCATAAGACGGAAGTTTCCGCAGGTGAACGTACACGGCTTCAGTCCGCCGGAACTCTGGCACTTCCATAAAGTCAGTAAGCTCCCACTGGAAACAGTCTTGAAGCGGTTGATGGATGCCGGTCTGGGAAGCCTGCCAGGAGGAGGAGGCGAGATTCTCGTGGATCGTGTCCGCTCTCAGATCACGCGGGGAAAAGTGTTGACGGATGGCTGGCTGGAGGTCAATCGAGTCTGGCATCAACTGGGTGGCAAGAGCACTTGTACGATGATGTTCGGTCATGTGGAAACCCTGGCAGAACGGATCGAGCATCTTGATCGTCTGCGGCAGCAGCAGGATGAAACAGGTGGATTTACCGCATTCATCTGCTGGACGCATCAGCCGCCTGCGCAGGCCCCGTGGTATGGTCGCGATGCTGTGTCGGGCCGAAGGGGGGGCGTGGATATGTCGGAACTTCCACCAGCGGGCGCATTCGAATATCTCAAGACACAGGCAGTGGCTCGGCTCTACCTGGATAATATTCCCAACATTCAGTCTTCCTGGGTCACGCAAGGCGAAAAAATTGGTCAAATGGCGCTTTATTTTGGCGCCAACGACATGGGAAGTTTAATGATTGAAGAGAACGTGGTCTCTCAGGCTGGAACAACGTTTCATTTGTCGCTGGAACAGATTCGCCGTTGTATCTCTGATGCTGGCTTCACTCCGCGCCAGCGAAATGTATTTTATGAATTTATTGATGCCTGAATGAATTGATGGTCCGGGAATCGCGGCCTTTGGCCGGCCCCATTTTATCCCCCCTTTACCATGCTTTAATTTTGCTATGCGACTCAAGGACGTTTATACCCGAGGTTTCGGTTTGTCGTTCGAGATTTTTCCACCCAGGACGGCACAAGGGGATGAATTGCTGTTCGAACATCTGGAGCGGTTGCGTCAGCACCGGCCCGCGTTCATTTCCTGCACATATGGAGCCGGTGGCAGCACGCGAGAGAGAACCGTGGAATTATGCCGCGCCATTCAGGATCGATTTGGTCAGGTGGCGACGGCCCATTTCACCTGTGTGGGCTCAACCGTGGCAGACCTCCTGGAATGGCTGGAAAAAGTACATGCTTGCGGCGTGCAGAATATCATGGCGCTGCGAGGCGATCCTCCTGCTGGGCAATCGGTTTTTCAGGCAGTTGCCGGCGGCTTGAAGAATGCCAATGAACTCGTTGCGCTGATCCGCAAACATCATCCCGAAACGGGAATTGGAGTGGCGGGCTATCCGGAAAAACATCAGGAAGCCCCCAGCCACGACATCGATCTGGCACATCTGAAACGTAAAGTCGATGCCGGAGCCGATGCGGTTTTCACCCAGCTCTTTTTTGTGAACGATCACTATCTGCGATTCCGCGATCGGGCAGATGCCAGCGGAGTGAAGATTCCCATTGTGCCGGGAATCATGCCGATTACGGAATTCACCCGTATTCAGCGTATTATTAAAATGTGTGGTACCGACTTTCCCGCAGAGCTCTATGCAAACCTGGAAGCGGCTCAGGACGATAAAGACGCCCAATTTGAAGTCGGTGTGGAATTTGCGATCCAGCAATGTCGCGAACTGATGGAGCAAGGCGTTCCTGGAATTCATTTTTATGTGCTGAACAAGTCGGAAGCTGTTGCAAGAATTCTGGACGGCCTGAGATAGGAAACGGGGGATTTTCCGCGGAATACCGTCCCGCGGGCCGTTTCGCGGCAAAGGCAACATCAGAATTCACCGGGAATTGATCGGGATTCTTTTTCTTTCGGACTCACCTCGGGTATCATTAATGAATGATGGGCAATGACGGGAGGGGTGGACGATGATATCTCGCTATGCAGTGATAATGCTGGTTTTGCTGTGCGGATCTGTCCCTGCGTGGGCTCAACACCGCTCGCCCCCCACAGTGATCGGGGCCACCGGCCGGCCTTACGGCCCCACACAGGCGGAGTATCAGTATCGCCTGCGCTATGGACATCCTTCTCCCGGAAGCAATGGCCGAGGCATGGAATATGTGAACGGCTATCCTGCCGGAAATTTCGGTGGTTACGGCTATGGATACAATCCTTACCTGTATATGAACATCGGACCTTATGTCACCCCTCCGTCGTCCGGGTATTATTTTTATCCTTCAACGGCTTATTACGGTGTCTATGGAAATATCAATTCTCCATATCCCTATGTGGAACCCTATCTTGGGCAGGCGACTCCGCAAATGCTGCTGCCTCTTGATGGCGGACTGGGGGCGGGTCTTCCTGGTAGTTCTGCCACGAATACGAAATTTCCAACCATTACTAACCCGGCACCGATCATTCAGCCATCCGCTCCCAAGGCTGTGGAAACCAGCTTTGAGTTTCAGACACAGGGAGATTTTCAGCTTCAGCAACTCAACTATATGGCAGCGTCCGAACGCTATCGCAAGGCGATTGAAGCAGCCCGGGATCGTGCCGACCCCCGCTATCGCATGGCTGTCAGCCTGGCGGCACGAAGTCGTTTCGCGGAAGCCGTGGATCAACTGAAGTTGGCCGGTCAACTTGATCCCGCCTGGCCTCAGCACGCCACCAGCTTGGGCATCCTTTTCGGTGAACAGAATAATTTTGAGAAGACGCGCGTTAAACAGCGAATCGCAGAATGGACCTTACAGGATGCGCGCGATCCAAACCGCCTCTTTCTGCTGGGAGCGATTCTCTATCTGGATGGGGATGCGAACTCTCAGGCGATGATCGATACTGCGATTCTCCTGGCCGGTCCGCAGACTTATCTGACCGCCTTTAAAACTCCACGCATTGAACCAGGTGCCGAGCCCACCCCAGCGGCGAATTTGAACCAGGCGCCTGCGGCCGGGGTGGCTCGCCCAGCCGCACAGCCCCCGAAACCCAATCTTCCAGGAAACAATTCGCCCATACCGAACTCTCCTTCAAAGCCGGCGAACCCCTTGATCATTCCTCCCGCCGTGACCGCGCCGGGCAACTCAGCACCCGCGAGTGCCAGCCCTTTGCCGGAAGCGGCGATTCCCGCAATTCCTCCGTTGCCAGAAACATCCGGGAAAACGATGAATCTGCCCCAAATAACCCCAGTGCCAGCTCCGGATGCAAATCATTTGACCGGTCCGAACCTGCCTCCATTACCTTGATTGAAAAGCCATAAGAACGACGCGCTGCTGACTGATGGACTGTTGACGGGCTGGACTGTTGACGGGCTGGACTGTCATACCCAGCCCATTCCGAATTTGGGACTTGCTCCGGAAACTTCTCGAAAACAGCCGCCCCCCTCTTCCCTCGATCCCTTCCTGGTTAGAATAAGAGGACGGAGTCTTCCGCGCAGATTGCAAATCGTTCGGTCTCAGCTGGAATGGAAAGTGATGGTTGGTATGGCGCGTCCACTCTTACAGGCCGACTTGTTGCGGAATGATCCTCGCCTTCAACAGGCTCGGGATTTGTTGCAATCCACCCTTCGCGATCATCAATCCAGGTTGACGGGGATTCGCCCTCCTCAGGCGGGACTGGAATCAAGTTATACAGAGCAACTTGCCCGGTTCGCAGAGCACCGGGGGGGACAATTATTCTTTCCTTACCTGGGCAGCGGACTGGGACGAGGTTCTCTGGTAGAACTGGCAGATGGCAGCGTCAAACTCGACATGATTTCCGGAATTGGAGTGCATGGATTCGGGCATAGTGATCCAGAACTGCTGGCAACGGGAATTGATGCGGCACTGGGCGATACTGTCATGCAGGGGAATCTGCAACAGAATACGGAATCCGCACAACTGGCAGCAGAGTTTGTCGAAATGGCATCACTGTCTGGGGGGGCACTGCAGCACTGTTTTCTCACCACCAGCGGAGCCATGGCCAATGAAAACGCACTCAAATTGCTGTTTCAGAAGAACCACCCCGCCCAGCGGATGCTGGCCTTCACGCACTGTTTCTCCGGACGGACCATGGCTACCGGACAACTGACGGATCGGGCGAAGAACCGGGTCGGGTTGCCAACATTCATGCCCGTGGATTATCTCCCGTTTTATGATCACCGTTCTCCTTCCACGAGTTTGCATCACACCTTGAGGACGCTGGAAGAACACCTTGAACGCTATCCCGGTGCCCATGCCGGCATGATCATGGAATTAATCCAGGGGGAAGGGGGTTACTATAGTGCTCCCCGCGAATTCCTGGAGCCACTTTGCGCAACGTTGCGACGGCATCGGATTTCCATTTGGTTCGATGAAATCCAGACTTTTGGCAGAACCACGCATCCGTTCGCATTTCAACATTTCGATCTGGAAGACTTTGCGGACATTGTGACAGTGGGCAAATTGACACAGGTTTGTGCCACCCTGTTTACGAGCGAGTTCGTTCCGCAACCGGGATTGATCAGCCAGACCTTTACCGGATCAACCGCTTCGATTTTCGCTTCCCTGAGCATCTTACACAGGCTTCGTACCGGAAATTTCTTTGGCGAAGGGGGACGAATCATGCAGATCCATCACCGATTCGCCAGCCATTTCGAAAAGCTCCACCAGCAACATCCGCATCTCATCGCCGGTCCCTGGGGAATAGGCGGCATGGTGGCCTTTACTCCTTTGGACGGCAGCGCCGCGGCCGGAAAAAAGTTTCTGGAGCTGCTTTTTCGAAACGGAGTGATGGCGTTCTTAGCCGGAGCCCAGCCGACACGAATTCGCATGCTCCCCCCATTTGGAGTGATCACAGACGAAGAGATCGACGACGTCTGCAAAATTATCTCCAAAACATTAGAACGCGTGCACTCCATTCCGGACGCTTGACTCAAAGTCGCTTTCTGACCGGTCCGAATATGAACGTGATGAAAATGGGTTCAATGCGTGATGGAACATGGCCGATATGAAGTTTGTGTGCCTGAAATTCGATTTTGCAGGGGATGGCATCAGAATTGCGATCTTTGACTTCCGTGCGCTGTCACATGCGGGACAAATTGGCTTGTAAGTTGACAGCGTCAAATCAGCAAATTCTAATCGTATTTCTGCTGACACTGCCGTGAAGTCGAACTGTGCCAAGAATGAGAATCGCTTTGGACGCCTTGGTGGGCTGACAAAGACACGGCGGAGTCAGGTCATCACCGTTGTGCCTGGAGGACGTTGAATGAAGAAGTTCAATCTGTTTTTGACCTTGGTTGTGTTTGGTGGTCTGATGGGCTTGCTCGCCCCGCAGCAGGCCGATGCACGCCCATTGTATTTGAAGTCGTTTAGTGAACAATATTCCAAAGTTGCTGAACGCGCAAGTGAATTGAAATGCGGTGTTTGCCACGGCGACAGCGGCAAGAATAAGAAGAAGCTCAGCGACTACGGCAAGGCCCTGGCTGAAGCCCTGGGCAAGAAAAACGAGAAAGAGAAAGAAAACGTCATCAAAGCTCTGGATGAAGTTGGCAAGAAAGACGCTGGCGATGGCAAAACTTACAAAGATCTCCTGGATGCTGGCACATTGCCACCAGCTGCCAAGTAAATCGAATTGCCCCTTTTCTGAATTGACCATTGCGAGAATTGTCGTGAACAACCGGCAAGCTCAGTGGGACAGAACTTGAGAACCTGTCAGGAGGAGTGGCGACACCGCGAGTGTTTCGTCAATTTTAAAAGTTCGGGTAGGTCATAACGTAAAGTCCGACGATGGAGGACATTTCGCGATCACGTGCCCTGAACAAACCTTGGCAGAGCACTAGGGATCAAAGAGATTTGCTTGTGTTCGATGTGATCACGTGAGACGAGCCTGTTGTTCGTCTCACGTTTCTTTTTGGGTGACATCTTGAGAGGGACATCCAGAATCCCCTAAGTTGTCGGATGTTGAAACTTCTTTCCAGCAGAGCACGCCGATGACAACAGGCCATACCAGGCAGGAATTGCGTAAAGACCCCATTGTGGGACGTTGGGTCATTATTGCGCCGGATCGATTGAGCCGGCCACAGGCTTTGTATGAAGAAGATGCCGCGACCTGTGATTATTTCGACCCGTTTCTGGCGGGGAACGAAGATGCCACCACTCCCGAGATTCTGGCTTATCGTGATGGAGGAGTGCCTAACGGACCTGGATGGCGTGTGCGTGTCATTCCCAACAAATTTCCAGCGGTCAGGATTGAAGGAGATCTGGACAAGCGCGGCGAAGGCATCTACGACAAGATGAACGCCATTGGTGCCCATGAGGTCATCGTGGAATGTCCGCATCGTGAGACAAATATGTCCCGATTATCCGTGGACAACATTCGTGAAGTCCTCTGGGTCTACCGGGATCGTCTTGTCGATCTGAAACGTGATCCCCGACTGGTCCATGGCCTGATCTTCAAAAATAAAGGAAGTCGAGCGGGAGCTTCGCTGGATCACAGTCATTCACAATTGATCGTGGCCCCCATTGTGCCCATTGCCATTCAGGAAGAACTGGATGGAGCACGCGAGTTTTACGATTACCGGGGCCGCTGTATTTATGAAGATATGATTCAGCAGGAACTGGCTTCAGAAAAGCGAATTGTCCTGGAAACGGAATACTTCGTGGTGTTCTGTCCTTATGCCAGCCGATTCCCCTTTGAAACATGGATTCTGCCTCGCCAGCATTCCAGCCATTACGAAAACATCAGTAAGCCGATGATTGAAGACCTGGGCGGAGTGATGAAAACCGTCTTGACGAAGCTGGAACTGGGGCTGGACGATCCTCCTTATAACTTTGTGCTCCATTCAGCACCGTTCTCCAGCCAGAATCTTCCCCATTATTTGTGGCATATCGAAATTTTTCCTCGCTTGAGTCGCGTGGCTGGTTTCGAATGGGGCAGCGGATTTTATATCAATCCAGTCTCACCGGAAGATGCCGCCCAGTTTCTGCGAGACACCGAAGTCAATCTCGAATAACCAGGATGCGAGATCCATGATGACCTCGGTCTAGAGCGTTTTAGTCAATCTTGTAGCGCACTTGCCTCGCGGCATTCAGTCTTTCATCAAGTGAAACCTTTTCGACGCGGGCACATGATAGACCAAACTGGTCTAGTGCCCTGTCAGGGCTTGGATTTGGGGTACGTGATCGCGAAACGTTCTCCGTTGTCGGACTTTGCGTTAAGGTCTACTCCAAATTTTCGAGTAGACGAAGCACGAGACATTCCAGAACTGTGGGAATGCAGGAAATTTGACGAGTCGGAAGCTGCTATGATTTGTGTCACACTGGGGCGGACGCGAAATCGCATGATGCTGGCGGAGCACAAGGATCTTGCTCGGCGTGGTGCGGAACTGGTGGAATTACGGCTGGACTGGATTGCGCGTGCGCCCAGGCTGGGCGATCTGCTCAAAAATCGTCCAACGGCCACCATCATCACTTGTCGCCGGGAGTCCGACGGGGGACGTTTCCCCGGATCGGAAGCGGATCGCCAGATTCTCTTGCGCCAAGCAATTGGAGCCGGCGTGGAATATGTCGATATCGAAGAAGACCTGGCTGCCAGTATCCCGCGATTTGGAAAAACCAAGCGAATTGTCAGTTACCATAACTTCGACAAGACTCCAGACAATCTGGAGCAGATCCATGCACGCATGTGCCAGCTGGATGCGGACGTCGTTAAAGTCGTCACCATGGCGAATTCGCCAGTGGACAATGTGCGCGTGTTGAACCTGATTCAAGGCGCGAAGATCCCCACAGTGGCCTTCTGCATGGGAGAGTATGGCACTATCAGCCGCGTTTTGTGCGGAAAGTTCGGAGCACCGTTCACATATTGTACGTTCAGCAAAGAACGGGTCATGGCACCGGGGCAACTTGCATTTGACGAAATGAAGAAACTCTACAGGTATGACGAGATTAACCAGCAGACAGCCATCTTTGGCGTGCTGGGTGATCCGATCGGCCATAGCTGGAGCCCGCTGATTTATAACGCCGCTTTCAAACGGATGGGACTCAATGCCGTTTACCTTCCGTTGCGCGTTCCTCCAGAAGAATTTCAGGCGACACTCAAAGCGTTCGAGACACTGGGGCTTCGCGGTTATAGCGTGACGATTCCCCACAAGCAGTCCGCTTTAAAGTTCGCCGCTCATGCCGACGACATGGCTCGGGAGATTGGTGCTGCCAACACGCTTTATCAGGATTCCCAGGGAAAATGGTGTGCTGCCAATACGGATTGCGGGGCCGCGCTGGACAGCATTCAGCTGGGACTCGACAAAAAAGGTGATTCCACATTGTCCGGAAAGCGGGTGCTGATTCTGGGGGCGGGTGGAGCAGCCCGGGCAATTGGCCTGGGGGTCTCCAAAGCGGGGGGCGTCGTTATGCTGGCCAACCGTTCCAAAGACCGTGGAACGAAGCTGGCAGAAGAGTTGAAATGTCAATTTGTGACCTGGGCCAACCGGGGGGCCGTGGCAGCGGACATTGTGGTGAACTGCACTCCATTAGGAATGTCTCCGGAAATGAATGTCAGCCCGTTTGCACAGTTCTGGTTCCGAGACGGAATGGTGGCGTTCGATACCGTTTACAATCCGGAAAGTACGCTCTTCCTGAAGGAAGCCCGGGAACATAACTGCATCGGTATCAGCGGAATTGAAATGTTTGTTCGCCAGGCCGCCGCCCAATTCAAATATTTCACGAACCAGGAGGTCTCTCTAGACGACCTGCGAACGACGTTACGCCGGGGAATTTCACCGGTCCGGGTCAAAACAGAATCCGGCCATGCAGCTCCCACCGAAGCAACTTCCCCTGCGGTTGAGAAAAACACGGAGAAAAATAATCCCGAAAAATAACGCGGCACTCTGACTCGCAACCATTTTTCGTCAAGCCCTGTTTGCTGTTTTACGGCTTTTCAAAATTCATCTTGTCGAAATTGCAACCAGCTGATAGTTTTCGACGCTGCCAATGGAATTGGAACAAAAACAGGGGCAGATGAAGAAGACGTGAGAGCCAACTGCTCTTGCGAGTCCAGGCCAGAGCAACGTGCTCTCCATGTGATTGCCTTCTCATCTTTATCTAAAAAAATCAGGGATGGGAACGCCTGACGGTGAAGTCGATGTCGCAAGACGTCTTGATTCATCGAGCATCTGGCGGCAGCATGGAGGCAGACAAAATGGAGCGCGCCATTCGCGTTCTTCAAGTTGCAGATCTGAATCTGCATGAACCGCTGGAATCGGCAGGCAGATTGCCGGCCTCACGACGTGAAATCTTTAATCAGGCCCGGGAGCGGTCCGTCCTGAAAGTTCATCAGGCAGCCATTTTCCATAAGGTCGATCTGCTGCTCCTGACCGGGCCGCTCGCCGATTTCAATTTCGAGCCCCGCCTGGCCTGTTTTCTGATGGAGCAATTTCGGCGTCTGCAGGCTGCGGGGGTGAATCTTGTCTGGGCCACGGATCGGTCGTCCTTACTGCCGCTCTGGTCGTTACGTCCAGAGCATGTCACCTGCCTGTTGCCCGGACAGTCTGCGAAAGTCTTTACGGATGGAGCCTCGCAGCAGGTGTTGATTCATCACGCGTCGCGTGAAAATTCCCCTGCACGCTCTGCCAGCGATTTTCAATCTGTCGGTCGTGATCTGATTCTGATAGTCACCACGGCGCCAGGCACGCACTCTGTCGAATACTCTGGACCGCTTGCCCTGCAGGCTTTGCAGCAGGAAATTCATCCCATTCAACCAGCCGGTCCTGACGATCAGCGGACGTTCGGGATGCGGCTGATGGAATTTGTCCCGGGAGAACGTCCCCGGTCAAAACTCATTCCGGTCAGCACTGTGGAATGGGCAAAAGAAACAATCGACCTGACTGAGAACTTCACACGAAACTCTTTACTGGAAGAGATGCAGCAGCGGGTCCGTCACAGATCGGTTTCTCAGCAGGGAGAACTCATCTGTCTGGAATGGGTCCTTACCGGCACCAGTCCGTTGTGGGATGAACTTGTCGAGGAGATTCAGGCAGAGCAACTGCTGCAGGAGATTCGCCAGCTTGTGGGACAGGATTCCAGCGTCTGGAATTGGCGCATTCATCTTCGTCCTTCTACCGAACAATATCATCTCTGGAAAGAAGACCCTGCAATGGCGGAAGGACTGCGACAACTCGAACAACTCAGTACATCCGATCTGGCAGCCTCAGCCAGCATGCCCGGTTCTGCCGGCGAGTTTCTGCGGGGGCCCATCCTCACACAAACAGAGCTGGGAAGATACCGCGTTCGTCTGGCGCGGGAACTGCGTACCCCCATCCGGGTCGGATCGACGGGAAACGGAAATCAATAATTCCTGTGAAGAGAAGAGAAAAGCATGAAATACTGTCTTTGCCTATTCTCTAGAGCCCTGACAGGGCACTAGAGCGATTTTGTAAATCTCGTCGTGAACTTGCCTCACGGCATTCGGTCTTTCATCAGGTGAAACCTTTTCGACACGGGCACATGATAGACCAGTTTGGTCTATCCATTTTTTCCTGAATGCCACTTTGGATCAAGCTTCCAGATCTGGAAACATCTTCAGCATATTTTGATTGCGGGACAATAGAGGGAAGACTATGCGATTTCAGCAAATCAATGTCGAAGGCTTCGGGACACTTTCGCAATGTCATATTGCTGGCCTGACTGATGGCTTGAACGTCATTCATGGAATCAATGGTTCGGGAAAGACAACGTTGTTGCACTTCATGAAAGGAGTGCTGTGCGGATTTGAACAGGCTCATCGTCTGCGGCTGTTGCCTCCTCTAAAACGAGGCACTCCCGGAGGAAGCCTCACATTGCAGACAGAGCAGGGACGTTTTGAAGTGATTCGTCATGCCCGCGCGGATCAGTCAGACACCCTGGCGCTTTCCCTGCTCGAGGGGACTGCCGATGATCTGGCGACACTTCGTAAAACATTGCATCAGATTCCGGAAAAACGGGTCTCCCAACTCTTCGTTGTCAGCGGATACGCAGCTCACGATCTTGCTGGACTGGTCCGGTTTGCACAAGAGGAAGGGGTGGATCTCAGCTCGCGGTCGAATGCCGGTGCCTGGCTTTCCTCGCGTGTGCGCGATATGGAATTCGAGCGGGCGGAACTCTTTCGCACCGCCCCCACACAAGGGACGCTGGTCTTGTTGGAGCAGAAACGGGAACAACTCGATCGGGAGCTTGCTACTGCCCGCAACTCGCAGCAGTCACGACTCGCAGACTGGCAAATTCAACTCCAGACGTTGCGGAGCCGCATCGAATCTCTCACAGCACTCCGCAATCGGCAGGATCAGGAACTGCAGGCGGTGCAATGCGATCTCGTGGAGACACAGGATCGGCTCTGGTCGAGAATCGAAAAAGTCATTCAGGACGTGGAAACGATTCCACGCACAGCCCCGGTGGTGAATGCGGAATGGATTGAAAAATTACGAGCGATTGATCAGGAAATCGCCCATGCGCAACAGGTTCTTCGAGATCTGGCGGGAAGTCGGCTCACTCTCTCCGTCTCCAAGGCAGACCTGGTTGGTAGCGAGACTCCCGACCTGGAAACGGTCCTTCAACGGCAACGCCAGGCACTCTCACAAATCGAAGCCCGGACAGAAAAACTGACAACAGTCCTTACAAGACTGGAACATGCCTCCACATGTCTGTGTGGTTCTCAATCCGGGCAGATGCAGGCCGACGTGAATTCGATTCGTGAGCAGGTCTGGATCATTTGTCAGGAACTGGGACGCCAGCAGGCCGCACATCATCAGGAACTGCTGCAGAATCAGCGGGAAGGTGTGGATCGTTGTGAACAGGAACTGGTGCGGCAAATCCAAAGGTTACGCCTTCACCGCGATGAAATTCTTCAACATCACTCCCGTACGGCAAGTGATCAGATTCACTTCCGCACACTCCATGACTCCCAGGGATGCCTGTGTCATGGTCATGATGCTGCACAGGCCGCCTGGACTGTTCCGGCTCAGGAACTCGCGACGGTTTCGCAAGTGGTTGTCCGGGAACGATCCATCGTCACCTCGGCTGCCCGGCCCGATGATGAGCGGTTGGAAGAGCAACTTCAGGAACAGCGCCAGGAACTGGAAAAACAACTGGCCGAGATCGTCCAGAAACTGCATCATGCCCGGTGGGAGTTGGAGCAGCTGGAATGTGGTGCGAAAGAATTCGCCAGCGATCTCTCGGTCCAGACGTTGCAGAATGAGTATGTCCTCGTCGAACAGCAACTTGCCGATGCGCGCGAACAGTGGCAATCACTCACCTTACTTCAGACGGTCCTACAGCGAACACAACAAAAATTGAACGCAGAAGCGATTTCTCCAGTGATTGCCGAAGCGTCTCGTTTTCTGAACCAGATGACCGAAGGCCGCTATCCCCGGCTGCGCTGGAACTCCGCGGCGGAAGAACTGCTTGTTGTCAATCGTGCTGATGGAGAGTTGCCCGGACAGGCACTCAGCCGGGGAACACTGGAGCAGGCAGTCCTCAGTTTGCGACTGGCCTTGTGCCGTGAATTTCAACGCCGTGGAGAACAGTTGCCACTCATCCTGGATGACGTGCTGACGGATAGCGATGAAGAGCGTTCCAGCGCAGCAGCAGATGTGCTGGTGGAATTCGCACAGACTCACCAGGTCCTCTTCCTGACCTGCCAGGAACATCTGGTCAATCTTTTTGCCAGTCGACAGGCCACCCTCTTCAACGTCCCTGGCTCACCGAGACTGATCCACAAGCCTGCTCCAGAAACTCAGCTTACGTCGAAAATGGCGGAAAAAGTTTTACGGAATTCACCGCCGTCCACTCCGGAACAGGAAAAAAACGGAGCCGTGGGTATTGTTGAAAAGGATCGTGTGCTGCCTGATGAACCTTATTGGCTGCAGTCTGGCAGCCCCATCAACCATGTGCCGTCTCTGGGCGAACAAATGTCCAGGCGTCTGGGCGCACTGGGCGTTCGTACCGTGGGAGAACTGGTAGACCTGGATCCGGAAACGGCTGAAATGCCACTCGACAGTTTGCAAATTTCGGCTTCCACGCTACGAAAATGGCAGGCCGAGGCGCGTCTGTTATGTTGTGTCCCAGATCTGACCGGGCGCGACGCCCAGTTGCTGGTGGTCTGTGGAATTCAATCTCCAGCAGAACTGGCGGAATGTGATGTTTCCACATTGCTGAACCAGATTGCTCAGATCCGTTCCCGTCATGCCGGTGATTATGAAACGCAGTGGCTGACTCAGCATTCCGACTGGCCCAGTCAGGCACAAGTGGAACGCTGGATTCGTTCCGGGCGGATGTCGCGATCCTGGCTGGCAGCGCGGAACTGGACGGAAAACCGTAGAATCCATGTGCGTCATCACATGGCCCGCACACGTGCCCGCATCCATCAATCGGCTGAAAAAACAGCCGTGGTTCACAATTCCTCATTCCGATTACACACAGACACGGAAGGGAACGTGGCTGATAAAAAGTGGAAGTACTACCTGTTTCTGGACAGTCCGATCGTGGACGCTCCCTCGATTGGGCCGCGCATGTCACAGAGATTGAATGCGATTGGGATCGAGCATGTTTCGCAGTTGCTGGCCCAGATTCCCGCCGATATCGCTCATCGACTCAACCGTAAAGAAATCACGGTCGACATGGTGCGAGCCTGGCAGCAACAGGCTCATCTCATGTGTCAAGTGCCGCAGCTGCGGGGGCATGATGCACAGGTCCTGGTGGCCTGTCATATCACCAATCCTGAAATGCTGGCCGCCACAACTCCGGCGAAATTGTTTGCCCTGGTGGAACCCTTCGTGACATCCCGTGATGGTCTGCGCCTGCTGCGATCCTCCCGCGTTCCGGATCTGGCAGAGGTGACGGACTGGATTCGCTGGGCACAACAGGCTCCGGCAGTCCGTGCTGCATAAAATCTTCAGAGCAGTGCAATTTCGGTCTGGCACCGTTCACTTGACGGTGCCGTTTCCATTGGCCTGTATCCAACCGACCATCACCCGGCCCACTTTGGTGAGAGTGCGTGGAGAGCAGGCGGCGGGCAGATCGTTTCTTTTATGCCAGTGCGGATAATCAAAGTCAATGACATCACAGGTAGGAATGCCGGCGATCTGATTGAGTGCCAGATGATCGTCCAGAACTTCATGCTTGCGGCGGGCCACAAATTCTTTAACTCCCATGCGAGAGGCCACGTTCCAGAGTTGACGGGTCACATCCGGAGCATATCGTAAGCTGTTGATTTCATAATAAAATGTGGCATCGACTCCGGCCACCATATCCAGAAGCACCCCGCTGCGATAGGTGAAGTTTTGGGTCGGTCGGTCCCGGTATTCTCGGGCGAAATGCTCTGAACCTAGAAAATATTTGTCCCCCTGCTGATAGACCAGTTCTTCGCCATCAAAGAAGACAAAGTCGACGCCCACCTGCAACGGGTTGGCTTGACGATTCAGTGCGTCCAGGTGGTGTGCCAGTTCCATGAGCACGGCTGCACCACTCGCACCATCATTGGCCCCAATGAAGGGCATCTGCCGGAGTGCGGGAGTGCTTTCCCGGTCAGGAAACGGACGGGTATCATAATGGCAGCACAAAAGAATCCTTTGTGTCGCTTCCGGATGCCACTGCACAATCATGTTCCTCATCCGGACCGGCTGACCGGACTGGGGATGCGAGACATCAAACTCCTGATAACGCACATCTCCACCCAGATCACGGAAATGCTTCTCCAGCAACTCCTGTTGCCGATGCATCCCATCCGTCCCTGAAATACGCGGTCCAATTTCGCAGATCGCTTTCAGATAGGAGTAAGCTCGAGGGCCGTCGAAGACCTGCTTTTTCTGAGCAGATGCAGTTTCCCCGCAAACCAGTCCCGCCACACACACAGCCAACACTTTCCAGAAAAACCTGCTCACAGCGGATCGACTCCATTCCAGAATCTGTGCCGACACGTCAGACCGAGTTCTTGCCGGACTGGATGATTTCATTCGTTTCCTGCCAGAGTAACACTCCTCTGAACATCAGGGCAAGTTGCCCTATGTCAGACCAGCAGTCCGGGCCTGCAAGTTTTCGATGGCATCCAGCAGACGCTGTTGCAGCGGAATGGGTAAGGAGGAAAACTCTTCCAGGATTTCCGGGGTCAGCGAAACCACGGCTCGTTCCAGCATGGAGCAGGTTTTTTTGACAACCTGTTCCGGAGAGAGGTCTGCGCGGTCTGATTTTTGTTCTCCCGGTGCTGGCCCACGCGCTCCCTTGCCGAAGGGAGCATAATCCGAGTTGGAAGATTCCCGGGCGGCAGAGATGGCCGTTTCAACCCGATTCCCATCCGCCTCGGACGCGGCATCATCAAAGGGGGCATCCTCATCAAACTGGCGACGTCCTTCCCCGTTAAATCGACCAGGGTCCTGCACGGTTCCGATCGCAGCAGTCAGATACTCGGGAGAAGAGGCGAATTCATCTTCGGGCGTTGCGGGCTCTGTCAGGTCATCACCACGTTGAGCCCGTCGCCAGGCTTTCATCTCGGCGACGGTGGCTTCCATTTCATTCGCCCATCCCAGGCATTCTGCAGCATCATCCCAGTTGATCACCACATAGAAATGTGACCACTTCAAGTTGGGATAATTCTGATGAACGTCCGAAAACGTCTCCCAGACACGGCGACGCTGATAAATCTGATCGCCACTCAATCCGACGAGGGCTCCAAAATCGGCGTCGCTGCGGCCTTTGGCATGCTTCTCGGTCCATTTCGAAGCACATTCTCCAATCTCCCAATTGCAACTGCTCAGTGCGCGTTGAGCCCGGGCGACCAGTTGATCTTCAGATTCCACGATCTGCTGCTGAGACATTCAAAACTTCTTTTCTATGCTTTGATCGAAATCGAACCGGCCGTGCTGCGGATGAAACCAAAGCGAGACCACGACGACACCGGCGATCTTCCGAGGGAAAGCTTTCGCTTTTCTGATTCTGATATGGGAGGGCAAAACTCCTGCCGGGACCTTACCCGGTTCGCAAAAGACGAAAGTCCTGCCTTCAAAAGGGGGCTGGCGATGAAGCGGAGTTCACCAAGGCCTGTACAAACGTTATCTTACTCCGTAAACGTTCCAGCCTCCATCCGGTCATTTCCGATTTTCACCGGAACGCAACGAGTTCTTGTTTCAATGCCCGCAAACTTGACCTGACACTCACAATTGCATGATGCTCCGGGAATCACGGGTGCAGAGGTTTGTCGCGAAGAGATCCACGCGTCAGCGAGGTCACTCCAACGAGGTCACTCCGAGTGCCCGTCAGGACAGAGTGATCATTTCTTTGTGATCATTCCTTTCAACGACCTCGGTCACGCGATCGTCCAACCACATCACCCCTGTTTGACGAAATTCAGACTGGCCTGTCAAGGAAACTGTCATGGAAGTGGTGAGAACAATTGCCGAGATGCGGGCCTATGTGAGTGCTGCGCGTGAGCAGGGACGCATCATCGGCTGTGTGCCAACCATGGGAGCCCTGCACGCTGGACACATGAGCCTGGTGGAAGCATGTCGAAAACGTGTGGATGACACAGTCCTGACAATCTTTGTGAATCCCACCCAGTTTTCCCCGACGGAAGATCTCAGTCGTTACCCTCGTCCCCTGGAAGCAGACCTGGAAGCATGTCGGCGGGCCGGGGTGAACTGCGTTTATCTCCCGGAAGTGGCTTCCCTTTATCCACCGGGTGACGACACCTGGGTCGTGGTGGATGCGTTGTCACGAAAGCTGGAAGGGGAGTTTCGTCCCACGCATTTTCGAGGCGTCACCACGATTGTCACCAAGTTATTCAACATCATACAGCCGGACGTGGCTTGTTTTGGCGCCAAGGATTACCAGCAACAGGCGCTCATCTGCCGGATGGTGAAAGATCTGCACATACCGGTGGAAATTGTCCTGTGTCCCACCTTTCGCGAACCGGATGGACTGGCACTCAGCAGCCGGAATGTCTACCTGAGTGCGCAGGAACGCCAAACGGCGCTCATTATTTTCCAAACATTAAACATGGCCGAAAAGCGACTGCAGGCCGGTGCTGCTGTGACAGATGTGGAATCTGCCATGTGGGCACAACTTCAGTCCACACCAGATGTTTCACCACAATATGCCGTAATTCGACACCCCGAAACGCTGGATCCAGTTTCCACCCCTGTTCCGGAGGTCATCGCCTTGATTGCCGCATTTGTGGGGCAGACACGATTGATCGATAATCTTAGGATTCAATACGTATCAAGTTGAGTTTTCGGAGAGATTGAATGCGACAGATTCTTATGCGGATCAGCCTGGAGCACCCATGGTCCAGCTGGACGCACGATCAAGAAACAGGACTTCCCATTCTGGGGGCCTGCTGGCTCATTCTCGTGGGAGGCATTGTCTCTTTTCTGTACCACGCTTTGCGCGGCCACAAGCAAGTGTTGCGGGACCCGGTGGGTTGGATCAGCTGGGGAGTTGGAATTCTGGCCGTCAGTCTGTTGCCGCGACTGTTTGATGTTCCTCCGTCCCTGCCCATCTTCGGCTATGGAATGATGGTCCTGCTGGGTTTTACTGCTGGACTCAGCTTTGCCTGTCTGCGTGCCAGGTCGATTGGCGTGCCGCCGGACCTGATCATGGATTCGGCCTTCTGGATTCTGCTTTGCGGAGTGGCGGGCGGCCGCCTGGCCTATCTGATTCAATACAGGCACGACGTTTTTCGAGCTGGGATGAGTCTGCCGGAACTGTTGTTGAAGACCGTCAATCTTTCGGAAGGAGGACTGGTCCTGCTGGGAGCATTGGCCGGAGGAGGACTGGGGGTTGTGGGATTTTTCTGGTCCAGGCGGCTGCGGGTACTGGAGTTCTGCGATCTGCTGATGCCAGCAGTATTTATCGGCGTTGGCTTTGGCCGGATTGGCTGCCTGTTGAACGGCTGCTGCTTTGGAGATCGCTGCAGTCTCCCCTGGGGTGTTCAATTTCCCCGCGACAGCATTCCTTTTGACGTCCTGACAATTCGAGGCTTTCTGCTTCCCGATGCACTGGCAACGTTTCCACTTCATCCGACACAGATTTACAGCTCTCTGGATGGTTTCATTCTGGCGCTGGCGACTGCAATTTTTTATTGGTATCGCAAACATCCCGGAGACGTGCTGGCCCTGGGCTGCATGCTCTATTCCATCACTCGTTTTATGATTGAATTTTTACGGGCGGATGAAATGGGACAACTGGGGACCGGGTTGACCATCTCTCAACTCTATTCCATCGCCGTGTTCCTGATGGGACTGATTCTGCTTCTGACTGGGCCGCGGCGCGGACCTGTTCGAAACCCCATGTTGACGTACGAACCGGACTCCTCTTCCTTACACGCTTCCGGGAACAGTCAGCCAGCATGAGCGGGGTTGATGTCTCTCCTCCAAGCTCTTTTGCCTATTTGTCCCCAGCGCTTTCGACTTTCACAAACCGGGCAAATTCCGGCAGGGCTGAGCTGCAAGCTGGTCCGGGAGGGCGAAGCTCTTGTATTTGTACCGATCCACCTGGAAGCCTTGAAAGTCGTGCTTGGTCAACTTTAAGAATTCGAATCGGTCTTGACGCAAAGTCCGACAACGGAGGACGTTTCGCAATCACGTACCCCAAATCCAAGCCCTGACAGGGCACTAGAGCGTTTTTGTAAATCTTGTCGTGAGCTTGCCTCGCGACTTCAGCCTTTCATCAAGTGAACCCTTTTCGACGCGGGCACATGATCGACCAAACTGGTCTAAAACTAAGCCCTGACAGGGCACTCGTTTGTAGTTCGGCTGCAAATGAACTCTCATGCACCCTCTCGCTGTCGTTTTCCTATTTCGTGTTTTGTTCTATGCGTATCATTGCCGGCAAGTATCGTCGCAGACTTCTCCAGACCAGCCCTGGACAGACGACTCGTCCCATTACTGATCGGGTCAAGGAAAGTCTGTTCGAAAACATTTCACAACGCTTTCAGGGGAAGCGTGTGGCAGATATTTTTGCCGGGACCGGAACAATTGGACTGGAGGCCCTCTCTCGCGGTGCGGAACGCGTGACATTTGTGGAGAAGGACAAGATCGCCTTGCGGTTGTTGCAGGAAAATGTCGAGCTGCTGCAGTGTCAGGCTCAGACACTGATCTGGCCTGCCGATGTCCTGCGGTGTTCATTTCGCCCGAAAGGGAAAAAGGCTGCCGGTTTCGCTCCTTTTGACGTGATCTTCTTCGATCCCCCTTACATGATGGTTCCGGGGATGAAGGCCGGATCACCACTCTGGCTGGCCGTTGCGCGTCTGGCACGTGAAGATGTTTCGTCAGCGGATGCCACACTCATCCTGCGCGTTCCGGAGCGAGCGGAATTCGATCTGCCGCCTCAATGGCAGATCGACTGGGCACTGGAGATGTCCAACATGCAGATCCATATCTGCAATCGTGTTCCGGCCGGAGCCCCGGACAGGGCAGAACAGGAAAGATGAAAGAGGGAAGACACGCGGGGTAGTAGCCTTGTGCTTATGCGTCACGATCGCACAAGGAGTTGATCAGGCAACGCGTTGCTGGCTTTCGAATAACGGTTCCGGCAAGGTGACCATCGAATGAATTGTCCCCTGTACGGGAGAGGATTCAAACCGTCCGTCGTGCTCAGACAAGCGGACAGGAACCGGAGTCGTCGGGAACAGCATGGTCGACATGATATGAGGATTGATTTCCGCATGCGGCACCACGGTCATCTTGAACCGGCTGAGCAACATCGGCAGGGTAATCTTCAGCTGCATCATTCCCAGGGCTGCCCCTACGCACATTCGCGGGCCTGCTCCAAATGGTAAATAGGCATATGGCGAAGGATTGATGGACTCCCAGCGTTCCGGCCAGAATCGTTCCGGCTGGATATAAATACTTGGAAGGTGATGAGTCATGAACTGGCTGAAAATGATGGAGGATCCACGTTGTAACTGGAACGGCCCCAATTCCACGGGCTCAGCGGTGACACGTTGTGAATATGAACTGGCTGGAAGAATCCGCATACTTTCCTTAAGCGCCAGATCCAGATAAGGCATGCACTCCAGGTCTGCCGGCCCCGGTGGACGTCCCTGGAGGACTTCCCCCATCTCCTGGTAAAGCTTCTGCATGACCTCCGGATGCTGGGCCATCAGAAACAACGTCCAGGTGAGGGTATGGGCTGATGTCAGGTGTGCTGCGCCAAACAGCAACACAATGTGACCAATGAGTTGTTCGTCGTTGACTCCCGATTCTGCTTCATGAGCGCGAATCAGCAACGAAAGGACATCAAACCCCAACTTGCCGCTGCGGCGAATCTGAATCATCTCTTTGACGGACTCTTCCAGCTCCTCTGCCGCCGCCAGAAGTTTTTTATACAGAGCAGGCGTTTCTTCATTAGAAAAGAATGCAGAAGGACCTGCCTGGTGATTCAACGTCACCCAACGTTCGGTCAAGGCTCCCACACGAAAGGCCAGTTCCGGCAGATCGATTCCGAACAGGATACTGCTGGTCAGTCGCAGCATATACTGTGTCATCTCGCTGGCGAGGTCGCGAACCTGACCCACTTTCCAGTCTTCAGTGGCACTTCGAGCCACCTCCACAATGGTCTCATGATAGGCCGACACGGATCGCTTCTGAAATGGTCCCATGACCATCCGGCGATGTTGCTTGTGAGTCTCTCCATTCATTGTCAGCAGGCCGCTGGTCACGCGCCGTTGAGCGGACTTTCTTGGGCCACGGATGGCAAAGAACTGCGAATGAAACCGTTGTGAATCGGAGAGGACCTGGCGCGTATAAGTGGGGCCGAAGACAAAATAAAGCCGGTGATATCCCTCTTCGAGAGCGGCCACTTCACCATGAGCTGCCCACAAATTACGCATGCAGACCGCAGGATCTTCTGCGAAATCCGCAATTCGGCCTTTCGTAATCGGCAGAGAATCACTCATTGAAAGAATAGGTGGATTAGTCATTTTAAGGCGTCCATGCCTTTTAGGTAGTCTGAGTTACATGCGTTAAGTTTGGCAGATGCTTTGTAGACGCGCCAAGAGTTTTTTTCTCAAAGCGGCAAATATCTCGAGAAGCGGGGCTCTGAATGCAGGAAGGGAGGAAGAATAGGAATTTTTCAGATTCCTCAAAAGACGATTTTAGTGTTCAGAGCGCAGCCTCTCGCCGAAGCCACCCAAACCTGTTACCTTCACACTGGAAAGCGTTGTTTTCGCTTACTTTCCAGCAGAATCTGCTGGTATGAATGTTTGGAAGGCCTCAATCGGGACCACGGCAGAGAGAGCCCGCGCCTTTGCAAGTTCAATCGTATATGTGGTCAATTCAGGAGGGGGGGGATCGGGGAGGACGCGGTTTTCACCTTTCATAAGCCGGGTCAGGGGTTCCGGCAGGCCAAGATCAAAAACGCGTGAGCACCCTGTTCGAACAGAAGGAATTTCAGTGGAGCTTGCTCAGGAAATTACCGGCCCGGTGGCTGTGATTGGAGATGTCCATGGCCAGGTGGAGCAACTGAAAATTGTTTTGCAGCAACTCGCCAAACGTTCCGATTATGAAAAACGCTGGATTGTTTTCATTGGGGACCTCGTTGATCGAGGGCCAGATCCCAAAGGGGCGCTCGATCTGGTGCTGGAAACATTGCAGCAGCATGAGCGAACAACCCTGGTCTGTGGCAATCACGAATTTGCCATGGCGGCTGCGCTGCGTCTCATCGAGACACCGGCATATTGCGATTGGGCCACGCGCTGGCTGGACCACTATGGCAGTGAGTCCACCTTTGAGTCTTATGGATGCCCCGACTCCAGCAACCTGAATCAGCTCCTGGCTCAGGTGCCGGAAAGTCATCGGGATCTCCTCTCAAATATTCCGTGGTGTGTCGAGCATCCAGAATATTTCTTTGTGCATGCGGGCCTGGACACAGCGACATCATTTGAGTTGCAACGGGCGATTCTGAAAGAGCGGGATTACACTTTGACACGGCCGCAATGGCTGTGTTCCAAGGGGCTGACGTTTCAGCCTCCTCCGCGCGACTGCTCACAAGTTGTTGTTTCCGGTCATGTCCGGGTGCCCCATGTCATCTTTGGCCCGAAACGCATTCTGATTGATACTTCTGGAGGAGAAGGGGGTATCCTCAGTTGCGTTTTGCTCCCCGAAAACGAGATCATTCACTCAGATTTGTCTGTTGCCCCCAGGCACATTCAATCGTTGCCTCCGCCCATTCAGGAGGCAAGAAAAAAACGTTGGCTCTGGTGAAGGCAGATTTGGCTCGGAAACAATCCTGAAATCAGATCCTAGTGCTTTGTCAATTTAAAAAATTCGGGTAGGGCTTAACACAAAGTCCGACAACGGAGGACGTTTCGCGATCACAGACTCTAAATCCAAGCCCTGGCAGGGCACTAAGCTGTAACACGGCCCTGGTCTTTTCGATCAAGTTGAGGTTGTCCAGTTTTTCCAATGGTTTACTAACACGGGGAAATGAGATGAGTTCTAATCGTCGAGGTTTTCTAACGTCTACACTGATGGCCGGAGCTGCGGGATTCACTGCGGCCGGAACTCAGGCCCGTCCAGCCCAGGCTGCGGACAAAGTCTCTGTGGCGATTCCGCCGGGCAGCATCATCCTGTTTCAAGGAGACTCCATCACCGATACCGGTCGCAGCCGCGAAACCGCTGACACTCCCAATCTTCGTTCGACTCTGGGAAGTGGATATGCCTGGATGGCGGGCTCCCATCTGCTGGTGGATCATCCTGATTCCGATTTGAAAGTTTTCAACCGCGGGATCAGCGGCAACAAGGTTCCCGATCTGGCCCGCCGTTGGGACGCGGACTGCCTGCGTCTCAAGCCAGACATTCTCAGCATTCTGATTGGCGTGAACGATATCTGGCATCGTCGTAACGGCAAATATGATGGGACCCTGGAATCTTATGAAGCAGGATACCGGGAGCTTCTACAGAGAACCAAAGAAGCACTTCCGGACGTCAAGCTCGTCTTGTGTGAGCCATTCGTCTTGAAGTGTGGTGCCATTGACGACAGCTGGTTTCCGGAGTTTGACGGCTTTCGTGCAGCGGCCCGAAAACTCTCTGAAGAATTCAAAACCGTCTTTGTACCGTTCCAAACCGCTTTCGACCGCGCAGTCGCCTATGCCCAGCCGAAGGACTGGGCCGGTGACGGAGTTCATCCCAGCCCCTATGGTGCTGCACTGATGGCCCATGAATGGTTGCGTCACGTCTATGGACATGGACAAACCGCATAAAGCTAAAATCGTCTCGTGCTTTTATGGGGGCGCCGTTGCTGAGACGTCTCGTTTTTTGACCGAATGCTTCGTCTCCCCCATTTTTCAATGTAAATCCTGTTCTCGAACATTTCCCCTGTCCAGTTCAATGTTCCCCAAGTTTTCCAGGCGGTCAGGCAGATGTGGTTCACGAGATGTCATCGTGGATGAGTACAAGTTGCTCTTGCTCTCACGTTTCCGGAGTTGATCATTGTTGCCGATTTTCAGCCTGCGGACGGTTTTGATCCAGCTGTGTCAGCTGTTGATGCTGGGCAGTTTTGTCATCGCACAATTCTCGACTGAAGCTTGGGGCGGCGAAGGCTTACGTCGTGTCCAGGAACGTGGCACCCTGATCTGGGGAGCAGATCAGGAAGGGGGTGGCCCGTTTGTTTACCCCTCTGCCAGCGACCCGAATCGACTTGAAGGATTCGAAGTGGACCTGGCGAAGCTCATCGCGGAGTCCATGGGAGTCAGGCCGCAATTTCAGCAGGGCCAATGGGAGAAACTCGCCGACCTGCTGGACCGGGGAGATATCGATCTTGTTTTGAACGGCTATGAGTGGACTCCTGCTCGCGCTGAGCGGTATGGGGTTTCATTACCGTATTACATCTATGAGTTGCAGCTACTGGCGCGGAAGGATGATCCGACCCTGACGTCTTGGGAAGATCTGGCAAACCCTCCCGGTGGCAAAAAGAAGAAAGTCTCCGTCCTGGGAGGAACTGCCGCCAACGATTATCTCGTCCAGCGTTTTGGCAATAAGATTGAGATTGCCCGCTTCGATGGGACTTCGGACGCCATGCGTGCGGTGGAACTGCACGCAGATGGTGTCGATGCGAATCTGCAGGACTTGCCCATCTGGATTTTTTATAAGGAAGGCTTCCCTCGTTTGACCGCGATCGGGAACCCGGTGGGACGCGGGTATTACGTGGCCATGGCGCGCAAGAACGAACCGGAACTGCTGGCTGCGGTAAATAAAGCACTCTTTCAGGCTTTGCAGGACGGCAGTCTGCGAAAAATTCTGGCGAAGTACGGCTTGTGGAACGAAACGCAAATGATGCGGGCGCTGGAACTCAACCCCGATGGCGAATTCGTGGGTGACATCACTGCTAATCAGACGGTCAATGCGGAGTCGGGGATCGAGGAAGAAACCTATACCGCCGTGCGTGGCTGGGGGGTGGTCTCTCAGAGAG
>Ga0182745_1001267_pt1 | contig 24787 bp, 21 predicted proteins | sample eDN3rd30CKraftBY_FD_128523 | JGI IMG/M metagenome (GOLD analysis project Ga0182745, IMG submission 128523) | Enriched backyard soil microbial communities from Emeryville, California, USA - eDNA 3rd pass 30_C Kraft BY (version 2) (version 2) | ecosystem: Environmental > Terrestrial > Soil >... | reverse complement strand
TCTTGGTCTCGGTGGCGGAGTTGGCGAACAGGGCATCGATGGTGCGAGCCAGTTCGGCCGAACGCTGCGGATCGTCGACCCGCACCGACACCCAGCCGATCCGGTCGCGGTCGAGCGTGCGCGATTCGTTCAGGTATTCATAGTGCAGGTACACGCTCTGGTTGTCGCCGTTGGCGGCTTGGTAGATGCCGCAGATCTTCACCGGCCAGCCGCTGGTGCCGTCGGCCTTCGTCCAGATGTTCGAGCGCAGCGGCACGGTGTCACCGATGTTCCAGCCATGGACCTTGGCCACGCCGCTGCCGACGATGGCGCCAGTGCGGTTGCCTAGCCAGCAGGCCTTTTGCTCGGGCGCCAGTTGGTAATCGGGATAGACCTGAAAGAAGGAGTCGGCCTCGACCGCCATGGCCGCGATCTGGTTGCGATCGTCCTGGTAGATGCCGCCGAACCAAGCCAGCGGCATGGCTGCCTTTACACCCTGCACCCCGCGGATGCGGTTGAGATAGGCGTGCGGCATGGATTGGATCAGGGAGACCTTGTGCATGGTGACCAGACGGTCCACGCCGGCCAGTTCGGGACTGCCGGTGAGCGCGATGCGCAATGTCTGCATCAGCCCGAACAGCAGGAAGGCGACAATGATGGAGGCCAGGGTCAAGCCCATGCGCAACGGCCGGCGGCGCAGGTTGGCCCAGAGCAATGGCAGGTATTTGAACATGGGATGCCCTTGAAGGGTGCGTCGTTGTGGTGCGAAGCGGGGCGGTAGAGAACGGCGCGCGGTCTGCCCGGCAGACCGTTCAGGCCGCTGCTTCCTCGCCGAGCTGGCCCTTGTTCAGATGCAATACATGCTTGGCGCGCGCCGCCGCGTGCGGATCGTGCGTCACCATGATGATGGTCTTGCCCTGCTGTTGATTGAGGGCCTGCAGCAGATCCAGGATTTCATCGCCGGATTTGCGATCCAGGTCGCCCGTGGGTTCATCGCACAACAGCAGGGTGGGGTCGGAGACGATGGCTCGGGCGATGCCGACCCGCTGCTCCTGGCCACCCGACAGCTCGCGCGGCTTGTGTTGCGCGCGCTCATCCAGGCCCACGAGCTTGAGGGCTGCCGCGGCGCGTTTTTGGCGCTCGTTCGCCCCCAATGAAGTGAGCAGCAACGGCAATTCCACATTGCGCTGCGCCGTCAGCACCGGCAGCAGGTTGTACATCTGGAACACGAAGCCCACGTGCCGCGCACGCCAGCGGCCCAGTTCGGCGTCGCTCATCGACTCGGTGCGCTGGCCGGCGATCTCGATGCTGCCCGAGCTGGGACGGTCCAGGCCGCCGATCAGGTTGAGCAGTGTCGATTTGCCCGAGCCCGACGGGCCCATGAGGGCGAGAAAATCGCCGCGTGGAATGTCCAGGTCCAGCGCATGCAGGACGTGCACCGTTTCGGCACCGCGCTTGTAATCCTTTGCCAGCCCTCGAACGCTTACCAGGGTCTGCTCGCTCATGTGCACCTCTTCGCTGAAATCGCTGCCTGCGCAAGGACGGTTCTGATGCGCGGCGGCCGACACTGCGGGCGCTGTTTTCATCGCCCTGACGTCGCGCTGCCCATGCTGCCCGGGATTCATGACAGCCAATGTCATGAATTCGTGGGGGTTTTGTAATCGAGTCGTCAACGGCGGGATGTATCCCGCCCGTTGGCTGGAGTTCGCTCCAGTTCCGGTGCTGGCCGGCCAGTATTAGCCGGCCGGTATCAGCTGGCCCGGTATCAGCTAGATTTTACCTTGACGCTGGCGCCTTCCTTCAATCCTTCCACGGGTGCCGCCACTACCTGGTCGCCGGCATTGATGCCGGACAGCACTTCGGTCTGGCCGTCACGGTCGCCACCAGTGCGCACGGCCACGCGTTCCACCTTGCCATCCTGGATGCGCCAGACGTAGCTGGTGTCACCGTCCTTGACGATGGCCGCGGTGGGGATGCGCACCGCGGGCCGCGCAGCCGTGTTCGCGGCGTTCTCGCGGTCTTCGAGGAAGGTGACCTTCACTCCCATGTCCGGCAGGATGCGCGGATCCAGCTTGTCGAAGGCGATGCGCACGCGCACGGTGGCCTTCTGCCGGTCGGCGGTGGGCACGATGTTGATGACATGGCTGGCAATGATCCAGTCGGGATACGCGTCCAGCACGGCTTCGGTGCGCTGGCCGTCCCGCACCCGGTTGATGAAGGCTTCGTTGACGTCGACCTCGATTTCCCGTGAGTCCATGTCGACCAGCGTGGCGATGCCGGTGCGCGTGAAGCCGCCGCCGGCGGACATGGGCGAGACTATTTCCCCAGGCTGCGCATCCTTGGAAATCACCACGCCGTCGAACGGCGCGCGTACTTCCAGATCGTCCAGGTCCTGGGCGCGCACCCGCACCGTGCCTTGCGCCACCTTCACTTCGCTTTGCTGGGCTTCGAGCCGGGCGGCATAGGCGGCGACGTCGGACTGTGCCTGGTCGAGCTGCAGTTCGCTGACCAGCTTGTCCTTGCGCAGCTCTTGATTGCGATGCAAGGCTCGCTGCGCTTCGGCGAGGCGCACCTGGATTTCATCCAGATTCTTGCGGGCCGCCTCCAGCTGCCGCTCAGCCAGTGCGTAGGCGGGGCGCAGAGTGGTGTCGTCCAGGCGGGCCAGCAGCTGGCCCTGTTTCACCGCCATGCCTTCCTCGATCAGCACTTCCGCCACTTTGCCGGTGACCTTGGCGGAGACCGTGGCATGGCGCCGGGCCACCACGTAGCCCGAGGCGTTGAGCACGGCCGCGCCGGTACCCTTTCCAGTTGCTCCCGCAACCGCGGTGGCGGCTTCCACCGCCAGCGCCTTGGTGCGCAGCATGGCATAGGCCGCGGCGATGGCGCCGAGGGCCAGCACGGCAATGATCAGCCATTTGAAGATCGGGCTGGAACCACCGCCGCCGGCGGGTTCGTGTTGGCGCTCGATGCGCAGGCTTTCCAGAGCGTTTTGATCGAGTGACATGCGATGCTTGCCGTTATGGTGCGATTTGCCAGGGCGGACTCCGCAGTATGCGCGAAATTCTAAACTGGCGCTGCCGGGGCCGGTAAGGCGTCACCGGTGAATGGCCGGCGGATACCGGTGTGGCGCGCGATTGCCGAGGGCGCGCGGCGGTGACTCAGCTCAGCGGGGCCGTGGGCAGGGTGAAATGGAACGCCGCGCCGGCATTCGGCGTCGCTTCGGCCCAGATGCGGCCGCCATGGCGTTCGACGATGCGCGCCACCGTGGCAAGTCCGATGCCCGTGCCTTCGAATTCGCTCGGGCCATGCAGGCGCTGGAACGGCTTGAACAGCCGGTGGGCGTGCTCCATGTCGAAGCCGGCGCCGTTGTCACGCACCCGGAATTCAGCCATCGGCCCGGTATTGACCAGGCTGAGCTCGATGTGGGCGGCGGGTAGCTTGCCGGTGAACTTCCAGGCGTTGCCGATCAGGTTGGACAGCAGGTTGCCGATCAGGCGCCGGTCGCCATGCACCCACAGCCCGCTGGGCACGCTGAACTCGACCTGGCGGGCCGGGGCCTGCTGCTGCAGATCGCCCGCGATCTCCAGTGCCAGCGCGCTCAAGTCGACGCTCTCGCGCCGCAGTGTGTGTCGTGAAATCCGCGACAGGAGCAACAGCGCTTCGATCAGCTCCGACATTTGTTTGACGCCGGCCTGGATGCGCTGCAGGCGTTTGCGCTGGTCGTCGCTGCAGGGCTCCAGCGACAGCTCGAGCAGGCCGGCCTGGCCGGCGATGCTGGTCAGGGGCGAGCGCAGATCGTGCGAGACCGAGGCCGTGAACGACTCCAGTTCCCGGTTGGCGCGGGCCAGGGAATCGTTGGTGTCGCGCAACTGCTCCTGGCTGGGCAGTGACAGGAGCTGGGGCAGCGCCCGCCAAAGCAGCACCGCCACCGGCACGGCGGCCACGGCCGCGGCGATCTTGACTCCGCCTTCGAGCCAGTAATGGGTATGCCAGAGGTTCCAGATCTCCACGGCATGGATGGCGCCGCAGGCCAGGATGAAGATGCAGGTCCAGACCAGCAGGGAGTTGAAGCGCAGGTCGGTGCGCCGGCTCGCCAGGCGCAGCAGCACCAGTGGAATGACCAGGCAGGCCGCGGCGATCAGCATGTCGGGCAGCACGTTGGCCCACAGCATGCCGGCGCTCCAGGTATGGACTTCGGGCGGAACGGTCGTCTGGCTGCCGAGCGTTGCCAGGCCGGCCGAAGGGTCAATTGACGCGAGAGGCGCGTTCGGTTCCATCAGCGTGCTCTAGATTATTGCCAGGGAGTTGTTGCAAGTCGGGCGTGCATTGTAAGCGCTTGATCGGTCGGCGGCGGGTACTGGTTTGCCGAGAAAACCCTTGAGTTTTTGCCCGATATTGCGGGCCACCGGTGGTGCGCTGTGAGGTCGGGGTTCCGGGGGCTGCGGGGGGTGCCCACAGACGTATGACGTGGTGCCGGCGGAGGCCGGGGTTCGTCAGTCGCAGTTATCCGGGCGGGGCTCTGATCTAGGTTAGAGTGCGGGCATTCATCAGTAGGTGTCTGTCATGCGTAGTGCTTTGCTCGTAGTTATCGTTGGTGCCGTGCTCAGCGGTTGCGTGGTATCGCGCGTCGATCCGCAAAAGCCGGACCTGCCATTGCCGCAGGCCCTGCCGCAGCAGGCCATGGAGACCACCCAGCTGCCGGATCCATGGTGGACGATTTTCGCCGACCCCGAGCTGGACCAGCTGGTCGATGAAGCATTGGCGCACAACCCGGACGTGATGGTTGCCGCCGCCCGTGTCGCAGAGGCACGTGCCGCGTTGCGCATCTCGAATGCCGACCGGTTGCCGACCGTGAATCTCGAAGCGGGCGCGAGTCGCGGCCAGAGCAGCACTTTTGTGTTGTCGCCGGGGGCGGAGCGCACCCGGACGCAGTACAACGTCCAGGGCGCGGTGGGCTTCGAGCTGGATCTGTGGGGCAAGTATCTGCGCGCATCGCAGTCCGCACGCGCCCAGCTGCTGAACACCGAGTACGGCCGTGAAGCGGTGAAGTTGAGCCTGACGGGCGATGTGGCGCGGGGCTATTTTTCGCTGATCGCGGCCGCGGAGCAGGTGGCGCGTGGCCGCGACACGCTGACCTCGCGTGAGGAGTCGTTGAAGATCGAGAAGCTGCGCTTCGACGCGGGCGAGAGCGACGAATTCACCTACAAGCGTGCCGAGGCCGACACGGCCGCGACCCGCAAGTCCATGCATCAATTGGAACTGGACCTGGTCCGACGCACCAATGCGTTGGGCATCCTGCTGGGGCGTTCGCCGCAGGACCTGGTGGACCGTGCCATCAGCGCCGAGCGTTCCAAGCTGCCGGCCATGGTGGCGCTGCCCGCGGCGCTGCCGTCATCGGTGCTGGAACATCGTCCGGATATCGGTGCCGCCGAGGCGTTGCTGAATGCGTCGGCCTACGACATCGGCGTGGCGCGAGCCCAGCTGTTCCCGAGCATCAGTCTCACCGGGGCGTTCGGCTCGCTCAGCCCCGAACTCAGTGACCTGTTCACCCAGCCTGCCGAGACCTGGTCGGTGGCGGGAGGTCTGCTGCAGCCCATCTTCCAGGGCGGGAAATTGCGCGCCAATGTGAAGCGCGCGGAGGCCGTGCGTGAACAGCGCAAGGCGGAGTATGCCAAGACCGTGCAGGGCGCGTTCCGCGATGTGCTGGACGCGTTGCAGGGCCAGGCGTTGATCGACGGGGTCAGCAAGGCCAACGAGCAGCAGGTCGCGGCTTTGTCCCGGGCGGCCGAACTTGCCGAGCTGCGCTACGACCAGGGTGATATTGCCTATCTCGACCTGCTCGATGTACGTCGCAATCTGTATCAGGCGCAGATCGATCTGGTAGCGGCGCATCGCGATGCCCTGTTCAATACGGTCGACCTGGCCTTGGCGGTGGGCGGTGGTTTGGGACCACGTGCGGAAGCTTTGACCGCTCGCCGCTGATATCTGTGCCGCGACGCCTCGCGCGCACGGAGCCGCGCGAGGCGATTACAAATATTTTTGCTCTCTCGCCTGTCCCCGTCCCGAGATTTCCCAGGCACTGTCTGGGAAATTGGACAGCGATCCGGTCTCGAATTGCGCGGCCGGCCGCCGACACCGCAATGGCTCCGCAACCCCAACCGTGCCAATATCCCTGTCATGGCCTATCAGGGCCCGTGCGCAATTCATGCAACGGAGAACAATATGCGGACGATCCCAGTTTCGCTGCTGACGGCGGCCTGCGCCGTCGCCGTGTCGATCACCTTGCCCGCCTGCTCGAAGCGAGGCACCACGCCAACCGCCGAGGTGGCAACCCCAGCCGCATCGGGCCAAGCGAAGGCGCCGGCGCGTTACGACGCCAAGGCTTTTTTCACCACCACCTCATACGCACTGGCCCCTGGTTTCGCCTGGTCATCGGACGATCGCCAACTGCTGATTCAATCGGACCAGACCGGCATCTTCAATGCTTATACGCTGGCCGTGGCGGGCGCCGACCCGCAGGCTCTGACCCGATCCACCGCCGACTCCACCTATGTGGTGTCCTGGTTTCCCGACGATGGCCGCGCGCTGTACACCGCCGATCAGGGCGGCAACGAACTGAACCATCTGTATGTGCGGGAGTTGAACGGCGCCGCCAAGGACCTGACGCCGGGCGAGAAAGTACGTGCCGAATTCGTGGATTGGGCCGCGGACCGTAACAGCTTCTACGCTCTCACCAACGAGCGCGACCCGAAGGCCATGGACCTGTATCGCTACAGCGCGAAGGATTACGCGCGCGAGCTGGTATTCCGCAACGACGGCGCCTGGATCGTCGGTGCGCTGTCGCCCGATGGGCGTCATCTCGCCTTGGTGAAACGGCTGTCCAGCAGCGACACCGACATCTACCTGTTGGATCTCAAGGCCGCCAAGGCCACGCCGCAACTGATTACACGGCATCAGGGCAGTGTCTCGCACGCAGTGCATGAGTTCACCCGCGACGGCAAGCAACTGGTCTATGCCACCGACGAATTCGGCGAGTTCACCCAGGCCTGGACCTACACCCTGGCCGATGGCAAGAAGGCTCCCCTGATCAAGGCCGACTGGGACGTGTCCTTCGTCGGCTATTCCTGGTCGGGCAACTATCGGGTCTGGGGCATCAACCAGGATGCGCGCACCGTGGTCCACATCCTCGATCAGCGCACCGGCAAGCAGCTGGCGCTGTCCGACCTGCCGCCCGGTGACATTTCACAAGTCCGCTTCTCGCGCGATGAGAGCAAGCTGGCGCTGGGGGTGAGTTCGGACACCTCGCCCACCGACATCTACACCGTGGACATCGGCAGCGGTACCAGCAAGCGGCTCACGCACGCCCTCAACCCGGGTATCGAGGAATCCGACCTGGTCGCCACCCAGGTGGTGCGCTACAAGAGCTTCGACGGCTTGGCCATTCCCGCCATCCTGTACCAGCCCAAGACGGCCTCAGCCGGACAGCGTGTGCCGGCCCTGGTCTGGGTGCATGGCGGTCCCGGCGGCCAGAGCCGCACCGGCTACTCAGCTGCCATCCAGCATCTGGTGAATCACGGCTACGCCGTGCTCGCCGCCAACAACCGCGGCTCCTCCGGATACGGCAAGACCTTCTTCCACGCCGACGACAGGCGGCATGGCGACGTCGACCTGCAGGACATCGTGTACGGCAAGACCTATCTGCAGTCGCTGGACTGGGTCGATCCGCAGCGCATCGGCATCATCGGCGGCTCCTACGGCGGCTTCATGGTCGGCGCCGCGCTGGCCTTCTCGCCCGACACGTTCGCCGTGGGCATCGACATTTTCGGAGTGATGAACTGGCTGCGTACCCTGACCAGCATTCCGCCCTGGTGGGAATCGGAAAAGAAGGGGCTGTACGACGAACTGGGCGATCCGGCCACCGACGAGACCCGGCTGCGCCGCATTTCGCCACTGTTCCATGCCAACAACATCCGGGTGCCGTTCCTGGTGATCCAGGGCGCCAACGATCCACGCGTGCTCAAGGTCGAGAGCGACGAAATCGTCGCCGCGGTCAAAAGCAATGGCGTGCCGGTGGAATACGTGGTCTTTCCCGATGAGGGTCACGGCTTCACCAAGCGCAACAATCGCATCGCGGCTTCCGAAGCCTACGTGAAGTTCCTGGACGCCAACCTCAAGAGCGCGGCTCTGTCGAATCGCCCATGAACCTGAAGAAGGTGCTGCTGCTCGCGGTCCTGCTGATCGCGGGCTACCAGTTCGTCCAGCTCGATGATGTCGCTCCGCGGCAGCAGCATGACTCAACGCCAGCCCCCACGGCCGGGCAGCGCGACGGCTCGCGCAGTGTCAAAACCTCGCGTGGCGTGGAGACGCTGGCTCGTGCCTTCGAGAGTCGACAGAGCAATCTGCAAGTCGAGGCCCAGGGCATCGTGGAAAAAGTGCTGCCTGATGACAACCAAGGATCGCGCCATCAGCGCTTCATCGTACGCGTCAGCGATCGGCAGACCGTGCTGATCGCTCACAACATCGACCTCGCATCCCGCGTACCCGGACTGCGCGCCGGCGACTCCATCGAGTTTCGTGGTGAGTATGAATGGAGCAGCAAGGGCGGCGTCATTCACTGGACCCATCACGATCCGCAGGGCCGTCACACCGGCGGCTGGTTGCGCCACGACGGCCGTGAGTATCGCTAGCGCGGGCGTCCCCCACACGACTATTTTCCGTCTCTCACACCAGCCCCATGATGAACACTTCCGCCGTTCCGATGCCCCAGGCCGAAGCCGCCGGGTTCTCCAGCACACGCTTGCAGCGACTGACGGACAAATTCACGGCGGACGTCGCCAACGGCGACATCCCTGGCGCAGTGGTATTGATCCAGCGCGACGGCAGGTTGGCCTACTGGCAGACTTTCGGCGCACGCGATCCAGTGGCACACGCGCCGATGCAACCCGATGCGATGTTCCGCATCGCTTCCATGACCAAGCCGGTCACGGTGGTGGCCGCGCTCATGCTGGCCGAGGAAGGCAAACTGTTGTTGGCCGATGCCGTGTCCCGCTACCTGCCGGAATTGAAGTCGCTGCAAGTGGGCGTGGAACTTAACGAGAACGGCGAACGCAAGCTCACACTGCAGCCGGTACGGCGTGAAATGACGGTGCAGGATTTGATGCGCCATACTTCCGGCCTGACCTACGGAATGTTCGGCGACTCCCTGGTGCAGCGTGCCTACCGGGACGCCAACACCATGGACGACCAACAAAGCAATGCGGAAATGCTGGCCAAGCTGGCGCGGCTGCCGCTGCTCCATCAGCCCGGCACCACCTTCGAATACAGCATGTCCACCGACGTACTCGGCCGGCTGGTGGAGGTCGTGTCCGGCATGGACTTGAACCAGTTCGTGATCCAGCGCATCGCCCAGCCGCTGCGTATGCCCGACACTGGGTTCCTGCTCGATGCGCGGCAGGCGCAACGTCTGGCCGAACCCAGGCTTGATCCCGCCACCACGCCGGTCATCGTCGCTTACACCCCGGCGCGGCCGCCGAAATGGTTCGCCGGCGGCAGTGGCTTGGTTTCCACCGCCGGGGATTACGCGCGCTTCTGTCAGATGCTGCTCAACGGCGGTGAACTCGACGGCGTGCGCCTGTTATCGCGCAAGAGCGTTGCGCTCATGACCAGCAATCACTTGCCGCCCGATGTGAGCTATGGCGTGTTCACGCCCGAACTGGGCTTGACCGCACCGCTGCCACGGCTGGGCCAGGGTTACGGCCTCGGCGTCGGAGTACGCCTGGAAGCAGGCCGCAGCCCGGTGCCTGGTTCGAGCGGCGACTATTTCTGGGGCGGCGCCACCGGCCCCTATTTCTGGATCGACCCGGCGGAGCGCCTGATCGCCATCCTGATGCTGCAGGAGTTCAACCTGCAGCGCCGCGCCTATTATCGTTCGGTGCTGCGCAACCTGGTTTATCAGGCGCTGGAGTAACCTCGTTCGCGGCCGTGAAGCGCTAGAAAAAGATGGCGTAGGCGATCGCGGCGAACAACAGCCACTTGATGACGTAATAGACCGGCTTGTTCCATGCCTTGATGCGCGTGCCGAGGATGCGGATCTTGAAGATGTACTCGAACACCCGGTTGAGCACGCCGACGTGTTCGCCGGGCACGTTCTCGGTGGCGGCGGCCCGGATCAGGCCGCGGCCGATGACCCGGTTGACCCAGCGGATCACGGGATTCGACAGCGGGCGTTCGATGTCACAGAACAGGATGACGCGCGTTATGTCGGTGCGGTTCTCGGCGTGATGGATGTAAGTCTCGTCGAACATCACCGCCTCGCCGTCTTTCCAATAGTACTTCTCGCCATCGACGACGATGTTGCAATCGGGCGAATTGGGGGTCACCAGTCCAAGGTGATAACGCAATGAGCCGGCGAAAGGATCGCGGTGCGCGCCGAGCCGGGAGCCGGGCGGCAGCACGGTGAACATCGCCGCATTCACCGATGGGATGCTGGCCAGCAGGGCCGCGGTCTTGGGACATAGCGCCGCAGCCGAGGGCAGGAAGTCGCCGTACCATTTCAGATAGAAGCGCTTCCAGCCGGTGCGGAAAAAGGAATTGAAGCCGATGTCGTTGTGCTTGGCGGCGGCGCGGATGTAGCCCTCGTCGAACAGCTTGAGCGCTTCGTCGCGGATCATCGGCCACTGCGCGGCGAGCGCTGCGAGCTCGGGGAAGCGCTGCACGTCGGCATAGGGCTTGGCCGGTACCGCCGTGAACAGGTACATCAAGGTGTTGTATGGCGCCATCAGGTTGGCGTGATCGGCGATCAGACGCGAGAACTTGTGGCGCACGCGGCCGCGCAACTGCACGTAAACCACGGTCGCGATGAACAGGGCGATCAGGACATTCCGGACCGTGAACAGGGAGTCGAACATGGAGCTATGGGCAGGGAAACCAAGGTGAACGGGAACGCAGCCGGGAGGATAGCGGTTCGGCTGCCGGCCTTCAGCAACTGAGAAATCAGCGCGCGTGAGACGTATGCCTTTTGAGAATTCTAAAGTGTCACTTTAGGATTCTCAAAGGGGGTGCCCGATATCATTGGCCTGCTGTGGCACGGTACAGTGGAGGGATTATTTGACATAATATTGCACGGGATCGAGCGCCATGCCTATAACTGTACTGCCCCAGTCCCAGGTTTTCTGAGACTGTGCCGGCCCCGCCCAGTCGCTAAACTAAGCAACTGCCCGCCATTCCTTACTCAAGTACCAGCGAGCCTGCCCATGACTTGGACCTTTTCCGAACGCGCCCGCAAATTGACCAGCTCGGCGATCCGCGAAATCCTCAAGGTGACTGAGCGTCCGGAGGTCATTTCCTTCGCTGGCGGCCTGCCTTCGCCCGCCACCTTCCCGGTGGAGCGCATGGCCAAGGTCTGCAGTGAAATTCTGGCGAGCGCTCCGTCGGCGGCCCTGCAGTACGGCCCGACCGAGGGCTATCTGCCGCTGCGCCAATGGGTGGCCGAGCGTCACAGCAAGGACGGCGCGCGCATCGACGTGAACCAGGTGCTGATCACCACCGGTTCGCAGCAGGGCCTGGACCTGCTGGGCAAGGTGCTGCTCGACGTGAACAGCAAGCTGCTGGTGGAGACACCAACGTATCTCGGCGCGCTGCAGGCGTTCTCGCTGTCCGAACCCAAGTTCGTGTCCGTGCCCTCGGATGACCACGGCCTGATGCCATCCGCGCTCACCCGCGAATACACCGACGGCGCGCGCTTCATCTACTGCCTGCCGAATTTCCAGAACCCCACCGGCCGCCGCTTGCCCCTGGAGCGTCGCAAGGAGCTGGTGCGCATTGCCACCGAAACCGGCCTGCTGCTGGTGGAAGACGACCCGTATGGCGCACTGTCGTACAGCGGGGAGCAGCTCCCCACCTTGCTGTCGATGAACCCCAAGGGCGTGGTTCACATGGGCTCCTTCTCCAAGATACTGGCACCGGGTCTGCGCGTCGGCTACCTGATCGCTCCCGAAGAATTGCAGCGCAAGCTGGTGCAGGCCAAGCAGGCCGCCGACCTGCACACTCCGAGCTTCACCCAGCGCATCGTGCACGAAACCATCAAGGATGGCTTCCTCGACCAGCACATTCCCAAGATTCGCGACCTGTATGCGTCGCAGTGCCGCGTCATGCTCGATGCCATGCAACAGCACTTCCCCTCGACCGTGAGCTGGAATCAGCCCGAGGGCGGCATGTTCATCTGGGTCAAGCTGCCGCAGGGCGTGGACAGCGGCAAGCTGCTGGAAAAGGCCATTGCCGAGAACGTGGCCTTCGTACCGGGCACGCCGTTCTTCGCCAACGAGCCGCAGACCAACACCTTGCGCCTGTCGTTCGTCACCGTGTCGAAGGAAAAAATCCAGGAAGGCATCGCACGCCTGGGCAAGATCATCACCCGGGAGTGCGGGGCGTAGCGCTCCGTCGTGACCCTGCAGATCAGAACACCCGCCACCGCCGAGGACTGGCAGGTGGCGAGGTGCCTGATCGAGGAATACGCGGCTGCGCTGAACGTCGATCTCGGGTTCCAGAATATCTCGCATGAGCTGGAGCACCTGGCGCAGGAGTACGCGGCGCCGGGTGGGGCGTTCCTGCTGGCCGAGGCGGCAGGTTCGGTCGTCGGCTGCATTGGCCTGCGGCGCTTCACGGACGAGGCGGGCGAAATCAAACGCCTGTACATCGCGCCTGCCGCGCGTGGTATGGGAGCGGGACGCCTGTTGGCCGAGGCCATTATCGCCGAGAGCAGGCGCCTGGGTTATGCGAGGCTGCTGCTGGACACACTGCCCTTCATGCAGGATGCCCAGCGGCTGTATCTGTCGTTGGGCTTTCGCCCCATCGAGGCTTACCGCTTCAATCCCGTCCCCGGGACCGCCTACCTGGAATTGTCGCTGGGTTGAATTTTTCGGCAATCCGCATGGCGCTGTCCAACGGCGCTGACGGATAATCTCCCCGGCACAGGGGCCCGCCACCCCAGACCCACCACCTAGAGCCGGCGAGGGGAATTCATGCGTTCGTTCAACAACATCGTCGGCTTGGCCCTGGTCGTCCTGAGCGCGGCGCTGACCGGATGCGGCGTCAATCCCGTGACCGGGAAGCAGGAAATCCAGTTCGTCTCCGAAGCGCAGGAACTGCAGATCGGCCAGCAGAACTATTCGCCGATGCGTCAAAGCGAGGGCGGGGATTTCACGGTACTTCCCGAGCTGACGACTTACGTCAATGGCGTGGGGCAAAAACTGGCAGCGGTGGCGGACCGCAAGCTGCCCTATGAGTTCGTGGTGCTGAACAATTCAGTGCCGAACGCCTGGGCGCTGCCGGGCGGCAAGATCGCGGTGAATCGCGGGCTGCTGACCGAACTCAGCAGCGAAGCGGAGCTGGCGGCAGTGCTTGGCCACGAGATCGTGCACGCAGCGGCACGGCACGGCGCCAAGGCGCAGGAGCGCGGCACCATCATGCAGGTGGGGCTGGCGGCGGCGCAAATCGGTGCGGCGGTCGGTGGTGTCGATGCCAATCTGGCGGGCCTGGTGCTTGGCGGCGCCGGCATGGGCGCGCAGCTGATCCAGATGAAGTACGGGCGCGACCAGGAATTGGAGAGCGACCTGTACGGCATGAAGTATATGAAGCGGGTCGGTTATGACCCGTGGGGCGCGGTCACCTTGCAGGAGACCTTCGTGCGCCTGTCGGAGGAGGGGGGCGCCAAACAGAAGAGCTGGATGGATGGCCTGTTCGCATCGCATCCTCCTTCAGCCGAGCGCGTGGCGCGCAACAAGGAGACGGCCGCGCAACTCGGTCGCGGCGGTGATAGCGGCACTGAACGCTTTGCGGCGGCCATGGTCGAGTTGAAGAAGGTCAAGCCGGCCTATGACAAGTACGAGCAGGCTGTGGCCGCGGCGCGCAAGAAGGATTTCGCTACCGCCAAGTCGTTGGCCAGCGAAGCGGCGAAGGCGGTGCCGAAGGAAGGGCGCTTCCAGGAGTTTCTCGGCGAGATCGCCTTGGGCGAAAAGCAGCCGCAGGCGGCCATTCCCTATTATCAGAAGGCTATTCAGCTGAGCCCGAACTATTTCGGTTCCTATCTCGGCGCCGGCGTGGCGCAACTACAGGCCGGCAACAAGGCGAAAGCGGAAGAGTGGCTGAGCAAAAGTGTGGAACTGTTGCCCACCGCGCCAGCCGTTTACTATCTGGGCAACATTGCCCGCGATCGCGGCGACAGCAAGAAGGCCATGCAGTACTACCAGGCCGCTGCAGGTTCCAACAGCACCATCGGCCAGGCGGCCGCGGCCGAATTCATGAAGATGGATTTGCCGCAGAATCCCGGCAACTACGTGGCGGCGGGCGGCCAGTTCGACAGCCAGGGGCGCCTGCTGGTGGTGGTGCAGAACCGTTCGTCGCTGCCTCTGACCGGCATTCAAGTGACGCCGGTGTTGATCGATGGCGCCGGCCGGGTCGTGCAGCAGGGTAATTCGATCCGGATCGGAGCGACGGTCAAGCCGGGCGAGCAGGCGGCCGCTGCCGCGGGGCTCGGCAATCTGTCGCAGCAACAGCTGCAGGCGCTGCGCTTTCGCGTCGACGCTGCCCGTCTCGCACAGTAGCCGATCAATGAAGTTGCGCACCGTTGCGGCGACCCGCTATGTCACGCCGTTGAAAGAAGGCGGCTCGCTGCCGGCCATTGTCGAAGCCGATGACGAGGGCATGTATGTGCTCAAGTTTCGCGGTGCGGGGCAGGGGCCGAAGGCTCTGATCGCCGAGCTGATCGCGGGCGAACTGGCACGGGCCGTCGGGCTGCCGGTTCCCGAGCTGGTCTTCATGCAACTGGATGCCGATCTGGCCCGCACCGAACCCGATCCCGAGATCCAGGAGCTGATCAGGGCCAGCGACGGGCTCAACATCGCGCTCGATTATTTACCGGGTTCGGTCATGTTCGATCCGCTGGCGGCGCGGCCGGACCCGCGCCTGGCATCGGCCATCGTCTGGTTCGATGCCTACGTCACCAACGTGGATCGCACCGCGCGCAATACCAACATGCTCATGTGGCACCGGCGCCTGTGGCTGATCGATCATGGAGCGGCCCTGTACTTCCATCATGCCTGGGACAACTACCGGCTGCGCAGCCAGGATCGGTTTGCGATGGTCAGGCAGCATGTGCTGCTGCCTTTTGCGACCCAGCTTGCTGAAGCGGGCGCCGAGCTCAGCGCACGCATTACACCGGAGATCATTCGCGGCATCGTTGCGCAGGTGCCGGATGACTGGTTGGGAGGCGATGCGACGTTCGCCACACCCGACGAGTATCGGGAGGCTTACATCGAGTACTTGATCCAGCGTCTGGCGTCGCAGGCTTTTCTCGAGGAGGCACAGAATGCACAGCGCGTATGACTACGCCATCGTGCGCGTCGTGCCACGAGTGGAGCGCCAGGAATTCATGAACGTCGGGGTGATCCTGTCGTGCCCGGCGCAGAATTTTTTGCAGGCGCGCATCGAATACGATGAGCGGCGGTTGCTGGCGCTGGATCCTGCGCTGGATATGGAGGCGGTTCGCGACAATCTCGCCAGCATTCCGGCGATCTGTATCGGCGGGGCGCAAGCCGGCCCTATCGGATTGCTGTCACAGCGCGAGCGCTTTCATTGGCTGGTGGCGCCGCGCAGCACCATCATTCAGACCTCGCCCGTACACCTTGGGCGCTGCACCGACCCTGCAGCCGCCCTGGAGCATCTGATGAACAAGATGGTGCGGCCGGTGGGGAGCGGCCGATAGCAGCTGCTCAGTAGTGCGGCGGCCGTTCTTGCTCGGCCGTGTATTGCTGCCCCTCGGTCCTCATCGACTCCACCCGGCTGACCAGCGCGGCGATCTGGTCGCGCAGCGCGGCAATTTCTCGCTGCTGCCGGTAGACCACGTCGCTCAAGTCCTGATTGGCGCGTTCCATGTAGGCGAGCTTGAGTTCGAGCCGTTCCAGGGTTTCTTCGTTCATGGGTCAGTGCAGGGTTCGGCGGTCCGGTAGGAACGCGGCCAAGATGCCGATGGCGGGCAGGTAGGCACACAGGCCGTACACGAACTCGATACTGGTCCGGTCGGCCAGTTGGCCCAGCACCGCGGCCCCCAGGCCGCCCATGCCGAACGCAAAGCCGAAGAACAGGCCGGAGACCATGCCGACTTTGCCGGGGATCAGTTCCTGGGCGTACACCAGGATGGCCGCGAAGGCCGAGGCCAGGATCATGCCGATGGGCACGCTCAGCACACCGGTCCAGAACAGATTGGCGTGCGGCAGGATCAGCGTGAACGGCAGCACTCCCAGGATCGAGAACCAGATGACATATTTGCGTCCGATGCGATCGCCGATCGGGCCGCCGAGGATGGTGCCGGCGGCGACGGCGGCCAGGAACACGAACAGGTGAATCTGCGACGAGCCTACCGACACATGGAATCGGTCGATCAGGTAGAAGGTGTAGTAGCTGCTGAAGCTGGCCATGTAGAAGTACTTGGAGAAGATCAGGACCAGCAGGATGGCAACCGCGGTGATGACCTTGCGGCGTTCCAGCGGCACAGCCGTGGGTACGACGCGGCGCGCTGTTGCCTGACGCGCATTGTGCCTGCCATACCAGGCGCCGACCTTGGTCAGCAGGATCATGCCCAGCAATGCAGCGAGCGCGAACCAGGCCACGCTGCCCTGGCCATTCGGCAGCACGATGAAGGCGGCGGCGAGCGGGCCGATGGCGGAGCCGGCGTTACCGCCGACCTGGAACAGCGATTGGGCCAGGCCATGCCGGCCGCCGGAGGCCATGCGCGCCAGCCGTGAGGATTCGGGGTGGAACACCGACGAGCCCAGCCCGATGGTGGCGGCCGCCAGCAGCAACATGCCGAAGCTGGTGGCCTTCGATAGCAGCAGCAGGCCAACCAGGGTGAATCCCATGCCGCACACCAGAGCATAGGGCATGGGGCGGCGATCGGCCGCCCATCCCACCAGCGGCTGGAACAGCGACGCGGTGAGCTGGTACACCAGGGTGATCAGTCCGACCTGCCCGAAATCCAGCCGCAGCCCGTCCTTGAGGATGGGGTACATGGCGGGCAGCAGCGACTGCATCATGTCGTTGAGCAGATGACAGAAGCTCAGCGCGCCGAGCACCGCGAATACGGTGGTGGTGGCGGAGGTCTGCTGTGCCTCGACGGAGCTATTCATGGCCGCATTGAAGAAGCGCCCTGGACCGGGCTTCAGCTTCTCAGGTTACCCGAGCGGTCGCAGCCGCAGCAATTTTCTTTCGCGAAGGCGGCCTTCGCCCCATGGGGAGGCTGGTGCGAGCGTCATTCAAGCTGTATGCCAGGCCAGCGCCAGCAACTGTGCTGGCTGGCCGCCGGTCGCCTGCGCGCGCCAGGCGGACAGGGTCGAGGGCGGGATCAATAAAGTGTCGTGCGGCCCGAGATGGGCGATGGGCTGGCCGGCCGCATCGGCACAGTCGAGGTTGCCGGCGAGACAGAACAGGACGTGATGCCGCTGCGGTTCGAGCGATTCGCTCAGCGTGTCGTTTACCGTCAGGTGCCTGGCCGAATCGACGGCGCCTGGTTCTCGCACCATGAGATTGAAATCGCAGGTGGTGCCGCCGAGCAACTCGCATGTCACTGCCGCTGCACCGGAGAACAGGCGCAAGTCGCCCGGCTGGCGCAGCGCCACCGCTTGCGACTCGATGCCGTGGAGCAGGCAACCGTCACCGGCCACCAAGGCGATGGCGCGCTGGTAGCCGGTGAAGCTGGAGAAGGGACCATTGCTCTCGATCAGGGCCAGGCTCAGGCGCCAGTCGAACTCGGTGCCGCTGACGGCGGATTTGGCGATCTCGAAAGTCACACCACCGCCATTGCGCCAGGGCATGGCACTGTACTCGGCGCGGCGCAGGTGACGTACGGTGGGGGCGGTCATGGTTTCCTCGCTTGACGGGACTTCATTCTGCCACTGCTACGGGCTTGGCAGCAGCGTTTGACGTTATGTGACACGTCATATAAAGTGTATGACATGTCACATAAGTGACAGGGGGATCCAATGACTAGAATTCCACGCTCCTGGTCCGTGCTCGCGCCCGCCGTGACTCTGGCTGTGACTTTGGCCTTGCATGGGGTTGCGGCATCGGCTGCGCCTGCCACGGCCAAGACGGCACCCAAGACAGTGGTCTATTCCGGCGCCACCCTGATCGACGGCTCGGGGGCGCCGGCGCGTTCCGGCATGGCGGTGGTGGTCGAGAACGACGTCATCAAGGCCGTGCTGCCGGCCGACCAGGCAGCCAGGCAATTTGCCGGTGCGACCGTGCGTGACGTTGGCAAGTTGTATGTGTTGCCCGGCCTGATCGATTCGCACGTTCACCTGGCCACGCCGCCCAACCGGAAATGGGCCGAGGCAATCATGCGGCGCGATCTCTATGGCGGTATCACCGCTGCGCGTGACATGGCGGATGACCTGCGTTCCATCGCCGAACTGGCGCGTGCCGCGCGGGTCGGCGAGATTCCCGGTCCGGATCTGTATTTCGCCGCCATCATGGCGGGGCCCAGTTTCTTCGACGATCCGCGCGTGGCTGCTGTGAGCCAGGGCGGCGTGGTCGGCAAGGTGCCGTGGGCGCAGGCGGTGGATGAGAACACGGACCTGCGCATGGCGGTGGCCGAGGCCAAGGGTACGTATGCCACCGCGATCAAGATCTACGCCAATCTGCCGGCTGATATGGTGAAAAAGATCACAGTGGAAGCGCATCGCCAAGGGTTGAAGGTTTGGGCGCATGCGGCGGTGTTCCCCACGCGTCCGCTGGATGTCATCGATGCGGGCGTGGATGTGGTTTCGCACTCCTGCTATGTCGGCTATCAACTCACCCCGACGATACCGTCGAGTTACGTCGCCTCCATCCGCGGCACGGTGCCGATCGAAAGCTCGTACCTGGGGGAGGGGGACAATCCCAAGCTGGCCGCGCTGTTCGCGGACATGAAACGCCGCGGGACCATTTTCGATCCCACGCTCGCGGTGGGCGTCTTCTTTCAGAAACAGATCGCCGCCGCCAAGCCCGGCACTTTGCCCAAGGACATGAAGATTCCCTGCACCGTGCAGAACAATGCTCGCATTACCTCTCAAGCGTTCCGCGCCGGAGTGGCCATCGTGGCCGGTACCGATTACGAGACGCCCCGGAAGGATCCGTATCCAGCGCTGCACGAGGAACTGGAAGCTCTGAGCGATCTTGCGCACATGCCGGCGGCCGAGGTCATCCGCTCGGCTACTTCGATCGCGGCTCGTGCGCTCGGACATGAGGCCGAGATGGGAACGATCGAGCCGGGCAAGTTGGCGAACCTGGTGTTCGTGTCCGCGGACCCCATCCAGGACATCAGCAATTTGCGCAGCGTGGCTTTCACCGTGAAGCGCGGTGTGGTGTTTGAACGTGCCAAGTACGTTCCTCCCTCGGTCGAGGAATTCGGCGGGGAGGATTGAAATCGCGAGTTCGTGCGTGCGCCCCCCAGGTGATCACAGTGATCGCACGGGGGCCGCACGCCCGAACCAGGACGACCTAGCGCTCTTCGGTCACCAGGGTAGTGTCGACGGCGCCGGTCTGGGGCTGCGCCAGGCGGGAGTGCCGCCGGCCATAGAACAGGTAGATCGCGGCACCGATGGCCAGGTAGCCCAACAGCAGGATGGCCGGCAGCGGGTCGCCACTGCGCGCCTTGCCGTAAATGTCACCGACCAGAGGCACCACCATGACCAGGCAGAAAATGATGCCTAGCACCGGCACCAGGCCGATCCAGACGCGTCCGACCCAGATGCCGCCCAGCGGCACGCGGAACGGCCGCTCCAGCTCCGGATGGGCGCTGCGCAGCCACATGACGCTCAGGCAGACGATGCCGAAAGCCATGGCCGTGCCCAGGCTCACCAGGTCGGCCAGGATGTTGATCGGCAGCAGGCCGGCGGTCAGGGCGATCAGCGCGCCGAGCAGCAGGGTTCCTGCGTAGGGCGTCTGATAGCGCGGGTGCACGGTCGAGAACACCGGCGGCAACAGGCCGTCGCGTGACATGGTATGGAACACTCGGCTCTGGCCATAGGTGGTTGACAACATCACCGATGCCAGGCCGGCGATCGCGCCGATTTTCACCAGGGTGGAGAACCACGGCAGGTTCATGGCGTTCACGGCTACGGCGATTGGATCCGGCACGCCGAGTTGACGGAACGGCACCACGCCGGTGAGTACTCCGGCGACCGCGATATAGATGATGGTGCAGATGACCAGCGAGCCCAGGATGCCGATGGGCAGATCGCGCTGGGGATTCTTGGCCTCGGAGGCCGCGGTGGCCACCGTTTCGAAGCCGATGTAGGCGAAGAAGATCACCGAGGCGGCGCGGAATACGCCGGGCCAGCCATAGGCGAACCCGCCCTCGTTCTCGGGAATGAACGGGACCCAGTTGTCGGGCTCGATCCACCACATACCGATGATCACGAAGCCGATCAGCACCGCGATCTTGATGATGACGATGACGGCATTGACGCGGGCCGATTCCGAGACCCCGTGCAGCAGGATGAACGTGGTGAGGCAGACACCGAGCGCGGCCACGAGATTGAAGCCATGGCCGGCGCTGAAGGTCGCTCCTTCGGCCGCGGTGGTCAGGTTGATGAACGAGGTCGTCAGTTCGGGCGGGATCACGATGCCGAAATCACGCAGGAAACTCACCACGTAGCCCGAGAATCCCACTGCCACCAGGGCCACCGCCACGCCCAGTTCCAGCACCATCAGCCAGCCGGTGGTCCAGGCCGCCGTCTCGCCCAGCGTGGCATACGAATAGGTGTAGGCCGAGCCCGACACCGGCAGGGTCGAGGACAGTTCGGCATAACACAGGCCGGTGAAGGTGCAGGCCAGGCCCGCGAATATAAACGACAGGAGGACCGCCGGTCCGGCGAAGTCGGCGGCGGCGTGGCCGGTCAGGACGTAGATGCCGGCGCCGATGATGGCGCCGATGCCGAGCATCACCAGGTGTATCGGTCCCAGGGCGCGCTTGAGTCCCGAGGAGCGCACGTCATGGCTCACCTGCTCGACGGTTTTTCTACGGCTGCGCGTCGCCGCGCCATTGCCATTGGTCATCAAACTTCCCCCAAGGCGAAAATGTTTCGCCGGTTAGAAACGCGAAAACTACTCAACCCCACAGCTGGGGGGTTGAGGGATGGACGAAACCATCGGCATAGGTGAGCGCCGGATCGCGATCGCTGCCGATCAGCAGCGGCGCGTCGAGGTCGACGAAGCGGCAGGATTGAGCGATCAGCAGCGCCGGCGCCATGGCCAGCGAGGTGCCGAGCATGCATCCGACCATGGTCTCGAGGCCAGCGCGCTGCGCGCGCTGCAGCAGCCGCAGTGCTTCGGTCAGGCCGCCGGTCTTGTCCAGCTTGATGTTGACCAGGTTGTAACTGCCGATCAGCCGGTCGATGTCGGCGGCGACATGGCAGGACTCGTCCGCACCGATGATGACCGGGCGGGCTAGCCCGGCGAGCGAGCCGTCGGCGCCCGCCTTGAGCGGTTGTTCGACCATGAGCACGCCGGCATCGGCCATGGCCTGCAGGTTGGCCGGCAATTCGTCGGGCGACCAGCCTTCGTTGACATCGACGATCAGCCGCTTGTCCGGTACCGCGGCGCGTATCGCCCGGATGCGTTCGGCGTCGCCTGGACGGCCCAGTTTGATCTTGAGGATGTCGTGTGCCCGCGCTTCGCTGGCGGCCTGCGCCATGGCGGCCGCGTCGCCCAAGCCGATGGTGAAAACAGTTTCGACCTGGTGGGGTTGGGGCATGCCGAGCAGTGCCCATACGGGCCGCCCGCCCTGCTTGGCGCGCAGGTCCCAGATGGCGCAATCGACCGCGTTGCGTGCCGCACCGGCCGGGAACGTGTCATGCACCTGATCCCAGTCGGCACCGGAGCGCAGCGCTGTGAGCATGGTTTCGATGGCTGCCAGCACGCTCTGCGTGCTTTCCCCGTAATGCGCCACCGGACAGCACTCGCCGCGACCGACGTGGCCGGCGCCCTTGAGTTCGACCATGACGACAGTCACGTCCGTGGCGGTGCCGCGCGCGATGGCGAAGGGTTTGCGCAGGGTCCACTTTTCGTCGTAGACGCGGGCGTGTTCGATGGTCAGGTTCGGCAGGTCGGCGCGGGTCATCGGTTCGGTGCCCATGTAGGCTTGGCAAGGGCTGCAGACTGTATACGCAACCGCTCGTGGTGCACACCCTATCGATGCGAGAGGGTGACCCCGATCGCGTCGGAAACGAACTTCTGTGTGATTGGGGCTTGTTTGGGCGCGTTCCTGGCCCGGAAAAGACAGATGTTGCTCCGGCGGCGACGGTATTCCGGCCATCACGGACTTAGATTGCCCCGTTTGGCATGGAGACCGACCACTTGACCGATCGCGCAACCGCAACGGCGGGGCCCGGACTTGATCTCGATCCAGACATCCGGCGCTTCGTCGAAATGATGGGCGCCGGCTGGGCGCAGCATCCGCCACTGAACAGTGTCTCGTGCCCCGAAGCGCGAATGATTGCCGAGACGGTACGGGAACCGTGGACCCGGGGTGGGCCGACCATGCACCGCACCACGGAGCATTTCGTGCCGTTCGAGGCTGGCCGGATCCGTATCCGGGTCCTGGACCCCAGTGGCGAGTGCGACCAGCCCGCGCTGATCTACCTGCATGGCGGTGGCTGGACCATGTTCAGTATCGATACTCACGATCGTCTGATGCGTGAGTACGCGCATCGCGCCCAGGCAACGGTGATCGCGGTTGATTATTCCCTGTCGCCGGAAGTGAGATTCCCGCGGGCGCTGGAAGAGTGCGTCGCGGTGGTCAAATGGCTGGGTACCCATGGCTCGCTGCTGGACATAGATGCGCAGCGTGTGGCTATCGGCGGAGATTCAGCGGGTGGCAATCTTTCGCTGGCCACGGCGCTGCTGTTGCGTGACCAAGGGTTGGGCACCGCGCTGCGTGGCACGCTGCTCAACTATGGGGTGTTCGACAGTTCCCGCGATTTCCCCTCCTACAGCCGTTTCGGTGGTGCGGGCTATATGCTCGGCGCGAGTGAAATGGTCGATTTCTGGCGCAACTACGTGGGAGGCGAGGGGTATACCGACGACCCGCTGGCTTGCCCGTTGCGCGCCCAGCTTGCCGGTCTGCCTCCCGCTTTCCTGGCGATTGCCGAGTGCGATGTGTTGCGTGACGAGAGCGTGGCCATGGCCGAGCGCCTGCGCCAGTTCGGCGTGCCGGTGACCGCCGAGGTTTACAAGGGCGCGACACACAGCTTCCTGGAAGCCATGTCCATCAGCACCTTGGCCAATCGGGCCATCGACGATGGCGCCGCCTGGCTGCGTTCCGTGCTGCGCGACTGAGGGGTCCCGCCGCTCACCGGCGGGCAGATCGATAGTTGCCGGGTTACGGCTGGCCCAAACGCGACAGAATCGGTCGATTTATGATATGACTGAATTATTGCGTCGCAGGTCGTTGCCCTCCATGGAGAAGCGTACGTTACGTCACCATCCTCTGAATCGGGTCCCATTGGGAGCACCCGCCGGGCGCAGCACCCGCAGCAGCGACTATCAGGATATTCCGCGGCCGGTGGCCGGCCTGGCTGACGAATACCCGCCGGGCTTCGTCGACCCCAGCCATAGCCACAAGCGGGCCCAGTTTCTCTATGCCATCACCGGCGTCATCTCGGTGACCACCGATGCCGCGAGCTTCGTGGTGCCCCCCCAGCGCGCCGTGTGGGTGCCTGGCGGCGTCGCGCATGAAGTTCATTGCCGGGGACACGTTTCGGTGCGTACGCTGTATATCGACGCGCATGCCCGTGCTGAATTGATCGATACCTGCCGGGTGCTGGAAGTCAGTGACCTGCTACGGGAGCTGATCCTCGAGGTCATGAAGCTACCGATCGAATATGACGAGAACGGCCGCGATGGCCGCATCGTGGCGCTGGTGCTCGATGAAATCGCTTCGGCCCCGAGTATTCCGCTGCATGTGCCGATGCCGCAGGATCCCCGCTTGATGCGGATCTGCCGCAGCATTCTCGACGACCCGGCGCATGGCGATACGCTGGACGATTGGGCGCGCATGGCTGGAATGGGGCGGCGTACCTTCACCCGCCTGTTTCGGCGCGAAACGCACACGACTTTTGCCGCCTGGCGTCAGCATGTGCGCTTGATGGAAGCGCTGTCGCGCCTGGCCTCCGGCGAGCCGGTCACCACCGTGGCATTCGATGTGGGCTACAACAGCCCCAGTGCCTTCACCGCCATGTTCCGTCGCGCCTTCGGCGCGGCGCCGACGCAGTACATATCGACGATTCCAGCGTCGCAGCTCGAATCGGAATAGATCGAGGCGCTGCCTGGGGCGGGCAGCGCCTCGACGGCATCATTCCTTGGCCAGGAACGGATAACGATAGTCGGTCGGCGGCACCAGCGTTTCCTTGATGGCGCGCGGCGACACCCAGCGGATCAGATTCCAGATGGAACCGGCCTTGTCGTTGGTGCCCGACGCGCGGGCTCCACCGAATGGCTGCTGCCCCACCACGGCACCGGTGGGTTTGTCGTTGATGTAGAAATTGCCGGCGGCGTTGCGCAAGCCGAGCGTTGCCTGGGCAATGGCAGCGCGGTCGCGGGCGAAGACGCAGCCGGTCAAGCCATAGTGGCTGTTCGCGTCGATCCTGCCGATCATGGCGGCATAATCCTTGTCGTCATAGACGTAGGCCGTGACGATCGGGCCGAAGAATTCCTCGCGCAGCAGCTTCGAACCCAGATCCTCGGTGGTGATCAGGGTAGGTTCGACGAACAAGAC
>Ga0182745_1001264_pt1 | contig 24816 bp, 19 predicted proteins | sample eDN3rd30CKraftBY_FD_128523 | JGI IMG/M metagenome (GOLD analysis project Ga0182745, IMG submission 128523) | Enriched backyard soil microbial communities from Emeryville, California, USA - eDNA 3rd pass 30_C Kraft BY (version 2) (version 2) | ecosystem: Environmental > Terrestrial > Soil >... | reverse complement strand
TGGGCCCTCCCTCCCCCAACTTGCCAACGCTGGTTTACTTCAACCGAGACGTGGTGGTCAAGCGCGGGAAGCCCGGCCAGCCTCCCGATCAGCTCGATTGCGACGACCTGCGCCTGACACTATTTACCAAGCCCAAGGAAGCCCCCAAGGCGAAGGCCAAGGGCGAGGCCGCGTCTCCCAAGACGATGAACGACAAGGGGGGCGAAAATGGTGGGCTCGCCACCGCCGACTCCGCCACCGGCGCGGGGACCGAGATGGAACTGCGCGAGGCCGTGGCCACCGGCGATATCGTCTGGCTTCAGTCGAAGGGGCAGGGGATCACCGCCCGCTGCACCGAGCTGATTCATAAGAAGTTCCCGACGGGACAGCCCGACGAGACCTACTTGCGCGGCAACGAGACCCACAAGCTGCAAGTTGAGAAGATCGAGACCGTGCAGTTCGGCCCCGACAAGGGTAAGCCTCAGTCGATCACCGTCATCCGCACTGTCGACGCCACGATCTTCGAGGATGGGAAGGGGAGCGAAAACGCCACGATCGTCGCCCGAGGGCCGGGCTTGCTCGAGACCCGCCCCAGCCGCGATCAGCCGGTTGAACGCAAAGCTCTGTGGCAAGACAACCTGGTCTTCCTGACCGAAATGGGCCTGAACGATCAGCCCACCCGGAAGATCACCTTGACCGGGAAGTCGGAAGTCGTCGACCTCGCCCAGTCCACCTTGATGAACGCCGAGAAGGAAATCACCGCCTGGCTCACCCCCAAGTCCAAGGCTCCTCAGAATCAAGGGCAAGCTCCCGCGCTCGCTCAACCCCCCACGGTGGACGCCGGGGATGGCCTGGTCTCGACCGATACCTTCCAGATTCGACGGCTCCATGCTCTTGGCAATGTTCACCTGATCTCACCCGGCAAGTCGATGACAGCGCGCGACAAGCTCGATGCCGTCTTCCTCGAACCCGAGGAGCCGAAAGCCGGCGAGCCAACCGCCAAGGCGAACGCCAACGCCAAAGCCTCGGCGGCCTCGAATGCCCCCAACCAGCTTAAACCCGAACCCGAACCCGCGCAGGCCACTCCCACTTCGCCCGATGGCAAGGCGGCCCCCAAAGCTCCGCCCAAGCCGCAAGAACCCGAGGTGAGTGTCAACGCCGACGTGGTCTGGGCCTCGATCCAGTTGAAGTCGAAGAAGAACGAGGCTCTCGCCCAGGCTCAGACTCGAGGGGAGAGTCAGGCGATTGGACTCGGCGGCGATCAAAACGGTGGAGAGGTACGCGAAGTTCGACTCCGAGGCCATGTCGCCTTCCACCAGGCTCCCGAACCAGGCAAGCGCCAGGGGACCGACGTGACGGGCGAGGCGGTCGACGTGCTCAACAAGGGGGACAACAAGATGTTGTTCGTCGTCCAGAACACGCTGGAGGAGAAGAAGCCCTCGAAGACCGAAAAGGCCAAGGCCCCGTACGCTCGAGTCGCCACCGAGGAATTGACGATCACCGGCCCTCACATCGGGCTGGACCAGTCCACTGACTATGCCTGGGTTAAAGGACCCGGCAACATGGTCCAGCTTGCCTCGCGCGGGCTGCTCACCGAAAAGGGACTCGATCAGCCTCGGGCCAGCTTGACGATCGAGGCGGAGAAGGGGAAGGGAGCGGGTCAGGGTCAGGATCAGCCTGAAACCGAGAAACGCCCCTTCACCATCTCCTGGGAGTCGGAGATGAAATTCCTCGGCAGGCCAAACAAGGTGAACTTGCGAGGCAAGCCCGTCGCATTGGCCCAGTTCCACAAGAACGTCCGCGCGAGCATGGAAGACAACCAGCTCTCTTGCTCGGATCGGCTAGACGTTTACATGGATCGTCAGGTCTCGCTGGCCAGACCCCAGGGCAAGTCCAGTAGCTCCGTCCAGCCAGGTGACTCGAGCGACGCCAAGCCCCAGATCTCCTTGCTCGATTGCTTCAAGGACGTGGTCATCGAAAGCCGGAAGACCGAGCCCAACACCGGCGTCCTGGTTCAGAAGTCGCTGATCGAGGCGGAGCGCGTTACCTTCGACAAGGTGACGGGTAACTTCCACGTGCCGGGCAATGGTCTCGTCACGCTCTGGAACCGGGAAGGCAAGTCCGACGGCCCTCTTGGTCCCGGCGCCGGCGACACCAGCACGGCCTCCAGGCCGAGGGTCCGGCCCACCGGCTTCCCCTCCGACGGCTCCGCCACCCCCTCCACGCGTCGGGCCACGCAGGTCATCGGCCGCAACGGCAGCCAGCTTCCCCTGGGCAATAACGGCGAAGTCCCCGCGAATTTGAAGCGAGGAGGGGCCGAGAAGCTTCCGCTGAAGGTCACGGTCATCAGCTTCACCGAGGAGATGGTCGGGCGCTACGTCGCCGGTAAGGATCGCGATACCACCGAAACGCGCTGGGCGACCTTCCTGGGTGATGTGGAGACCCTCAACGCCACCGTGCCGAGCGAGAACACCAAGGTGGATTTCGACCACCTTCCCTCCGACCACGTCTATCTGACGTCGCAGAAGATGGACGTGAGCAGTACCCCTTCGCCCGAGAAGGGAGGGACCGCGAAGAATTTCCTCATGGCCGTGAAGGAAGCCCAGGCCAAGACACGGACCGAGACCATCAAGGCCGACATTATCAAGTATGACTCGGAGAAAGAGCTGTTCTACGCCTACTCCGAGGAAGGCCGGGCCTCGGCCATCGTGCGCCAGGATTCAATCGGCCAGCCCATCACCTCCTCGCAAGGCATGGGTTTGCAGTACAACCGAAAGACCGGCCAGTCTCAGTACCTCGTGCCGATGAGCCCGATCGAGTTCGTCCAGGCCAACACCGGCACGCGCCCCGGACCGGCCCCCGAGGCCAAGGATAAAGCCATCAAGGCCAAGCGGAACGGCCCCGCGCACCGAATCCCGACCCCCAGCCAAACCGAACGTCGAGGCATGAGCAACGGTCGTTGACCGGCGCCATGCCTGCTCGAAGAGACAGACGAGAGAGATCAAGGAACACTCGGGTTCCAACTCAGAAGGCGTCGGACGAGACGACCTCGGTGCCAGCCCTGGTGCTCAGCGAGCGGAGCACGGGTTGGGCGGTCGAGTCCTTGAGAAACCGGACCGAGCCATCCCCGAGTGCGAAGTTCGCTCCGCCTGGGTGCTGACTCCCAAACGAGTTGACCCGGAGCGTGTCGTACTTGGCAAAACCCGAGGCGTCCCCCACGTCTCCCGGCCGGTTGTTGTAGCCGAAGCCAATCCGGTAGTTGATGGGAGCGTAAGAGCTCATCGTCAGGTCACTGAGCCCAAAGTTTCCGCCCCCCGCCGCCCACCACCCCCATTGCCACATCGGCTCGGTTGTCCAACCCGCCGCGGCGAACGTGTCGTAGTTCGGGTCCACGTGGTTTCGCTCCCCCAGCAAGAGGGTGCTGGAGAGGCCGTCGAGTACCTCGGCGATCCGGACCTGGTTGAACCCAGGCGCGGCGGGCCCAGTCGCGTGAAACATCCCATCCGAAGCGAGGTTCGAGGGAGGATGCGACTGGGTCCCTCCATTCCCCCCGTAGCTCGCGATGCCATACCACCGCGTGGAGTTCGCCACGGGATTCTGCTGAATGATATCAGCGGGACAGACCAACAAGCCCAGAACCGTGGCCGAGTTCGCCGTTGAGCCCTCGGTATTCCCAAGCGGGTCGGAGAAGTTCCACCGGCTGTACAGCGGTTGTTGTTCGATGTAGGGAAGCAGGTTCACGAACAACGAAAAGCCCCGAAACTTTGGAGTGGCGGCGTAGCTGATCTTCATCTGGCCCGGTGGGAAGACCGCGTGAGTACTCTCGTAGTTGTGGATCGCCAGGGCGAGTTGCTTGAGTTGGTTCACGCACTGAACCCGTCGGGCCGCGGCGCGAGCGGCCTGGACGGCTGGCAACAACAGCCCGATCAGCACCGCGATGATCGCGATCACCACCAGCAACTCGATCAGGGTAAACGCTCTCGAGCCTCGCCGAACCCACTGCGCCATCGTTGAACCTCCAACCAACCCTCGCCTCATCCCCAAATCACCGCCCCGCCCGCGCAAGCACCACCCACCACACCAGGCCGCTCAGCCTTCCTTCACCAGAACGATCCGGCCTGGATCTTCCACACGAATGCGAACCTGCTCCTGCTCCCGGATCAACGTCCCTCGGACCCGGATCCGCTTCGAGCGATAGTGCTCCGCCGGGTCGTTGATCCCCGCCTGCTGGAAGGCGTTGAGGTGGTCGTAACTGATCACCACGGCAAGGTTCTTCTCGTCGTGGAAATCGAGCTCCGAATCCAGGTAGATCTCCCTGCGCGGAGCGGCGTTCTTGCTCGTCTGAACGGTCATCTCCACCACCACCGCCTCGCCGATATGGTCTCGCGCCTCGACCGCCGGAATCACTTTCTCCGACTTTGGCTCCTCGCCTCGTACCCCTCCAACCAACACCACGAACGCGAGGAGCGAAAACGAACGTCCCAGCTCGCCCAACCTGCCCATGACTCACCTCTCAGGCCAAAAGCTCACCGAACTGCCATGATTCTGCCAAACATTGACAGCATCCTACCAGTCAAGTCCGAAGGGAGTAAGTCCCCCAACTGGGAAGCCGAAGCGAGCATTGAGTTCGAAAGGCTCTGGAAAGTGCGTTAATAAGCTAGGATATTGCCAGATACCATCAACACGCGGAGAGTCAATGACGAACGTACCAGGCCACGAGGTGAAGCATGGGCCATCCGCGAAGGCCGCGGGCGAGGAGTGAGAACCGTGTCCGTGCTTGCTTTTGAAAACGTGACGATCGACGGGTTCCGAGGTCTCAGGAACCTTCGGCTCGACCGACTTGGCCGAATGAACGTCGTGGTCGGTAAGGCTCACTCGGGTAAGACCAGCCTGCTCGAGGCTCTCTCGATTCTCTGCCGACCGCTTGACCCGCTCGAATGGCTGGCGGTGGTTAGGAGAAGAGACTTCAGCGGGTTGGATGAGACGTGCCTTCAATCCTTGCGCTGGTGTTTTCGGCAGCCAGGAGCCCTCGACCGCCCCAACGCGTTGTTCTCCGCGCGATGCGACATGACGAGTCACGGAGCCTTTCCGCTCCGTGAGCTCACCGCGAGCTACGAAGACATCATTGGTGAGCCGGCTCCAGAGCCGACCCCGCGATCAGCATGCCCCCCACTCGCCTCTGGATCTCACGAAGGTCTAAAATCGAGCGAACAGCGAGGCGCGATTCTCACTCACCAAGTGAAAGCCAAACTGACGGGGCAGTCATCCCGTGCCAGCCTTCCGCTGGCGACGAGCTCAGAAAGCACTAAAATTTATATCCGAGAACATGCAGGCATTTACCCTCCCTCACGCAGTCTGGCTCAAAGCCCTGAAGCCCTGCGAGTGGAAGCGGCCACCCTCTCTCCCTACGCCTGCCAGGGCGCCCAGTTACCTCTTCACATGCACGCGTTTCAAGACCAAGAGAACGACTCGAGAAAAGAGCTTGTCCTCGAAATCGCGCGCACCTTTGACCCAGAGATCGAAGCCGTGGAGCATGCGTCCCTCTTTGGGGGCCTCCCCGCGTTCTATCTGAAGCACAAGCGGCTCGGACTCGCTCCGCTTTCAACGTTCGGTGATGGCTTGCGACGAGCCGTCTTGCTGGCCATCAAATTGCCGGCGCTCGAGAATCGCGGCCTGCTGCTCATCGATGAGATTGAGGTTGGGATCCCAAGAGACATACTGGAACGCATGATCGAATGGCTTGGGAGATGGGCCCTCGCGTTGCAAGTTCAGGTTGTCGCGACCACCCACAGCCAGGCGACGCTCGACGCGATCGCCCTCTCCTCCATCGGGAATTCTGACGACGTCGTAACCTATCACCTCAAACAGACCGGTCAGGAAACATCGGCCAGTCGCATTGACCGAGAGCGCCTGCTTCGTCTCCGTGGCGAACGTGGTCTGGACATAAGCTGACGCACGCGAACCCAGGGGAATCATGGGCTGGCCACGAAAAGCTCGGCCTGTCACAGAACGTTCACAGCTCGACATGAAAAGACCTTCCTTATCATGTCAAGGTTGGGTCCATCGCGGAAATCGGGTTCCGAAACCAAGAGTTAAGCTTCGGTGAGTCTGGAAGAGTGGGCGCGGAATCCCACATGGATGGGTTAGAATCTAAAATAGTCGCTCTTGAAGGGAAGCGGAACAAGGGCAAGCGCGGCGAGTATACCGAACGAATAATGGAATCGTCCGCCCAGGCCAAGTCGTGGACGAGGAGCAGGAGCGATGCCCAAACTAACGCTCGACACCGTGACGATGGACGGATTCCGTGGTCTCAGGAATCTGAAACTCGAAAATCTCGGCTGGATGAACATCCTCGTTGGCGAGAACAACTCAGGGAAGACCAGTGTTCTCGAAGCTCTGTCGATCCTCTGCAATCCGCGTGAGCCGCTCGAATGGCTTGCCATGGTACGCAGAAGAGACTTTGGCGGGTTGGATGAGACACGCATCCAGTCGCTTCGATGGTGCTTCCGGCAGTCGGGAGAGTTAACCGACCCAGACGCGATGCTATCCGCGGCATGTCGAATGACGTGCAGTGGAACGTTCCCTCTCCTTGCATTGAGCGCACTCTATCAAGACATATTAGGAGAGCCAACTCAGGAGGAACTTCGACGCGCAATCAGGCCCCCAGGAGTTGGTCGAAATACGCTGTCTTTAGACACAAGCGAACAACCTGGAGCGATCGTCACACACCACGTTACACATACCTTTCCAATACAAGGACAAATCTTTCAAGCAGCCCCTCCGAGCAGTCCATCGGAAATTCACGACATTCGCATATGGGAAAAAACAGCGTCTTCATTCGTTCGAAGTCTTTCTTCTTCGAAGGGTTTAAAAATAAAGAATGCGACGTTAACTCCATACTCTTACCAATTGAATCAAAATCAGGTACGTGCGCTCTCTCGTCAAGTATTCGCCACGAACAGCGCCATGAACCTGCAACTTGTACGAGACTTCGACCCAGATATTGAGGCAGTGGAAGTCGCATCCTTCCGTGGAGAACGGCCCGCGATCTACTTGAAGCACAAACGCCTCGGCCCCGCTCCGCTTTCTGTCTTCGGAGACGCTTTACGAAGAGCTCTCTTGCTTGCAAACACTTTGCAGACCTTACAAAACGGTGGACTTCTACTAATTGACGAGATCGAAACAGGAATCCATGTCAGTGCGTTAGGTCGCGTGTTCAGTTGGCTTATGAAGTGGGCGCTCAAGCTAAAAGTTCAGATTATCGCAACCACTCACAGCCTGGAAGCACTCGATGCGATCGCTCTTTCGACGACGGAGAGTCCTGGCAACCTTGTCACCTATCACCTCGAGCAAACTGAGCAAGAGACTAAGGCCAGACGTATTGAAGGTGAACTCCTGCTTCGACTTCGCCGCGAGCGCGGCCTGGACGTGAGGTAATGCATGCCAAAGTATGGATACCTGGTTGTAGAAGGGCCGCATGACATTGAATTTGTTTACCGATTACTCAGCCCGTTCGGCCTTAAACGGGTGAGACTCGAATCTGAACTGGACCCATTCTTTTCTCCACTAATCCCTCGTCAATTTCCTCCTGATGGCGACCTCCAAAAGCGAATGCCGATCCCTCTCTTTCTCCAAAGCCCGACGCATGTCGTGGCTGTTCATAGTTCAGTAGGCGATACTCGACTCGTTCAGACCCTGGAAGAAAACAAGGTCGTTGTTAAGATCACGTCTTTCACCGGGATTGGCATCCTCTTGGATTCAGACTTGGTTATATCGCCGGCTGATCGCTATGCATCCTTGTGCAAGCAGCTTCAGGCCAAGGGCTTTACCTTCCCAGATGAGCCAGGCGTCATCAAACTGGGCCCTCCACGACTCGGAGCATTCGTCTTGCCTGACAACAATACGAATGGGACGCTTGAAAATTTGCTTATTGAATGCGCAAGTTCAGCCTATCCCACACTTCTAAACAACGCCAACGAATTCGTCTCTAAATCATTACGCGACACCACCTTAACCCTAGAAGACTTGCGTGATTCCAAAAAGCCTTCTGGGCAAAACAAGGCCATCATCGGCTCCATGGCCAATTTGCTTCGACCTGGAAAGGCCATTCAGGTCTCTCTACAGGATAATCGCTGGCTCCGAGATAAAACCTTGGAACTCCCTTGCATTCTGAAGGTCCAAAATTTTCTTGCCGACCTGCTGGAATTGCCGAAAGCCAGCGATTTTCGCGAGGTCCCCTCGTGAAACGGAAAAAGCCCTTCCCCTCATGCTAAGAGGAGAAGGGCTTTTTTTTAGGAATCCGTGAATTCACCTCAGTCATGCGATGACTGGGTGAACCGAATCAATAGACTTCGCCGGCCCGAACGACGTGTCCGCTGGCGCCACCGGCGGCGCGGGCGTGGGTGGCATAGCGGTTGTGCCAGCCTTCGCTCGCTCGGATGGTGCTCAGCTCTTCCTTGCTGAAGCCGTACTTGGCGAACCAGGGGGAAGCCTGGCCGCGGACGACCTCATCCACGTCGGCCACTCGCTTCAGGCCGGTGGTGGCGGCGAACTGGGTGCGGGCCTCCTCGCCGTCCTGAAGGAAGTATTCCTTCCAGAACGCGCGGCCGCCGAGCACGCCCGAGCAGCCGCATTCCATCGCCATCTTGACCTGCTTGAGGTAGTCGGGATAGTCCACCCCGGCCGAGAGCAGCACCCAGGGGCGCTCGCTGGCTTCGGAGAGGGCATGCAGGTTATCGACGAGTTGGCTATCGGACTCGTGGCCGAGGGTGCCGGGGAACTCCGCCTTGTAGACGTCGCAATACCGGCTGAGCTGGCGGGCCGACTCGATGGTGGTCTGGGCCTTCCGCTCGAGGAAGCTGGCGTCGGTCTTCTTCTCACCGGTGAAGGGGAAGGCGACGGGCTCGAGCAGGAAGAGGATGTCGTGGCGGCGGCAGTCGTTGGCCACTTCCTCGATGAAGGCCAGGTTGTGCTCGGCCGAGATCGCCTCGCCCGGCTCGAACGGGGCGAGCAGCTTGACGGCGTCGGCTCCCATCAGCTTGATCTTCTCGACGCTCCAGCCGGGCTCGTACTCGCCCATCGGGCCGCCGGCCTTGTTCTTCGGGCTGCCCGACTTTTCAACGCGAATCAGCAGGCCCTTGCTCGCCGGGATCGCGTCGGAAGCGATCGCGGACCAGGCTCCGTAGTAGGAGTCGATCAGAACGCCCGAAGCGGCTGGCGCCATCTGCCGGGCCATGTCGATCTTGGCCTCGACAATCTCCTCGTAGGTGGGCTCTCGGTCCTGGCCCTTACCCTTCAACGCCTTCTGAGCCATCTCGATCATCGAGCTGTTCTGATCGAGCGCCAGCATGGTCAGCGTGCCGTTCGGGTTGCTGATCCGCTGAAGGCCGCGGAGCTTGCCAGGGGTCAGCCCTCGGCTCAGAAGCACCGTCGCGCTCAGATTACGGTTCGTGGTGGCGGAAGCCATCAGAGGAAACTCTCCGTTCCAAAAAAGTCGAGGTTGAGGTTAATGATCCAGGTCTTCTTTCGACATCAACGTCAAGTCGTTTTTACACGTCGCCATCACTGGCCAAGGGCCGTTCCATCAAAAGCGAGAATCGAGCGGCCCTCGTTCTTCTCTCTTCGCTTGTTTGCGAAGGCAAATGCCCACCCGGCGGGAGAGCTTGTCCGAATGCGCCCGGCTCTCACGCGACACAAACAAAGGGAGGGACCCATGTCGCGAGGTGCTCAGACGGTCGTCAAACCGGGATTAAGGGGCCTGGCCAGGCAGTCGAAGCTGAAAGAGCCCCATTATTAGGAGTTTGGGGTGGATTTGCAAGGCGAGCGCCTATTCAGCAGAGTCGGGCGGGACCCTCAAAATCGGTCTCCGGATCGCCTGGTGAGGCTCAACGATCGCTTGACTCTCGACATATGCCCAGCTACATTAACACCGTATCCGACAGGTTCCCCGCATCGTTGTTTCACAATCAACTGCCGCGGGGATGAAAAGGGAAGCCGGTGAGAATCCGGCACAGGGCCGCTGCTGTATTCGGCCAGAAGCTCAGGCAACACTTGCCACTGCGATCCTTGTGATTGCGGGAAGGCCGCCTGAGTTTCGACACGAGCCGTAAGTCAGAAGACCTGCCTGTCAGACTCAGTCTGTGGTGCCTCGGACCTAGGTCACCGCGCTGGCAGGTTTTGCTCCTCCGTTCGCGCGCTCGACACCCTGCTTGCGTCTGCCTTCCGGGTCACCACTTCTTGTTTCTTGCCCGGACCCGGCAGAAAGGACGATCCGACTTACCATGTTTCGCCATCCCTTCCATTTTTCTTCGCCTCCGCACATACCCAGCACGAACCGAACTCAACCATTTGTTGAGATGTTCTCTCGTGAAACACCTGGATTGAGCTGCGGACTCCGAGATATCGAAGTCTTTTCCCTGGGAGCGCGGGCGTCCCGCCCGCATTGAAATTGGGAAAGACGAAGATTGGACAAGATACCCGAGATCTCAGGAAGGGCACCCTCCCGCCAAAATCTCCCCGCGGATCGAGTCGGGTAGTCCACGAGGCAGGGGCCGCCGACATCGTAGCCTCGTTATAACCGGCTCCGTCTGTCGGCTAGCGAAGTTTGCATGACGCACAGGCGAACGAAGCCGTTAAGCGCACTCACCGCGCGAGGTCTTGCCCCTTCGCCAACCCCATGGACTGAGTTGCTCCGGTGGGCGGATACCGACGTCCGTCACGAAACGCAGACTCGCGCATGCATGTGCCGCGAAGATATCAACGACATCATCCACGTGATCGATGCCCTGTAGGCTGACGTGGTCTCGTTTGAGAATCCACATCCTCGGATGGCGCGGCTCAGAGCATGCGCCGAGCTCCCGACTTCAAGGTATTGACTGCTCGAACACGTCGGTGGGAAGAGGTGAAGCCCGCCCTGGCCACGATGATCGCCGCCGCGAAATCAACACGTGAGAGATTAAACTCGTAACGCAAAAAGGAGAAGCCGAAGTGAGCGCCATCGCGTCTGGCATCCGTCCCAGTTCGATTTCCACCCGATCCGCCGAGGCAGCGACCGTGATGCAGGTCCGCAAACGCAACGGGTCTCTGGAAACCGTTGATGTCAACAAGATCGTCCGGGCCGTGCTCCGATGCGCGGGCGGATTATCCCACGTTGATCCCATGCGGGTGGCGGCCAAGACCATCGGCGGTTTGTACGACAGGGCCACCACGGCCGAGCTCGACCGCCTGTCGATCCAAACCGCCGCGGGCCTCATCGCCGAAGAGCCGGAATACTCCCGACTCGCGGCGCGCTTGCTCGCGACTTACATTGATAAAGAGGTCAACAACCAGGACATACACTCCTTCTCGCAGTCGATCGCGGCGAGCTATCGCCACGGGCTCGTCGCCAAGCCTTTGCGCACGTTCGTCGCGGAGAACGCGCGAAAGCTCAACGCCGCGGCCGACGAGCCATCAGAGAACCTGTTCGAGTATTTCGGGCTGCGGACGGTCTACGATCGCTACTTGCTCCGCCATCCCGAGGCGCGACACGTTCTGGAAACCCCGGCCTACTTCTTCCTGCGCGTGGCTTGCGGGCTCGCGGAAACGGCCGCCGACGCCATCGAGTTCTACCGATTCATGGCCTCGCACCGCTACTTGCCCAGCACCCCAACCCTGTTCAACTCGGGCACCCCACGCCCGCAGATGTCGTCCTGCTACTTGCTCGACTCCCCCGCCGACGACCTCGAGGCCATTTACAGCCGCTACGCCGATGTGGCCAAGCTCTCCAAGTTCGCTGGCGGGATCGGCCTGGCCTACCACCGGATCCGCTCGCGAGGGTCGTTGATCCGAGGCACGAACGGCTATAGCAACGGCGTCGTCCCCTGGCTGAAAACCCTTGACTCTTCCGTCGCCGCCGTGAACCAAGGGGGGAAACGGAAGGGAGCAGCCTGCGTTTACCTGGAAACCTGGCACGCCGATATCGAGGAGTTTCTGGAGCTCAAGGACAACGCGGGGGATCAGGCGCGCCGCACCTACAACCTGAACATCGCGAACTGGATTCCAGACCTGTTCATGCGACGGGTGGAGACCGGGGAGAACTGGTCGCTGTTCGACCCCCAGACCGTACCGGAGCTCACCGACCTGTTCGGCGCGGCCTTCGACGCGGCGTACCACGAAGCCGAGGCGCAGAAGCTGGCGGTGAAGCGGATCCCCGCCCGAGACCTCTACGCCCGGATGATGAAGACTCTGGCGGAAACCGGCAATGGCTGGATGACGTTCAAGGATGCCTGCAACCGGACCTGCAACCAAACTGGGTCGAACGGGGCGGTCGTCCACAGCTCCAACCTCTGCACGGAAATCGTCGAGGTGACCTCCGACAGCGAAACGGCTGTCTGCAACCTCGGCTCGGTGAACCTGGGCCGACACATGAACGAAGACGGTTTCGACTTCGACGCGCTGGCCGCCACCGTGCGCATGGCGGTCCGGTTCCTCGACCGGGTCATTGATATCAACTTCTACCCCACGCCCGAAGCCGAGGCGTCGAACCGACGCTGGCGACCGATCGGCCTGGGAGTCATGGGCCTGCAGGACGTCTTCTTTCAGCAACGCCTGCCATTCGACGCCCCCGAGGCCCGCGCGTTGTCCCGACGGATCCAGGAAGAAATCTACTTCCACGCCCTGACCACCTCGTGCGAATTAGCTGAGATGCACGGGCCCCATTCCAGCTTCCAGGAGACCCGAGCCGCCAAGGGCGTGCTTCAGTTCGACCTCTGGGGCGTCACACCGACCGACCCCGCGCGCTGGGACGACCTGCGCGAGCGTGTCCAACGCATCGGCCTGCGCAACTCGCTCCTGGTGGCCGTCGCGCCAACAGCCACCATCGCCTCGATCGTCGGCACTTATGAATGCGTTGAACCTCAAATCTCCAATCTGTTCAAGCGAGAGACACTTTCCGGAGAGTTCCTCCAGGTCAACCGCTACCTGGTGGACGACCTCAAGTCGCTCGGGCTCTGGACGGAAGCCACGCGTGCCCGGATCAAGCTGGCGGACGGGTCGGTGCAGGGGGTCGAGGAGCTTCCGGCCAGGCTGAAGGCGGTTTACCGGACCGCTTGGGAAGTGCCGATGCGATCTCTGATTGACATGGCGGCGGACCGAGGGCCATTCATCGACCAGAGCCAGTCGCTCAACCTGTTCCTCGAAAACCCGACCATCGGCAAGATGTCGTCGATGTACATGCACGTCTGGAAGAAAGCCCTCAAAACCACGTATTACCTTCGCTCTCGACCGGCCACGGGGATTGCGAAAACCACGGTCTCGCAGCCAGCGACCGCTTCCAACCAGGATGTCGCCTGCTCCCTGGAAAATCCCGAATCCTGCGATGCCTGCCAGTGATGATTCCGTTCCAACTGATACAAGGAAGTTGATCCATGTTGCTTGATCCTGGAATGAACTTGACGCTCCGGCCGATGCGCTACCCCGACTTCTTCGAGCGGTACAAGAACGCCATCAAGAATACCTGGACCGTGGAAGAGGTCGATTTCTCAACCGACCTCAACGACCTGCGTTCGCGGGTGACTCCGGCCGAGCAACACCTGATTCATCGCCTGGTGGCGTTCTTCGCCACCGGCGATTCCATCGTTGGGAATAACCTGGTCCTCAACTTATACAAGCATGTCAACGCCCCCGAAGCACGGATGTACCTGTCGCGGCAACTGTATGAGGAAGCGCTCCACGTTCAGTTCTATTTGACCTTGCTCGACAACTATCTGCCCGACATGGCCGAGCGAGAAGCGGCGTTCGCGGCCGTGGAGAACATCCCCTCGATCAAGCTGAAGGCCGACTTCTGCTTCAAGTGGATTGACTCCATCGAAGGGCTGGACCAACTGACCACCCAGGAGCACCGGCGCGCGTTCCTGCTCAACCTGGTCTGCTTCGCCGCCTGCATCGAGGGCTTGTTCTTCTTCGCGGCCTTCGCCTACGTCTACTTCCTCAGGTCGAAGGGACTGCTGCACGGGTTGGCGACCGGCACGAACTGGGTCTTCCGCGACGAAAGCGCCCACATGGCCTTCGCCTTCCAGGTGATCGACACGGTCCGGCGCGAGGAACCCAGCCTCTTCGACGCCGCGTTCGAGGCGCAGATCGTGGCGATGCTCCGAGAAGCCGTTGAATGCGAGACCATGTTCGCTCAAGATGTACTGGGCATGGGGGTTGCGGGACTTTCGCTAAACGACCTGCGCAGCTACCTGGAGTACGTCGCCGACCGGCGTCTCGAGGCGCTGGGGATCGTGCCGATCTACGGGTCCCGAAACCCATTTGCCTTCATGGACTTGCAAGACGTGCAAGAGTTGACGAACTTCTTTGAGCGTCGGGTGTCCGCATACCAGCTCGGTGTCACGGGTACGGTCGCGTTCGGCGAAGAGTTTTAATCTGACCATCGAGCCACCGATGGAAATCATGCTCCCCGCGGGAAGTGTCACGGGGGTTGGAAGCCTGCCGTTCACCGATCCGCGACGCGCCTTGAGGTTCGTCGCGGATCATTGCCCCACCTTGCCTTTCTGGCCTCAGCTTCCCAACCGGCACCCCCACGAAGGGGTGATCGCGCAGGGGCTCGGAGCACTGGCCGAACTGCTCGAGCCAGCGGCTTCCCCTTATTGCTGGCGCATTCGCCCGAGCTCGGTTCACCGCTTCGCCTCGGCGCTCGAGGAAGAGGCAGCTCGCCTGATTCCCGAAACCGCGGCGGGCTTCTTCGCCTTCAGGTCCGCCTTCCGAGGGGGGGAGTTCCCAGCGGCCGTGGCCATCAAGGCCCAATCAGAGGGGCCGGTCACCCTGGCCCACTGCGTTCTGGTCGAGGGTCAACCGCTGGCACGACAGGTCGGCTGGTTGGACCGCTTCGCCTCGTTTCTCGCCCGCCAGGCCGCCTGGCAGATCGCGAGTCTTCAACAACTTGGGAAGCCGGTCCTCTTCGTGTTGGATGAACCAGCGATCAGCTTGGCCCTCGCCGGGGCATCGCCCGAGCATACCTCGGCCATCGTGACGGCCATCAACCACGTCCTCAACGCCGTACACGAAGCTGGGGCTCTGGCCGGGCTCCACTGCTGCGCGCCTCTACCACTCCCCTTGGTCCGCTCCCTCAACCTCGACCTCGTCTCCTTCGACGCCCACCTGCCGATCGATGACCAGGGGTGGCTGGAGGTCGCCAGCTCAATCATGGCCCGGTCGGGATACCTGGCGTTTGGTCTCGTCCCAACCAACCCAGCCTCGGGCCTGGAGCCATCGGACCTGTTTGCCCAGTGGCTCCGCCTGGCGGCCTCGGCCGGCGATATCACGGAGGTCGCCTCCAGAACCATCGTCACCGCCACCTGCGGACTCGCCCTGACATCCCCCTCTCACACCACGGCCGTCTTCAACCGATGCCGCGAGGCCGGCGAACGGATCAAACAACTAACACACTCTACATTCTTATGACTGTTCAACCATATCAGCTCAAATAAACACAAATAAACAAAATAAATATCAAATAGATACGCGAACAAAAAAAGCAACATACATAAAATTTTGATCAATTCGCGAAGATCATAAGAGTTAATTATTTAGGAGGAAACGAATCTTCACGAATGAGATAAGCCCGGAGTTCAACCGCCTCGGCGCGGTTGATCTCTAGCAAGTCGATCGTTACGTGCCCAGTGTGCGTAAGGCCAATCAAATGCGGCCCCATCCATTCAAAATGGCGATTCCAACGATCCTTCCGTGGATGAAACAATCGCACCGTCCGTCCACTTTGCGGATTCAGGCCAGAGATATTCGGTCCTTTGCAACTATTGCAGAAAAAACAGGCGAGAGCGAGATTAGACGCATTAGTGAGGCCATGATGCTGGCGAGCGATGATATGATCAACGGCGTGTGGCAATGGCGAGAATGATTGGGGAAGTTGACAATACTCGCACCGTGAATTGGCTCGCTGCCAGACTAACCGCTCAAGTGCGGCGTCCATGTTTGGTATCCACGTGATCCTGTTTTAGGGAAAGTCTCGCTTTCGACCACAGGATACCCAACCAATACCCAACCCGTCGATAACTCTCCACCTCGCTTTGCTCCGAGGACGTGAGCGTCCCATCCTGGGCTTTACGGGAAAGCTCCAGCATTCGCGTCTGATCCTCGGAGCTGAGTTGAATGCTCAGGATCTCGCGAGCCGCCTCGGGAGAAAAAGGGCTCTGATCGGACTTAGTGAGTCGACCGATGATGGCGGCGTCGGTACTTGGGAAATGTGTTGGTTGCATGCCTTTGGGTCCAGAGATCGTTTCTGTGTTTACCTTACCAGGTCCATGCTCACTTTGCCAGATTCCATCCACTGAACATTCCGCCACGCCATGAACACGAATCAAGCGCCTCGCTTCCCAAGATGTCCACCTCAACCTAACAAGTTCCGCATGAACCTGCCCCGATGGTCCAAACTCCTGGAACAAGCGAAAGCGAGAAGGCTACCATTACGCGCAACAATCACAGCCGATCCCACCAAACCAACGGCCATTGATGTTCAACGCATGCAAATCATATCAAACCTATTGCGAGATCATTCATGTCTTGCGGGATGATATCGTGACGGACAACAACATCTCTCCGATCAGCCTCCAGCACGGTTGAGATGCCGACAAGCTGCTTCGTCCAAGTCTCATACCTGGGCATGGCCTGGAGAAATCGCCCAACATGTGAGAATCCGCTCCAATTCCGCAAGCTGCTCTTTGCGTCCGTAAAACCTCCGTCCAGCCATCCCACACTCCCGACCTGAAGTAAAGCCGCTTTACCAAATTAAGGTAAAATGATTTTACCTTAACTCCACGAAAGACACAAAACACTACCAACACGCAACTTATGCCAAAATCCACCTAGAATCAGTCTCGCTCCGGCTCGTTTCCTTGTGCTCCGAGAGACCTGTTTTATGAACAACCTTTTTGCAAATCTCCCCGCGCGACTCTCCGACGAGTTGACTGAGGTTCTCGCCGAGAGCCGGTTGGTGCGGATTGAGCGAATTGTTTCGACGGGGCAACACAGCCCGGATGGGTTCTGGTACGATCAGGAGGAGGAGGAATGGGTCGCCGTGCTGGCCGGAGAAGCGATCTTGCAATTCGATGACGGCGAGTCGTTGGCGATGAAGCCAGGCGATCATCTCCTCATCCCCGCGCACCGCCGGCACCGCGTGGAATGGACCACGCCCGACGCCCCAACCGTCTGGCTCGCCGTTTTCTATTCGCACCAAGAGGTCGACGCCGAAAACGAGCCACCACCCGCAAGCCATTGAACAAGGGGGAGAAGTCGGATATGTGGCCATTTACTCGTAAACCGCCCGCTCCGCTCGATCCAAACGACCTGAGAGATCGACTAATCGCGGCCGCCGCCACCGGCTCGGCCAGAAAGCTCCGCGCAGAGTGCCGGAAATACCAAAGCCAGGTTGCTGAGCATGTGGATATGCTTGCGAAGGCCCCCGATGAACTTCTTGGTAACGAGAGTTCGGCGGAACGGTATAACCAATGCCTGATCGCCGTGGCGCAGTGCCTCGCCAATGACTGCGGCGCACCCGAGCTCTGGACCAAACTCTCCGCCCCATCCGCGGACAATCCCTATATTCGATGGAATCAGTGGATCGATGGTCTCCCGGACAGAATGCAAACTCTCGAATATGAAACCTTGATCAAGGAAGCTCGATCTCTGATCGAGCAGGCAAAGGCGTTTCGAGGCCGCGACGCCCGGCGATACGAGTGCTACCTGCATGGGCACCTGGGTCAGTTGCTCTTCCACAGCGGTCGAGTGACCGAAGCGATCGAACCGTTTCAAATCGCCCTAAGCTCATGTGTTGAAACTCAGGATATCGAAGGGCAAATCGCCTACCTGAACAGCCTCATCGAAGCGCACCGTTACCTGAACGATGGTCAGGCGGTCCCCCTCGCCGAAGAGGTGCTGGAAGTCATGCGGCGAAACCGGCTCCCCACGACCGACCAGGAACGGCGACTCCAACTCCTGAGAAAGGGGGAGCCGCTCTGCCGAGTGACCTGTCTCCGAGACGACCAGGAGCTCGAGCTCGACGAGCTCACCTGGACGGGAGAGGGGAGCTATCGATTTCAATTCAAGAGGAATCGGTATCCCCTTCAAAAGGCCAGCACCCTGACCAGCCTGGGAAATCAGCTCGCTTCCGAAGGAAAACTTTCCGACGCCCTGGAAAAGTACGAAGAGGCCAGCGAGGTTGATCCTCACGATCCCGACCCCGTCTACCAAAGCGGGATGTGTCTGCTCGAGCTGGGCGCCTATGCCAAGGGGCGAGAGGCTTTCGAGGAGGTCGAACGCCTGGCGCCTGGCTGGTTTCGCTGCCGAAGAGATCGATGGCTAGCCGAGGGCCTGGAACAGGGGACCATCTCCAGTGAAGAGCTTCAGATGTTACGAGCACTGGAGGATGGGGGGCTCCCTCCCGAGCAGGCTACCCAAGTAGCTCAAGCGGCGGTGGAACGTTATCCTGATTTTGCCCCCTTCTACCTGTTTCTTGGTGATTCGAAGGGGGATGCCGAGGAAGCCTGCGCAACCTACCGGCAAGGCTTGGACCGTGTGGACGACCCCGACCTCGAAAGCCGGCTCCTCTGTGCCCTGGTCAGCCGGCTTCCCGTGGAATCTCCCGAACGAACACCGCTGCTTACCCGAGCGATGGGCTTGAATGGAAGTCTCGTCGCCAGCGCGATGTTGAAACTCTTGAGCTTGAGATGACTCCACTGAATCACCTGTTCGATTCCCAGCAACTTTCAAACGGCTACCAACTTGTGGATGGGGTCGCCATGCATCAGGCGAACCCCGACTCCTTCCACATCCCGCCCGACGTCATCAAACGGCACATCCAGCTCGGTCAGTTCGTCGAGCTTCGAATCGACTCTCCGCGGTTTTCCACTCACGAAAACACCTCGGAAAGCTGCCCGTGCCCATCGTGCCAGGGCACCATGACCAAACCGATCTTGCGGCACGAACACCCTGCCTCTCTTCGGCCCATCTCTCAGCCAAAAGTCCCGTCTCGAGGCTGGGGCGAGGATTTCTGGGTCCGTGTGCTCGAGCGCACAGGCGCGTTCTTTCGAGGCGAAGTGGATAATCCACTCGTCGAAGCTCGGCTGCATGGGCTGAGCCAAGGGGACGAGATCCTCTTTCACGAGAACCATATCCTGACCGTGCACGACCTCCATCGCCAGGAGCTTGTCGACAGCATGGGCCTGGCCGACCTGAAAGAGCTGGCCCGTTGGCTCCGAAAAAACATGCCGTAAAGGCAACAGTCTCAAGCCATTCAATCATCAGTATTCGTAGGGTGTGTCAAGCGTCAGCGCAGACGCACCAATACCTGGGTAGGTCACGCACACGACCACCGATTCTCCATCGACATCAGCGAGAATGCATCCACCCGCGTGTTTCTGCCTATGTGGTGCGTCTGCGCTGACGCTTGACACACCCTACGAATCCACGGATGGGTAGGTCACGCACACGACCACCGATTCTCCATCGACACCAGCGAGAATGCATCCACCCGCGTGTTTCTGCCTATGTGGTGCGTCTACGCTGACGCTTGACACACCCTACGAATCCACGGATCGACTGGCTTGTTAGGTTCTAACTCGTGAACGCGTACCCAACGGCCCTCGGCAAGGCTTACCTCGCTCGATTCAAGCCGTTCTCGCACTTCAACGCGCGCCGATGCCAATCAGGATTCGAGTGTGATCGGCCCGGGTCTTGTCGCAGAAGAAAAGCTGGTTGGCTGGGGTGGAAACGATGGTGGCGTACCGCGGCAGTCCATCCTGGAGGATCTCGCAGCGCAGTTGGACCTTGCCGTTCTGATCCTCCGGCACCAGCAAGGTCGTGCCCACGCTCGCCCCACCTCCCAGGTCGCAAAAGACTGCCTGGCCGGTGGCCAACCGCTTGCTCCGTACGTCGAGGAGCCTAAAGCCGTGGCCAGGCAAGAGCCGTCGAAGCTGAGGGGCGATCGCCTCGAGCTTTGGGTCGAGCACCGAGCTATTCGGAATGGCCACGATCCCGAAAACCGTCACCTGACGCGACGGTCCTCCTTCGCCTTGCGCCCAGGCAGTGGGCGAGTTTGAAGCGAATACGAATGCAAGCAGGCCCGCCACCAGCATGGCCTGAACAGCGATGCGGCGCGATCGGGAAGGCCGAGCGGTAAGGGCGGGGCGGGGGCTCATCATCATTGCAAGGTCGCGAGAGATTCCATGGCCCCGTGCATCGCGTAGAACCCATCAACCTCATTGGCCAGTTCGTTCAGCTCGAGATGACGGCTGGTGTCGTTATCCAGCGAGATCACCGTGGTCTGAAGCTGAGCAATCTCGTGGAAGCTCGCCGCGGGGGGCGCGGGGCGATTCGCCAATAATGAGGGGGCGGGCGATGCTGTTGTCGTTGTAGTTGTGGTTGAAGCGGAAGCAACCGTTTGATGTTGCACTGACCGAGTCGCCTGCAAGGCCAGGCCGAGCCCAAGCAAAAGTGCCGCGGCCTGCGCCACGAAGAAGACCCCCAAGGCAGAGCGCCGCCAGGGACTGGAGAGGGCCGGGCTTCCGCAAGACGCGGTGGTAGAACTTGAACCCGCCAGCGGGGAAAAGTGGGTCCCGGACTCGCGATCGAGCGCCGAGGTCAGTGTTCCCCACATCGCGTCCCAGGTCGCTTGGGTCGGCTCGGCCGGAGCGGTCGCGTGCCAGAGTTGGTCGAGCGCGTCATTGCGTTGAGCCCACTCCGCGCACCCTGCGCAGGAATCCAGATGGTCGGCAACCCGCGCGGGGTCGATCGTGCCGGTGGGCACCGCGATTTCGCCGATCACATCCTGACAACGCATGTTATCGCTCCTCATGTCTACTGCCGACCTCCGCTTTCTTAGGCTTGCTTCACTAGCTCGGTCCCGCCGACATTCCACCCTAACTTAAAAAAAGCACAACCCCGTACAACCTTTGAAGAGAAGAGGCGTTTTCTTGCGAGCCCTTGGGGCAATCTTCCTCTTTAATACGAGCGATCGAGCCCACCCAGGTCCAAAAACTTCTGAAGTTTGTTCCGAGCATGATTCAGGCGGCTCATCACGGTCCCGATCGGAATCTCCTGAACGTCGGCTATTTCCTTGTAGCTCAAGCCTGTCTGGGCGAACAGGATAAACGTTTCTCGAATCGATGGAGACAAACGTTCCAGCGCCGCGTTGAGAAGCCGCCGCAAGTCCTGCTGGTGCATCCCTTTGGAGGGGTCGTCCTCGCAAGGGGGGTCGATGTCCCGACCTTGCTGGCTTCCATCAACCAGGCTCAGGGTGTGCCGACGTTTTCGGCGTCGGCCCAGGTCGAGCGCGGCGTTATGAACGATTTTCACCAGCCAGGTTTGGAATTGGCTCCTCCCGTCGAAAGATCGAATATTGCGAAACGCCTTCAAAAAACCATCTTGAACCGCGTCCTGGGCATCTTGCTCGTTACCAAGTAGGCGAAAGGCCAGGCCGTGAGCCATGCTTCTGTAACGTAGGAAGAGCGCCTCGAGGGCCCCCCGATCTCCACGTTGAGCGAGTGAAACCAAGGCCTCGTCGGGTGTTTGCACTCCGGTACTCACCTCTGACCCGCTCATCCTGAACCTACGAGAACTCAGACGTTCCCCACACCGATCTTATTCGATCCTTTCAGCAGATCCACACTCCCTAGCCAAAGGGTGCCAACAAAAATCGCCCAGCCTCCCCCTTTTCCCACCTGCAGCCCTCATTTGCCGGGAGCCGTCCTCTCCGACAATCAACTTTAGAAACAATCACGAAAATTATTTCATCTCTCGACATAAGATGTTGGGTCTACGCAGGCCGAAAAATCGCGCAAATCCGCCTTGACCCTTTTTCCAGGTCGGAGCACAATCCCGACCGTTGATCTTCCGGATTCCTCGTCAGCTCGTGAGTGTTGACACCTGGATTTACCTCAGCCGTAAATGACCAGGGATCCCGGGTCTCGATCCCCCCTCAGATGGGCTCGATCGATCGGTGCTGTGAGGAGTGCAGCCCTTTCTACCGAGCGACTGGCGGGTCATCTCTCTTCCTTCACCTCCAATTCTCTTTGGTGAGCGAGGAGTTGATGAGTTCCGGGGTCTGTGCAACCATTCATTAAGTGAGTCTCCGTTCAGGGAGGAACCTTGTCGTGATGCGGCGATGCCTCACCCTTAAGGCCGTCTTCACGGTCGTCCTGACCTGGGCCGTTTGGCCCGCCCTGGTCCAGGCCGACAGTATTAACTCAACCGGGACGGCGACGTATTCGCTCTCTATCCCCGGTGGCCTTCCCGACCCTGGATCGGACGTCAAAAACGTCAATCCCGGCGTGACCTTGCCGCAACTTGAAGCCACGGTGCTTCCGGTCGGCGGAATCGTCCCGCCCGACCTAGAAGATGGTACGCAAGGAAGTCCTTTGACGATCGAGCCCGAGTCGTTCGGTTTCGATAAGGATCGCCTGGTTGTCGCGTTGAACAATAATCCCCCCACAAACCCAACCGAGCAGAAGTTCGGCCTGGTCTTCTTCAATGGAGGACTTCAGCCGGACAACCTACTCCGCTTCTCCTTAAGCGTTGATAAGGCTCTGACCACGCCCCCCACTCTGCAAATCACCAGCCCGGGCTCGCTGAATGGCATGGTCCTCACGGCCGAGCAACTGCCTCCCCCAGTCCCCCCGCCCATTGATAACGGTGGTGATCCCACGGTGACGATTCCCGAGCCCATGTCGGTGCTGGTCTGGTCCGCTGGCCTGGCGGGTTTCGGCTTGATCCGTCTCCGCCGCTCGAAGTCGTCGAAGACGGCCTGAGCCTCGATCTCCGACCCCAATCGCCCTTGGCGGCTGACCGAGCCCCCAGCGCGACCGGAAGTCGATCGCTTTCGCCCCGCCCAAAAGCAAAGAACAACGCGAGTCAGCCGATGACTCGCCCTGTTGGCCAGACCTGCCCGTGCAACCCGGGCGGGCCTGGCCAGCAGGGCGTTTCTTTGTTTGGTAGATCCCCTATCCGATCGCCGCGCCTCCAATCGATCCGCGATCTCGGCGTCCTTGATCGAGCCTTGAGGCCTTATTAGGATGATGCCGTGCCGTCGTGCGTTGACCCAACAACGGTTCGATGAAGACCGGATTCGGACGGCGCAGTTTCCTAGGGCAACGATGACTTCTTCTCCCTCATCGCCCCCACGGGCAGGGGCCACCTTCCCACCGCCTTTGCCCGAGCCAGAGGGGGCGAGACCCGTCCTTAGGTGGGCCTTGGGGGGTCATCGCCTGCGCGGGGTGTTGGTCGGCATCACGGGGACCTTATGCCTCATGACGCCCTACCACAGCCAGTACTGGACCCACCTGCTCACTCTCAATGGGGCCTCCGGGACCTCAAGACCCTCGAAGCCACCCGGATCGACAAGCACCGGGACGACCTGATCGGGCGGATCGAGACGCAGTTGAAGCAGAAGCAGACCGTCGCGCCGATTTTCACGATCCGATGGCGTATCGTTTGAATCAGACCAAGGAGTCAACGATGAGCGACGACCAACTCTCCTCGCTCGGCAGTAAGTCGTTCGAGGACAGGAAGATGATAAACGAATATGGGGCGGAATACTGGAGCGCCCGTGACATTCAGCCTTTGCTCGGCTACGACCAATGGCGAAACTTCGAGGGGGCAATCAAGAAAGCCCGAACCTCTTGCGAACAATCGGGTAACACCTGCGAGCACCATTTTGCTGACGCCAGCAAAATGGTACCCCTGGGTTCGGGGAGCGAACGCAGGGTTCCTGACTACCACCTCTCCCGGTTCGCCTGCTACCTGATCGCCCAGAATGGCGATCCTCGAAAGCCCGAGATCGCCCACGCCCAGCAGTACTTCGCCATCCAGGCCCGCCGTCAGGAAGTCGGCGACGCCCACGCCGCCGACCTTGAACGATTGGATTTGAGGAAGCAGGCATCCGAGGAGTTCAAGAACCTCTCTGGGGCGGCCAGGCAAGCAGGAGTGAGAGATCGCATGTTCGGCATCTTTCACGACGCAGGGTACAAGGGCATGTACGGCGGTCTCGGCCGGGACGCCATCAAGCGAAAGAAGGGCGTGGCCGAGAAAGAGAACCTCATGGACCGGATGGATACGACCGAACTGGCGGCGAACCAGTTCCGCATGACGCAGGCTCGGGAGAAATTGGCGAGGGACGGCGTTCGGACAGAGCAGAAGGCCATCCAGACCCATGAGCAGGTCGGCAAGGAGGTCCGTGCCGCTATCCAGAGGATTGGGGGAACCGCTCCGGAGGACATCCCGCCCGCCGAGCCGATCAAGGTTGTCGAGAAGCGTCTCAAGAGTGCCAAGCCGAAACTCGTGCTGGATGGGCCGGACGCCAAGGGGCTCCTCGGAGACGGTACAATGGGTGGTGAGGTCGTGGAGACGTCGGATGAAACGGTCTCTGAGGAATAAAGTCCATGAACCGCCAGGCCATCCTTGAACGTCTGAACGCCGAGGCCCCCGCCCTGAAACGGAAGTACGCCGTCAAGTCGCTGGCCGTCTTCGGCTCGATGGCTCGGGGCGACGACCACGAGGAGAGCGACGTGGACATCCTCGTCATCTTCGAGGGCCCGGCCACCTTCGACAACTTCATGGGCTTGAAGCTCGACCTGGAAGATCTGTTCGGCAGAAGAGTGGATCTCCTCACGCCGAGTTGCCTGAGCCCGAGAATGCAATCGGAGATCGACCGGGAGGCCATCCTTGTCCCTTGACACTCCCACCCCTGAAGGGTGTGGGATTCTCAGTTCAACGAGGACTGCTCTCAAAGCGAGAGTCTGACACCCTCTCCCTGGGCGTTCAGAAACCGAAGTTTCCACGTTCGGGCGTGCC
>Ga0182745_1001262_pt1 | contig 24825 bp, 17 predicted proteins | sample eDN3rd30CKraftBY_FD_128523 | JGI IMG/M metagenome (GOLD analysis project Ga0182745, IMG submission 128523) | Enriched backyard soil microbial communities from Emeryville, California, USA - eDNA 3rd pass 30_C Kraft BY (version 2) (version 2) | ecosystem: Environmental > Terrestrial > Soil >... | reverse complement strand
TGGAGGTCGCCTTCTTCGCGTCCAACACCCTGAAGATCGTGCACGGCGGCTGGCTGCCCATCGCTGCCGCCATCATTGCCTACATCCTGATGAGCACCTGGCACGAAGGCCGCCGCACCCTGACCTGGCTGATCTCCAAGGAACAAATGCCGGTGTACGACTTCCTGGCCCTGATCAAGAAAGATCCGCCACAGCGGGTCGAAGGCACGGCGGTCTATCTCGCCAGCGAGTCCGGCGGCATGCCGCGCGCCCTGTTGAACAATCTGCGCTTCAATCGCGTGCTGCACGAACGCAACTTGCTGCTCACCTTCGTGCGGCCGGAAGTGTCGTTCGTCGCCCCCGAGGAACGCATCGAGATTCAGCACATCGCGCCCATGCTGTCGCGCGTGATCGCCCACTATGGCTTCATGGAAACGCCGAACGTGATCGCCGCGCTGCGCGCCGCCGAGGAAAAGGGCATCGCCTACGAGCCCGAACAGACCGTCTACGTGGTGGGACGCGAGAACCCGGTGTTCACCGTCGGCACCGGCATGCCGCTATGGCGCAAGCGCCTGTTCGCCTTCATGGGCCGCAACAGCCAGCTCGCCGCGGTGCATTTCGGCCTGCCGCCGCATCGAACGCTCGAAGTCAGTAGTCAGGTCAGGTTTTAGCGAGGGATCGGACATCCTGTCGCGACCCTCGCACGCCCGGTAAAAAGCGTGGTTTTTACCGGGCTTCCGCCACCTGCGGCGGCGGGGCACAATCCCTGTGCCCTGAATTGGAATGCGCCCGTTTAACGTACTTCCAGTCTGGGTCCGGGTTCGCTGAACGAGTGGATCAGGCCGATGAATGCCGGCAAGGGGGAATGAATGACGTACACCGGCACCGCCGCCAGATACTCGCCATACCGCCCCTTGTCTTCGAAGCGGTCACGAAAGTGGGAGGTGGCGAACAAACGCCCGAGATGCGGCACCACGCCGCCACCAATGTAAAGCCCGCCGACCGCGCCCAGGGTCAGCACCAGATTGCCGCCCAGGGTGCCGAGCAGAGCACAGAACATGCTCACCGTCTCCATGCAGATTCGGCACGAACTCTCGTCGGCGCGCCTGGTGATTTCCTCCGGAGTCAGCTTGTCGGGCACCATGCCCTCGACCGCGCACAACGCGTCGTACAGATTGACCAGCCCCGGCCCCGACAGGACCCGTTCGGCCGAAACGTGCGAAAAGCGCTGGCGCAGCTGAGCCAGCACCGCCAGCTCGCGCTCGTTCATCACTGACAACGTGACGTGACCACCTTCGCCCTGCAGCGGAATCCAATGTGAACCGCTGGGGATCAGTCCGGAAACTCCCAGTCCCGTGCCCGGCCCGAGCAAGGCGATGGGCGCGCCGGGCACGGCCCGGCCACGTCCGATGCTCACCAGCTCGTCGGCCGGCAAATGACGCACCGCCAAGGCCAGCGCCGTGAAATCATTCAGGAAGATCAAGCGCCGCAATCCCAGTTGTTCGCGCACCCGGGCCGCCGAGAACTGCCAGGGGTGGTTGGTCAGGCGGATAACATCGCCCGTGATCGGCCCGGCGATATCCATGGCCGCTTCAGTGGGACGGTGACCCGCGGCGTGCGCGCCGCTCTGTTCGAGATAGTGCTCGACGGCGCTCACCAGGTCGGGATAGTCCGCGCAGGCCAGCACCTGCTCGTTGAGATATTCCTGCCCCTCCACCAAGGCGAAACGCGCGTTGGTGCCTCCGATGTCGGCGATCAGCCGCAGCGCATCGTCACGGCGCCCAGTAGACATCAACCGGCACCTCGCGTTGCTGCAGAATGGCCCGTACCGGCATCTCGGCTACCGGCCCTGGTGCGCGGGCGCGCTGATAGACCTGCCATTTCGCGTCTCCCTCGATATGCAGAATGATGCGGCGCGCCTGCAGCAGCGCCGACAGATTCAGGCTGACGCGCGCGTGCGGTGTCGTCAGTGCGTTGATGGCTACGCAACCCGGCGCCTCCGTCGTATCCAGCGCGCGCGCCAGGGCCAAGGAACCTGGGAACAGCGAGGCGGTATGACCGTCCTCACCCATGCCCAGCACTACCACGTCGAACGGTTTCACCACCCTGCTGAGCGCGCGCCAGGCCCAGTCGGCGCCGGCTTCCGGAGTCGGCGCGGGATTCTTCAAACCGACGAAATGCGCCTGCGCCAGCGGTGCCGTGAGCAGATGCTCGCGCACCAGATGTTCATTGCTCGCGTCCGCGGTGGCATCCACCCAGCGTTCATCCGCCAGGGTGATCCAGACCTTGGACCAGTCGAGCCGCTCGATGCGCAGCTGTTCGAACAGCCGCACCGGCGTACGGCCGCCCGACACCACGAGACTGGCCGCTCCGCGCATGCCCACGGCCTCGTCCAGATCGACGCGAATCTCGCCGGACAAGGCATGCACCAGCGCGGTCGCGTCTGGAAAGCGATGTTCGTGCACCCAGCGAGACGGCATATCCACCTCTATAATTCATTGCTCCAGGCAAACCCGTCACGGCCGATCAAGGCGCTGGCCGCGGCCGGCCCCCAGCTGCCGGCAGTGTACGCCTTCGGCGCCTCGTCGTACCGCTGCCAGGCTTCGCGGATCGGGTCGATCCAGCGCCAGGCGGCATCCAGTTCGTCGCAACGCATGAACAAGGTCAGGTTGCCCTTGATGACATCGGTCAACAGCCGTTCGTAGGCGTCCAGCATGGGCGTGGTGAACGTGGAGCCGAAATCCAGGCCCAGGTTCACCGGCTTCAAGCGCATGCCCTCGCCGGGACTCTTGGCCAGCACGGTCAGGGTAATGTTCTCGTCCGGCTGCAGCTGGATCACCAGGCGGTTGAGCGCGTGCTCGGCATCGGGCCGCTCATAGATGGAGTGCGGCAGGTCCTCGAACGTGATGGCGATTTCCGACAGTTGCTCCTGCAGGCGCTTGCCGGTGCGCAGATAGAACGGCACGCCCGCCCAGCGCCACGAATCGATTTCCGCCTTCACCGCCACGAAGGTCTCGGTGGTGCTGTTCTCCGGGACGTCCTTCTCCTTCAGGTACCCCACCACCGGCGCGCCTTCCACCGCGCCGGCCTTGTATTGTCCGCGTACCGTCTTGGCCAGCACCTCCCGCCCGGTCAGCGGACGCAGCGCATGCAGCACTTTCAGCTTCTCGTCGCGCATGGCATTGGGATCGTTGGTGGCCGGCGGTTCCATGGCAATGATGCACAGCAGCTGCAGCAGATGACTTTGCACCATGTCGCGCAAGGCACCGGTGCTGTCGTAGAACCCCGCGCGGCGCTCCACCCCGAGTTCCTCAGCCACCGTGATCTGCACATGCTGAATGCGACCGCGCCGCCACAGCGGCTCGAACAGCGTGTTGCCGAAGCGCAGGGCCAACAGGTTCTGCACCGTCTCCTTGCCCAGGTAATGATCGATGCGGAAAATCTGCGGCTCGCTGAACGCCGCGCCCACCCGCTCATTGATACGCGCCGCCGAAGGGCCGTCCTCGCCCAGCGGCTTCTCCAACACCACCCGCGAGTTCGGCGTGACCAGTGAATGACTCGCCAGGCCATCGCAGATCGGGGCGAACAAATCCGGCGCCGTGGACAGGAAAAAGGCCCGCACATTGCCTTCCCGCCCCTGCAGCGCCTGCGCCAGCGCCTGGTAGTCGGAGGCCGAATTCACATCGACCTTGAGATAACGCAACTGGCTGGCGAACCGGGTCCAGCGCTGGGCATCGAACTGGTCGCCCACGTGGGCACGGCAGCTGGCTTCGGCCTGCGCCACGTAGTCCGCCTCGGACAACTCGCTGCGCGCGGCACCGATAATGAGCGACGCCTCGTTCACCTGTCCCGCCAGGAAACGGCGATACAAGGCGGGTAACAGCTTGCGCAATGCCAGATCGCCCGTGGCACCGAACAAGACCAGATCGAAGGTCGCCAAAGATTGCATGAGCTTGTCCCTGTTCGCAGAAAAGTACCGCGCTACGTTACAACCGGGCCGCGTAGCTCGCAAACGCGCCGCAGCAATCGTGTGCCGCCCCAATTTCAGCACACGGATTTGCATTCCGGATTACGGAATCCAGATCCGCGCGACGTCTGCAGCGAGGCCTGATTATCGGCTTGATCATCAGTGTCATCGCCGGCGCGAAGCTCTACAATGAAGCTCCGCTTGGTTGGCAACGGAGCCCGCATTGACTGCCGCAGCGCCCTTGCACGAACGTGTTCGCGCCGTCACGGATCGAGTCCGTGAACGCAGTACGGCGTCGCGCGCCGATTACCTGGCACGCATGGAACAAGCACGCTGCCAGGGCACGGCGCGCGGCATGCTGTCATGCACCAATCTGGCGCATGGCTTCGCGGCCAGCGATCCCGGCGACAAACAGGCCCTGAAGCAGCTGCGCTGGCCCAATCTGGCCGTCGTGTCCGCCTACAACGACATGTTGTCGGCTCACCAGCCGTTGGAGCGTTTCCCCGCGCTGATCAAGCTCGCGGCCCGCGAAGCCGGCGCCGTGGCGCAATTCGCCGGTGGCGTGCCCGCCATGTGCGATGGCATCACCCAGGGGCAGGCGGGCATGGAGTTGTCTCTGTTCAGCCGCGACGTGATTGCCATGGCCACCGCGGTCGCGCTGTCGCACAACATGTTCGACGCCACGCTATGCCTGGGTGTGTGCGACAAGATCGTGCCCGGTCTGCTCATGGGGGCGCTTACCTTTGGACATCTGCCGACCGTGTTCGTGCCCGCCGGCCCCATGCCGTCCGGCGTCCCCAACAAGGAAAAAGCGCATATCCGGCAATTGTTCGCCGAAGGCAAGGTCGGCCGCGACGCGCTGCTGGAATCCGAGGCTCAGAGCTACCACGCCGCCGGGACTTGCACGTTCTACGGCACCGCGAACAGCAACCAGATGCTGATGGAAGTGATGGGCCTGCATTTACCTGGCGCCGCCTTCGTGCCACCCAACACACCGCTGCGCGATGCACTGACGTGCGCGGCTGCGCAACGCGCTGCCCGTATCACGGCGTTGGGCGACCACTATCTGCCGTTGGCTGGCACCGTGGACGAACGCGCCCTGGTCAATGCCATCGTCGGCCTGCTCGCCACCGGCGGCTCGACCAACCACACCATTCACCTGATCGCCATGGCACGCGCGGCGGGTGTACTGCTGAACTGGGACGACTTCAGCGACTTGTCCGAAGTCGTGCCGCTGGTGGCGCGGATCTACCCGAATGGGAGCGCCGACGTGAACCATTTCCATGCCGCCGGCGGCATGGGCTTCCTGATTCGCGAACTGCTGTCGGCCGGGTTGCTGCACCCCGATACGATCACGGTGATGGGAACCGGACTGGAGGCCTACGCACGGGAACCCTGGCTGTCACCCGATGGGCTGGCGTGGCGCGACGCCCCGAGCGCCACCGGCGATCCCGAAGTACTGCGCCCGATCGACGATCCATTCGGTACCGATGGCGGTCTCAAGCTGCTGCGAGGCAATCTCGGTCGCGCGGTGATCAAGACCTCGGCGGTACAGCCACAGCATCGCGTGGTCGAAGCTCCCGCCGTGGTATTCGACGACCAGGAACGAGTCATGACGGCATTCCGTTCCGGTACCTTGGATCGCGATTGCGTGGTGGTGGTCCGCTACCAGGGACCACGCGCCAATGGCATGCCCGAGCTGCACCAACTCACGCCTGCGCTGACTTCCCTGCAGCACAAAGGATTCAAGGTGGCCTTGGTGACCGACGGCAGGATGTCCGGCGCCTCGGGCGCGGTCCCCGCGGCGATTCATTTGACCCCTGAGTGCCTGAACGGCGGTGCGCTCGCCAGGATTCATGACGGCGACATCGTCACGCTCGACAGCTACACCGGCACCCTCGCGGTGCGGGTCACCGACGAGGTCTTACACGGCAGAACCGCGATCCATCCCGACCTGACCGCCAACGGCACCGGCATGGGCCGGGAGTTGTTCGCCACCTTCCGCGCCGCGGCCGGCGATGCGGAAGCCGGCGGCATGGGCAGCATGTGAGAATCAGTTATGCAGATCCGCACTCTCCTGGCAATCGCCCCCGTCATCCCCGTGCTCACCATCGAGCAACTCGAACACGCGGTCCCGCTGGCACGGGCCCTGGCCGCCGGCGGGCTGCAAGTGCTTGAAGTAACGCTGCGCACGCCCGCCGCTCTGCCGGCCATCGCGGCCATCAGCAAAGCCGTGCCCGAGGCCATCGTGGGAGTAGGCACCATCACCCGCATGGAGGACTTCGCCGCCGCGGCCGACGCTGGAGCGCAGTTCGGAGTCAGCCCGGGCCTGACGGCCGAAATTGCCGGTGCGGCCCGTTCGGCTGTCTTCCCGCTGCTGCCGGGCATCATGACCCCGACCGAGCTCATCGCCGGACTGGGCTGGGGCTTCGACACCTTCAAACTGTTTCCGGCGCAGCAGGCCGGCGGCATCCCCATGCTCAAGGCGCTGGCCGGACCGTTTCCCAACGTAATGTTCTGTCCCACCGGCGGCATCACCCGCGCCACGGCACCGGAATTCCTCGGGCTCCCGAATGTCGCCTGCATCGGCGGCTCGTGGGTCGCGCCCGCGGACAAGATCCGCTCCGGCGACTGGTCTGGGATAGAGGAATTGGCGCGGGATGCGTTCGCGTTGGCTACAACGAGCTGAAGACCGCGTACGTCCGCAACTCTAGCCGGAGGCTTGCCGGGTCGGCGGATCGTCCGGCGCCAATGCCAGTTCCAGGCTCCCTTCCGACGTGCCCCGCGATCCGGCGGTTCCTGGCTCGACCGGAGTCTCCAGGGACACCAGGTCCTCCGGCGCCAGCAAATCCTCCATCTCTTCAACCACGCCGTGGTCCGCCGTTGGTGAATTCCGCGCCACTGCCCGGTTCGCCCAGTTCGCCATGTCCGCTTCGAACTCATCCAGCACGTCGCCGTCCCCGGATGAGGCAACCCCAGGCGATTCGATCTCGGGCAGTTCAGCTGCAGGCGGCGCAGCCATCACCCGCGCTTGGGCTGGCTCGACCGGTTGGCGCTGCTGCTCGAACGCGGCGGCAGGCACCTGCTCCTCCGATGAGTGCGGGCTCTCCGGCTGCGCCACGGTGGGCAATGGTTTGACCTTGGGGGCATGGACTTCGGCAGGCTCGGGGATGACGACGTCCGGCTCCGGTACTGGTACTGGTACTGGTACTGGCACCGAATCGAGTGCCGGGACCGGGTGTCCCAGCAGCTCCAGATACAGTTGCAGATACTTCTGCAGCGAATGCACCTGCGCGAAATGACTCAGAGCATGCTTGCGGGCGCTTTTGACCATGGCGGAGCGCCGCTCCGGCGGCAACCGCAGCACTCGTGTAATGCCTCGCACGAAGGCGGCGGGACTGCCAGGTTCGATCGCGATGCCGAGCCGGCCGATCACTTCACCTTGCGCTCCCATGCCGGTGGCCACGCACGGCACGCCGCACAACATGGCCATCACCAGCGTCATGCGCAGTTGATCGCTGTGCGAACTCAGGCAGGCCACGTCGCATGCATTGAAGAATGTATTCAAATCCGACCAGTCGCCCAGCAGCCGGGTGCGCGTCCCCAGGGCACCGCCGCCCAACAGGGCCATCAACGGGCCGTTGCCCTTCTGGAGCCCATGGCCCGCCAGCAGCAGATGCAACTTGGGCTCGGTCTTGATCAGCTCACCGACGCCTCGCAACAGGGTCGCGTGGTCGTGCTCGGCTTGGAATGGAGCGATCATTCCGACCACGAACGCATCCGAACCCAATTCCAGCTGCTCCCGCACCCTGCGGCGAGCCGCCGGATCCGGTTTGCAGCGCATGGGATCGACGCCGGGCTCGATCACCCGATGCCCGTCGTCCGGATAGCCGTAGCGCCGATGCTGGGCCGCGGCGGCTTGCGACGAGTACACGATCCGATCTGGCCTGGCTGAGAACCGGGCGGTCAGCTTGAGTTTGTACCGGTCGCGCGCGGCGGCATCTTTCGCCAGCGCGTTGGTGTCGGCGATGTTCCACACCACCTTCGGCTGCCAGTCACAGCGGGCACGCAGCAGCAGCGCGGCCAGTTGAGCAGTGTGCCCCCACGCCTGCAGGATGTCGGGGCGAAATTGGCGCGCGATGTCCGACAAGCCACGGATGGCGCCCCACGAGAACCGATGCCGGGACAATGCAACGTCATGCACCGGCGTGTCATGCTGGCGCAGCACCGCGCCCGCGGTAAACCCCGGGGCCAGCGCCACCACTTGCGCCTTGACCCGTTGCCTGGGCATGCGGGTCAGCAGCGGCATGAACAGCGACTGTTGCATCGGGCCGCTCACGCCGCCGGAGCTCACCAGATGCAACACCCGCAGCTGTCGAACGTTTCGTTCGGTCACCATCTACGCATCAGTCGGTGTTGGAAGGCCAACTGTAGCAGCCGGTGTGCACGGCGGTACGGCGTCAGGTCCGAACTGTTAAAGCGGCCACAGTTCGCGCCCGCCCGGCACTGACACAAATTGGCAGGTCGCGACCCAAGTCACATCGAAGTGTGACATCGGGACGCCGCAACCGGATTGCGGGCTGCACCACCCGCGCCGGGTCATCTCATGCGCCGGGCGCCGGCCCGCCAGCCCCGCTAGGTCCGGCAGGTCCAGCGGAGTGGCTCACACCGCCGATCAAGACCAGCCGCATCGCCTCTTCCACCGACAGGTCGGTCTCCTGCAGTTCGGATTTATGCAGGTACAGCGTATAGCCGCCGATCTGGTAACTCATCGGGAAATACACTGCCACCACGTCCTCAGCGTCGGACCCGAGCAGCTGCTCGTTGACTTGTTCTTCCGTCACGAACCCCACCAGGCGTGCCGCGCCGAAACGCCAGGTGACCACCCGTTTCAGGTCGCGGCCCTTGCCCCCCGCCGGCAGGAAACGGGTGAAGTCCTTGAGCGCGCCGAAAATGGTTTTGACGATGGGGATGCGCGCCAACAGCGACTCGCCGTAGCGAATGAAACGCCGCACCACGTAGGCATCGACCAGCACCCCGGCCAGCAGAATGAAGATGAAGCCCACGATCAAGCCGAGGCCCGGCCAGTATTGACCACGGGGCAATATGGCGCGCAGCGGTCCGCCGAGAAACGCCTCGGCAGTCTTGCCCAGCCAGAACACCAGATAAATAGTCAGGGCGACGGGCAACACCGCCGCCAGCCCTTTCAAGAACGTGTTCCATAGTCGGCGCATGGTGTTTCGCCCGCTGTATCGAAGGTATGCCATGACTCAAGTATGGGGCCAGCGCGCGTCGCTCGCCACCACGGCCTGACCTCCGCCGCCAAGGGCTGGTAACATCGGTCGATGCTCGTTCACTCTTTCGCACGGATCGGCATGGCATGGCTCGCCTTTGCATGCGTCGCCCCGCCTCATGCTGCTGAGACACTGCCGCCGGCCGTCACCCGCGCCATGGCGCGCGTGGGCGTTCCCGCCGGGCACGTCAGCATTCACGTGAGCGACGCCAACACCGACAAACCGGTGATCGATCTCAACGGCGACCAGCCGCGCAGCCCGGCTTCCACCATCAAAGTGCTCACCACGTTCGCCGCGCTGGACATGCTCGGGCCGTCGTACACCTGGAAAACCCGTGCCTACCAGGTCGGCAAACTCACCGATGGCGTGTTGACGGGCGACCTGGTCCTGGTCGGCGGCGGCGATCCGTACATGACCAGCGAGCGCTGGTGGAACTTCGTGCAAAGCCTGCGGGCCCAGGGGCTCACCCGCATCGATGGCGACATCATCATCGACAACAGCTACTTCGCGCCCATCGATGGCAGCCGGGGCGATTTCGACGACAAACCCTGGCGCTCGTACAACGTGCTGCCCAACGGGCTGATGGTCAATTTCCAGACTTCGCACTTCACGCTGATGCCCAACGCGCGGCAGTCCCACCCGCAAATCTCGGTCAACCCGATGCCCGCCAACTTGATCATCGACAACCAGGTGCTGACCCCCGCCGGCAAATGCCGAGGTGCCCATGTGACTTTCAATGTCGGCGCCGACGATCCCTCGGCCCTGGTCATCGGCGGCAAGCTGCCGACCGCGTGCGGCGCATATTCCATCAGCCGCGCCATCATGAAGGCCCCCGACTATGCCTATGGCACGTTCCGTACGCTGTGGACGCAGTCCGGCGGCACCATCAAGGGGGGTCTCAAGATCGGAGCGCTGCCGCCGGGCGCCACCCTGTTGTTGAGTTACGATTCGCTGCCGCTGTCGGAAATCATCCGCCTGGTGAACAAGTTCTCCAACAACCTGATGGCCCGGCACCTGTTGTTGACGCTGGGCGCGGAAAAATTCGGCATCCCCGCCACCACCGAGAACGGCAGCGAAGCGATTCGCCAATGGCTGGCCAGCCGCGACATCCAGATGCCAGGCTTCGTGCTCGATAACGGCTCCGGATTGTCGCGCGAGGAACGTGTCACGGTACGCGGCTTGGCGGATGTACTGGACCTCGCCTGGCACAGCCCGTTCATGCCGGAGTTCGCCGCGTCACTGCCGCTATCCGCCACTGACGGCACCTTGCGCAACCGCTTTCGCAATCCCGGGATGCAAGGCCGCCTGCGTATGAAGACCGGCCGCATCGATGACGTCAGCGGCCTGGCCGGGTTCGTCAATGCCGCCTCCGGCAAGACCTACGTGACCGTCATCCTGGTCAATCATCCCGGCGCCCAGAACGGCGCCGCCGAGGCGATTCAAAGCGAACTGGTCCGCTGGGTGTTCGGTCAATAGTCCCAGTTCCCCGTCAGCGGCTCCCGGTCGAGCGCGGCCGGCGGTCCCGCCGTGCCGGGCGACCACCGCCCGGCACGAACCTGAGCAGCGCCTCGATCAACGGCCCCGCTTCGTTGAGCTGCCGGTCCAGATGCGGACCCAGCTCGCGTACCAGGCGCTCCATCTGGAACAGATCGATCAGATTGCGCGCCTCCTGCTGGTCGGCCGGCAGGCAGGCGGCGCTCCCCACGCCCTGCCGGTAGCCTTTCAGGAACGCCTCGCTGGCCTCCTCCAGCCAGGCGGCCAAGCCCGCCTCGAAACGTTCACGCCGGTCGGGATGCGCCGCCAGCGCGCGCTCCAGGGCACTGGCGCGGGCCTTGTCCAATGAACACAGCATCCCGGCGACGTCGCGCAGCGGCGAGTCTTTGTAGCGCCGCTCATGCATGGGCAGCCACACGTCGCCGTCGAAATCGAACACCAGGAAATCGTCCTCCACCAGCAGCACCTTCCGCAGTTGCAGGTCACCGTGATACCGCGCCTTCACCGCGGTGGTTGCCGGAGTGATGGCGGATGCCATCAAGGTCCGTACTCGGGCAACCAGTTGCTCCCGCGCATTGCACAGCTGCTGCGCCTGTGCCGTCAACCGCTCCGTTCCCGGCAATGTCTTCGCCAGCGACGCCGTTCGCTCCACCACGGTGGAACAGATCGTCTCCAAGGCAGCTTCGATGGCCTGCGCATGCCGTTGCAGATCAGCCGAGTCCAGCGGCTCCGGCGCGAACGCGGCATCGCCGCTATCGCTGAGCAGCGCCACATGCAACTCGCCCAGGCAGCGGCCGAATGCCTGGATGCGCGTGTCGAACAGTTCATGCGGCGACTTGTCGTTGTCGACCTCCGCATCGGCGGGTGCCGAGGTCAGGAAACGGTCCAGGTGATCCAGGGTGTAGGTCCACGCATCGCCCTGGTTGCCCACGTAGGCAAACAGCGCCGCTAGCACGATGGGCTCCGAATCTTTCAGCTCGCAGGTCACGGTGCCACCCAGGGACGGAATGCGCGCGAAGCGCGCCTGGGTCAGGAAATGCGTCATTTCGATATCGGGATTGATACCAGCCTCGGCGCGCCGGTAGACCTTCAGGAACACGCTCTCGCCCAACGCCATGCTGGTCTCGAACGGTTCGCTGGTGAAATGCTGCACCGGCCGCAGCTCCGCGAGATTCACCTGGTCCCAATTCGCGGTGCGCTCGAAACGCAGCGCGCCGTCGGTGAAAGCAATTTCCTGGGAAGTATCGACACTGTGCACGATGCTGGCGCAGAAGGCGGGATCGGCAAAGGCATCGAGCAGCACGCCGACACGCGCATGCTGACGAACACTGGCCAGCGTCCAGTGGGCTGTCTTGAGCACCTCGCCGTCCGCTTCATCGTCGTCCCAAGCCAAGGTCAGCGGCACCGCATAACGCTGGCTGGCGCCGCCGCCGTCCTCCACGTACACGAATGCCAGCAGCGCATCGCCATGCGGACCGGACCAGACGATGCGCTCGCCCAGCCTCACCTTGGCATCGACGCTGGCATGCAGCCAGCCGCGCATGTGCAGGAACTCGACCAGGACCTCCTGTTCCAGTTGCTGCAAGGTACGCCGCACCACGCTGCGGCTCAGTAACGGAACATCCGTACTGCGCAACGAGCTGATGCCATCCATCAGCACCAGGACCGGCAGCTCCCTGGCCGGCAGGCGTTCTACGTGCCATGCTGGCGGCGGCGCCGAATCGCTCAGCAGGAACCAGAAGAAACCGTGCGCCGGCAGCGTCAGGAAATAATCCAGTTCGCCGATGGGCGGAAACGCGTTGCGCCCGGTCAGCTCCACCGGCACCTTGCCCTGGTAGCGTGACAAATCCAGTTCCACCGCCTGCGCCGTCTGCGACAGGTTGGCCACACACAGCACCGTCTCCGAGCCCAGGCTGCGCACATAGGCCAGGATTTTGCGATTATGCGGCCGCACGAATTCCAGGCTGCCGCGCCCGAAACAGCGATGCTGCCGCCGCACCGCCATCAGGCGGCGTGTCCAATTGAGCAGCGAAGCGGGTTCCCGGTCCTGGGCCTCCACGTTCACCGCCTGGTAGCCATAGATCGGATCCATGACCAGCGGCAGGTACAGGCGCTGCGGATCGGCGCGCGAAAAGCCGGCGTTGCGGTCGATGCTCCATTGCATGGGTGTGCGCACGCCATTGCGGTCGCCGATGTAGATGTTGTCGCCCATGCCGATCTCGTCGCCATAGTAAATGACGGGCGAACCCGGCATGGACAGCAGCAGGCTGTTCATGAGCTTGATGCGGTCGCCATCGTTGTTGAGCAGCGGCGCGAGGCGGCGACGAATCCCGACATTGACCCGCATACGGGGTTCGCGCGCATACATCTTGTACATGTAGTCGCGCTCGCGGTCCGTGACCATCTCCAGCGTCAGCTCGTCGTGATTGCGCAGAAAAATCGCCCATTGGCAATTGTCGGGAATGTCCGGGGTCTGGCGCAGGATTTCCGCGATGGGATAGCGGTCCTCCAGGGCCACCGCCATGAAAATGCGCGGCATCAATGGGAAGTGATAGGCGACATGGCATTCGTCACCGTCACCGAAGTATTCGCTCACGTCCTCCGGCCACTGATTCGCCTCGGCCAGGAACATGCGGCCGGTGTAATTGGCATCGACCACCGCCCGCATGCGCTTGAGCACGGCATGCGTCTCGGGCAGGTTCTCGTTGTTGGTGCCCTCGGCCACGCATAGATAGGGAATGGCATCCAGCCGCATGCCGTCCACGCCCAGGTCCAGCCAGAAGCGCATCACATCGATCACCGCGTCGACCACCCTGGGATTGTTGTGATTCAGATCGGGTTGATGCGAGAAGAAGCGGTGCCAGTAGTATTGATGCGCCAGCGGATCCCAGGCCCAGTTGGAGGACTCGGTATCGGTGAAAATGATGCGCGTGCCGGCGAATTTCTTGTCGGTATCGCTCCACACGTAGAACTCGCGCTCCGGCGAGCCCGGCGGCGCGCGGCGCGCGGCTTGGAACCAGGGATGCTGATCGGAGGTGTGATTGATCACCAGCTCGGTGATCACCTTCAGGCCGCGCCGATGCGCCTCGTCGATGAATAAGCGGAAATCGTCCAGCGTGCCGTAATCCGGATGCACGTCGCGGTAGTCCGCGATGTCGTAGCCATCGTCACGCTGCGGCGACGGATAGAACGGCAGCAACCAGATGGTATTGACACCCAGTTCCTGGATGTAATCCAGCTTCTGCACCAGCCCGGCAAAATCGCCGATGCCGTCGCCGTTGGCATCGCAGAATGCCTTGACGTGCATCTGATAGATGACAGCGTCCTTGTACCAAAGCGGGTCGGGCGCCGCCCGCTCCGGTTCGGCCTGTTCAGGCACCGGGCGCTCCTGCGCGCCCGCCTCATGCGCCACTGGCTCACGATCTTCTCTTCCGGCAGTCATGTCGTGCATTGCCACCTTCGGCTTGGAAGCCAATCTACCTGTGTTAAGACACGGCGGACGCCGAGTGTTCCACGCATTGTGGCTGGTGGCTATCCAGGAAGCCCGCCAGGCGGTAGCCTGCCCCGGTCGCAAGCAACGCGCTCGTCGCGCAAGGCCATCATGCCGCTGTGGAATCGATGCCGGTTGTCGGGAGTGCGCCGTCCCTGGGGCCGGCTCGGTGTCGCCTGTCTGCAGCTGATGGCGACGCTGGCCCACGGCACGGTGCCACAGGACACGGCGGTCTCACCGCAGCTGCCCACCTCGCAAGAAACGCCAGCCCCGGTGTCTCAACAAGAGTTCTGGGCGCAATTCGATCGACGGGACTGGGACTCCGCCATCGCCGCCGCCGACAAGCTGGTGGCGTCGCTGCGACCCGGGCTGCCGGCCAGCGCCTTGCCGCTGGCCGAGGCGCTGTCCCTGCTCGGCAATGCCCAGCTCAGAAAAGGCAACCTGGTGGCGGCCGAGTCCACGTTCACCGAAGCGCTGCGGCTGGTGGAACAGCACGCCAACCGCAGCAGCAGCAAGCTGGTCGATCCCCTGCGCGGTTTGGGCTACACCCTGGCGGCCAGCGGCCATCACGAACAAGCGGTGCCTTACATGAATCGCGCGCTGCTGCTGTCACGGCGCAATGCCGGATTGTTCGACCTGTCGCAACAAGGGCTGCTGCGCCAACTCGCGGTCAGCCTGGCCAAGCTGGGTCAGCCGGTCGAGGGCGAGAAGCACATGCAGTATCTGCTGCGCATGGGCGAACACGCCTATGGGGCCGAGGACGTCCGCATGGTGCCGCTGTATTGCGTGGTCGGCGACTGGTACGTCAGTGTCGGCGTCACGGACGCGGCAAGGGCGTACTACCGGGCCGCACTGAAGCTGCTGGAAGACAAGAAACAGGGCGACAGCCTCGCCGCGGTACAACCGCTGCGGGGCCTCGCCAAAAGCTACACCGATGAAGTGCTGCTCTCGTATTTCGGCGTTATCGTACGCGTCGAACGGACGCCGTTCAGCGGCGAGGTGACGGAAAGCCGCGCCCCGCTCAATCCCAAGGGTCTGAACTCGGAGGGCGAACAGGCACTGCGGCACGCCCTGCAAATCCTCGAACCGCAGCGGCAGACCGCCAGATCCGCGCTGCTCGAGACCCTGTTGCAGGCCGGGGACTGGTTCCTGATGAAACAGCAGGCCGACCAGGCGCTGCCGTACTACCAGCAGGCGCTGTCAGTGGCCCGCCAGGCGCCGCCGCTGGCCGGGGCCGAATCGGTGCTGAGTTTTCCAGTGGCGGTGTTCTACCCGACGCCCAGTCTCGCGGCTCGCAACCTCAACCTGCCCGAGGCCACGGCGAACGAGCGCTATGTGCAATTGGAATTCACCGTGCAAGCCGATGGCTCGGTGAGCAACGCCAGCATCGTCGAGGCCGATGCCACTGAACGGCAGAAAAGCCAGGCGCTGGAAGCCATCCAGGCGGCGCGTTATCGCCCCAAGTTCGTCGACGGCAAGCCCGCCGTCACCAGCGCCATGCGCCACCGCCAGATGTTCCGGGAGCGTAAGGAAGACGACAAGGAATCCGCGCCGGAAGCCGGTCCGGACCAGCAAGTCCCGGACAAACAAGCCCAGGACAAGCAACCCAGGTAAAGCTCAAGGATTGGGCTGCGGCGGCTTGGTTTCCGTGGGCTGTGCTGCTTCAGGCTTGGCAGCGTCTGGCTTGGCTGCTTCAGGTTGGGTGGCTTCAGGCGTGACCGCTTCGGGCTTGGCCTCCTCGGACTTGTCTGCCTCAGGCTTGGATGGCTCGGCCTGGGGCTGCGCCGATGCGGGCTGAGCGGCGTCCTGCGTTGGCGCGGGTGCGTTCGCTGGCGGGGTGGCGGTCTCGACGGGAGGTGCCTCGGGCGTCGCGACGACCGCCGGCTTGGCCGCATCCTTGAGCGGCAAGGGAGTTTCCGGCGCCGTCTCGGGAATCAGCCCGCGCACGATGGCCTGTTCCCTGAATTCGACCGCCAGCTTGGCACCGGCATCGCGCAACGCCAGCGCGGTGGCCTCATTCAATGGTTCGTCGCTCGACATGCCTTGCGCGGGCGCCGTGCCGTAGCCGGTGAAACTCCACGAATCCGCCAGCCGCCCCTCCGGCGTATATATATTCAGGCGGTACTTGATACTGACCGCATAGAAGGGCGAGCCGGCATCGCGCGGCGTGACGAACGCGTACTCCTCGACGTTGGGTTCGAGAATGGCGCGTATGCCCTGCCCGGCCTGGGCCGCGCCCGCATTGATGCCATCCACGCTGATCACACGATCGAACATCGCTCCCAACAGATGCGTCAGGCCTTCCGCCTGCGCCTTGCCCAGGCTGATCTCCCAGTTCGTGCCCGCGCGCTCCTCCTTGTGCACGTACTCGGAAAACTCCTTCGGCAGGGACACCGCCACGGTCACTGGAATCTTCACCACCAGCGGCGTGGGAATATGGCTGGTGGCCACCAGGCGCACCGGACCGCAGCCCGCCACGAGCAGCGCCACGGCGCCTATTGCCAGCCATGAGGTCGGCCGCCTCGGCCAGGCCGTCCCGGCACGGCGCGCCGCCACGGCTTTCGACGCTTCACGCTCGGCAATCATGGTTTTCAATACGACCTCGGCTTGCTGGCGTCAGTGTAAGCAACCGGTAAACCCTGCGACAGAGCCAGTACCGCTGGCGGCGCCTTGGGCGGGACCACCGGTCCCCGCACCGGCGGCGCCACGACCGGTGGCCATTGCTCCGGCGGTTGCGTCGCGTTCCCGAACTGGAACTGCGGCCCACGGCGTTCCGGGTCGTGCAAGCCGACGAACGAGCCCCCGTTCTTGGCGCAAAGGATACGCATCAAAGTCGCAAAGCGAATACTGGTGTATTGCGGCGCATCCGGCCGTACTGGAAAACCGATAGCGTGAATGCGCACGCGGCGCTCGCCGGAAGCATCGGCGCGATTCAGCACATCGACGCCCTTGACCACCGCATCGATGGAAGGTCCGGTGAACTCGTCGCCGAAGACATAGATGCTGATCTTCTTGTCCTTGGCCCAATAGGTGCGAATCGCCTCCACGATGCCCTCGATGGGGCTGGAATTGGAGAACGCATTCCAGCTGCGCACCCGGCTGATGACGATCTTGCGCTGCTCGGGCGTATCGGGAATCCATTTGCCACGATAGCCGGGGAAAAGGTAGCCGCCCTCGTCGTCCATCACCTGGAAGCCCTTCACCTTGGGGTACAGGTTGAGGGTTTCCTGCAGCTTCTGGATCAGCATCTGCCAGCCATAGTTGACCATGCTGCCGGAAGTGTCGACCACGAAAATGATGTACTCGCTGTCCACCGGGATGCCGCCGATGGCATCGTCCTTCTTGCGGTGAAAGCCTTTGCCGAGCACGCGCTTCATCTCCTCGGTCAGCGTCTGCTGTGCCGACGCCAGCCGGCCTTCCAACTGATTGGCGACATCGGCTTCCTGCTTGGAAGTCCGGTACTTGCCCCGCACATCGCTCAGGTCGCCGCGCAGCCGCGCCACCTTGGCCTTCTCCTCGGACAGCTGCTCCTGGCGCGCTTTGAGCTGACTGTTGAGCGTGGCGGCCTGGCCGGCAATGTCGACCAGTTCGTCCTGCAGCTTGGCGACCTGGGTGGCGGCGGCCTCTTGTGAGTTGTCGCTTTGCGGCGTGCGTATGTCGCTCAGCACCAGCAGCAGCACCACCGAGCCCAGGCCGCAGGTGATGCAGTCCAGGAACGAGATGCTGAAAATCTCGGTCTCGCGACGTTGGTGACGGCGTGCCATCAGCTGTCCCGTCTCGTAGCCAATCCCGGGCTCATGGCCAATCCTTGGACGGACTCATGAACGAACCGCCGGTGCGGCGCGAGGCCAGCCAGAAAGCGCTGGGCGCCGACGGGTCGCCCTCCATGGGCATCAGGATCACGTTGAGCGGCACCGACTTGGGATAGCGGCCGATGGCGCGCTCGAAGAATTTCAACCGGTCGTCGCCATCCACGGTCTTCTTGAGCAGCGGCGGCGTGGCCCCCTGGGTCGGCAGCCCATCGGTGATCAGGATCACGTTGTCGGCGGCGGGGGTGAGCTCGTTCATGGCGACGAACGCGTTCTCCAGACTGGTGCCGTCCTTCGGAACGGTCTTGCGCAGGTTGGACAGCGCCTTGTTGAGCGCCTCGGGATCGCTGACCTTCTGCCAATGGCCCGCGGTGCCCTCGAGCAACGGCCAGACCTTGGTGTTGAAAGCGTAGATCTGGAAGTCGCTGTCGGCGGGCAACTGCGCCGCCAGCCAATCCACGGTGGATTGAGTGCGGCGCCATTTCTCCGACATGAGCTTGCGCACATCGGACATGTTGCGCATGCGCAGTACGTTCACCACGGTCTCATCGAGCATGCTGGCCGAAGCATCCACCATGATCAGGATGCGCTTGCCGCCCACCCGCAAACCGGTCAGGTACTGCCGGTCGCCGTCACCGACGAAGCCCCGCACGCGCGTACCGCTCGCGTCGGCCCGCTCGCTCGCTCCCTCCAGGCGCCGCGTACCCTCTTCCAGCGACTTGAGATCCGCCTTGAGCCGCTCGATCGCCTCACGGCGTGACAAAGTCTGCTTATCCGCGTCGGCCAGCTGCACCTTGGTCTGTTCGGTTTCCGCCAGCACGCGCTCACCCAGCCCTTCCGTGCGCACGCGCTCGGCATCGGTCTGCACCATCGAATTGCGCAGCGCCATCAGGTTCTGGTAGCCCTGCAGCACCTGCTCTTCCAGCTGGGTCACCTCGGCCTGGCGCGAACGGCTCTCGGCCACCTGCCGTAATCCGCCGCGCGCATTGATCAGCACGTACACCAGCACCACCGAGCCGAAAGCGCAGGTGATGCAGTCGAGAAACGACATGCTGAAGACTTCAGTCTTGCGGCGCGCCATCGTCTTTGACCAGCTGGATCAACTCGAGCGTCACGCCAGGCGTGCCCAGGCGCAACCGGTCGCCCACCGTCAGTACCGTCTGGCCCACCACCCGTTCATCGTTGACGAACGAGCCATAGGTGCTGCGATCCTCGACCAGCACCGAACCGTTGCGGCGCACGATGGCACAGTGGGCGCGCGAGACGCCGGGTGCCGCGCTCGGCAACACCAGCGAGCGCGCCTCGTTGGGCGACCAGCCCACCGTCAGCGGCGACTCCGAAATGCTCCAGGCGCGGCCCTGGAACAGCACGTGGGTGGGCCGCAGTTGCGCCGGAGTGGCATCCTCGGCCACACCCACATCGCCGACGGATTGGGCACGCGCCACCGGCAGCTGGTACACCAGCGCCAAGGTATCCGGAGACCGTTGAATGACCGCTTGATGGGCCAGCGCACCCAGCGCCGCCGCGCCCTGTGGCAACACTCGCAAGGCACAATCGCGCAGCGCCGATAACCGCGCCACCAGCCCCGGCATGGCCGAGACCCGCTGCGAAACCCGCAGCTCGATCGGCAATCCGGCGACCCGGGCATCCTGCACCAGCTTCTGCAATTCGGCATAGTGGGCTTCGGCCGCGGCAATGAACTGAGCGCGCTCCAGTTCGATTTCCAAGGGATGGCCGCCGAACTGCATCGACAGGGTCAGGCGCTCCTGGTCCTGCAACTGCGCCAGCCAGCCCGGCAACTGATCCAGCAGGCGCTGCTCGCTGGCGGCGTCGTGCAGGGGGTCGAAGCGCGTATGGCGCACGAACTGCTCGGCAATCATGCGCATCCATGCCTGCTGCAGAGCCATCAGCCCCTGGCGTGGCGCAATCTCGTAGCGGCTGCGTTTGAGCCCGCCTTGCGCGCCGCCAACGTATTCAAGAACGGTCAGCAACGCCTGGTGCAGCTCGAGTTCCAGGTGCAGCACCCGCGCCGGCGCCGGTTCCAGAGCGCATGCGGCCAGGCCGGCATCGACCACGCCGGCCACCGGCACCCCGGTCTCGTTGATCACGCCCAGCAGCAGGCCCAGTTGCTCACGGCCATAACCCGCCGGAATGGCCAGCAGTACGCCGTCCGGGTCCGAGCGGTAGGCGGACAGCAGCGACTCGGCCTGCGCGAACGCCAGATCCGCGTTGGTGTGGACCAGGCGCGATGGCCGCGACAGCGGCTGGGTACTGAGCGTGCGCCAGAAATTGGTCTGCGACAGGAGCGGCTTGATCCGGACTCGTGCCGCCGCCTCGGCGCCAGTCACCGTCGCGGCTTCCTCCAGCACCGCCACTCCGGGCTCTTCCTTCTCTATGGTGACCTGCGTGCCGCGCTGCTGCGCGAGCACCAGGCCGGCATCGATGAGTTCCAGGCACAGCAAGGCGACGCTCACCTCACCTGCATGTGGCGGATCAGGCGCTGATCGATCCAGTGATCGGTGTCGTGCACGAACTGCTCCTGGAACTGTTGCAGCTGATGCATGAAGAACATGAGCACGATGGTGAGCGACAAAGCCACGAAGGTGGCATTGAAGGCGATACCGAGATTGGAGGTCACCGCGGTGATGTCGCCGCTGACCGCCGTGTTGGCCTGCAGCAGCGCATCGCCGATATGGCGCACGGTGCCGATGAAGCCGATGGCCGGGATGGCCCAGGCAATGTAGCGGATCATGGCCAGCCCCGAATCCATCCGGTCGGCTTCCGAATCGCAGACCGAACGCGAGGTTTCGGCCGAATCACGGATGCTGCGCGTGGCGGCAAAGCGATCCAGCGTGCGCTGCAAGGCACGCACCACCAACATGGACCGGTCCTCGGGCGGCAACGCTTCGAGCTGGCGCGCATAGTCCTTGGCATCCTCGGGCAATACCTTGATGCCCTCCGGCACGTGAATCAACTCGCGCTCCAGCAGCTTGCGTTCGCGACGCACCAGCACCGCCTTGTAGCCGATGATGAGCATGGCCCAGACGAAATGGATGATCTCGGCCTCCTGTTCGAAATCCTTGATCACCAGGAAGAACGAGCGCTCCGGTACGTAGGTGTGATCACGCTTCATATGTTCGAGTTCGGCCGCGGTGATCGCGGCGCCTTGGGGGCGGATCCACGCCACATAGGAAGCATGTATCGTGACGATCGTGAAGATCAGCGCGAACAGCGTCCACGTGAATTCACTGGGATATTGGAAACGCCGTGGAGGCGGACTGGGACGCGGCGCGGCTTCGGTGACCATGCAATGACTCGCTTGATTCAGATATCGACTGGGAACGACACGTCGAAGTCAGGGCGCACCTGTTCCGACGGGGTGAAGCGCTGCGGCGTGCCTTTACCGGCCGAGCTCTTGGCCACGTCGGCGGGACTGGGCACCTTGCCGCCGGGCGCGGCAGCGTCATCCTTGCCCTCGGCTTCTGCGTCGGAGGACTTGTCGGCTCGTGGCCCCGCCTGCTGGTCCGCCGCGGGAGGCGTAGGCGCCTTCGTCGCGGCGGCAGCGTCTTGCTTGGCGGCCTGCTCGGCAGGCTGCGCCGGGGGCTGATCGGCGCTGAGCGCCACTAGCGGCAGCGACAAATACACGGACGCGAGCAGCGCTGGCAGGATTTTCATGGCTGATCACTCCACATAACGGGCGATGCGGAACCCCAGGTCGTTGCGGGCGGCATCGCCAAAATCACGCGCCGACAGACGCAGGTCGGTGACACTGGACTGCTTCCAGCTCGAACCGCGAATCACATGGTTCCTGCCCTGGGCCGGTCCCGTCGGGTCGACCGCGGTCTGCCCGGATTCGACCGTCACAGTGTAGTGGTCGTGCGCCCACTCGGCGACATTGCCTCCCATGTCATACAACCCCTGCAGGTTGGATGCGAACTTGCCCACCGGGGCGCTCACCGCATAGCCATCGTCGTAGTCCGGGATCACGGACTGCAGGATCACACGCGCCGTGTAGTCGGCATAGTTGCCGGAGGCAGGCGCCACCGGCAAGGCATTGCCCCAGGGATAGCGGCGGGCATTGCTGCCGCCGTCACGGCGCGCGGCCCATTCCCATTCGGCATCGGTGGGCAACCGATATCCCTTGGTCAAGGGACTCGCGGCCACCCAGCTGTCGCCGTCCTTCTGGTAGACCGGCGGCAGCCCTTCCTGTTCCGACAGCCAGTTGCAATACGCCACCGCCTCCTCCCAGGTCACGTTCACCACCGGCTGATTGTCCAGCTCCAGGGTGTGCGGCGGCACGATGCCGGAACGATGGTCGGCCTTGAAGCGCTTGAACTCGGCGTTGGTGACTTCCTTGACCCCGATGTAGAAGGCCCGCTTGAACTCGACCTCGCGCTGTCCCTCATTGGCGCGACGCCCGGGCTCGCGCCGCGAGCTGCCCATGGTGAAGCGTCCGAGCGGCATGAGCTTCAGCTGCTGCGACAGCTTGGTGCTGATCTGTGCCGGTGTCGCGGCGATGCGTGTCTGCTCCGCGGTCAGCAACTGAGTCTGGATCACTTGCGGCAGGCCGGGACGCGGCGTGACGCTGGTCTTGTAGGTCACGAAACCGGGTTTGCGAATCTCGATCTCGTGGGTGGCGGCCACCAGCTTGAGCGTCTGGTTCACCGGGCCGCTGGCCTTGCCGTCGACGAAGACTTCCGCATCGGCGGGCTGGGCACGTACCGAGACTTCGCCGAATACGCCGCTCAGCGGTACCGACAGCGTCTGGCGTTCGCCGGATTTCAAGCTGACCTCGCGCGTCGCCGATTCGTAGCCCGGCTTGGTGAGCACTATGGGCTGCGCCACGTCGGGGCGCAGTTCGAGATCGAGCGGCGTCTGCCCGCGATACACCCCCGCCACCGACACGCTGGCGCCGGATGGCTCGGAACGCAGCGCCAGCCGGCCGTCGGGCAAGCCGAGACGGATCGGTCCCAGGTTCAACGACTCGTTGGCTTTGACCTGCACGTCGGTGATCCAGGGCTTGAAGCCCGCCAGTCGCACTTCGACGGGATGATTGCCCGCCATGACCTCGGTGGTCAGCGGCGTGGTACCGCGCGTCTCGCCTCCGATGACCACTTGCGCGCCCGCAGGCTCCGAGATGACCGACACCTTGGCCCAGGCCGGCACCAGCTTGGGCGCGAACACCTGGGTCTTGCCCAGCCCCTCCACGTCGAATTTGGCGCTGAAGGGCTGATAACGCGGCGCATTCACCGCCACCGTATGGCGGCCGGGGCTCAGCTCGAACTCGCCGGGCGCGCTCCCCAACGCCTTACCGTCGACGCTGACCTGTGACGCCACCGGGACTTCGATGCGCAGTTTGCCCGGCAGCTTGACCAGCGACAGCGCAAACTGCTGGTTGGGCGCGTCCGTCACCTTGATCGCGAGCTGGCCGGGGCGATAGCCGGGCTGGGTAACGTGCACCTGGTAAGCACCGGGCCGCAGCAGGAACCGATTGCCGACCGGGATGGCCCACAACTCACCGTTGATGTCGACCTGGGCTCCGGTGGGCTGCGTGACGATGCCGATGGAAGTCGCGGTGAAGACGAACCACAGCACGCCGGCAACGAGCAAAGCCAACACCGCAAGCGCCGCCCGCGCCGGACTGAACGACCAGGCGCGGCGCGGCGCGGTCTGCTCGGAAGGACGGAAGCGAACGGCGGCGATGGCTTCCGATTCGGCATCGCTTTCGCCACGCACACGTGCGTCGGCGGTAATGATGGGCGGAGCGGTGATGTTGCCGCGTGTGCCGTCGTCCACTTCGATGACACGTTCGTCCGCCTGTCCGGTAATGCGCAGGCGAGCCACGCCCAGGTTCACCACGTCACCCGTCTTGAGCCAGGTCGACGTGCTGATGCGCACTCCGTTGTGCAACAGCTCGGCGCCCTCCGCCGGCTGCACGAACAACTGATCCTCGTGCATGCCCAGCCAGGCCTGTGCTCCCTCGGGCTGCCCGGCCAGCACCACACGGCTACCCGCGCCGCCGACAGCGAGCGGCAGATCCTCAGCGCCGAAACGCCGCTCACCGAGCGGTTCGCGGACCAGGAGTACCGGCTGGCTCTGCGCGGAAGCGTTCAAATTTTCTCCTCGCACCGAATGGTCACAGGCGTCTGCGTGCGTCCAGGCACCACATTGATCTCACGCCGCACGTCGCGATAGCCAGGCCGCGTCCCCACCACGGTATAACTGCCAGGCGTCAATTCCAACGAACGCTGCTCGAAGGTTCCCAGCGCACCGACCCGATAGATGGTCACCTGGGTCAGGTTGTCCGATTGCAGCGCCACCGGCACCGGGGTGTCGGCGCGCGCCAGCCACTGCGTCAGCGTCTGGATCTGGCGCTTCAGGATCGGCCCCGCATCGACAATGGCCGCGGCCCGCTGCAATGCCTCATGCGCGGCGCTGCGTACCGGAGCGCTGAACAGCCGCTCCGGCTGCGTCAAGTACAATTCGAGCTGCTGATTGAGATCGGCGCGTGGCTTGGTACGGGCCACTCCCTCGTTCGCGAAGCCCACCGTGGGATCGAGCTGCAGGACCGCCTGGTATTCCTTGAGCGCCTCCGACCAGCGTTCCTGGCTCTCCAGCTTGCCCGCCGCTTCCAACTTGGCGGCGATGCTGCGAGTGCGTTCGCCTTGTTCGATCTGTTTGATCGCCTGAGCGACTTCCGGCGCATTGGGCCGAACCCGGCTGGCCTCCGCGAACGCCGAGCGGGCTTCGGTGTACCTGGACTGCGATAGCGCAGCCAGACCTCGCGCCATC
>Ga0182745_1001261_pt1 | contig 24825 bp, 11 predicted proteins | sample eDN3rd30CKraftBY_FD_128523 | JGI IMG/M metagenome (GOLD analysis project Ga0182745, IMG submission 128523) | Enriched backyard soil microbial communities from Emeryville, California, USA - eDNA 3rd pass 30_C Kraft BY (version 2) (version 2) | ecosystem: Environmental > Terrestrial > Soil >... | reverse complement strand
CGGTGCGCCGCGGCCTTCGCATGCCGCTGGGTCTCATCATTGGTCTTGAGCGAGAGAAGGCCCTGCGCGGAGCGATCCATCGCATCCTCTGCCCGCTTCAGGGTGAGTGCGAACACAGGAGCTCCTTCCAGCTTCTCCGTCAGCCCGGAGGTCTCTTCTTTCAATCCTTCTTGCACACGCCCCAGTCCACGGACGCCGCTTCGCTGCGCAATCGTCAAGGATCCTTGCCGTTCGGCTCTCCCCTTCTCATAGCCGTCGATGTCGGTGACCATCTTCGCCTGGCGTTCCGCCAACGACTTGAGCTCGTCGGTCATTTTGAAGAGTTGTTCCATCGCAAGCTGCTCCTCGAGTTGCTTGCGCGCCTCAGCGACCTGCTCCTCGGCTTCCTCGAGATCCGCCAGCGCCTCTTCCTGCTCTTCCCCCGCCTGCTCCCCTTGGTCTTGCTCGAGATCGGATTCCGCCTTGCTCATGCGGGCCGAGGCGCGGGAACCCGATTGAGCGGCACCTTCCGCGTTCAGCTTGGCGAGTTTCTTCAGTTGCTTGTTCAGCTCTTTCTGAATCTCCGCTTGCTCCTTGGCCAGCTTCTTGAGGGCATCGGCCCGTTGCTTCGCGTCGGCAATCTGACCCGCCTGCTTGGTGTTCTTGAGGTTCTCGGCCTGTCTCTGTTTCAGATTCTTCAACGCGGCTTCGGCATTTTTCAATTCCTTGACGAACCGTGCGAGCTCACGTTCGCGGCGATTCTGGATGGAATCGACCAGTTCTTTGAGATCCTCGCGAGCCTGCTCCTGGCCCGCCTTGGCCTCGCCCATCTGATTTTTCGCAAGCTGTTCCGCGGTCTCGCCCATCCTCGAGGAGGTCCCTTGTTTTCGGCTCTGTTCCGCGGTCTCGCGCAGGGCCGCAGCGCCGAGGGGATCCGACTCGTCCAGGCGTTTGGCCATCTCCTCCATCTGTTCCTGGAGGTTCTGAAGACCGCGTGCGACCTGACGCTGACGATCAGCCAGATTCCCCAGGTCGGCCTTCTCGTTGGGGGCAAGGGTTTCGGGCGTCTTCCCCATGAGCTCGGGCTTGGCCGCGGCCTCGGCGGCCTGCTTCATCATCTGCTCTTGCTGCTTGAGCAGATCCTGAGCCTCTTTGACAACCCCTCGGTAGGTTTCGAATTCGCTCAAATTATCAAGCATTTTTTGAAGCGAGTCGCCCACGGCCTTCTGGTGCTGCTCCCCTGCCTCGAGATCCTTCCGAGCCAGTTCCGCGAAGCGGTTCTCCTGGGTCTTAGGTTCCGGCTTGGCCGGAGGGGCTGGGTCGTTTTTCTCGGAGGAGGGAGAGCCGGGCTTCGCTTCACTCTTTTCACTCTTTGGGGCGGCCTTGCGATTGCCACTGCCTTCGGAAGCTTTCTGGGTGCTAGACCCGGAAGTGGAAGCTTGCTCGTTTTTTGAGGCGGCAGGGGCCTGAGGCTTTTGGACCGAGTTGTCGCCGTTCTCGGGCGGCGTCTGCTCCAGGTTCTTTGAGGCGTGGGTAAGATCTTGCTCGACGGCCCCGAGATGTTGATCGCGTAATGACTCGATCCCAGCGCTCATCTCCTCCATTTGCTTTTGCGCGTCGACGCTGGCGGTCTTGAAGTTCTTCATGTCGTCGAGCAGGCGTTGAATCTTTTGTCCAAGCCCTTCTGAACGACTCGTGAGCCGGCTACCCACCTGGCGCTGGATCATCTCGGCGTTTTTCAGGTCATCCCGGCTCGGCTGGTCGATCCCGCCAGTCTCGTCCAGCTTACGGATCGATTCGCTGACCGGGATCTGGGCCTGCTTCTGCATCTCGAGAATCCGCGCGGTCTCTTCTCGGATTTCGCGGCGCTGATCGTCAAACTGCCGGTTGATCTCTTCGTCAGAAACGACTCTCAAGCGAATCTCACGACTTTTGCCCAGGTGAGGCCCCTTAAGGTCATCGACGTCGAGCGCTTCGGCATGGAAGGTGATGACGGAACCGGACGGTAGTTTCAAAGGGGCCAGGTCCCACTCGTAGCTCAATTCCTGATGTTTCGACCGTCGGTCGGGAGGGAGGTCGTGCGCGTCCCATAAGGGAATGGCGATCGCCTCGGTCGGCTCCGAGCCCCCCGCCGAAGTCTTGTAAAGAACGCGGGCCGACTTGATCCCATAGTCGTCATCCACCGTGAACCGGATAGGGACAACCGCCTTGGCGGGAACGTCCCGGTCGCTCGACGGTTCGTTGAGCACCACGCGGGGGGACTCATCCTGGATCGAACGGACTTCGATGCGCGGGGCGTCGCGATTAGCGAACCCCTCTCGATCTCTTAACGCGAACCAGAGCGGGAAGGAGTTGGCCACAACCAGGCTTGCGTTGAACCGCCGGCCGCTTGCGTCGATGGTCAAGGGTTGGGGCTTGGCCGCCTCCCCCTGATGCATGAGCGCCGAGGTCAGCGGCTTGTCCGCCTCGGCTTGCAGTTCCACTCGAGTCCCCTCCACCGCGCGGACCTGGTTATTACCCGGGGCCAACGTGTAGGGGGCCAGCGCAGTGTACTCGGGGGGAATCAGACGAATCTGGACACTTTTGAGTGTCGGCGGAGGGACCACGCGAACCTTGACGTCGCGGATGGAGTTGTGGTCATCACCCGCCGAGACGGAGAAGGTGAAGTCGTGCTCGACCATTTCGAGTCGACCACGAAATAAACCGCCTTCGACCGCTCGAAGCTTCTCTGTTGAACTGGTCCCATTGGCGAAACGGTAAGCCACCTCGGCCGAGCGAGGGACCACGTCTCCCTTGGTCGTCTGAACGGCAAGGGCAAAGGGTTCGCCGCGCGCAACCTTCCTGGGCGTCTCGCGGTCGACCAAAGTGAGATGCGTTTGCTGAGGCCAGGGATTCGAACCGAAGGGTTGAAAGAGACGCTTCAAGGCGAGGGAGCTGAGCGTCGGGCTGCTCGCGTAAACCGCGAGGCCAAGCAGGAGGACGGATCCCGCGACACCAAGAGAACGTCGGGCGGGCCGAGCCTCGAGCACCTCTCTGAAATCAATCCCTTCGGTCTCTTGCAAGGTCTCGCGAATGGTGGCTTCGCGCAGCGCGGCCGAGCCGAACCGATCGTCGTCGGCGGGAAGCTTGAGAAACTGAACGGTGCTGGCCAGCCGGTCGTTGAGCCCTGGCCAACGCTCCTCGATCCGCAACGCGATGTCGAGGTCGGCGAACCGGACCACTAAAGGGATCAACACGTAGCGATAGCTGGACCAGAGCGCCAGTGCGATCCAGGCGGTCAGGGCGGCCACGCGAACAGACCGATCCAGATTCAACAGCCAATCCAGACCGCCAAGGGCGAGCGTGGCCAGAATCAGGAGAGCCATGACCTTGCTCAGGCCATGGAAGGCGAGAATGCGTCTGACCTGGGAACGCAGAGCCGCGATCCTCGACTCCAGACGATTCGATTCCACGTTGTCCTCCCCCGATCCTCGGCTGGACTGTAATGAATCTAACGACAATTATACCATTTGCTTGCGTTTCCTCAAAACCCATTCCGCGACCAGCACCGCCAGGAACAGCAACAGGACGGGCCAGGTATTCCAGAGGGGGATCGGAGGATCGGTGTCGAGGGGAACCTTCTCGGGTTTGGGAAGGTCGGACAGGAGTTGATCAGAGAGGTCGGGGGTGTAGAACTTGCCTAGCGACGTTCTCGAAGCCCGGATCAGGTCGGCCTGGTTCAGTTGTAGTCGTTCCATCTCACCGGCGGGTGCCTCGACCTGGAAGGTTGTACCGGGCGCTGGGCCGGTCAGGACTGGGGGCGGGAGTAGTCGGACCGAGTACTGTCCCTCCGTGGCCTGGACCAGTGCCCCTTCAAACAAGTTACGGCTGCTGGGTGAGCGTTTTAAGGTGACGCGTTTGGGCCCCTGCCCTTTTCGTTCCACCTGGACGACCACCTCGCCTTGCGCGGGGGCGAGTGCCGGATTCGTGAAGCGGACCCGGATTTGGATCGGCTGGTTCCTCTGATAACGGCGTCGATCCGTCTGAACCTCGGCCTGCGTTTCTCCCGCGAGTTTTGAACGCGCGAGAAACCGGATGGTCTGAATCCAGTACCGGTCGAAGTACCGATCACCGCCTCGGAACCGCCAGCGCCAGGTGTCGTCCACCGCGCTGAACATCGTTTTGCCCGAGCCCACGAACTGGTAGAGGAAGATTGGGAGCTTGCCGTCCGACCCGACCTGGGTGGGATGCTCGGCCAACGCGATCGCGGCGGGCTTTTTGCGGGGGGCCTCCAGATACCAGTAGAGCTCGGGCAAGCTCTCCCAGATCTGGTTGCTCGAAGCCTCGTCGTCACCAAACCGGAAGATAGGGCTCGCTCTCCCTTCTCCGGTCAGCTCGGGGCGAAACGCGTTGAGGGTCGTTCCCACGGCGGTCGGGTCTCGGGCGTCGGCGACTTCGATGGGAAGCAAGGTTTCCAGGGGGGACCCCTTGTAGGCGACCGGATTAAAATTCGCGCCCGCGATGAAGAGAACGCCTCCCCCCTTCTCGGTCACGAATTCGGTGAGGTTCTGCATCTGCGACGCGCTCAGGTAGCTCGGGTCCGCATCGCCGAGCAAGATAACGTCGAAGGCGAAAAGATCCTCCTTCGCGGCTGGGAACGTGGGCAGGGCCACGCGATCTTGCTCGCTGTACTCGGGGTCCGACGAGACGAGCACCACCTTCAAGTCGATCGTTTCATCACGTTCGAGGTAGTTCTTCAGGTAGCGATATTCGTACCGCGGCTCCCCATCGACGAGCAAGACCTTCACTTTTTCCTTCCGAACATTCACGAGCTTGACGATCTGATTATTTTCAACCTGGAGCTCGCGCGGTTTTGGCTCAACCTCCAGGAGATAGGTCACCTCCCCGGTCTCCTTGGGTCGGTGCCCCAACTCGACACGCAACGGCTGGTTGTCCGCGGGAGCCTTGACCTGGATCGACTCGATCTCCTTGGCCGACTTGGGATCCTTTGAGGCGGCGGGCATCTCCTTGAGCCGCACGACCACCTCCTGGCCGGCGAATCCTCGGGCGAGGAGCTTCGCTTGAAAGCGCACGAGGTCGTCCACGAAGACCACGTCGTCAACCAGGAGCTCGGTCAATTCGAGGTCGCGGGCGGGTTCCGGATCTCCCAACCCCAGGGAATAAATGGGAACCCCTTTGCGGGCAGCGAGTTCCGCCGCCTTGGTCAGCGGAAGGCCTTCGGTTGTTTGGCCATCGCTCAGCAGGAGGATCGCCGAAGGTGGGGCGCCTCGAAGCTCGGTCAAAACCTGGCGGACCCCGTCACCGAGCTGGGTTTGCGTGCCGGTTGCCTCCACTTTCCGGAGCTTCTGGATCGCCGGATCGACATCCTCGGCGCGATCGATCTCCGCGAGCATGCGTGCACTGTTGGAAACGAGGTAAAGGCGGACCTTGTTCTGTTTTTGAAGTTCACGAAGAATCGAGGCGTTCTGGCGTTCCAACCATCCCTTGGCGATTTCGAGCCGGCTGGGCTCGGGGCGTTTGGTCAAGGCGCCGAGGGCGGACTTGACGCGGGGGCTGGCGTACTGGTCGGCGACCTGAGCGCTGGCTGAGTCATCCACCATCACCACGAAATAAGGAAGTCCGGTCCGTTCGACCGAGAGCACCGCCTCGGAGAGCATGAACAAGGTGAGGAGGACCAGCGTGATGCGTAGGGCCGCCAGGCCCAGGCGATATCCGAGCGACGCCTGCCGCTCGCGCAGGTAGAGCCAGAGAATGAGTGCGGTCGATCCGAGCACGAGGAAGCCGCAGAGGGCCTGCGACCAGGGCTGTTCGAAGCGAATCTGGGGAACGATCGCTTCGCCGGCCTTGGGAGGCTCGACCCCGAGTCGGTCGGCAATCCTGAGAAGAACCCACTCAATCACTGTCGTTCGTCCTCTCGTCACGCTCGAGACGCACGGTGTCCAAAGTACCAGGCGATGATCGACTCAGCGAGGATCAGGGCCAGGACGCCAAAGAGCAAAGGGCGGTGTAGCTCGCCGCGCCGACTGACCGCGCTCGCATTATTCGAGAGCTCCTTCCAGTTGGTCAAATAGGCGAAGTTCCAGCCCGGTAGCGCGGCGGCAACCCCCGCGCGGTCGAGCTTGGCGCTATCACTCTCCTGGGGGGGCGGATTCACGGAGAAAAGGCTCTCTTTCGCCAGCGGAGGCCCATACTTGATCGTGTAGGGTCCGGAGACCTCCGTCTCCTCGAAATGGAGTTGGCTCATATTGCCATCCTCGCGAAGCCGGGCCCCCACGTTTCGCCGGTCGGGGGTGACCACGGTCACCGGCGCGGTGCCGGCACTTAACGGGAGAGTCTGGTCGATCGGCTGGCCGACCAGGACGTTACGCTCGGCCATTCGACCCGCCGCCGACTCGAGAACGATCTTTTCCATCACGGGAGGGAAGCTTGGATGAGCCGGCCAGTTCGTCCAGCCCGAGTCGGCCGAGGTGGCGACCTGGAAGACCGTGCCACGCCCCCACGTCGATTCAACGATCGCTGGGTCGCCGTTGTCGAAGGCCAGGGCGATCTTGGCGCGCGACCCTTTGGGGAGAACGAGTTTGTGATATTCGTTCGTTCGCGTCCCAGTCAAGCTCGCTTGCACCGCCTCGGTCGCGTCGGCATAGTCCTGGATGATCGGATGGCGATAGCCCAGCGGAACGAACCCAAACGATGTTGTATTCTTCTGCGCGGAGTTTCCCACGTTGGGGCCGATCAAGGCGGGTAAGATCCCTTTCCCTTCGGCGTGCAGGAGCCGGTTGTAGTTCTCCCGAACCACTTGATCCCCCCCGAATACCGCGACTCCTCCTCCTTGTTTGAGATACTCCTCGAGAGCGTTGACTTCAGACTCGGTAAACTGGGCGATGTTGCAAAGCACGACGGTATCATACGTACTTAGGTCGGACCTCGAGAGTTGAGACTCGGGGACGACGGTCGTTCGGATCAGGTTCGGGGTCCCTTCCGATTCGGTCGCGGGATTCAGGGCCGCGGCCAGGAAGTCGGTCTCCGCCTCGAAAGGCTCCGGCTTGAAATGACCATCCACCAGCAGGACGTTCACGTGTTCTCGAACTGGCACGGACTGCCAGCGCCGGTTATCGAGCCCGAGCGCGTCGTCATCAATCTGGACCTCGAGGCTGTGGTCCCCTTCTGAGATGAACTGGTAAGGAAAGGCGACTGTCTGGTCTCCGCCAGGCGCCAGGTTGATCCGCTCCTCGGGACCGAGTCGACCATCCACGATCAACTTGACGCGCAGGCCTTCCGCCGGCTCCGTGCCGTAGTTCCGAACCACCGCGCGGACCAGGGCCGAATTCCCGAGGGTGACAAGATTGGGTGTCACGCCCAGGTCGACCAACGCACGATTCGGAGCCGCGTCTTTTCCGAGGTCAATGACGATGGACCTGACCTTTCGGCTGGACAGGCTGGCCAGCGACCGCTTCAAGGCGGCATCCTGTTCCTGTTCCGGGTTCTTCCAGCTCGCGGCTTGAAGGTCGGTCAGAAAGACCACCTCCTTTTGGGAGATCGGCGACGCTTCCAGAACGCGATCGATGATGTTGAAGGTGGCCGTCAAGTCGGTTCCGCCGTGTGGCAGAGTGATCGATTCCAACTCCTTGAGCACCTCGGCATGATTGGGGGAGGGATCCTTGATCACCGCGCGGGGGGGAGCCGCCATGAGCACGACGCTCAGGGCATCACCTCGCCTCGATTCCTTGACCAGTTGACTGGCGAGGTCCTTGGCCTGCTCCCAGCGGCTGACTCCCCCGGTCTTGTAAGCCATGCTGAGCGACCCATCGAGCACGATGACATGATGCGTTCGCTCGCCCGCCAGGATCGGCAACGCCCCGAGGCTCTCGAGGAAGGGCCTGGCCATCGCCGCCACGACGAGGATGATCAGCAAGGTGCGAATCGCCAGGAGGATCCAGTTTTCGATTTGGATCCGCCGCGAGTTCTTCTGGATCGCGGCCAGCAGAAACTTCATCGCCGCCCACTCCATCTCCCGGAACTTCCGCTTGTTCAGGAGATGGATGAGAATTGGCAACGAGGCCGCCGCCAGTCCCCAGAGGAGCATGGGATTCGCGAAGCTCAGGGCCAACACGATCGGCAAGGGCAACGTGCTCTCCTGTTCCATTGCGGTTCGTTGAGGGATGAAGGGGCTGAGTCTTTGGGGTTCGGCGGTCGGTCTTTGGGCTGGCGTTACCTTTTTCTCGCGGCGCGTGAGGCGAGGTAGCTGGACAAGGCGAGGTCGAGCGTCATGTCGGTTCGGAGAGGGACGTAATCGATGTCGATAATCTGGCAGCCGGTCTTCAACTCGTTCAGATAGGCTCCAATTTCAGCCTGGTAGGCCCGGCGCAAGGCGTAAGGGTCGGCGAGTACCTCCGGCATCCCTTCGAGCCCCTTGAACAGGGTTGTCTGCTGGAACGGGAAGTCGAGCTCGGCGGAATCAAGAATATGAAAAATCACGACCTCATGCCGGCGATGACGGAAGTGCCTGAGCCCAGCGACGATCTTTGAAACGTCGTCGAACAGGTCGGACAGGATCACCACGACCCCTCGCTTCTTGAACCGCTCCGCCATGTCGTGGAAGACCTTGGACAGATCAGTCTTCTTGCGGGCCGGAGTGGTGTCCATCACATGGATCAATTCCTTGAGGTGGGACGGATGACCCGCGGGCCGGAGGTAGCGAAGGACCGAGTCGTCGAACAGGGCCAGGCCCACCGAATCTTGCTGCTGAAGCACCATGTAGCTGAGCGAGGCCGCCACGAATTGAGCGTACTTGAGCTTCGAGACATTCTCGCCCGAGGCGTACGCCATCGACTCACTCGTATCCAGAAGCAAATAAAGTAAGAGATTAGTCTCTTCTTCATATTGTTTCAGGTAGAGCTTGTCGGTCTTTGACCAGACCTTCCAGTCCACGTGGCGCGTGTCGTCCCCTGGCACGTACTCACGGTGCTCGGCGAATTCGACCGAGAAGCCGTGGTACGGGCTGGGGTGCATTCCCGAGACGTAGCCCTCGACCACCAGGCGAGCCTGGAGGTCGAGCCCTTGCAGGCTAGCTAGCGTTTGCGGATTTAAATATTTTTGGTAACTTTCCACTGGATTCCGCCTCATTCTCGTCGACGGGAACGGCCTGGATCAGTCGCGCGACAATGTCATCGGGACGCAGCCCTTCGGCCTCGGCGTTGAAGTTCGTCACGATGCGATGTCTGAGCACCGGACCGGCCACGGAGCGAATATCATCGATCGAGACGTAATAGCGTCCGTGGAGCACCGCGCGGGCCTTGGCGGCGAGGACCAGGTATTGGCTGGCTCGAGGGCCCGCCCCCCAGCTCACGTAGTCTCGGATGAAGTCGGGGACATTCCCCTGGTCGCGCCGGGTGAGCCGAGCCAATCTGACGGCGTATCGCGAGACGTGATCGGCCGCCGGAACCTTCCTGATCAGCTCTTGGAGCTCGAGGATCTCGGCTCCCGTGAGCACCTTGCTCACCGTGACATGGCGAAGCGAGGTCGTCATACGGACGATCTCGAGTTCTTCTTCCTCGCTCGGATAGCCTACCAGGATGTTGAGCATGAATCGGTCGAGCTGGGCTTCCGGCAGGGGATAGGTCCCTTCCTGCTCGATCGGATTCTGCGTGGCGAGAACGAAGAAGGGGTCTGGGAGCCGGTGCCGTTCCCCACCGACGGTCACCTGGCGCTCCTGCATGGACTCGAGCAAGGCGGCCTGGGTCTTGGGGGGGGTCCGGTTCACCTCGTCGGCCAGAATGATGTTCGAGAAGATCGGTCCTCTGAGGAACTTGAACTGGCGGACGCCGGTCGCCTTATCCTCTTGAATCACCTCGGTGCCGGTGATGTCCGAGGGCATGAGGTCGGGCGTGAACTGAATGCGGTTGTACGTTAGATTCAGGGCGTCGGCCAAGGTATGGATCATCAAGGTCTTGGCCAGGCCAGGAACACCCACCAGCAGGCAGTGTCCTCGAGCGAAGATGCCGATCAAGAGCTCCTCGAGCACCGCTTGTTGCCCGACGATCACCTTGCTCATCTCCGCCTGGAGCCGGGTGAACGCGTTCTTCAGGCGTTCCACGGCCGCGAGGTCGTCGGGTCGGGGTTCGTCTGTCTTTGGTTCGTCGCTCACGCCTTGGGTCTCCTGGGTCGGATTCCGCGAGGAATCGGAGTGATCACTCAATGGGAAACAAGGGTCGTTGGGTTTGAGACTCTGGCGTCGCTGCAATCTTCTCGAGCGGGAATACGCGTGTAACGTGTGAGAGAAGTCCGAGGGTTGGCTCAACGGTGGCCGAGTGCCCAGTAACCGTCGCGCGTCGCGACCATTGCTCCATCAGGGGCGAGACGAACGACCACGTCGGTCGCAAGGACTGGGAAGTAGACGCGTTGGAGGAGCGTACCGGATTCTCGGCGCCTGAAGAGTAAGGTTAAACCTTCCCCAACGTTCGGCTGATCCCCGCGCTCCTCTTCAGTCTCGGAGAATTTGACGGAATTCATGGGGTAGGCGAGCACACAACGTTCCGTGAGTGCCAGGGCCCATTCCGTGTGGGGCCCCGCGAGGTGGCTCGACCAACTCAAGGCACCATCATCGAGAGAAAGGGCGTTCAGCGAGTGCCCCCCGGCCCAGTAAAATCGGTCATTATCCAGGAGAGTGGACGCCAGGCGTTCACTCAGGTCGGAACTTCCCAGGGGCGTGGACCAACGTTTGGTTCCCGTCGCTGAGTCGAGCCGGATCAATTCGGTCCCGTCGTGAATGACCAGGAGCGTCTCGGCCGTACCAATGACCCGTGGTGGACCGTAACTGGGTAGATGATCACTCTCTCGAAAAACCCAGGCGCTTATCCCTTTGCGCAGATTGAAAAGCGCCACGGAACGGCGGTCGGGCACAATCACGACCTGCTCATCATCCAGGGGTAAGGGCGACCGGAGCCACCCTTCCTTGCTCGTGTGGGGGAAAGCTCCCTTCCGAAGACCCGACTTCGTTTCGAGCACCACAATGCTATTGGGCTCGAGTACTTGGAGAAGGATTTGACGTTCCGTGATCAGGACATGCGGATTGATTTTCGCCTGCCCCGCGGTGAACGACCAGTCGGTCTCACCACTATCCCCATCGAGCGCGAGGATTTCCTGGTCCCCTCGAATGACGAAGAGCCGGTTGCCCACGATCTGGAACCCATGGAGTCCGCTCGTCCGCCCTTCGTTGGATTCAAGCTCTTGTGGGTCTTGAGCAAAGGGATTGATCTTGGACGACGTTAGGATCGCCCGATTGATCGCGTGCTTCCAGCGCGGAGTGCCCGTATCGACGCTCAGAGCGACGATCTGGTTATCCGTGGCGGCCACCAGCTTATCGGTCAGGTAGCCGACCCATCTCGGTGTGCCTCCCAACTCCACGGACCAGAGGAGGGAGCCGGAGGTGGGATCGATGGCGGATAGGGCATCGTCACGCGAAAGAAAGATACGGTTCGACGCGGTACTCGGTGGTTCACCGCGCGCGCTCAGCGGTTTGTAAGGTTGATCGAGCGAACGACTCCAGCGGCGGACCAAAGGGATTGGGAGGTCTGGTTCGGGCCGGTCGGCCGTGAGGCCCTGAAACGGGGGACTGGCGAGTTTGCTCGTGACCAAACTCGCGAGTGTGGTGTCGCTCGCGTCGGGCCCTTCCCCGAGCTTTTGATCGGCGAATCGGGCTCGAATTTCGAGATAGGTATCGCGCGCGGAGACCCAGAGCTTCTGAGCCTCGTAGGCCTGGGCCAGGCCCCAGAGTGCGCGGGCACGAGTCGACTCGTCGGGAGCTAGTGCTTGAAGACGCCTGAACGCCTGAGCCGACTCGATCGGCTGATCGAGCGAAGCGCGGAGTTGACCCAACTCGAGGAGAGATTCGGGCACGACCTCGGCGACCGGGAAGTTCTTTCCCACCTCTTCGAACAGTCGAGGGCTCTTCTCGGATTGACCGCGCCGAAGCAGTGAGCGGGCCTCTTCGTCATAGCGCTGATAGACCGCGCGACCGTGCTCTTGCACGAGTTTGGACAGCCGGTCGCCGATGTGGAGCTCCGCTCGGAGCATCCGATGCCCGTCGTCGGACGGAAGGTTGAACCGCCTCATCGTCTCCTGGGCGAGGAGCGATTGAAGGATCTCCACCGCTCCCACCGGATCCCCGCGCCGTTCGTAAACCTCGGCAAGAGCAAGTTTGGCGGTCAGACGCTCGCGGTCGGCCCGCGCGGCCCGCGTGGCCGCGACATAATGGTCGTGGGCCTGCTTCCAGTCTTCGGTTGCCATCGCCTTTCGGCCCAACCGGATCAGAATCCGATATTGATGGTCCCGCGTGGTATCCGCGAGGGAACGCCCCTCAACCTGCTCTGTCGGGCGAACCCGACTGAGCGTGTCGTTGAGTGAGGCGATCGCAAGCTCATCCTGGCCTGTTGCCTCGGCCGCGCGCGCCAGCCGGAAATAGTTCAGGGCCTCGTTGGGGGCGAGAGCGATGGCATCGCGATAGCGTTGGATCAGCCGGCTATTCTGGCAGAAGACCACCAGCGCATCGGCCTGGGCGACGACCAGGTAGCCATCTCCGACCACCAGGTTACCCCCGCTGGTTTGGAACGACTCCTGAAGCTTGATGGAGGGCTCGGCCCGAGTCACCGTCTCCTGGTCGAGAACGTGGATCTCGGAGCGCGTCGGCCAGTAAATCCGGTCTCCCGCCAGTACCCCACGCCCAAAACCCGCGTAGGCATGGCCGCTATCTGGCCAGGCGCTGGCTAGCTCTCCCGTTTTGACATCGAAGGCCAGGACCCGGTTACCGGTCGCGATCACTCGCCCCTTGGCAACCCCGAGCAAGTGGACCAGCCTGACCTCGGCCGGAAGTGGATTCGTTTTCCAGAGCAGGCGGCCCGTCTCGGCATCGAAGGCGTAGATCCGCGAAGAGTCGTCCGGGGCGACGATCACGCGGCCCTCGTGGACCACGGCGGGGTTGAGGTCTCGATCTTGCCGCGCCCCCCCCTGTGACCGATCCAAGCGCGGGTACGAAGCCACCCAGCGAATGGTTCCCGACACTGCGTCGAGCGCGACCACCGCCCCCAGATTCGTCTGGTAGTAGATTGAGGAACCATCCAGGCTTAGCAGGCGGTGTCCCAGGTCGTTGAGGTTCGGGTTGACCCCCATTCCCACGCCGGGGAAGCCAAACCCCGCGCCAACGTCGGCGTCATCCGAAGCCGCACCGACATAACGAACCCAGCGGGGGTCGCCGTTATCCGCATTCAAGCAGAGCACATACGTTGAGGTTTGCTCGCGTCGTTCGGTCAACGCGACGAATACACTCTCTCCATTCGCGACGGGAGTTCCCTCGAAGGCGAGCCGATCCACGCGGTCCGCGGCTCGGCCGGGAAGGGTGACCTGCCCTGCATTGACCGACCAGAGGACCTTACCCTCGGTCCGGCGATCCAACGCGATGATGCGGCTTGGTGTCCCGCTGGCCTGTGCCTGTGAGGAGCTTGCGGGAGGCCCCAGCCGGGCGTAGATCCGATCCCCTTGGGTTGTCAGCGTGTAACGAGGAATGGGGGTGGAAGGGTACTGAGCCCTGGGCACCTTGGCCATGGGGTCGGGAGGAGCTTCCCAAGCCGGTTCCACCCCGATCGATTGCGGCTTGGCCCCCTGGTTCTCATCTCCCGGCCGTTCATTCAAGTTGAATGCAAGCACCTTGTTCTGGGTGCCCACGATCACCTGGTCGCCGACAAGAATCGGGTGATAGGCCAGGAGTCGATCCTCGGAGACCTTGGGCTGTGATGGCGTGCCCATCCGAGGCCCGAATGTATTGACCTGACTTCGTCGGGTCAGGTCGATCGCCGGTAGGCTCACGCGCCACTGGAGGGACCCCACATCGACCGGGCTCGCGATCACTCGGGTTCGGGTCGGTGAGCCAGCAAAGGTCGGCCAACGTCCGTCCAGTTGGGGAGGAGGAGCGAGTTGGTCGGACTCAAGGGCTGATTTTAGCGTCTTGAGATACGGTCCTGTTCGACCGGCCAACGCCCCCGCCGCGTCGGGATAGGTTTTCGCGTAGGCATCGACCTCGGCTTCGGTGGGGGCCGGGTTACCGAGCGCGGCGTGGCAGAGGAATTTCTTCGCGGCCACACGGGCCAGGTCGAGGGTCGGGCTCGGATAGGTCAGGCCAGATCGGTCGGTCCCCGGGTCGGGGACGAGTTGCCGATAATAGGCCAGGGCTTCGTCGAATCGGCCCTGCTCGAAGCAAAGGTCTCCCAGCAGATCGAGGGCGTCATCTCCCCAACTGCTGCAAAACAATTCTCCCACCACGCGTTGCAAGGGGGCGACGTCACGTTCCGACTTCCCCTGCTGGTACCAACGCTCCGCCTGCTCATCCACGCGTCGGCGATAGATCTCCAGCCCTTCCGGGGGAAGCGCGGCCAACTGGCGTTGGCAGAATCGGCGGAGGTCCACATAGAGCATTGACTCGCCGGTTCGATCGGACGCCGGGTCCTCGTTCGGGAGTTTCGCGACCTTATCGCCGTATTGCTGAATCACGCGCTGATAGATCTCGATCGCTTCCGCCCACTGTCCGTCGCGAATGTGGCTGGAGGCGTTACGCAGGAGGGCGTCCGACATATCGCTGAAGTCGGGATAGAACTTCGTGGCGGTTCGAGGCTGCGCGAGTAGTGGCCCCGCCACGAGGAGAGTTCCAACGAATGCGAAGACGCCCCACGGAAGATACCTTCGTGGGCGAGCCAACCGAGACTTCGGCATGAACGATCCCTCCGTGTCTGACTGTCGAGCTCGCCCGACAATCATCGAGCAGGGGAGATAGGAATGCTCCACGTAATCGTCGCCACACGATCGAACCGATCTGAAGGTTGAGGCAATCGACCCTGTCATTGTGGAGCGGTTACGCCCAGGAGTCCAGGACCGGAGCATTGAATCCAAGGAATCCGCGAAGTTTACGGAGAGAAGTTCTCATCAGACGGACCTGAGCGATTCAACCGAGCTCGACCTCTTCCACCATCCTTATTCGACACCACTGCTTGCATCAAACGCAACGGCAAACGGGATACCACGTGGCCCCGAAGCGCGATTGTCTGGCTTCTGGATTCGAGTCTCGCCGTCCGGAACAGCGTCAGGTGCGTACTCAAAAAGCAAAGCTGCTCGGTCTCTGTGCGTTGCCCCAAGGACATCACGAGCGATGTTGGAGCAGAAAGCCCACGTAGAAGACGAGGGCTCCCACCGCGGCGATGAGCATCGATTGGCCCAGGCCGACTTTTTCGACGAGCTCGGACGCAATGGCGAAGGGGAGAATCAGGAGTCCGAGGAACTGGAGCGCTCGGCCGATCTGTCGTTTGCTCATGAGGGATCGGTGCCGTCGGAGAGGAAAGGAGGGAGAAGGGCGTGGGAAAGGATTTCTCGTCGAGAAGGGCCCACCCGCTGGTGGTGGCTGGGGTGAGCCCTTCGATCGCGAATCGCGTTTAAAACCAAAAACCGGCGGAGCGGTTGATTTACTTGACCTTGGCCGGGTCGAGCTTCACCTCACCGATATCGGTGGTTTCACCCGCCTTCACCGTGACCGCCAGTCCAGAGGCGAGCCCGGGCGTGGCGTAGCCAACCTTCTCCTGCCAGACCACGATCTTTTGCGCTCCGGCCGGAACCCCTTTGATCTCGAACGAGCCATCTTCACCGGTCACGGCGAAGAAGGGATGGTCGAACACCATCAGGTAGCTGCTCATCCAGGGATGGATGTCGCAGGCGACCGCGATCGGCCGACGCTCGCCGACGAATTTCTTCTCGATTTTGGAGTTGGCCGGCATCATCTGGTTGAACGAGCCGTTACCGAAGCTGGAGTAGCGAAGGTTGTGGCTGGTTGGGTCGCTCGACTTGAAGACCACCGTCTGGTCGACCGTGACGGCGACCGTGTGCGGGATGAACCGACAGTTGACCTGGTCAACCACGACCTCGGCCTGCTTGGCGGCAATTTCCTTCATCGCCTCCGGGTTCGTCCCGGTTGGGCGGACTAGGTAGGCGAAGGCGTTGCTCACGCCCTTGGTCTTGGGGTCGACCAGGAGGGTGTCATCAACGATGGCCTCGTCCTTGGCGCAAACCTGAGGGTCCTTCGTGGCCTTGCCCTTGTCCTGAAGCGGCGGTCGTGCTGGAGCGGAGTCTCCTCCCCAGACCAGTTTCCCCTTGATGGTCCCGGTTCCCGCCTGCGCCGTCACCGAGCTGGCAAGGAGGCTAGCAGGGGTAGAGGCTTCCGCAACGTTGGCGCTCAGCGCGACGAGGCAGCTCGAGATGGCCAGAAAACCGGCCGCGCGTTGAAGGGGCGCCGGAAGCCAGCGTGACGAGAAACTCATTGCGATCGTTCCTTTTGTCTTGGGGGTCTCGTACAGGTGGGGGCTTGGCCTTTTTCTGGGCCTCGCTCTCAACAGCGGGATTCTTATCCTACCACCTCGGTCGGGCTTGGGGTATCCCTTGGTCAAGACATGATAAAGGCCTCCACCCCTGCGAGATCGAGGAGTGGAGGCCCTGGCTTGGCCTCGGTCGGGTGGCCTTGAAGGAACGTGTTGACGATCATTGAGTGGAGATCGTCTGTTATTCTTTCCGGATCTTTCCCGCCTCGATTTTCAGGTCGAACTGGGTGGTATCGTCGGCCTTGATGTTAACGGCCTGACCGGAGGCCGCGGTGACAAATCCACCGGTGGTCGCCTCTTGCCACACCACCACTTTTTGAGTTCCCGCGGGGACGTCCTTGATCTCGAAATTCCCCTGCGCATCGGTCACGGCGAAGTAGGGATTATCAAGAACCATCCAGTAGGCCTTCATCCAGTTATGGATGTCGCAGACCACTTCGCCCGGGGTTCGCTCGGCCCCCTGGGTCTGGAACGGCTGCTCGGTGTTCGGGGCCACGTTCGGGTTGGTCCCGTTGTTCTTCAACTTCGAATTCACGTTGTGGTTGACGGGGTCGCTGTTCTTGAGCACGACCTTGGCGCCGTTCATGAGCGCGATGACATGCGGCTCAAAGACGCATTTTTCCTGGTCGAAAATCACTTCGGCCTTGGCGGCGGCGTCCTTGGCCTCGGGTTTCACGGCCGTGGGCTTGGAGAGATAAACCAGGACGTTCTTGACCCCCTTCGAGCCAGCATCGACGATCAGCCGCTCGGACTTGATCGGCTCATCCTTGGCACAGAAGTCGGTGTCCTTGGGAGCCTGCCCCTTCTTGACCAACTCCGTGACATTGGGAGCCGTGCCATTGAAGGTGATGGTCCCCTTGAGCGTGCCCCATCCTTCGGCTTTCACTTCCGGCGTGCCCGCCGCGGCTTCGCCGGCAGGCGCCTTCGCCGCGGCTCCCGAGTCGGATGGAGCGGACGGCGTCGCGGAGGGGGTTGCCGTCGCGACGGAGGCGTTCGGGTCGGTCACGACCACCGCTTCGTTGGGCTCGGTCCCCTCTCCGCCGCAGCCGATCAATCCGAGTACGAGCGAGCCGGCCAGAACGGAAGCGCGATGGAAAGTAAGTTGTTTGGACGAAAAATACATTTTAAACACTCCAAGTGAACGAGGTGACAAGCACAGTGCCGCGAAGGATTCGAGAGAATCGGTTTCCCTCTTCAGCCGCCAGCTCTGCCGTGAGGAATGACCTTCCTTGGACTCGCACGGGCCAAGGAAGACCGGGCTTTGATTCCGTCCTTGGCCCTCTCTCCACAATCGAAAAGAACTGGGGAGAGAGGGATGCTGGACTGGTGATCGGCAACCCTAAACGCCAAGGGCTCATTCCTCGGAAGCGCCTGGCTTCGTGGCCCCAGCGGCCGCGGGTTTGGCGGCTGCTGGCTTCGCCTGAGACGCGAGTTGCTGTTCAACCGCATTGACATAATTAAGAAGTGTGTCGCGGATCGCGAAGACCATGGCGCTCGGTTGGTCCTCGAACGATTTCGGCACGAATGGCGGGGGTGGGCCATGAGGCGGCACGTTTTGCGGCATGGCCGTGAAGGGGACCAATCGTTTCGGGTTCGCCAACCATTCCGCCAGGAATCCCGGACGGAACCGGGAACTCACCTGGCGCAGATCCGGCCCATTCACCACCTCCGCGCCTCCGGTCGGCTTGTGCTGGCCCAGGGCGTGACATTGGATACACGCGCCCTTCGCCATGAGATCCCACCCGCTCCCCAGATAGTCGGGGTGCTTGGCTTCAAGCGCACTCAGATACGACTGCTCGCGCTCGGGGATCGTCTGATAAGGGAATTCCGTTCCATCCACCGCCGCGAAGTAGTTCGCGATCATCGCGGTTTCCTTGGCCGCCAGACCGTCGAGCTTGCCATAGTGGAACTTGGGCATGCGCAAGTTCACCGCGGGTCGTATCGCGTAGGGATCGTTCAGGAAGGAGGTCAACCAAGGGGTCTGGACCTTCTTCCCTTCACGTAGCAACGGAGGCGGAAGTCGGTTCCAGAAGCTCGCGAAGTCACTTCCCGTCTTCTCCGCCTGATAAGCGGAGTAGAGCCAGGCGAAATCACCGCCAACCCCGGCGATCTTGTTCACCTTGGTTTGATCGACCGTGAGGTTATCCCCCACGCTGAAGGTAAAGCCTCGAATTGTGACCGGCTTCCAGAGTTGAACGGTCAATTCGTTCTCGAAGAGGCCAATCGGCATTCCTTCAATGGTCACAGCCTGGCCGTCATGCGGCTTCAATTCCGGCTGAACCTTGGGGTCGAATGTGAGACTCGGGTTGAACTCCTTGAGGTAGTCGTTCGCGCGGCCATTGTACGAGACCCGCACATTGGTATCGAACTCGGTGAAGACATCCTCGAGTGCTTTGCCCGCGGCGATCTCGTACTTGGGCATTTCCAGCACATGACAACCCGTGCAATTGTAACGATTGAGGAGCTTTTGTCCCTCGGCCACCGCGAATTGGTCGGGCTTGTAGTGCGCCTTCGGTAGGTACTTGCTCGCGATCTTCTCGCTGGTCAGGCCCAGGACGAAGGTCATGACCTCTTCCACCGCCTTGTCGTCGTTGGCCCAGGCGAACTGGGGCATCCGCAAGCGGTCGTCCCAGGCCTTGATGTCTTCATTCGTCTTCGCATAGTCGTAACTGCGAGGGCGGTGGAGTTTTTGATAGAGGAAGCCCGTTCGCGTGTGTTCCTCAAGCTTCTCCTGATAGAACTCGGGAGTGCCGTCTCGCGCGTGATCATCCGAGGAGGTCTGGTCGGTGAGGTACTCCGTGATGTGGCCGAAGTCCAGCTTCGCGGCGTTCTTGATTCCCCAGTCATTCAACGGGGTGCCTATGGGCTTGGCGTTCTCGAATCCGTTGATCGTATGGCAGCCAAAACAGCCGAGCCGGGAGATCGTCTTCTCGCCCAGGAACATCAACTTCTCGTCCCGAGAAAGTTTCGACTCGACGAACTCGTCCACCTCGCTCAGAGGGACCGCCTCCAGCTTTTCACCGCGTTTGAATCCCCCCTTGCTCACATAGTGCTTGACGAGTTCGTCGAGCCCTTGTTTCACCTCGGGTGAATCCACCGGCGGGACATCAACCTGAACGGGCCACTCACCCGGGATCGAGATGATCCAGGCGGCGATATCCGCGGCGTCCTGCGCGGAGAGCTGCAAGTTCGGCATCAGGCTCTTGGGGTGATACGCCTCGGGCGTCTTGATCCAGTTGGCCAACCACTTGTAGCCGTCGGTTCGCGACTGGAACTTCGCGGACATATTCGACAGGTTAGGTCCGAAATCCGCCTTGGCATACTGGCGAGCGGATTCTGGAAAGCCGCTCGGATCGAAGGTCGTGCTGGGGTCGGGCTTGTAGTTGGGATTCAGGTCTCCGCGATCCGCCAGTTGCACTTCGTTCTTGTCGTAGGGCCGATGCGAGTGGCACGCCATGCAGCCCTTCTGGAGGAACAGCTCCTTCCCCTTCTCCGGGTCGCTCTTGGCGGGTGCCTCGCCGAACTCCTTGGGAGGGGTACTCGTCGCGAACAGGTAGTGGGTGATCGCGTGGATCTCGGCGTGATTCTTCGGCTGATCGGCCGGCGAGTCGTTGTTCGTCACTCCGTAGAAGCGAGGCATTCGGGAGTCGGGGCGGAACCCATGCGGGTTCTTGATCCACTTCAAGGTCCATTCACGCGAAACCTTCGAGGCGATGTGCCCCAGGTTCGGCCCAACCGCTCGTTCGTCGGTCAGGTCGGGACCAAAGGAGCCTTCGCCGCCGATCGTATGACAGCCGGTGCAGCCGTACTTGGTGATTCGCTCAAACCCGGCTTGAAGTTTTTTCGCCTGGGGCACGTCCGTCACGTTGTGGTGGCACTTGAGGCAGCTCGACTCGAGGAACCGGGAGGGGAGCATCGGCTCGTCCCAGTGGTGCATCTCGTGCCAGTGATACTCGTGCTCCCACTCCTCTTTCTGCTTGATCGTATTCGGTGAGTGAGACGCGAACGTGAAGTCGGTCCCCGACCCCTGTCCGCCGTGGCAGATCGTGCAACCAAAGCTATTGATCGGGTGCGGGCCGTTCCCATCGAGGAAGAGTCCCGCCGTGACCTTGTTGCCGCGCGGGTCGATCGTGGTGGCACCCGAGCTCAGGTGAGAGTGAGCGGCGAAGACCGCCTTCATCTTCTCGCCGTTGGCATCGGTCTCGTATCCAAGCCGGTCGATCCCCTGGTGGCAGGTCGTGCAGCGATCGTACCGAGGAACATCCTTGAAGTTGTAGTTGATCGTCAGGTCGGGAAGGCTGATCTGCTGGATCTTGTCTGGGGGAACCAGGTCGATCCCCGGTAGTCCGCGCAGCCAGGCGCGCAGGCCGAAATACTGCCGTTCCTTCTGGTCGATGGTGCGCTGGACGCGATCGACCTCGCGAGTCAAGCCGTCCCGTTCCTTGACCAGCTCATCCACATTACCGAGGAGCGTCTCACGCTTGGTCTTGAGCTCCTGGTATTGCTTGTCGGTCGCCTCGAACTCGAGCGAGAGTTCGTTCAACTTGCGCTCGGACTCGACGATAATTGACTGCCGATAGAGGCGGGCCTCTCGCTTTTCGTCGCGGTCGATCATCCCATCGTAAAGACTGCGCTGGCTGTCGAGCTCGGCCTTCTGGAACTTCTTGGCCGTGTCGAGCCGTTCGTAGTCTCCACCGACCTTTTTGAGCTCGGCTTCGACTTTTTTGAGCTCACCCGCGTTGGTGTACTGGCTCTGATTGGCAACCTCAATGCGTTTGTTGAGATCATCAATTTTGGATTGATGAAGCTTCTTTTGTTCTTCCAACTTTTGCTTCTCGGTCGCCCGGAGCTTCGCCTCTTCGATCTTGTGAAACTCGCGTTGGAAGGTTTTCCAGGGGCGAAGGTGGTCGGCCATGATCATCCAGACGATCACAATCATCATGACGATCGATGAGATCGCGAAGATGACATGCAATGTCGGTTGCCGACGATAAGTTTCCTCGGTTGCGGGCATGGGCGTCCATCCTACGCGGGTCCAGGGTGGCTGAGCTTCACCCTTATCCGGGGAATTAGATGTTGAAGAAGTATTCAGGGATGCCGATCAGGTACTTCAGGTTGATGGTCCAGCGCAAGACCATCTTGAGCGGCAGGCTAGCCATGAAGAGCAGCAACAGGACCAGCACGATGAACCGGATTGCCCCCCCCTGCTCCAGGATCTTCTGAAAGAATTTGATCTGGAGCAGGACCAACGGAACAACCAGGAAGTAGGCCGCGACCACGATCATCCCTGGGACTTCTCGCAGGAAGAAGTTCGGCGGCTTGGATTGTCCCAGGATCTGCACCCAGAAGATGTCCGAGAGATTCACGTTATTCAACGGAATCAGCTTATGGAGATCCCAGTATTCGTAAGGACCGAAAAAGTTCCAGTTCGGTCCTCGCAGGAAGGTGCCGAGTAAGATCAGGACCACCCAAAGCACGAGGAATCCGTACTGGAACGTGATGTAGGCGAATTTGCGTTGATCGATCGTGTAATACCCATTACCGGCCTTGTTGGTGTCGATAAAGGGCATGGCCATCAGGCCGACGACGATCAGGCTCGGCAGGACGACGCCGGCCATCCAGGGGTCGTAATAGACGAGCATCTCCTGGAGGCCGAGGAAGTACCAGGGGGCCTTGGATGGGTTAGGGGCGGTGGTGGAGCTGGCGGGCTGTTCCAAGGGAGCCTGGAGCGCGATTCCCCAGACGACCAGGAAGATGGTCAGGGCCACCATCGCGATCAGCTCGGTATAGACCAGGTCGGGCCAGGTCAGGGTTTTCTCCGGCTCGAGCTCTTCGAGGTTCGGTTGGCCCAAGGCCATGCGCGCATCGTTGATCACCGCGCGGCGTAAGCCGAGCCAGGTGAAGAAGCCGACCAAGACCATCAGGCCGACGATCGGAACGTTATCGGGCTTGGTGACGATGTCGCGGAAGTCGAAGTCGGTCATGCTCAGGCCGAAGGCGAGCAGCGAGAGGTTGGTTAACCACCAGGCCACGATGCCGTTGGCCAGCGCTCGGCGATACCGAATCATGGCCGCGAAGGCGACCGTGGACCCGACGAAGAACGTTGTGGGGCCGGAGACGTAGTTCACGCCGTTGCGGATGAACTCGGGGAGGCTGACCTCTCCTTGCAGCATGTACACGAGCCCGAGGACCTGGAAGACGCCCGAGACGCACCCCCAGACGAGTGTCCAGAGGGTCCGGTTCATCGCCTGTCCCAGCCCCACCGCCGGTTGGTGGTCGTCCAGGCTTGGCCCGCCCACCTCGTTTCCGCGCCCGTGCCCCTCGTCCCTCAACTCGGCGAAGTGGGCGGCGTCGGACGCGGCCACGATTCCCAGAATCAGGTTGGCCGCCGCGCACAGGAAGTAGGCGATCCGCGTCGCGTCCGAGAGAAAGTCGCGAAACAGGATCAGTAAGATCGCAACCCCGTACAGCCCGAAGAACGTGGTGACTAACCACTGGGGCAACCGCCGAGTCCTAGGCGCGAGTCCAACGCGCGAGGCCCCTTCGGAGACGATCTCCATGTAGGAGACATACGCTGCCGCGGCGGCATTGAGAACGGCCGCGAACAGGTAGTACCAGGCAAGCCCGGTCATGACGCCGGGGGTGAGATCTTTATGCATGGTCGTCTTTTCGAGAGGTTAGTGGTCTCAAGGTATTCGACCCGTGCCGAGCTCGACCGCTCGGCACGGCTCCCGTCGGCCGACTCGGCGTCCGCTCATCAAATCACATCGGCCCGCTGATTCCGCCATCCTTCCGCACACGCCAGAAGTGAATCATGATCAGGAGCGACACGGCCAGGGGGATCGCCACGCAATGCAAGACGTAAAAGCGGTTCAGGGTCATCTCTCCCACGCTCCGCCCGCTGAGAAGCGCGAACTTCGCGTCGGACCCCGACGTAATCATGCTCACACCATTCAATGTGACCAGGGCGGCTCCTGGTCCTTCCACACCAAGCACCGGCGTGGCCCGCGCCATGTTCGACCCCACGGTAATGGCCCAGATCGCGAGCTGGTCCCAAGGGAGGAGATAGCCGGTGAACGAAAGCAAGAGCGTGAGCACGAGGAGCAAAACCCCGACCACCCAGTTGAACTCGCGCGGGGGCTTGTAACTGCCGGTCAAGAAGACGCGGTACATGTGGAGCCAGACCGCGATCACCATGGCGTGCGCCCCCCAACGATGAAGCTCGCGAAGAATGCCCAGGGTGGTCACGTCGCGCAGGGCAAGAATATCGTTGTAGGCATGTTCAAGTGTTGGGCGATAATAGAACATCAACAAGACACCGGTCACCACTTCCACGATGAACAGGAAGAACGTGGTCCCTCCCATGCACCAGGTGTAGCTCAGCGCGATGCCTTGCTTGCGGACGCTCACCGGGTGCAAGTGCAGGAAGAAGTTCGTGAGCATCACCACGACCCGGTTGCGCCGGTCGGTTGGCATCGGGTGACGAAACACGCTCTTCCAGAGCTGAGACTCTGTGATCTGTTCGGTGATCTTGTCAACGATGGCCATGATCGTCCCTTGGGTGACGAACTGCACTCGTCCGCGTAGGCGGTGATGCCGATCCGACGATTCGAGTTAGGTCAAGTGTGATCACGATACGATACGACCCACTTCCAGCGATGTCGATCCCCTGCTGCCTCGGGCACGTCCTCTCGAGGAGAGATTAGGCGGTGAGATAGCTTTCGGGATCGCTCCACTGATGGAGTTCTTCCTGGAACTTCTGGCTCTTGTCGACCACCATCTGGCCATCATCACTGACGGTCACCTTGAACCGTTCGAGCGGTCGAGGAGCAGGCCCTTCAAAGTTCACACCCGAGATGTAGAACCCGCTCCCGTGGCAAGGGCACTTGAATTTCTGTTCGCCCGCGAGCCAATTCGGTGGGCATCCCAGGTGGGTGCAGACCGACTGAAGCGCGAAGATGATATCTTCGCCGTTGTAGCGGGTGGTTCGCACGATCCAAAAACCCCACTCCGCCTTGAACCGCTCGTTCACTTCTTCCGGCTCGTATCCGGAGGGGAGGCCCACCTTCACGGTGCTCGGTGGTTCGGCGAGCACGTTCGGGAACATGAACCGGCCGAGCATCATCGAGAACAGTCCGCAGCTCGCGGCGAACGAGGTCCAGCCCGCCACGACCCACGACCCCAGAAGGGAGTTCGCCAGGAACCGTCGTCGGCTCGTCTCGGCCAATCCCGCCCGGCCCGGCTTCGGCAGCACCGACTGGGGTTTGGCGGCCTTGTCCCGGGTCGAAGCCTTGGCGGCGGCCGCGGCCTGAGCCGGCGTGGCCCCCGCGGCGGTCGCGGTCTTGGTCGCCGCGCTGGCCGCGGCCTCCTTGGATTTCTTCTCGCTGGATTGCCTGAGTGCCTCGGCAAGATCCTTCGGATCAGTGATCTTATCGAGCGG
>Ga0182745_1001260_pt1 | contig 24826 bp, 29 predicted proteins | sample eDN3rd30CKraftBY_FD_128523 | JGI IMG/M metagenome (GOLD analysis project Ga0182745, IMG submission 128523) | Enriched backyard soil microbial communities from Emeryville, California, USA - eDNA 3rd pass 30_C Kraft BY (version 2) (version 2) | ecosystem: Environmental > Terrestrial > Soil >... | reverse complement strand
GGGCGCGTCTTCCTCGACCGCTACCTCTTCACGCCCTTCGTCTACCCGACCGACTACGGCTTCTTCGAAAACACCCTCGGTCTCGACGGCGACCCCGTCGACGTGCTCGTCCTGCTCTTCGAGCCGGTCTTCCCCGGCGTCGGCGTCAAGGTCCGCCCGGTCGGCTACATCGACATGGAGGACGACGGCGGCATCGACACCAAGATCATCGCCGTCCCCTACAAGGATCCGCGTTGGGCGCACATCCAGGACATCGACGACGTGCCGGCCAAGACGCGCCAGGAGATCCAGCACTTCTTCGAGCACTACAAGGACCTCGAGCCGGGCAAGTGGGTCAAGCTCGGCGAGTGGGGCGACGCCGCCGGCGCGGAGCAGGTCATCCAGGACGGCTTCGAGCGCTTCAAGGCCGAAGGGCACTGAGCCTTCGGGCGGAGCGGTCTCGATACGCCCTGCGGGCTACTCGACCCGCGACGGTCGCGTTCTACAGGTAGATGCCCTGCGCAGCGAGGAACGCGGCGGGGTCGATGCGCTGGCCATTCGCCCGCATCTCGAAGTGCAGGTGGCAGCCGGTCGAGTTGCCGGTCGTGCCGACGTAGCCGATCTTCTGACCGACCTGGACGTACTGGCCGACGCTGACCTCGATGCCGCCCGACGGCTGGTGGCCGTAGTACGTCTCGAGCCCGCCGCCGTGGTCGATGATCGTGAGGTAGCCGTAGCCGCCGCTGTTCCAGCCGGCGAACTCGACGACGCCCTCGTGCGCCGCGACGATCGGATTCCAGCAGGCCTGCGCGAGGTCGACGCCGCTGTGCGTCCCGCCGTAGCTGTCCGAGTAGCCGAACCAGGCGCTGACGAAGCCGCCGGCCGGGCGGATCCAGCCGCTCGACGAGATCGCACCGAGGTCGACGCCGAGCTTCGCGAGCTCCGCCTCGATGCGCTTCTGCTCACCGACCTGGTAGTCGGCCTCGGTCGCCGCGCGGTTCTCCGTGAGCGTGATGAGCTGCTGCTGGAGGCGGGCCTGGTTCTCCTGCTGCTCGACGACCGCCGCGGTCGCCGCCTCGGAAGCGGCCTGCGCCTCCTGCATCGCGACGGCGGCCTGCTGCTCGAGGACGCCGAGTTCCTCCTCCATGACCGTCGCCTGATCGGTGAGGCCCTGCGCGGTGTTCCGCTGCTGGATCGCCTCCTCGTAGAGGGTGTTCGCCTGCGCGGAGATACGGGACGAGACGCCGATCGCGCTGAGCAGGTCGTCGGCCTTGTCGGACGCCGCGAAGAGGCTCAGGGTCGGATCGCTGCCGCCGATGCGGACGACCTGCGCGGCCCACTGGCCCGCGCGGCGCTCGGACTCGAGCGCGACCGCCTCGGCGCTCTCCGCCTGCTGGCGCAGCTGTGCGGCTTCCGCCACCTTCGCCTCGTAGAGGGTGTTGAGCTGCTGCCACTTCAGGGCCTTCGCGGCGAGGTCGGCCTTCGTCCGCTCGACCTCGGCTCGCAGCTGCTCCAGCAGTGCCTGGAGGTTCGCGATCTGCTGCTGCTTTGCCTGCTCGCTGGCACGGGCGTTCTCGACGTCCTGCCACGAGGGGTAGTCGGCGGCGTAGGCGACGGTGGCCGGTACGATCAGCGCGCCCGCGAGCGCGAGCACGACCGCGCCGATGAACAGCTTGCCCCTGCGCCGCATGCCCAGTCCTTCCCTAGCCCGGGACACCCTAACCCTCAAGTCCGAGATGAACCTCATCGAATCACCGCGCGTTTGGCTAACTGCCGGGGTGGCCCCTATGATTGAACGCCGGTAGCCGGAGTGATCCGTGCTTTCGGCCCCATCGTTTAGTGGCCTAGGACGCCGCCCTTTCACGGCGGTAGCACGGGTTCGAATCCCGTTGGGGTCACGGAGCATCTAATTGAATAGCCTGGTTCTCAACATCTAGGCCCTGTAGCGCAGTTGGTTAGCGTGCCGCCCTGTCACGGCGGAGGTCGCGGGTTCAAGTCCCGTCAGGGTCGCGGAAGGTCGCCCCGCCCGTTCGCGGGTGGGGCGCTTCTATGTACGGCTCTGTAGCTCAGTTGGTAGAGCGCACGACTGAAAATCGTGAGGTCACGGGATCGACGCCCGTCGGAGCCACCAATCGGATACGACGCGCGAGGTCTGTTTGTACCCGATCTCACGCCCTCCAAGTTGACTCGACGATTTCAGCCTTCTGCCACTGGGACGTTACATCAGCAGCTCTTGTTGCTTTGACTCCTATTCAGCTCAACAAGAGGTCGCGGGCAGACCTCTCGATCAGAGAGCAACCAGGTCAGGATCATCGTCTCGAACATCTCACGATTTGCTGGATAGCTTTACAACAGGCTCGGGCTCAATCGCGATCGGAAGGGGGCAAGTGGGTCGCGCGACCGACCCTCGAGCTTCTGTTCGCGAGGTGACTGCCCACTTCTAGCTGCCTTGGCATAGCAGCCAAGCGCAGGGCGCGCCAGGTCCACGCTTGGCTCTGTATCTCCTCGGCTCAATCACCGCATCGATCTAGGAATTCGGTATCACACGGCGGACTGGAACTACGATCAACAGCAGTCGGACCTTCACAAACACACCGGCCCGCTAACTACCGCCTGGGAGGCTGACATGTACGTGAATCGCGTCAGCCTTCGCAACATTAAGGGCTTTGTCGAAGCCGACCTCGACTTCGCCACGACGGATGACGTCCATGAAGGATGGGCCGTTATCACGGGTGACAATGGCTCCGGCAAGACCGCGCTCCTGCGCGCAATCGCGCTAGCGATTCTCGGGCCTGAACAGTCCCGTGGGCTCGTGCAGGACCTGCGCGGGTGGGTCACCGAAGGGCAGAGCGAGGGAACGGTCTCTGTCGAGATAACGCCGGACCACCTCATAGATCGGACTGCCAAGGGCGGTCAGCCGGTCCAGTCAACCTTCTGGGCCGAGGTCGCAATCTCGCGGGCCGACGCACCGGGAGCGCGCCTCGACCAAGTTTGGACCATCTCTGCTACAGACGTCTTCCGGAACAAGCGGAAAAGCGCCACAAATGGTCCGTGGGCGCCGAGCACGAGTGGATGGTTCACCCTCGGATATGGCCCCTTCCGACGTATGTACGGAAGTTCACCCGATGCGCAACGCCTCATGGTCATCCCGGGTCGGATCCCCCATTTCGCCACGCTCTTCAAAGAGGACGCAACACTCAGCGAGGGCGAGGAATGGGCCAAACAACTAAATTACGAGCGCCTTGAGAACAACTCAGAGTCCGCGGAGGCGCTCGACGGGCTCATTACACTGGTCGCCCACGACTTCCTCCGGGAAGGCGTGCGCATCAAGGGGGTGACATCCGAAGGGATCTCCCTGGAGGACTCGGCCGGACGTGTGGTGCCTCTGTCGGACATGAGCGACGGATACCGTTCTGCGCTAGCCATGCTGATCGATGTATATCGCCACATGCTTACGGCCTATGGCCCCAGGGGCCTCGTCGATATTACGGATGACGGTCCGGTAGTCGCGCGGCCAGGTGTCGTATTGATCGACGAGATCGACGCGCACTTGCACCCTGCATGGCAGCGCGAGATTGGCTTCTGGCTAAAGTCGCACTTCCCGAAAGTGCAGTTCATTGTCACAACTCACAGTCCGATTGTTTGCCAAGCCGCGGACGGCGGCCGGATCTACAATATTCCGTCACCTTCGGCGCAGCGGGCACCGTTCCAGCTCTCCAACGCCGACTTCGAGACCGTGATAGCTGGCAAGCCAGATGAGATCCTTCTCTCCCCGGCGTTCGATCTCGAGCACACAAGATCTCCACGAGCTGTCAGGGCCCGAGCTCGGCGCGCATCTCTCAAAGCCAAGCAGGCCGCGGGCGCGGCACTGAGCACAGTCGAACAGACAGAGTTCGCTAACCTCGCCTTGTTCTCCGCAGACTTCGACTTGAAGACTGACTTCGTTGCGCCCGTCTAATGAGACGATTGCACCGAGGCCAGCTGCCGTTTCTGTCCCGCATCTCACTTAGGGCCGAGCAGGCAGGTGTTAGCGACTCATTGGCAGCCCGAGAAGGATGGAAGAGGTTTCGCAGCGCCGCTTCTAGTCACGATCTCATCGTTGAGCTTCGTCGTATGGCGGGCACGACCGAGCGATGCTCGTACTGCTCGGACTCTCTCGGGGCCACGGTCGACCATTTTCTCCCGATCACCCCACACTTTGAACACACCTTCGACTGGCGAAACCTCTACTGGATTTGCGACAACTGCAACCGGCGCAAGAGTGCAAAGATGACCTTCGATCCGGCGACCGGGCAGCCGCTCGTCGTTCGCCCGGACCGAGAGTGCCCATGGGATTTTCTCTATTTGGATACCGAGACCGGAGTGATCACCCCTAGGGTGCACGCCCCGATGTTCGAGCCAGACAGACGCGGCCATGAAACGCTACGAGCACTTCCGGTCCTCGGCTTCGAGCCGGTGCTTGAAGGTCGGCGCCGGGAGATCAGGCGTCTGCTCGGGGCCGGCCACCGTGCTCTCGAAACGCGCGGAACTGACGAAGCTCGGGCCGTGATTCTTGCCTTCAAGGAGGAACACCACGGCGTAAAGTCGTGGATCGCGCACCACGAGGGAAGCGAAGAATCCCCCTGGCGCGAGATCAAGGCCGAATCTCCGCGCCTTTGGCGTCGGCTGGTCACTACTTCGCTCTTGGACTAAGCCACACCGCCCTTACTAGGACTCAATCGGCATGGACGACCCCTTCAAGCCCCTCCCCAGACACTCACACCCGAATGAGTTTCGAGTTGTGATCTCATCTGATTCGGCTCGAGAGCTAAACGACATCTCGAGCTACGAGCGCGATTTGCGGCTCGCTGCGGGCTACCTGCGCCACTACATGGGATCGGACATTGAGGGCGACCACGACTTCGGCTCACCGATAGATGCAATGTGGACTGCAGCGTTTGTCCTATACGGCAGAGTCTTCGCCACTGGCGTGCGCCGCGCCCAGAAACCGGGCCTTGATCGTCTGACAGCCGACGAGCGCGAACTGCATGACTACCTAGTCGACGTGCGCAACAAGTACGTGGCGCACTCTGCCAACGGATTCGAGCAGTCGCAAACTGTCGCCTTTCTAGTCGAGCTCGAGAACGGCGAGCGGGCGATGACAGGCACAGCCGTCGAGCAAACGGCTCTAAGCCGCATCTCACGTGCATCCGCGGAGCGCTTTGCAGATCTCTGCGATTTACACCTCCGCGGCTTAGGTGAGCGGGCGCGCGAGCTCACCCGAACCATCACTGATGAGCTTCTACAGATGGGCGGGGAGAAGGTGTTTGCTCTTCCCCGGTACACAATGCCGAATATCGATCAGAACGCAGTCAAAGAACGACGGAAGTAGACCCGGGCGTGCGGGTTGCGGACGTAGGTCACGTCGGACGTCACGGTCCCCGACGGAAAACGCGGCAGCTGAAACCGCCCCCGACCAGCCAGCCCAACGATCGTGAAGTTGTCACCGCCACGGGATCGACACCCGTCGGAGCCACCAAGCAGGGCATTCGTCTGATGCTTCGCCGGAACGTGTGAGGCTGGAACGGTGATCACCGACGCCGCCCGGGACTTCCTGGCCGAATACCATCTCGCGACCCTGTCGACGCTCGGACGCGATGGACACATCCATTCGGTGCCGGTCGGCCTCACCTACCGCGACGGCATCGTGCGGGTCATCGGCTCGCGCGGCTCGCAGAAGTTCCTCAACGTGGCGCGCACCGGCAGGGCGAGCGTCAACACCGTCGACGGCGGGCGCTGGATCAGCTTCGAAGGCCCGGCCCGGATCTCCGAGGATCCGGAGGCCGTCGCTCTGGCCGTCGAGCTCTACGCCGCACGATATCGAGCACCGCAGCCGAATCCGGAGCGGGTCGTGCTGGAGATCACGGTCGAACGCGTGCTCGGCTCGCCGCAGTTCCGCGCCTGAGCATCAACGCGCGAGGGCGCGAACGTGCTGAAGGTGGATGCCGATGTGCCCGATGCCGAGCACGACGGCCGCGACGACCAGGGGGATGAGTCGCCCGTAGACGCCGAGCAGGACGAACGCGACGAGGGGCAGGATCGCGAGCGGCACCGGCACGCCGAGCAGGCTCCGATAGAAGTCGCGCATCGTCCGTCGGCTGAGGAAGTAGCGAATCCATCCCGCCTCGTAGGCGAGCATGAGCACGACGGCCGCCACGAGCCACCACGACCACGCCGACCAGGGCTGCAGATTCGTGTCGGCGAACAGCAGCGCGGCAGCCGTGGTCAGCACCTGCCCCACACGCTCGAGCGCGAGCAGCACGCGATTCTCCGACCCCGACTCGTAGTCGCGCGGCTTGGCGACGGTCGCCCAGAGGATGTTCGGAATGAACAGCGCGAGCAGGAACGCGAGACCGACGAAGGAGAACCCGAACTCACCCATGTCGCCTCCTCACCCGCCGACCCCGCTCGGAAACCCGTCCGAGGGGCTATCGAGGCGGATCGCGATCGACGGTCAGGGGCGCGGGAACGGCCGGACGAGTCGATAGGCGGCGATCACGGCGAGCACCACGCCGCAGATCAGCGACGTCCACACGCTCCACCCGGTCAGCCCCATCGTGAAGTCGACGATCGCCGCGACGATCATCACCGCCGCGCCGACGAGTGCGATCACGAACAGGAGACGGACCACAGCGTCACGGGTCATGCGAGCATGCTACCGAGCATCCTCGCCGCGCCATCGTCAGCGAGAAAGAAAAAGCACGGCCCCGGCGACTTCACGGGAGCCGTGCTTCTGGACAGACCTACTTGTGCTTGCTCTTCTTCGGCTTCGAGTCGTCGCTCGCCGCCCGGTGGATCGCGTCGGCCGCGGAGCCGAGCGCGTCGCTCACGACGGTCGTCACTTCGTTGACCTTCTTCTCGACCGAGTCCACGACCCTGTCGGTCACATTCTTCGTTCCTTCGGCACCACGCTTGATGCCCTCGCCTGCGGTCATGTCGACCTTCCCTCTTAGGTCTCGAACGCTACGGGGCGAACATGCGATTCGCCTGCACGTCGTGAAACACGATCACGACGCCCGCTTCTTGGTCACCGCGCGGCGGATGATGCCGATCAGCAGAGTGGCGACGAACAGGATGATTCCGATGATCGCGAGCCACAGGAGGCCCTTGATCGCGAAACCGACGACCGCGAGGATCGCCCAGATCACCAGGAACACGATCACGAGTATCAGCATGCGGGCAACCGTACGCGCCGTTCGAGCCAAGCACCATCGCCGGCCGTACGATCCCATCAACCCAACACCCCACTGAGGATCAACGCGGCATGACCGACACCACCACCGAGGCGGCGAGCCTGGCCGAGACGATCGCCCGGATCGCCAAGGACACCGAGCGCACGATCGCGGTCGCCGAATCCCTGACCGGCGGCGCGCTCAGCAGCACGCTCGCGAGCGCGCCGGACGCAGCCGACTGGTATGCAGGCGGCGTGATCGCCTACCGCAAGGCGACGAAACAGCGCCTCCTGGGTGTCGATGAAGGTCCCGTCGTCACGGCGGACTGCGCGATCCAGATGGCCCGCGGGGTCCGAGAACTGCTCGCCGTCGACCTCAGCGTCGCGCTCACCGGCGTCGGCGGTCCCGGCCAGGAGGAGGGCCAGCCCCCCGGCACGGTCTTCATCGCTGTCGGCTCCCAGCTCGGAGAGCAGGTCCATCGGCACCGCTTCGAGGGCACCCCCGAGACCGTCGTCACCCAGACGGTCGAGCAGGCCCTTCGCCACCTCCGCGACGAGCTCCTGCGCGAGCGCTGACGACGCTCGCTTCGGTCGACTCGGGCAGCGGCTCTCAGCCGAGCAGGCGGGCCTTCGCCGCCGCGAATTCGGCATCGTCGAGCAGACCCGCGTCCTTGAGCGCCGCGAGCTTCTGCAGCTCGGCGACGATGTCGACGGCGGGAGCAGCGGCCGGAGCCGCCGGCGCGGCTGCGGACTGCGCCGCGACGGCCGCGGCCGCGGCCGCATCGATCTGCGCCTGCTGCTGGGCCGCGGCGTACTGCTGCTGATCGGCCTGCGCCTGCGCCTTGCGATGCTGACTCCCCGCGACTCCGCCGACGACGGCGGACGCCGTCGCGGACACGACGGCCGTGCGTGCAGCGAGACCGATGAGGCCTGGACGGCCGGCTCGACGGATGGGCATGGGGATCCTCCTCAGGACTCGTCGGCGAGGGCGTCGACGAGGGCGTTCACGACGGGCGCGGGGATGCGCTCGACGCTCAGGACTTCGGCACCGGATGCGGCGACCTGCTCGGCGAGGCGCTTGGCCCAGAGGAGCTCGAGGGCGATGACGACCGCCGACGCCCCCGGCTCCAGCAGCTCGGCGAGGTCGTCCGCGTCATCGGCGCCGGTGAGTCCCGGCGCGTGCAGCTCGATGCCCTCGAAGCCGAACTCGTCGGCCTCCACCTCGAGCACCGAGAGGCTCCCGTCCTCGCCGCGCGTGACGATCACGAGGTCGAGCAGGCGCACGGTGCCGGCCTCGATGAGCTCGACGAGCGCATCGACGACACCAGGAGCAGGGCGATCGCCCTCGAGCGCGACCAGATACAGCTCCACGGGTCCGAACTTGAATGAAACCATCTTCGGATTCCTTCGGTAGGGCCTCGACGCGAGGTGCTCGACGCTCGGCTCATCATAGTGACGAAGACTCCTCATGCCGACGGGTCGAATCCGTCGCCGAGGCTGACGCGATACCTTCGAGATGCGATGGCGGTCGCAACGATCAGGACCCGGAGATGACGAGCAGGCAGAGCGAGCGAATCGCGATCATCGGGGGCGGGATCCTCGGCATCGCCCTCGCGCGCGAGCTCACGCTCCGCGGTCTCGCCGATGTCACCGTCTTCGAGAAGGAGCACCGGCTCGCCGCGCATCAGACGGGACACAACTCCGGCGTCGTCCACGCCGGCCTCTACTACAAGCCCGGCTCCCTCAAGGCGCAGCTGTGCGCCATCGGGCGGACGAGGATACGTGACTTCTGCCGAGAACGCGACCTGCCCTACCGCGAGGTCGGCAAGCTCGTCGTCGCGGTCGACGAGTCGGAGCTCGAGCCGCTCGCCGAGATCGAGCGACGTTCGATCGAGAACGCGGTCCCCGGCCTCGCGCGCATCGACGACGTCGGCCAGCTGCGCGAGATCGAGCCGCACGTCGCCGGCATCGCCGCCGTCCACTCACCGCATACGGCCGTCGTCGACTACACGGCTATCACCGAGGCGATGGCCCAGGACGTACGCGCGGCGGGCGGTCGCGTGCTGCTCGGCCACGAAGTCACCGGTCTCGTCGAGGAGCAGGGGAGGGTGCGCGTCGTGTCGCCCGACCTCGAGGAGGAGTTCGACCGCGTGATCGCCTGCGCCGGTCTGCAGTCGGACCTCGTGGCTGCCCTCGTCGGGGCGGATCCCAACCCCAAGATCCTCCCGTTCCGAGGCGAGTACTGGAAGCTCGCCCCTGAGGCGAACGACCTCTGCCGCGGCATGATCTACCCCGTCCCCGACCCGAGATTCCCCTTCCTCGGCGTCCACTTCACCCGGAGCGTCTATGACGATGTGCACCTCGGACCCAGCGCCGTGCCGGCCCTCGCGCGCGAGGGATATGACTGGCGGACGTTCTCGCTCAAGGACACCTGGGCGTCGCTCACCTGGCCCGGAGCCTGGCCGCTCTTGCGCAAGCATTGGTACATGGGCATCGACGAGGTGAGCGCCTCGCTCATCAAGCGACGGTACTTCGAGAAGGCGCGAAGGTTCGTCCCCGAGCTGTCGATGAAGGACATGGTCGCGAAGTCCGCGGCCGGGGTCCGCGCCCAGGCGTGGGGCCGGGACGGCTCGCTGCTCGACGACTTCGCCGTCGACCAGATCGGCCGGGTAACCGTGCTGCGCAACGCCCCATCGCCCGCCGCGACGTCCTCGATCGCGATCGCCGACTACTTGATCGAGCACTACCTCGCCCGCTGAACGAAGCGAGCGAGGGCCGGGCGCCGCCTCAGAACGGGTGCGGAGCGGACGGGAAGAACTCCTCGGGGCTCAGGCCCTCCTGGAGGAGCACCTCGCGAGCCTCGTCATCGAAGGCGTCGCCGCCGTAGTGGTCGCCCGAGTCGTGCCGCCGCCACCTGAAGTGGACACCCCGCTCGCGCGGCTCCACATGAACGAGCTCGTCGTCCGGGTGCTCTCGCCTGACCGCCATCGCGCCTCCTCCTCGATGTGGGCGAGCGTACTCGTCCGGCGGTCGGCGACATAGGCTGTCGCCGTGTCTCCCGACGAACTCGCAGCGCTCGCGCGGCTGCGACAGGCGCGCGACCGGATGGACCGCGACTACGCCGAGCCGCTCGACGTCGCGACGCTCGCTCGGGACGCGTTCATGTCGACCGCGCACTTCTCGCGGAGGTTCCGCGCGGCCTACGGCGAGACCCCATACGCGTACCTGATGACGCGGCGGATCGAGCGCGCCAAGGCGATGCTCCGGGAGGGCTCCCGCACCGTGACCGAGGTCTGCATGGCTGTCGGCTGCGCCTCGCTCGGATCGTTCTCGGCGCGGTTCACCGAGGTCGTCGGCGTCACGCCGACCGACTATCGCGCGCAGGACCACCTCGCGTTCGAGCACGTGCCGTCCTGCGTCGCGCGGCACCTCACCCGACCGGTGCGCCGACCGAGCAGGATCGGAGAAGCGCGCGGCGCGCTCGCTTCGTAGCCTGGTCGGCATGAACCTCGCACTCTCCCGCGCATTCGTCCAGATCAACGACCCCGACGAGGCGATCGCGTTCTATCGCGACGCGCTCGGGCTCGAGGTCCTGGGTGACGTCGCGAAGGACGCGTTCCGCTGGATCACGGTCGGTGCCGTCGGCCAGCCCGGCGTCGAGATCGTCCTCACGAACTACCTCGCCGGCAATCCGGCCGACGCCGACGCCATCGCGGCGCTCATCGCCAAAGGCGCGCTCACCGCGGTGCACTTCCGCTCCGACGATGTCGATGCGACCTTCGAGCGGCTGCGGGAGGCGGGCGCCGAGATCGTCCACGAGCCGACCGACGAGTCGTGGGGACCGCGCGGAGGCGTCGTCCGCGACCCCTCCGGCAACCTCATCCGGATCGATCAGCCGCCGGCAGCCGGGAGCTGAGCCGACGCCTGTGAGTGCACCGGGATCGGCTGGCCGTTTCCTGGAAGATCCCCGGATACCGGCTCGGCTCGGCCAGACTGCCAGGCATGAAGACCATGCAGACTCTTGCCGCTGTCGGCGTCGGCGCGCTCGCGCTCACCTTCTCGCTCGCCGGCTGCGCCCCCGCCACGCCCTCCGGCCCCGGCGGCGACGCATCGAGCGCCGTCGGCACCTGGGGGTCCGACGCGCAGGGCGAGCCGAACCTCAGCCTCACCGAGGACGGCAAGCTGAGCGGGACCGACGGCTGCAACCGCCTGACCGGCTCCTGGACGCAGGACGGCGCGACGGTCGACTTCGGCCAGGTCGCCTCGACCATGATGTTCTGCGAGGGCGTCGACACCTGGCTCATCGACCTCTCGACCGGGACCGTCGAGGGCTCGACGCTGCACATCCTCGACGCGGACGGCGTCGAGATCGGCACCCTCTCCCGCGGCTGAAGCGGCTGAGTCGGCTGAGCGCGCGAGCGCTTCCGAACCGGGCCTAACCGCGCATCGCGACGCCGATGCGCCAGTAGCCCATGAACGCGACCTGGGCGCGATCGATCCCGAGGTCCTTGACGAGGTGGCGCCGTAGCGTCGTGACGACGCCGCTCTCGCCGGCGATCCAGTAATAGCGGTCGGCATGCGCCTGCCCTGACGCGACGAGCTCCTCCCCGAGTCCGGAGTAGACCGGCGTCTCCCAGACCAGGTCCTCGGTCTCGACATCGCGGATCTCGACGGCTGTCGCGGCGCCGAGGTGCTCGAGCACGGCGGGGATGAGCGCCTCGCCGGGCCGGCGACCATCGCGCGCGAGCCAGTGGATCGCGACCCCCGCGGGCGCGGCGATCGCCAGTGCGTCGGCCTCCTCCGGCACCTCGATGAACGCGATGCCCCGCAGGTCCGGATCCGCATCCTCGAGGATCCGGGCGATCGCCGGCGCCGCGGTCTCGTCCCCCGCGAGCAGCACCGAGGGCGCATCGCCCGGCGCATACTCGATCCCGCCCCCGCCGACGCGACCGCGGCGCGGGCCGAGGATGAGCAGCTCGTCGCCGGGCTTCGCGCCGGACGCCCACCACGACGCCGGCCCCGTGAGGCCGGGCGCGAGGTGCAGGACGAAGTCGACGACGAGCCGCGTGCCGGACTCCTCGACGAGCAGCTCCCGGATCGAATAGGTGCGGATGGAGCCACGCTCGGCCTCCGGCAGCGTGAGCCAGAAGTCCCACCACCCGGCCCCCGCCGCGGCGAGGTCGGGCAGCTCGCCTCCGGCCGGGGGGAAGATGAGCTTGATGCGCTGGTCGAAGACGGCGCCGGGCGTCCCGAACTCGTCGAGCTCCCGTCCGCCGAAGGTGACGCGCACGAAGCTCGGCGACACCCGTTCGACCTCTTCGACGATGGCGCGGACGAATGCGAAGGGCCGCGCCTCGCGTTCTGCCTCCTGTGCGGCGATGTGCTCAGCGGACATGGTGCCTCCCATTCGGCAGTACGAGCGGACTCCCGGAGACGGGATCCGCGATGACGAGGCTCTTCAGCCCGAAGACTGCCTCGACGAGCTCGGCGGTGACGATCTCGCCGGGCGCGCCCTGCGCCTGCACCCGACCGTCGCGGACGGCGACGAGCTCGTCGGCGTAGCGCGCGGCGAGGTTCAGGTCGTGGAGGACCATGACGATCGCCGTGCCGCGCGTCTGGTTCAGGTCGGTGAGGAGGTCGAGGACCTCGACCTGGTGCGCGACGTCGAGGAACGTCGTCGGCTCATCGAGCAGCAGGATGTCGGTCTCCTGCGCGAGCGCCATCGCGATCCAGACGCGCTGGCGCTGCCCGCCCGAGAGCTCGTCGATCGCTCGATCGGCGAGATCGGTCGTAGCGGTGGCCTCGAGCGCGGTCGCAACCGCCTCGTCGTCCCGGGCGCTCCAGCGGGAGAACATGCCCTGGTGCGGATTGCGCCCCCGCCCGACGAGGTCGGACACGGCGATGCCCTCCGGCGCGATCGGCGACTGCGGCAGCAGGCCGAGCGTGCGGGCGACCTCCTTCGACGGCTGGCGGTGCAGCGCCTTGCCGTCGAGCAGCACGTGCCCGGCCTTCGGTGCGAGGAGTCGCGCAAGCGCTCGCAGGAGCGTCGACTTGCCGCACGCGTTCGGGCCGACGATCGCGGTGACGCGTCCCGCCGCGATCGTGAGGTCGAGTCCGTCGATGACGGTGCGATCCCCGTACGCGAGGACGAGGCCCTCGGCGTCGAGGGTGTGTCCGGTGGTCACAGGGAGCCTCCCGCGCGGTTCGTCCGGATGATGAGGTACAGCAGGTAGGGCGCACCGAGCGCGCCGGTCACGACGCCGACGGGGAATCGGGTGCCGAGGGCGTACTGCCCGGCGAGGTCGGCGACGAGCACGAGCAGCGCCCCGACGAGCGCGGCGGGCAGCAGGGGCGAGCCGTGGGGCCCGACGATCCGCGCGGCGATCGGACCGGACAGGAACGCGACGAATGCGATCGGCCCGCTCGCCGCCGTCGCGAAGGCGATCAGGACGACCGCGGCGACGATCACGATGAGCCGGGTGCGCTCGACCCTGACCCCGAGCGCGGCGGCCGTGTCGTCGCCGAGTCGGGTCGCGCCGAGGTTGCGGCTCTGACCGAGCAGCAGCGGGCCGAGCGCGGCGAGGGCGATGAGCACCGGGACGACCTGCGTCCACGTCGTGCCGTTGAGACTGCCCGTGATCCAGCGCATTGCCTCCTGCAGATCCCACGCGCCGGCCTTCGACAGCACGTACGCGGTGACGCTCTCGAGCATCGCCGCGACGCCGATCCCGATCAGGATGAGGCGGGTGCCCGCGACGCCGCTGCGGTAGGACAGCAGATAGACGAGCAGCGCGATGCCGAGACCGGCGACGATCGCGAACGCGGAGACGCCCGCGCCGTCGAGCGACAGGATGACGATCGCGAAGGCGGCTGCGGCGCTCGAGCCCGCACTGATCCCGATGATGTCGGGGCTCGCGAGCGGATTGCGCAGCATGGTCTGGAACGTCACGCCGCCGAGCCCGAAGCACATGCCGGCGACGACGGCGAGCGTCGCGCGCGGCAGGCGCAGCCGCCCGACGGTGAAGGACGCGCCCGGCACGTCCTCGCCGAGGATGACGCGCACGACCTCGTCGGGACCGTAGAAGGTCTGGCCGACCATGAGCGTCACGGCGAAGACGGCGACGATGAGCGCGGCGAGCGCACCGATCACGATGCGCCGGCGCCGGGTCCTGCGCGCCCGGCCCTCGGCGACCCGCTCGATGGTCGGCATCGCGGCGATCACAGCTCGCGCACCTTCTGCCGGCGGACGATCGCGATGAAGAACGGCGCGCCGACGAGCGCGGTGATGATGCCGACGTCGAGCTCGCCGGGGCGCGCGACGATGCGCCCGAGCACGTCCGTCGCGATGAGCAGGCAGGCACCGGTGAGCGCGGAGAACGGGAGCAGCCAGCGATAGTCCACGCCGACGAGCAGTCGGCACAGGTGCGGGACGACGAGTCCGACGAAGCCGATCGGCCCCGCGACGGCCGTCGCCGCACCGCAGAGGAGCACCGCGCCGAGCGCGGCGAGACCGCGCACGATCGCGACCCGCTCCCCGAGGCCGGCGGCGAGCTCGTCGCCGAGCGCGAGCGAGTTGAGGCTGCGGGCGGAGATCAGGCTGATGACGGCCCCGACCGCGAGAAACGGCAGGACGGAGACGATCGAGTCGAACGACGCCCCGCCGACGCCGCCGATCTGCCAGGACCTGACGTTCGCGGCGATGTCGTTGCGCGGGAGCGCGACGGCGGCGATGAACGACGCGAGCGCGGCGGAGGTCGCGGCCCCTGCGAGCGCGAGCTTGAGCGGGGTCGCGCCGCCGCGGCCGAGCGAGCCGATCGTGTAGACGAGGACGGCGGCGATCGCGGCGCCGACGATCGCGGTCCAGATGATCCCGGTCGCCGTCCACAGGCCGAACCAGGCCATGCCCGTGACGACCGCGAGCGATGCGCCCATGTTCACGCCGAGGATGCCGGGGTCGGCGAGCGGATTGCGGGTGACGCCCTGCATGACGCCGCCGGCGAGCCCGAGTGCGGCGCCGACGAGTGCGGCGAGCACGGTACGCGGGATGCGCTTCACGACGACGGCCTGCCCGAGATTGTCGACCCCGCCGCCGAGCCCGGCGATGAGGTCATCCCAGCCGACGTCGCGCGAGCCGACCGCGACGGAGGCGGCGGCGAGCAGCACGAGGACGATGAGGACGGCGCCGAGCCAGAGCAGGCGGACGCGTCTCGGGCGCCGCACGATGGCGGCGCCCGAGACGGTCCGTTCCTGGACTGCGGTCACTAGCCCTTGTCGGCAGCGGCCGCGAGCAGCTTCACGTAGTCGCCGAGCACCCACGAGATCGCGAGCGGCGTCGGGTTCGCGGCGGTGCCGAGCGGACCGTTCGGCAGGAGCACGACCGCGTTGTTCGCGATCGCCGGCATCTGCGAGAGCAGCGGGTCGGCCTTGAGCGCGTCGATGAGCGCCTGGTCGCCGTACGTGACGATGAGCTCGACGTCGTCGAACACGTCGACCTGCTCGGCACTGATCGTGCCGGAGAACGACCCATCGGCGGACGCCTCGACGACGCTCTTCGGCATCGTCAGACCGAGGTCCTCGAAGAACTTCACGCGGGTGTCGTGCGTCGTGTAGAAGCTCACCTCGCTGAGGTCGGTCGTGTCGATGTGCGTGAGGAACATCGTCGGCTTGCCGACGAGCTGCGGGTACGCGCCGACGGTCTCGGCCATCTGGGTCTCGAGGTCGGCGATGAGCGCCTGGCCCTCGGCCGCCATGCCCATGCCCGTGCTGTTGAGCTCGATCATCTCGCGCCAGTCGGTCGCCCATGCGGACTCGGTGTACGCGACGACCGGAGCGATCTCGCTCAGCGTGTCGTAGTCCTCCTGCGTCAGGCCGGAGTAGGCGGCGAGGATCACGTCGGGGTCGGTGTCCGCGACGGCCTCGAAGTCGATGCCGTCGGTCTCGTCGAAGAGCACCGGCGTCTCGGCGCCCAGCTCGTCGAGCTTCTCCGCGACCCACGGCAGCAGCCCGTCGCCGTCGTCATCGCCGAAGTTGGCCGCGGCCATGCCGACCGGCACGACGCCGAGCGCGAGCGGGACCTCGTGGTTCGCCCAGTTCACCGTCGCGATGCGCTCCGGCTTCTCGGTGATCGTCGTGGTGCCGAGCGCATGCTCGATGACGATTGGATAGCCGTCCTGAGCGGCCGCGGGGCCGCTGTCGGTCGGGGTCGGGCTCGCCGAGCAGGCGGCGAGCGTCGCGGCCGCGGCGATGACCGCTGCAGTGCCGATGATGCGTGGGATGCGCACGGGGCATGTCCTCCAGATCACTTTGGTGAGCCTCACCTTCATTAGGTAAGGCTCGCCTAATTTACATGATCTGAATGCGACCGAGTGCGCTCCCCCATCTCACGAGCTCGTCGATCGTGGCGGGGTCGGCGCCGAAGCGATCAGGCGGCGCGGCGCCTGGCGACGACGATCCAGATCGCCGCGCCGATGAGCAGCACGAGGAGGACGAGCCCCCCGACCAGCCACCAGACCCAGCTCGACTGGTCGGCCGGGATCGGCTTCAGCTGGACCGTCAGGTGGCTGACGCTCTTGCCCTCGAAGCCCGGCACGAAGCCATCGTCGGGGTCCTGCATGAAGCCGTCGGGCGGAGTCGGGACGACGACCCGCAGGTCACCGCGCGCCACGACGTCCTCGAACATGAAGAGCCCGTCCACCGCATGCGTCGTCTGGACGAGCGTGCCGCCCTGCATGAGGTTCACGATGCCCTCCCAGGGCGGGCCGTCGACGCCGTCGCCGGTCTCGACGACCGCGCCGGAGATCGATCCGCTCGCCTTGGCCACCGGGAGCTTGTAGAGGTAGAGGTCGGCGCCGACGATCCGCTCGCCGGCTTTCAGAGTCACCGGGCGCTCATCGACCGAGTACCCCGCCGCGGCCGCCTGCACGATCGCCTCGCCCGGCGGGAGTCCGCCGATCGAGTAGACCCCGTCCTTGTCGGAGAGCACGGTGATCGGCTCGCCGGACTTCGGGACGACCGTGACGGTCGCGTTCGCGACGGGCTTGCGCGACTGGGCGACGAGGACGGTGCCGCTGAGCGCCGCCTTCGTGACGGGCGGAGTCGGCGTGGGGCTCGGCGTCGGGGTCGGCGTCGGCGTAGGGCTCGGCGTAGGCGTCGGGGTCGGAGTGGGCGTAGGGGTCGGAGTGGGCGTGGGAGTCGGCGTGGGTGTCGGAGTCGGCGTCGGGGTGGGGGTCGGGCCGTCCTTCGGCGTGAGGCTGAAGTTCACGTCCGAGGCGCCGCCGACCACAGGCGTCGCCTTGTCCGGCGTCGGCGCGAGGTGGAAGTACTGCACGAGGTAGCCGTAGGCGATCGCGAAGGCGATGCCGCCCTCGCCGTCCTCGACCGTGAACGATCCGTCGGCCCGCGTGTATGCGACGTCGTCGCCGACGACGACCATCGCGTCCGAGATCGGGGTGCCGGCCAGGTCGGTGACGGTGCCGAGGATGTCGAGCCCCACGGGCGGGGGCCCCGGCACCGCCGGGATGAGACCGAGCTTGAGGCCCGGCTGCGGCACGGCGAGGAAGTCCGCAGCCGCGAGATAGTGCGCGTACTTGCTCGGGTCGCTCGTGAAGAAGCGCTGCGTGAAGTCCTCGGCATACGCCTGGAAGGTGTACTTGCCCGGCGGGAGCTCCGCCTCGAACTTCCCATCCTCGTCCGTCTGCAGCACCGCGACGACGTAGTACTTGCTGTCGAAGACGGTCACGCTCGCATCGGGGACCGGCGTCGCGGAGATCGGCTCGGTGATCGAGTTCTGCTTGAGGATCTGCCCGGCGTAGAGGCCGTTGTCGTTCTCCTCCTCGGCCGCGCTGGCGGCGGGCGCGGCCCCGACGAAGGCGACGAGCGCGAGGCAGAACGCCGTGGCGAACGCGGTCAATGGACGGCGAGCGATCGTCGACATGGCCCCGACACTATCGGCATCCGGGGGCCTGTCGGGCAGGATGGGCGCATGAATCCCGCTTCGATCGCCGTCGTCGGCGGGGGCGTGATCGGCCGCACCGCGGCGCTCGAGCTGTCCGCCGCCGGCCACCGGGTGACCCTCATCACAGCCGACCCGCTCGAGGCGACCACGAGTGCGAAGGCGGCGGCCCTCGTCATGCCCTTCGCGGCGCATCCCGCCGATCGCATCGCCGCGTGGACCGTGCGGTCGATCGAGCGGCTCATGCGACTGGTCGACGACGCCTCCGCGGGGGTCCGGCTCGTCCACGGCTACGAGATCCACCGGACGAGTCGGCCCGAGCTCGACTGGGCGTCGTTCGCTCCCGACGCCTCCGAAGGTCCCGCGCCGGCGGGCCTCCCCGAGGGCATCGCCTCGGTCGTCAGCGCGACGATGCCGCTCGTGGACACGAGCTATCACCTGGCCTGGCTGCGGCGGGCCGGCGAGGCCGCAGGCGTCGAGGAGGTGATGCGGCGCATCGACTCGGTCGACGACGCATTCGCCTATGGCGACCTCGTCGTCCTCGCGACCGGTCTCGGGACGAACGCGCTCGTCCCGGGCGCTGGCCTCTACCCCGTGCAGGGCCAGGTCGTCCGGGTCGCGAACCCGGGTAGCGTGCCCTGGCTCATCGACCAGGAGAACCCGGCCGGGCTGCTCTATGTCATCCCGCGGATCGACGAGGTCGTCGTCGGCGGGACCCAGATCCTCGGTGCGGACTCGGTCGAGCCGGACCCTGCCGTCGAGGCGGCGATCCTCGCCCGCGCGAGCGCGTTCTTCCCCTGGATCGCGGATGCACCCGTGACCTCACGCGCCGTGGGGCTGCGGCCGGGCCGCGACGCCGTGCGGCTCGAGCGGATCGGCGATGTCATCCACTGCTACGGGCACGGCGGCAGCGGCGTGACGATCGCGTTCGGCTGCGCGGAGGAGATCGTCGCCCTCGCGGGGACCTGACCCGCGCGGCCTTCAGCCGACCCGCTTCGCGAACCAGTGCGTCGCGTTCGGGTTGTCGTTGTAGCGCGGGACGTCCTCGTAGCCGCTCGTGCGGTAGAGGTGCTGCGCGACCTCGAGCGACTCGTTCGTGTCGAGCACGATCCAGCGCGCACCGAGCTCGACCGCCCGCGCCTCGAGACGGTCCATCAGCAGCCGGCTCCAGCCGCGCCCGCGCGCGGACGGGTCGATCCAGACGTGCTTGACCTCGAAGCAGGGCTCGCCGTCTCGATCGCCGATCCGGCGAACTCCGCCGCAACCGACCGCTGCGCCCGCATCGTCGCGCACGAGGATGAAGACACCGGTGGGCGGTGTGAACCACGCCGGGTCGGGGTGCACGACGCGATACCCGCCGGGGTGCGTCGTGAAGCCGAGCTCCCGACTCGTGAAGTAGTCGTCGAGCAGGCGGACCGCGACCGGGTCGTCGCTCGGGGTCTCGGCGAACGCGGGCACGCGGCGACGATACTCTCGATCGGTGGTCGTGATGCACGGATGATCGGGGTGCTCGAAGGCTTCGGCGTCATCGCGATCGTGATCCTCATCGGCTACCTCGCCGGGCGATCCGGGGTCCTCGGAAAGCACGCCGACTTCGTGCTCGCGCGGATCGCGTTCTACGTCCTGTCGCCGCCGCTCCTCTTCACCATCCTCGCCCGCGCGGACGTCCACACCCTCTTCTCCACGCAGCTGCCCGTCGCGGCGGTCAGCGCCGTCGTGATCTTCGCGATCTACCTCGGCGTCGCCCTCCTGATCTGGAAGCGGGCGATCCCGGAGGCGATCATCGGCACGCTCGGCGCCGGGTACCAGAACGCGAACAACATCGGGCTCCCGCTCGGGCTCTACATCCTCGGGGATGCGGCCGCGTCCGCGCCGATCGTGATGCTGCAGCTCATCGTCTTCGCACCGATCGCGCTCACGATCCTCGACGCGACGACCGGGGCGAAGCAGTCGATCGCCCGCACACTGACCCAGCCGCTGCGCAACCCCCTCATCATCGGCTCGGTGCTCGGGGTCATCTGCGCGGCCTTCGACTGGCTCCCGCCCGACATCGTGATGGCGCCATTCGACCTCATCGCGGCCGCGGCCGTGCCGATCCTGCTCCTCAACTTCGGCCTATCGCTCGCCGGCGAGCGCGTGCTGGCGGCCGGCCCGTATCGGAAGGACGTCATCCTCGCGAGCGCCCTCAAGCTCGTCGCGATGCCGATCGCGGCATGGGCGATCGCGAAGTTCGCGTTCGGCCTCGACGGTCACGCGCTCTTCGCGGCCGTGATCCTCGCGGGACTCCCGAGCGCGCAGAACGTCTTCAACTGGTCCCAGCGCTACGACCGCGGCGTCATCATCGGGCGAGACACCGTCTTCGTCACGACGCTCGGATCGATCGGCGCGCTCGTCCTGATCGCGTGGTTGCTGGCCGCCTGATCGCCACTAGCATTCAGCCATGGAAGACGCGGAGCCGTCCCCGAGGCGTCGATTCAACGTCGAGCTCGTCGTCGTCATCCTGCTCGGCATCGCCTCCGTCGCGACCGCCTACGCGTCCTTCCAGTCCTCGCTCTGGGACAGCGTGATGTCCTCGAGCTACACCCGCGGGCAGCAGACGAAGACCGAGGCCGAGTCGATCTACCTCGAGGCGAATCAGCAGTACGCGCAGGACGCGCAGACCTACTCGCAGCTCGTCATCCTCGGGGTCGACGCGCTGAGCACCGACCCCGCCCTCGTCGAGTCGGCGGAGACGAAGATCAGCGCACTCACCATGACGAGCGTCGACGATGTGCTCGGGGCGGCCCTGGAGTGGTCGAACACGACCGGCGAGTATCCGCTGAACTCCGAGGACTACCTCGAGGCGCGATTCGGCGATTACCTCGCCCTCCAGGACGAGGCCGCCGCCTACGTCATCGCGGGGGACGAGGCCAACGGCTTCGGCGATCGGCTCACGCTCTACACCGTGCTCCTCGCCGTCGCCCTCTTCCTCCTCGGCATCGCCGCGGTCGTCTCGTCGATGACGATCAAGCGGAGCCTCATCGTCATCGGCGGCGTCGTCACCGCGGTGGCGATCATCCTGACGACCCTCGTGCCGTTCACGCCCGTCGGATAGGCTCACGGCACCGATTCGCGCGGGAGCGGAGGCGCCGATGGTCGACGGATACCGGCGATTCTCGACGCTCGGCGTGACGGAGACCGAGCGCATCGAGCGCTGGGAGCAGCACAACGCGGAGGCGCTCGTGCCGCTCGCCGCACGCTCGATCGACGGCGCGCCGCTCGAGGCGACCGAGGTCAACCTCCAGCTGCCGAACCTTCAGTTCGCGCACGTCAGCGCGAACCCGCACATCGTGGAGCGGACCACCGACCACATCACGGCGAGCGGGACCGACGGCGTCGCGCTCTACTTCTCCCTCGCGGGCGACGCCTTCTTTTACCACCAGGACGGCGTCCACCTGCAGCAGCCGGGGACCCTGCTCATCTGCGACACCTCGCAGCCCTTCATTCGCGGCTTCGCGCACGGCCTCAGGGAGTACGTGCTCGTGGTGCCGCGCGAGGTGTTCGAGTCGACGACCGAGGGCAAGACGCCCCCGAAGCCGCTCGTGCTGCACTTCGCCGATGTCCCCGGGGGCGACGTGCACGCGGCGGCGCTCGCCCGGCTCGTCGAGCAGTCGCTCACCCAGCCCGACGACGCGAGCCTCGCCGCGACGGAGGAGAGCGCGCTCGATCTGCTGCGCACCATGTTCTCCGACGACGGCGCGCACTCCTCCTCCGCCTACCGTCGCGCCGCCGTCGCCTGGATCGAGCGCAACCTGCGCGACCCCACCATCTCGGTCTCCCGGGTCGCGCAGGCGGTCGGGGTCTCGGAACGCCATCTCGCTCGCGCCTTCGGCGAGACCGGGACGGGCGTCGCGCGGACGATCCTGACGCTCCGGCTCGAGCTCGCGAAGCGGCTGCTCGCGGAGTCCGGTGCGACGTCCGTTGGCGATGTGGCGCTCGCGAGCGGCTTCGTCTCGCACGCGCACTTCTCGCGCGTCTTCCGCGAGCGCTACGAGCTGAGCCCGATGGAGTGGCGCGCGACGCAGCTCTCGCCTCGCGTGCCCTAGTCGGGCGCTTCACCGTCTCCTGCGGCGCTCGTTCGCCGCCGCGGCCGCGAAGCCGGCCCCGCCGAGCGCGAGGCCCCCGGCGAGCACGACGCCCACCGCGGCGGATGCGTCGCCCGTGATCGCGAGCACCGGCTCGACGCGCACGGTCTCCGAGGGCTCTCCGCAGACGCCGACGGCCTGCGGCACGTGCGCGGGATCGTAGAGCGTCGCGATCCACCCGTACGTCCCGGGACGCATGCTCAGGTAGGCGTCGCTCTCGAACTCGCCGGCACCGTCGATCGGGATCTCGGCGCTCGAGAAGACGAGCGTCTCGGCGGTGCACACCGGGGCGGCCCCGCCGGCGGCGGGGAACTCGTACAACTCGAACCCGATCGTCCAGCCCGCGAGGTCGACGCCCACGCCGTGGTCCCCGACGATCGCCGTGTCACGGATCCCCGTGCCAGCCGGCACCGTCGCGGTCGTCCGCGTCGACAGGACGACGGCGGCGCGCTCGTCCGCCTCGGACGCCGATCCTGTCACCGGGATGATCGCCAGCGGGGCGGGACCCGCCATGCCCTGCTGCCCCGGCCCGTAGGAGTAGACGGGGACGGCTGCGCCGAAGGTCGAGAGCGTCGACGTGCCGGTGAGCGTCGCCGCGATCCGGTAGGGCGCCCCCGTCGTCGGCAGCCCGCGGATCGGGATCGACTGCCCTGCCGTGAATGTGCCCGTCATGGTCTCGACCCCCGTGTCGACGAACACACCGCCGGTGAGGACGATGGTGCCGGCGACAGGCGCGCCGGGCGCGATCGAGTCGATGGTCAGAACGCCGTCGGCCGGCCCCGTGGAGACGATCGACATCGCGACCGTCCCCGCGTCCGGAGCGGCGACCCAGGCGTCGATCCAGCGGACCACCTCCATCGCGCGGGCGGCCGTCGGACCGGATGGGACGATCCCGTCGGTGATATGCCAGATCGCGTCGGCGATCGCGCGCGCTTCGAACGGATCGCCCGTCTGCCCGATCGCGGCCACGGCGGCGCCGATCCCGGCGAGGCGGCCGGGAGGCAGTGACCCGTAGGACGTCACCGTCCCGGCCCAGGTCGGGCTCGCCCCGCCGTCCCAGTCGAGGTGGTAGTCGAGGCAGTAGACGTAGGCCCCGTTCTCCATGTAGTTGCCGTGCCAGTGCGAGCCGACGTAGTCGCCCGCGCCGTGCGTCGAGGCATGGGCGGGTGCGGCCGGCGCGAGCGGGACGGCGAGCGCCGCGAGCAGCAGGGCGGCGAACGCGATGACGCGGGCCGCCCGCCACGAGCGGGATCCGATTGATCGGGATCCGATTGATGAGGTGTCGTGCATCTGGGTTTCCTTCCGTTCACCCCTTGAGTGCACGACGGGGCAAACCGTGGCCCTTTTCACCCGCGTTCTTGCCGGATCGCGCCACCGCCTTGCCGATCCGCGCCACGACGCGCGCGCGGGCTCACGAGGCGCGCACACTCGTCCGAAGCGCACACGGGTGTGCGCCTGGATGGAGGACGACCCATGGCGGTCTTCGACGATGGCCTCGCAGCGACCGAGCTGCCGACCCACGGGATCGTGGAGACGGACGTGCTCGTGGTCGGCTCAGGCCCGAGCGGCGGCGCGGCGGCGCTCGCGCTCTCGACCTACGGCGTGCGCAACATCACGATCACCAAGTACCGGTGGACGGCGAACACCCCGCGCGCGCACATCACGAACCAGCGGGCCATGGAGTTCTTCCGCGACATGGGCGTGCTCGCCGAGGTCGAGTCGCTCGCGACGCCGCACCACCTCATCGGCGACACCGTCTTCTGCTCGTCGATCGCCGGCGAGGAGTTCGGCCGCATCCTGACCTGGGGCACGAGTCCCGCCCGCCACGCCGACTACGAGGCGGCCTCGCCCGTGCTCAACTGCGACATCCCGCAGACCTACCTCGAGCCGATCCTGGTCAAGGCGGCGACGCAGCGCGGCACGCAGACCGTCTTCTCCACCGAGTACCTGAGCCACGTCCAGGACGCGGACGGCGTGACGACGACCGTGCTGGACCGCCTGACCGGCGCGCAGTATCAGATCCGCTCGAAGTACCTGATCGGCGCCGACGGCGCGCGGTCGAAGGTCGCGGCCGACATCGACCTGCCCTACGAGGGGCAGATGGACATCGCCGGGTCGATGAACATCACGTTCAAGGCCGATCTCACGCAGCTCGTCGGCCACCGGCCATCGGTGCTCTACTGGGTCGTCAAGCCCGGGGCGAACGTCGGTGGCATCGGCGCCGGCCTCGTGCGCATGGTCCGGCCGTGGAACGAGTGGCTCATCGTCTGGGGCTACAACATCGCGCAGCCGGCGCCCGACATCGACTTCGAGGCGGCGAAGGAGGTCGTCTACGACCTGCTCGGCACCCGCGACGTCGAGGTCGAGATCACGGGCACGAGCCTGTGGGGCAACAACGAGATGTACGCGACGCACCTGCAGCGCGGTCGGGTCTTCGCGGTCGGCGACGCCGTCCACCGCCACCCACCGTCGAACGGCCTCGGGTCGAACACCTCGATCCAGGACTCGTACAACCTGGCGTGGAAGCTCGCGGCGGTCATCGGCGGCTACGCGGGCGAGGCG
>Ga0182745_1001259_pt1 | contig 24839 bp, 19 predicted proteins | sample eDN3rd30CKraftBY_FD_128523 | JGI IMG/M metagenome (GOLD analysis project Ga0182745, IMG submission 128523) | Enriched backyard soil microbial communities from Emeryville, California, USA - eDNA 3rd pass 30_C Kraft BY (version 2) (version 2) | ecosystem: Environmental > Terrestrial > Soil >... | reverse complement strand
CGACGACGACGCCGGCGAGCTGGTCGGTGTCCACCACGTAGGCCCGCCGGGCCGGCAGCGCCCGCTCGCCGTGGCCCTCCATGTCACCAGTTGCCGGGGTGGGCTTTGAGGGGGACGCACAGCTCGGTGGCGGGGAGGGCGTCGAGCCGGTCGTCGCCGATCGGGTTGCCGCACTTGGTGCAGTTCTTCCAGTTGCGCTCGTGCGTGCGCGCCTCGGCGGCGTCGATCACCTCGAGGAACAGCTTCTCCTCGGCGATGCGAGCCCGGATGCGGTCGCGCTCGAACCGGGTGAGGTCGCCCTCGGAGCCGCCCTCGTCCTCGCCGGCACCGACGTCGCTCGCCGCCTCTTCGGGGTCGAGCTCGTTGTAGCTGGCTTCGAGCGTCACGATCCCGGCCTCGGTCTCCTCGCGGAGCTTCTGGAGGTTGGCACGGTGCTTGGCGACGGTCAGGGAAGACGACATCGGGCTGCCTTTCTCGATCGGGGGAGCGGGCAACTTACCGTGCGAACGGCCACTTCCACGCATCGAGTCGGAAGATCTTCCCGGTTCGACGGTGGCCGTCTCGCTCGGCGCCGACGCCGCGGTGAGCGTGGCCCGCGGTGTGACGCACGGCGCCCTCGATCGCACCAGCGGAGCGAGGAGGCCCCGAGCCCTGACGGGTCTCGCGAGGAGGGAACGGCGGTCATCCGTACACTCGGTCGGCCATGTCCCTCGAGCCGACGCCCCTCCCCGCCGACGCCGAGGGCACGCCGCCGCAGCCGTCCGCCGAGCCCGGCGGCCTCGACGCCGGCCTGTTCGCCCCGCGCCGGCGCCAGCTCGTCGTCGGCCTGGTGCTCACCGTCACCCTGGTCGCGTTCGAGGCCATGGCGATCGCCGCGATCATGCCTGACGTCAAAGACGATCTCGGCGGACTCGGCCTCTACGGCTGGGTGTTCAGCGGCTTCTTCCTGGGCAGCCTGCTCGGCATCGTGGTGGCCGGGCAGCTGGCCGACTCCCGGGGCCTCGTCCTGCCCTACGTCGTCGGGCTGGGGCTGTTCACCACCGGCCTGCTGATCGGCGGCGGGGCGGTGTCGATGCCGGTGCTGGTGGTCGGCCGCGTGCTCCAGGGCTTCGGCGCCGGCGCCATCCCGGCCATCGGCTACACCGCCGTCGGCCGCGGCATCCCTGGCCCGCTGCGCCCGAAGATGTTCGCGGTGATGTCGACGGCCTGGGTGGTGCCCGGTCTCGTCGGTCCGTCGGCCGCCCTGCTCGTGGAGCACGTGCTGTCGTGGCGGGCGGTGTTCCTGGTCCTCGTGCCGCTCGTGCTGTTGGCCGGGGTCATGACCGTGCCGGCTCTCGCCACGATGGGACCGCCCGAGGGCGTCGACGCCGACGACGTCGAGCACCGGGAGCGCCGGGCCGCCCAGGCCCTGCGGCTCCGCCAGGTCGTGCTCCTCGTCGTGGGCGTGGGTGCCGCGTTCGCCGCGGTCAGCGGCGTGCCCGGCGTCGTGGCGGCGACGCTGGTGCTGTTCGGCGTCCCGCTGGCCGTCAACGCCCTCGTCCACCTGCTGCCGGCCGGGACGCTGCGCCTCGACCGGGGCATCCCCGCCACCGTCGCGGTGCGCGGGATCTTGACCTTCGGGTTCTTCGCCGCCGACGCCTACGTCCCCCTCGCGGTGGTCGACGGCCGCGGCGGATCGAGCTGGATCGCCGGTGCGGCGCTGACCGTGAGCGCGCTCACCTGGACCGCTGGTTCGTGGATCCAGGCGCGCTCCATCGACCAGGTCGGGCCTCAGCGGCTCGATCGCATCGGCTTCGGCGCCCTCGCCGTCGGCATCGCCCTGATGCTCGGCGTCGCCCTCGGCCTCCCTGTCGGCCTCGCGGTCGTGGCGTGGGCCGTCTCCGGGTTCGGCATCGGCATCGCCTACGCGCCCCAGGCCGTCACCGTGCTGGCCTCGGCGAAGCCGGGGGAGGAGGGCAAGGCCAGCGCGGCGATCCAGTTGAGCGACGCGGTCGGCATCGCTCTCGGCACCGGCGTTGCCGGTGGCGTCATCTCGATCGGCGACGGCCGCGGCTGGCCGGTCGACCACAGCGTCACCTGGGTCTTCGTCCTCGCCCTCGGCGGCGCCCTCGGCGGTGTCCTCGCCTCCGGCCGCATCCCCGAACGCGTCCCCGCCCAAGCCACCTGACCCGGACGCACGGCTCGACCGCCCACGGCTCTCAGCCTCCAACTTGGAGGGTTTTGGCGGTTTGAGACCGAGATGCTCCAAGTTGGAGGCTGGCGGCGGAAGGTGGAGGGTCGTGGTCGGTGAGCGACCGGGATCCTCCAACTTGATGGCAAGCCGGGGAAGAGGCGATGGCGAGGGTGCACGGGAGCACCGACGAGGACCGGGTGCGGTCCCGCCAGGGGCCAGCGGGATCAGGCGCCCTCGGTGAGCTCGTCGCGGAGCTGGCGCTTGAGGATCTTGCCGGCAGGGTTGCGGGGGAGGGCCTCGTCGAAGAGGAAGACCTTCGACGGGATCTTGAAGGGGGCGATCTGGTCGGCCAGGAAGCGGCGCAGCTCGTCGGGGTCGATGGTCTCGCCCTCGCGGGGGACGATCGCCACGGCGACCTCCTCGCCGAGGCGCTCGTGGGGCAGGCCGAACACCGCCGCCTCGTAGACCGCCGGGTGCTCGTAGACGGCGGCCTCGACCTCGGCGGAGTACACGTTCTCCCCGCCGCGCAGGATCATGTCCTTCGCCCGGTCCTCGATGGAGAGGAAGCCCTCCTCGTCCATGCGGCCGAGGTCGCCGGTGCGCAGCCAGCCGTCGACGATGGTCTCGGCGGTGGCCTCGGGCTTGTTCCAGTAGCCCCGGATGAGGTTCGGGCCCTTCATCCAGATCTCGCCGGGCTGACCGGCGGGCACGGGTTGGCCGTCCGCGTCGCGGATCTCGACCGTGAGGATCGGTGTGGAGCGCCCCGTGCTGGTGGGATGGGTCTCGTAGTCGGCGCCGCTGTTGCCCGGGCCGTAGGCGTTGGTCTCGGTCATGCCGTAGCCGATGTTGGGCTTGGCGGTCTTGAACGAGCTGCCGATCCGGCCCACGAGCTGCGGGGGAGCGGGGGCGCCGCCACCGCCGACGGAGGTGAGCGACGACGTGTCGTACTTCTCGAAGTCCGGGTGCTCGAGCAGGTCCCAGCTCTGGGTGGGCACGCCGATGAAGTTGGTGACCTTCTCCCGCTCGATCAGCCGGAGCGCCTGGCCGGGATCCCACTTGTGCATGATCACGAGCTTCAGCCCGGAGGCGAGCGAACCGAGGAAGACCGGCACGTTGCCGGTCACGTGGAAGAGGGGGACGATGAGGATGAACACCGGGGCACCGGTGCGGCCCGCGGCCTCCTCGGGGCGGCGCAGGGAGTCGATCGACGTCTTGCAGCCGAAGCCCATCAGGGCCTGGACGATGGCCCGGTGCGTGGACACCGCGCCCTTCGGCCGGCCGGTGGTGCCGGACGTGTAGAGGATGGTGGCGTCGTCGTCGGGGCCGACCTCGACCTCGGGCCGGGTGGCCCCGGGCACGACGACGTCCTCCCAGCGCTCGATGCCGGGCGGCACCTCCGCCTCGTCGAGGCGGACGCCGATGGTGCGGAACCCGAGCGCCGCGGCCGCACCGCGGCTGCGCTCGACCCGTTCGAGGTCGGCGACGAGGACCTTGGCGCCCGAGTCCTCGAGGCCGTAGGCCATCTCCTCGGCGGTCCACCAGGCGTTCATCGACACCACGACGGCGCCGATCGACAGGGCCCCGAGGTAGGTGATGATCCACTCCGGGTAGTTGCGCATGGCGATGGCCACCCGGTCGCCCTTCTGCACCCCGTAGCCGTCCACGAGGGCGGCGGCGATGCTGTCGGCGCGGGCGTAGACGTCGGCGTACGTGTACCGCTCGTCCTCGTAGACGAGGTACTCGGTGTCGCCGTAGAGGCGGGTCAGGTCGGCCAGCTCCTTCACCGACGACGGCGCCCCCTTGAACGCCGTGTACGTGATGCCCCCCACCTCGATCTCGTGGGTCTCGTACCGTTCCCCGGGTGCGGTGATCTGGGCAGAGGCGTCTTCGTAGCTGAGGGTCACGCCAAGGGAGCCAACCCCACCCTGACCCGTCGGTCAAGCGCGACCGGTTTCGGGTCATCTGTGCACCTCTGGCGAGCACGCGTGACCCGAAATCGTGGGAGCGGGGCCGACCCGAGCCTTTCGGGTCACCTGGGCACCGGAGAGGAGCTCAGGTGACCCGAAATCTGGTCAGGGGAGGTTGCGCTGCTCGTCTTTGAGCTTCTGGGCCTCGCGTGCGATGCGGCCGAACTGGCGGTTGCGGCGGTGGCGCTCCACCACGTCGGCGCGCATCTCGGCCGCGGCGGCCTCGGCGTCGAGGGCCCGCCAGGCGTCGAGGCGCTCCTGGGCCAACCTGCCGTCGGCGACGGCGGCTCGGACCGCGCAGCCGGGCTCGGACTCGTGGGCGCAGTCCCGGAACCGGCAGTGCTCGGCCAGCTCGTCGATGTCGGGGAAGGACTCGGCGACGGCGTCGGTGTCGGTCCAGATGCCGACCTCGCGGATGCCCGGGGTGTCGACGAGGACTCCGCCGCCGTCGAGCAGGTGCAGCTCGCGGTGGGTGGTGGTGTGGCGGCCCTTCGAGTCGCCGTCGCGCACGTCGCCCTCGGCGGCCACCTCGCCGGCCATGAGCGCGTTCACGAGGGTCGACTTGCCCGCGCCCGATTCGCCGATGAGGGCAACGGTGCGCTCGCCGACGTGCGCGAGCAGGTCGTCGACGCCCCAGCCGCCTTTGGCCGAGAGGGTGACGACCTCGAGGCCGGGGTCCACCTCGGCGGCGATCATCTCGGCCTCGGCGGCCACCTCGGGGCCGACCTTGTCGGCCTTGGTGAGCACGACGAGCGATTCGGCGCCGGCATCGAGGGCGATGGTGATGGTGCGCTGGATGCGGCCGGTGCGGACGGGCCGGTCGAGGCCGCAGACGACCAGCACGAGGTCGACGTTGGCGGCCATGGCCTGCTCCTTCTCGCCGGTGCCGGCGGCGCGGCGGCGCAGGAGCGACTCACGCGGGAGGGTGGCGACGGGGGTGCGGTGGCGGTCCAGCACCACCCAGTCGCCGACCACGGGTGGCGGCTGGACGGGCGGGCCGAACATGGAGCGGACGGCGCCGGCCTCGACGGCGACCATCAGGCCGGCACCGTCGTGGCGGATCACCCGTCCGGGCTCGGGTTCGTCGATCTCGGCGGCGGCTGGAGTCCTGAGGTAGTCGTGGAAGCGGGACGCCCAGCGGTCGTCCCATCCGTAGCGGGCGAGCAGTTCGGTCAACGGAGCTCCTTGGAACAGGGCACCGCGGCCGCGGTGCCGTCAGAGCACGGGGACAAGCCGCGCTCCCTGTTCGGTCAGGCGCGCGGCAGGAGGCAAGAGCGGGTGGCAGCCATGGCGTCTTCCTCCTGGTGCGCTCGATCTCTGCGGACGGGCCGAACGCTACCGCAGGCTCGGTCCCGGGTCGCCGGGACTTCGCCAGCAGGGCGGAGCGCGCCAGCCGCCTGCTGGCCCACCACCGGACCGCCTCTGGTGTCAGCAGCCGCCTGCGGTCTCGGCCCGGTACCGCTCGAGGTCCCGGCCGAGGTCGAGCGGGCCAGGCACCGGGTGGCGCCGCCCACCAGATCGGAGTTGGCCCTCGTGGCGGTGCGTCCCTAGCGTCCTCGGCGTGCAGGTCATCGAGGGCGTCGGGCCGTGCGCCACGCCCCAGCCCCCCAGCGTGGTCACCATCGGCGCCTACGACGGCGTCCACCTGGGTCACCGCGCCGTCATCGACCAGGTGAAGGCGCGGGCGGCGGACCAGGGACTGCAGACCGTCGTGGTCACGTTCGACCGCCATCCGGCGATGGTCGTGCGGCCCGAGTCGGCGCCCAAGCTGCTGTGCGACCTGGACCAGAAGCTCGAGCTGCTGGCTGAGGCCGGTGTCGACGCCACCTACGTCGTCCGCTTCGACGAGGAGCGGGCGAAGGAGACGGCGGAGGAGTTCGTCCACGAGGTGCTCGCCGGCTGCCTCACCGCCCGTGGGGTCGTGGTGGGCGAGGACTTCCACTTCGGGCACAAGCGCGGGGGCAACGTCGCCCTGCTGCGCGAGATGGGCGAGAGCCTGGGCTTCACCGTCACCGGCCTGGAGCTGGTCGGCCCGACCGGTGCCCCGGCGGGCGAGGGCACGGTCGTGTCGTCGACCGCCGTGCGCTCGCTGCTCGCCGAGGGCGATGTCGGGGGTGCGGCGGCGATGCTCGGCCGGTCCCACGAGGTCCGCGGCACCGTGGAGCACGGCGACAAGCGGGGCCGCGAGCTCGGGTTCCCGACCGCCAACCTCCGGATCCCCGCCGAGATCCAGCTCCCGGCCGACGGCATCTACGCCGGCTGGTTCGAGCGGGCCGATGGCTCCGTCCACCAGACCGCGATGTCGCTCGGGCACCGACCCACCTTCTACGAGCGTCCGGAGGGGGCCCCGCTGCTCGAGTGCAACCTGCTCGACTTCTCGGGTGACCTCTACGGCGAGGCGGTGCGCGTCCGGTTCGTCGAACGGCTGCGGGGCGAGATCAAGTTCGACGGGATCGACCCGCTCGTCGCCCAGATGGCCGCCGACGTCGACCAGACCCGTTCGCTGCTGCGTCCTTGAGGGAGGGTCCGCGCTGCTGATCGGATCGGTGCGCCACACTTGATGTCCACGTCAGCGCGGGTGCAAGGGGGGAAGGGGAGCCCACATGGGTAGGTCCAGCTCACACGGCGCCGCATCGGGTGGCGCCGACGACGGCACCGGCATCGACGTCCTCGCCACGTCCGAGGATGAGACCGTCCTGGGCCCCATGCCCTCCGACGAGGTCGTCTCGTCGACGCTGCCCCGCCTCGCCCGCCACACCATCGCCCTGGCTGACGGCCACAAGGTGCGCGTGTCGGTCTGCGGCCGCGGCGTGCCGATCGTGCTGATCCACGGCTACTCGGCCGAGGGGATGCTCTACGCCCAGACGCTGAGCCGCATCGTCACGTCGGGCTTCAAGGTCGTCGCCATCGACGTCGCCAACCACGGCGGGACCCAGGGGCTGCCCACCGGCGGAGCCAACTTCGAGGAGTACACGAAGCTCCTCGGCCGCGTGGTCGACGAGCTCGGCATCAACAAGGCCGTCTACATGGGCCACTCGATGGGCGGTCGCCTCGTCACGGAGCTCGCCGCCCGCGAGCCGGACCGGGCTCTGGCCGTGATCTTGCTCGACGCCATCGTGGGCGAGCCCTGGGACCGCATCGTGGCCGTGTCCCGCTTCAACCCGTTCCTGCTCGCCGGCGTGGGGGCCGTCCTCATGGCCGACTCGCTGAGCACCGTCCCGTTCGTGCGAGACCCCCGCCAGGCCGTGAAGTTCAGCCGCCTGGCGATGCCGATGGTGGCCGGCCACGTGCGCAACCCGCTCCACCTCCTCGGACCGGGCGTGTCGATCCTCCGGTCCCGCTCGTCGAAGTGGATGCTCGAGAAGCTCGGCCGCGAGGGCGTGCCGGTGATCGCGATCCACGGCGACCGCGACATCGTCGTGCCCCTGGCCACGGCCCGCAGCGCCGCCAAGCTGGCCAAGGGCGGTGTCGTCGTGGTCGAGGGCGGCCGCCACTCGTGGCTGCTGAAGGACCCCGAGACCCTGCCGGCCATCCTCCGGGAGCTCTTCGACGCCCCGGCCAGCGTCGAGGCCCGCAACCGGGACTTCGCCGAGCTGGGCCTGGCTCCTGACGCGACCCTCGACGAGATCGAGGCCGCCTTCTACGAGCCCGACGCTGCCGTCCTCGCCCTGACGCCTGAGATCGACCTGGGCTCCATCAAGCCCGGCCCCCGTCGGCCGCGCTTTCGCTGGCACGTCGACGCACCGGCCTGACGGCCTCTCGTCACTCGTTCGCTGGCGCTCACTCCGTTCCTCGAACTGGCGGAAGGCCTGACGCCGCACCTTCGCAGCGCGGCACGACTCCGCCAGCTCCGTCGCACCTCGCTGGCTTGACGGGGCTCCGCAAGCTCCGCCCCCTCACCCCCCCGAGCTCGCTTCGCTCGAACCAGCCGGCGCGGAGCGGCTCTCTTCTCGTGGGGGTTAGGTCGAACGGGGGTTCGGGCACTAGTGTCGTTCCCTGTGCCCGATCGGGGCACGTCCGCTCCTGGGCAGGCAGAGAACCTGCGGCCTGAGGGGCTGGGTCCGAAACCCAAGAGGAACAGAAGAGACTTGTCTGAGATCATCGATCGCCAGAAGCCCGAGGTCATCTCGGAGCACCGCCTCCACGAGAGCGACACCGGGTCCCCCGAGGTGCAGATCGCGCTGCTCACCAAGCGCATCAACCACCTCAACGAGCACCTCAAGGTGCACAAGAAGGACCACCACAGCCGGCGTGGCCTGCTGATGCTGGTGGGTCGTCGCCGCAACCTGCTCGACTACGTCAAGAACAACGACGTCGAGCGGTACCGCACGATCATCGCCACCCACGGCCTGCGCCGCTAGGTCCGAAGCTCTGCCACGAGCGGCCCTCCGGGGCCGCTCGTGGGCTTTTCGCAAGTAACCAACACAACCGGCGGGTTCCACGAAGTCAGTTGTCAGTCGCCCATCGCTCGGCCATGCGGGTCGGGAGGTCGTCGACTGGGAACTGGCCGCAGGGGATCTGCCTCACACCGGAGCACACGGCTCCAGAGGAGAGAGCCAACCATGGCTGAAGTAAGCGTTTCCGGTCCCGTTTCCGGGACCGACAAGACCCTGACCCTCTCGACCGGGGTCTACGCCCCGCAGTCGCAGGGTGCGGTCGTCGCCAAGCTGGGCAACACCCAGGTCCTGGCCACGGCCAACGGCGCGAAGGAGGTCCGAGAGGGCACCGACTTCTTCCCGCTGACCATCGACGTCGAGGAGAAGGCCTACGCCGCCGGCAAGATCCCCGGCTCGTTCTTCCGCAAGGAGGGCCGTCCCTCGGACAACGCGGTGCTCGTGTGCCGCCTCATCGACCGTCCGCTGCGCCCGTCGTTCCCGAAGGGCTTCCGCAACGAGACCCAGGTCGTCATCACCGTCCAGGGCGCCGACCAGGTGAACCCCTACGACGTGGTCGCCATCAACGCCGCCTCGGCGTCGCTGATGCTCACCGGCCTTCCCTTCGAGGGCCCCATCGGCGGTGTGCGCCTGGCGTACAGCACCGACGGCCAGTGGATCCCGTACCCCACGTTCGAAGAGCAAGACGACGCCACCTTCCAGATCGTCGTCGCCGGCCGTGAGGTCGACGGCGAGATCGCCATCATGATGGTCGAGGCCGGTGGCACCGAGAAGGCCTGGAGCTACTACACCGACGGCGCCCCCAAGGTGACCGAGTCGGTCATCGCCGGCGGCCTCGACGCCGCCAAGGTGTGGATCGCCGAGTCGCTCGCCCTCCAGAACGAGCTCGTCTCCAAGGTGGGCCGCAAGGCGCCCATCGCCTGGGAGAACCAGATCGACTACAGCGACGAGATCGAGGCGGCCGTCAAGGCGGCGGCCGAGGCCAAGCTGATCCCGGCCAACCAGATCACCGACAAGACCGAGCGCAACGCCGCCAACGACGCCATCAAGGCCGAGGTCGTGGCCGAGCTCACCGGCGAGGGTGGCGCCTTCGAGGGCCAGTCCCGCCAGGTCAAGAGCGCGTTCAAGGAGCTCACCAAGTCGATCATCCGCCAGCGGGTCATCGACGAGGGCATCCGCATGGACGGCCGTGGCGTCACCGACCTGCGTCCCGTCTCGGCCCAGGTGGGCCTCATCCCGACGGCGCACGGCACCGGCCTGTTCCAGCGGGGCGAGACCCAGGTCCTCAACGTGCTCACCCTCGGCCTGCCGAAGATGGACCAGATGCTCGACACCGTCGACCCGGTCACCAAGAAGCGCTACATGCACCACTACAACATGCCGCCCTACGCCAACGGCGAGACCGGCCGCATGGGTGGCACCAAGCGCCGCGAGGTCGGCCACGGCATGCTCGCCGAGCGGGCCCTGCTGCCCCTCGTCCCCAGCCTGGAGGAGTGGCCCTACGCCCTCCGCCTCGTGTCCGAGGTCTTGAGCTCCAACGGCTCCACCTCCATGGGCTCGGTGTGCGCCTCGTCCCTCTCGCTCATGGACGGCGGCGTGCCGCTGAAGGCCCCCGTGGCCGGCATCGCCATGGGCCTCATCTACGACGGCGACAAGTACGTCACCCTCACCGACATCCTCGGCTCCGAGGACGCGTTCGGCGACATGGACTTCAAGGTCGCCGGCACGAGCGAGTTCGTGACCGCCCTCCAGCTCGACACCAAGATCGAGGGCCTGCCCTCCGAGGTCCTGGCGGCCGCCCTGGAGCAGGCCAAGGTCGCCCGCCTCGAGATCCTCGACGTGATGAACGCCGCCATCCCGGCGCCCCGTGAGTCCGTCGGCGCCTCGGCCCCGAAGATCATCAGCTTCGAGATCCCGATCGACAAGATCGGTGAGATCATCGGCCCGAAGGGCAAGGTCATCAACGCCATGCAGGCCGAGACCGGCGCCGACATCTCCGTCGACGACGACGGCATGGTCGGCACCGTGAGCATCGGCTCCAGCGACATGGGTGCGGTGCAGGAGGCCGAGCGCCAGATCCGCCTCATCCTCAACCCGCCGTCGGCCGAGGTCGGCGCCACCTACCCGGGCCGGGTCGTGAACATCACCAAGTTCGGTGCGTTCGTGAACATCCTCCCGGGCCGCGACGGCCTCGTCCACATCTCCAAGATGGGCGGCGGCAAGCGCATCGAGAAGGTCGAGGATGTCCTCGAGCTCGGTCAGGAGCTGCTGGTCAAGGTCGACGACGTCGACCCCAACGGCAAGGTGTCGCTCACCCCGGTCACCCCGCTGGTCCCCGGCGGCGGCTCGGGCGGCGACGCTCCGGCCCCGTCCGGCTCCGACGACGCGCCGGCGTCCGACGGCGGCTCGGCCCCCAAGCGCGAGACCGTGTCCTTCGAGGAGGCCTTCGACGCCGAGGTGCGCGAGGAGTTCGGTGACCTCGGTCCCGGTTCCGAGCGTCCCGGTGGCAGCGGCGGCGGTCGCTCGGGCGGCCGTGGCGGTCGCGGCGGCGGTCGCCGTGGCGGCGGTCGTCGCTGAGCTGACCGTGCCAGAGGGTCGGGCCGCCGTGCCTGACCTGCACGTTCCGTAGTACCCGTCGGTCCCGGCCTCTGGCTGGGACCGACGGCGTTTTCCCCTCCTGCCTTCGATCGAGCGAGCACCTGTGACCATCCAGCGCACCGACCTCCCCTCTGGCCTCACCGTCGTCACCGAGGCCATGGCCGGCTCGCGCTCGGCGAGCTTCGGCTGCTGGGTGCGGGTCGGGGCCCGTGACGAGGGCGACGACCTCGCCGGTGCTTCGCACTTCCTGGAGCACCTGCTGTTCAAGGGCACCGAGACCCGCTCGGGCCGGGAGATCTCCGAGGCCATCGAGGCCGTGGGCGGCGAGCTCAACGCCCACACGGCCCACGAGCACACGGCCTTCTACGCCCGGGTCCCGGCGGAGGCGGCGGCGGTGGGCCTCGAGCTGCTGTGCGATGTCGTGACGTCGCCGATGTTCGACGTCGACGACGTCGAGTCCGAGCGCCAGGTCATCCTCGAGGAGCTGCACCTGGCCGAGGACGAGGGCGACGACCGGGTCATGTCCCTCGCCCACGAAGCGCTCTGGGGCGACCACCCGCTCGGCCGGGAGGTCCTCGGCACGCTCGCCACGATCGACGGGATGGACCGCGGCGCCATCGCCGCCTTCTTCGAGCACCACTACCACCCGGCGAACCTCGTCCTCGTCGCCGCCGGTGCGGTCGACCACGAGGCCGTGGTCGCGGCCGGCGAGCGGTTCCCGGATCGTTCACCAGGAGAGCGGCCCGCGCGCGAGGCACCGGGCGGCCCGATCCCGGTGCGCGAGCGGATGCTCCTGCGCCGGCCGTCCGAGCAGGCCCACCTCTGCGCCGTCTGGCCCGCCCTCGCGTCCGATGACCCTGACCGGTACGCGCTCGGCGTGGCCAACCAGATCCTCGGCGGGGGCCTGTCCAGCCGGTTGTTCCAGGAGATCCGCGAGGAGCGGGGCCTGGCCTACACCGTGTTCTCCTCGGTGGCGGCGTTCTCTGACGCCGGATCGCTCGCCGCGTACGTCGGCACGGGGGCCGAGCGGGTCGACGAGGTCCGCAAGCTGCTCCTCGAGATCACCGCGGAGCTGGTGGAGGGCGGCGTCACCGAGCGCGAGTGGGAGGTGGCCCGCGGGTACTTGGAGGGATCGTTCCTGCTCGGCTTGGAGGACAGCGGCAGCGTGATGGCCCGGCTCGGCAACCACGTGTGCTCCCGCGGCCGGGTGACCCCGGTCGAGGACCAACTGGCCAAGCTGCGAGCCGTCACCATCGAGCAGGTCGGCGCAGCGGCCCAGCGGGTACTGGCCATGCCGCCGACGATCTGCGGCGTGGGTCCGCTGACCGAGGCCGACCTCGGCGGGTGACGGTGCGGGGCCAGGGCGTCCCGGATCGAAGGGTGCGGGCGCGGGTCCGCCCGTAGGGTTGGTCCCTCATGGGGGCTGACCACCGAGCGCGCTGGGCCCACCGGCCCGGGCTCGACGGCGTGCGCGGCCTCGCGGTCGTGGCCGTCGTGGCCTACCACCTCGGCTACCTGCACGGCGGCTTCCTCGGCGTCGACGTGTTCCTGGTCCTCTCGGGCTTCTTGATCACCGGCCTGGCGCTGGGGGAGATCGGGGAGACGGGGCACCTGTCGCTGCGTGCGTTCTGGGGCCGACGGGTCCGGCGGTTGGTCCCGGCCCTGCTGGTGGTGGTCCTCGTCGTCACGCTCGTCGCCCTCGCCATCGGCTGGCCGCGCGATCAGCTCGACTCGCTCGGCTGGGACGGTGTGGCCACGCTCACGTGGTGGGCGAACTGGCGTCAGCTCCAGGGCCCGTCCTACTGGGCCAGCGGGGAGAACCTGTTCCGGCACGCGTGGAGCCTCTCGATCGAGGAGCAGTTCTACGTCCTCTGGCCGCTCGTGCTGGTGGGCAGCGCCGCGGCCGCCCGGCGGCTGCGGCGCTCCGTCGTCTCGATCGTCGGCGCCGTCGCCCTCGCCGGCGCCGCGGCCAGCGCTGCGTGGCACCTCGTGCTGGCGCGCCGGTTGGCGGCCGAGGACCTGTCGAGGGTCTACGTCGGCACCGACGCTCGCGCCCTGGCGCCGCTGCTCGGGTGCGCTCTCGCCTGCCTCCTGGCTGGTCGCCGGTCTTCGGCACTCGCTGCTGGTCGGCTCGGACGGCTGCTCGGCTCGGTGGGGGCTCTCGTGCTGCTCGTGCTGTTCGTGGGTGCCGAGGTCTCCTCCCCGGCGCTGTACCGCAACGGCGTCTTGATCGTCGCCTCGCTCGCGGCAGCCGCCGTGGTCGCCCGGGCGAGCGCGCTGCCGCCGGACGACCAGTCGGTGCTCGGGTGGGCGGTCACCGCCGATGCGACCCGCTACCTCGGCTCGCGGTCGTACGCCATCTACCTGTGGTCGTGGCCCGTCCAGGTGCTCCTGCGGTTCCAGTGGCCGGAGCTGTCCCAGGCCGCCGTGGCGGCCGTCACCGTGGCGCTCTCGTCGGGCCTCGCCGAGGTGAGCTACCGGCTGGTGGAGGACCCGGTCCGCCGTCGCTCGGGCTGGGCTCGGCGGGCCCGGGTGCGGCGCCCCGCGTGGGGTGCGGTCGCCATGGGCGCGGCCGCCGTGGTGGCGGCGGCGTTCGTGTTGGCGGTCCCGCCTCCGGTGCACGAGCGGGTGGACACCGCGGAGGCGGCGCAGGAGGCGCTGCGCCCGGTGGTCACGGCACCGGCCTCCACCACCGCGGCGCCGCCCGGCGAACCGCAGCCGCTGCGGGTGATGATCATCGGCGACTCCGTCGCGTGGACGGTCGGCTACTACAAGCCGACGCCGCTCCCGGACGGGATCGCATCGATCGACTCGCGGGCCATCATCGGCTGCGGGATCTTGTCGTCGGAGGGCTGGGGCTATCCGCAGGGCGGCCCGGACGGCCCGATCGTCCACCCCGGTGGAGGCGCCTGCTCCGCCGCGTCGGAAGCCGAGGCGCTCGGTCTGGCCGGAAGCCCCGACGTGGTGTTGACGTTCCCCGGGTCGTGGGAGTGGTCGAAGGCCGAGTCGCCTGACGGTCACCTCGTCCCGGCGCAGTCGCCGGAGATGGCTGCGGTGCTCACCGATCGCCTGCTGGAGCGGGCCCAGGCCGCGAACGACGCCGGCGCCCGCTTCGTGGTGGTGCCGTTCTCCTGCCCGGGGGCGAAGGCCGCCGGCGTCCGCAAGGACCCGGCGTACCTCCGATGGATCAACGACCTGCTGGTCGACGTCGTCGATCGGGTCGACGATGCCGGCGGCGATGCACAGCTGCTCGAGCCGACCGACGAGGTCTGCGTCAACGGCGACGCGCTCGGCGAGCCCACCGACGCCAAGCGCGCCGCCACCGCCGACGAGGTGCACGTCGCCGACGGGAGCGGTGGCGCCTGGATCTGGAACCAGTGGCTGGCTCCCGCCCTCACCGCACCGACCTGACCGCCCAGCCGGCCTTCGGAGGCTACCGCGCCGTTCGGGCGCCGTTTCGGGCGCCCCGGCCTGCGACGGTGGCGGGAGGCGGGGGCTGCCGCGGGAAGTTCGTGTGGCCGTGAGCCGACGTTCAGGAGATGGCCACCTCCCCGCCACCGGTGCGTTGCCCGACGTTGCCACGATCGCACCGTGGATCGACGCAAGTTCCTCCAGTACGGCACGGCGGCGGGCATCACGGTCGCGATCGGCTCCGGCCCGCTGCGCGCCTTCGCCCGCAGCGCGCGCCCGCTTGCCCTGTCGGTGGCGACCGGCACGGCGTTCACCCCGGTCGCCGAGTTCCCGTCGGGGGTCATCTCCGGCGATCCCCTGAGCGACGGCGTGATCCTCTGGACCCGCATCGACCCGGTCACGGCCGGGTCGGGCGTCGACGTCGATTGGGAGGTCGCGACGGACGCGTCGTTCGGGGCCGGCACGGTCGTCGCCTCGGGCACCATCGGCACGGCGGCCGCATCGGACCACACGGTGCGCGCCGAGGTGTCGGGCCTGCAGGCGGCCACCACGTACTGGTACCGCTTCACGGTCGGCGCCGCGGTCAGCCCGGTCGGCCGGACCCGCACCCTGCCGTCGGGCACGGTCGACCACCTGCGCATCGCCTACTTCTCGTGCGAGCGCTTCGTGCACGGCTACTACACGGCCCACGCCGACCTCGCCGCCCTCGCCCTCGACCCGGCGACCGATGTCGACCTGGTGGTCTGCCTCGGCGACTACGTGTACGAGGCGGGACCGGCCGACGACGTGGCCGTCGACGGCCGCATCGACCCCGATGCCCCGCAGGTGACGCTCGACGACTTCCGGCGCCAGTACCACCGGTACCGGACCGACCTGGACCTGCAGGCGATGCACGCGGCGTACCCGGTGGCCGGGATCTTCGACAACCACGACGGCATGTCGAGCCCGGCCGATCCCTCCGGCCCCGGCGCCATGGCCGCCTTCTTCGAGCAGATGCCGGTCCGGGTCGACAGCGGCGAGCCGACCCGCCAGTACCGTTCGCTGGTGCTGGGCGACCTGGCCGAGATCTTCCTCCTCGACGAGCGCCAGTACCGCGACCCGGAGCCGTCCGACGAGACGGGCAACGCCCTCGGGACCACCACGAAGGAGCAGCCGGAGATGGTGGAGCCGGGGCGCACCATGCTCGGCGACACCCAGCTCGCGTGGCTGACGTCGGGCCTGGCCGGGTCCGCAGCGGCCTGGAAGATCATCGGCAGCCAGCTGATGTTCGCCCCGCTGCGCTCGCAGGTGATGCCCGAGGACCAAGACGACGACCTCCTGCGCAACGCCGGCCGCTACGTGAACCTGACCCAGTGGGACGGCTACCAGGCCGAGCGCCGGGTCCTCGTCGACCACATCCACGACGCGGGGGTCGACGACGTGGTGGCCATCGCCGGTGACACCCACTTCTGGACGACATCCGAGGTGCCCCAGGACTACGACGATCCGGCCTCGCCGCTGGTCCTCGTCGAGTTCGGCGGCAGCTCCGTCACCTCGGCGAACGCCGGTGAGATGAAGGACCTGCCCGGCAACGACGTGATCCGTCCCGTGGTCGCCGAGGCCAACGCCCTCACGCTGCGGTACATGGAGGTGACGACGCACGGGTACGGCCTGATCGAGCTCACCACCGAGAAGGCGTCGGTGGCCTACCGGACGCCCGCATCCATCACGACGCCGACGTCGACCACCGGCGTCCTGGCCCGCTTCGAGGTGGCGCGGGGGACCGCGGCCGTCGTCATGGTCGAGGGCACCGGCTTCATGCCCCGCCCCGAGCCGGCGGACCCGGCCGGGCCGACGGACGCCGCCACCGATCCCGGAGCCGCGCCGGCCGAAGCCGTCGGCGGCACCCCCTCCTACACCGGCTGACACCCCCGTCCCCGCTGCGCTGCGCCGGGCTCCGGTCGGCCTCGGGCTCGCCTGGCCGCGCCCGGGGCCTCCGGGTGATCGGCGGATCCGAGCACGCCTGACCAGAAGCGGGCGAGCCGGTACGGACCCGCGGCAGCCGGCCGTGATCGTGGCGGTGGACGAGGGCACGGGCCCCTCGGGCAGGTTCAGCGGTCCACGGGGTGGTCGTGATCGACCTCGAAGCTCGAGCGCGTGGCCGGCACCCCGGACGCGCCGTCCTCGCGGGTGCGCACCGCGAGCACCTGGTGGATCGCGGTCCGGTTCTCCTCGAACCCGATGGCGCACCCGGCGAGGTAGAGCCGCCAGACCCGGGCCCGGCCCGGGCCGACCAGCCGCTGGGCCTCGTCCCACGACGCCTCGAGGTTGGCGACCCACGCCCGCAGCGTGAGGGCGTAGTGCTCCCGCAGCGAGTGCACGTCGCGCACCTCGAGCCCGGTCCGCTGCATGGCCGACACGACGGTCCCGACCTCGAGCAGGGCGGCGTCGGGGAACACGTACCGGCCCATGAACGAGCGCGGGTCGATGCCGCTGCGGTCGTCGGGGTCGAGGCGGGAGATGGCGTGGTTCATGACCCGGCCGCCCGGTCGGACGAGGGCGTGGAGGTCCGAGAGGTACTCGCCCATGCGCTGCTCGCCCACGTGCTCGAACATCCCGATCGAGCTGATGGCGTCGAACGGGCCGTCGTGCACGTCGCGGTAGTCCTGCACCCGGATCTCGACCTGGCCGTCGAGCCCGGCGGCCGCCACCCGCTCGCGTGCCAGCTGCGCTTGGGCCTGGGAGATGGTGACGCCCACGACCCGAGCACCGTGGTGCTGGGCGGCGTGCATCGCCATGGAGCCCCAGCCGCAGCCGACGTCGAGCAGGCGCATGCCGGGCTCCAGGGCCAGCTTGCGGCTGATGAGCTCGTACTTCGCCTCCTGGGCGGCCTCCAGGGTGAGGCCGTCCTCGTACCAGTAGGCGCACGAGTACGTCATCGAGGGGCCGAGCACGAGCCGGTAGAACTCGTTCGAGACGTCGTAGTGGTGGGCGATGGCTTCGGCATCTCGTCCCCGGGTGTGCAGCCGGCCGTGGGGCTTCGACTCCTCGTCGGGGATCGGCGGCCGCCGGCCGAGCGCGCCCAGCCGGCGAAGGGATCCGAGGAGGCGCAGCTGGTCGCTGCGGGTGATGCGCACCGAGACGTCCTCGCCGGGGCGGCCCAACCGGTTGCGCAGCGCGAGCAGGTCGAACACGTCGCCGTCGATGTCGAGCGCGCCCGACACGTGGGCCCGGGCGAGCCCGAGCTCACCCGGGGACCAGAGCAGGTGCTGGAGGGCGGCTGGACTGTGCAGCTCGATCGTCACCGCCGAACCCGGCGGGCCGAGGGTGCTCCCGTCCCAGGCACGCACGGCGACGTGCGGATCCGGGCCGAGCACGGCGCGCAGCACGGGCGCGAGCTCGTCGGCCACGGAGGTGGATCGGGTGGAGGTACGGGCCATGGCAGCCTCCGTTCGAGCAGGGGTGGCACCAGTCTGGCGACCCGCTCGCCTTCTTGCACCCGATCCTCGCCGCCCCGGCCATGCGCCATACTGCGACCGGGTCGTCGATCGTGCGGCGGCCACCAGGCAAGGGAGCGGGACATGGGGTTCCTCGACAAGGTGAAGGCCGGCGCCGACCAGGCGACCCGATCCGGCCAGCAGGCCGTCCAGCAGGGCCGCGGCGGGTACGGCGAGGTCCCCCCTCGGCAACGGGTGGGCGACGCGGATGCGGGATCGACCCCGCCGCTCCCGAGCAGGTCGTTCTGATGGGCATCACCGTCGGCGTCTTCGGTGCGGCCGGCCGCATGGGGTCCACCGTGTGCCGGGCCGTGGCCGACGATCCCCAGCTCGATCTCATCGCGGCCGTCGACCCCGGCGCGGCGGGGGTGCCGCTGAGCCAGGCCACCGGGGTCGATGCCGCGTTCGAGGTCGCGGGGAAGGCCGAGCACCTCGACGTCGCCCCCCAGGTGATGGTCGACTTCACCCACCTGGCCGCGGCGCGGGAGAACCTGGCCTGGTGCGCCGCACGCGGCGTCCACGCCGTCGTGGGCACCACCGGCTTCTCCGACGAGGACCTCGGCCGGTTCCGGGCGGCGTTCACGTCGAGCAACTGCCTCATCGCCCCGAACTTCGCCATCGGCGCCATCTTGATGATGCGCTTCGCCGAGCTGGCGGCACCCTGGTTCGAGACGGCCGAGGTGCTCGAGTTCCACCACGACGCCAAGGTGGATTCGCCCTCGGGCACCGCGATGCGGACCGTGGAGCGCATGGCGGCGGCCAGCGGCGACTGGGCGCCGGACCCGACCACCACCGAGGTCGTGGACGGGGCCCGGGGCGGCGACGGGCCCGGCCACATCCGCATCCACGCCATCCGGATGCGAGGCATGGTCGCCCACCAGGAGGTGGTGCTCGGCACGACGGGCCAGACGCTGAGCATCCGCCACGACAGCTACGACCGCAGCTCGTTCATGCCCGGCGTGGTGCTCGCCGCCCAGCGCATCGCCGACCATCCGGGCGTCGTGGTCGGCCTCGACGCCTACCTCGACTTGTAGCCCGCCGATGGAGAACGACGGGTACCGCGAGGTCTTCGGCGCGCGCGGCGGCCGGTACGACGACGCCATGCGGCGCTGGCCCGCCGTGCGCGACGAGGAGTTCGCCTTCGTGCTCGACCTGGCCGAGCCAGTGACCGGCGAGACGCTGGTGGACATCCCGTCGGGCGGCGGATACCTCGGCGCCCACCTGCCCGACGGCGTGGACCTGGTCGGGGTCGAGGTCTCGGACGAGTTCGTCGAGCGGGGGCGGGAGCACGAGGTCACGATGTTCGCCACGGGGCTGGAGGCGGCCGGCCTCCCGGCCGCGAGCGCCGATGCCGTGGTGTCGATCGCCGGCATGCACCACGAGGACGACCATGGCTCGCTCTTCGCCGCCTGGCGGCGGCTGCTGCGCCCTGGAGGCCGTCTCGTCGCCGCGGACGTGGTGGCCGGTTCGGCCGAGGCCCGGTTCCTCGACGGCTTCGTGGGCGAGTGGACCTCGACCGGACATGCCGGGCACTACTTCGGGGATGGCTTGGCGCAGCTGGGCGAAGCCGCCGGGTACGTCGACATCGCCGTGCACGACGGCCGCTACCACTGGTGGGCCGACGACGATGCGATGCTCGCCGCGTTCTGCACGAGCCTGTTCGGGCTGGAGGACGTGACGGCCGATCTGGTCCTCGACGCGATCGAGGCCGGCCCGGGCCTGACCCGTGAGCCGGACCGGGTGGGTCTGCGCTGGGGCCTGCGCGCGCTCGTCGCCCGCTCAGCGGGCTGAGCTGCGGGCGACGAGCGCCTCGATCGCGGCCTGCTCCTCGGGCCGCAGCCCGACCTCGAGCAGGTCCTGCCACATCGGCACGGTCCCCGGAGGCAGCGAGGCCATGGCGTCGATGCGGCGCGGCAGCTCGGCGCGGCCCGGGAAGGTGGCGCACGAGTCGAGCGTGCCGGCGGCGGCGAGCATCGCCATCGTCCGCACGCACTTCTCGCACGAGCCGCAGTTCAGGTCGGACCCGACGTTCTGCCAGCAGACCCGGAGGTGCCGGTGCACGAGCGGGTCGTGGGCGATCGCCATCACCCGGTCCAGCCGGTGGCCGGACGCGTCGCCGTGCACGACGTCGAGGCGGCCGGGGACGCTCCAGGAGGCGTCGAGCTCGGGGTGCGAGCCCCACGGGACCAGCCGGTCGACGCCGTAGGACGGCGGGATCACGAGCGTGGAGATGGTGCCGGCCAGGAGGTGGCCGATGGCGGCGAGGGCGGCACCGTGGGTGTGCTCCCAGCTGATCGAGGCGAAGCGCGGGTGCTCGCGAAGGTCGGTCCGCACGATGAGCGCGGGTGTCCGCTGGTCCCTCGCCACGTCTCGGACGAGGGCGATGACGCGCTCCGCCCGCTCGCGGTCTTCGACCGGGACGTCGAAGCCGACGACGTAGACGAGGCAGGTGGGCCGCTGCTCGTGCCGCAGCAGCGAGAAGAACGAATCGACGCCGCCGGTGAAGCACAGCCCGGTGCCGGGGGCGAGGGGCCGGCGGCGGTGCAGCCACCTCGGGAGGCGGTGGCTCGGGCTGGTCCACGTCGGCTGCGGCGTGCCGCCCCACCAGCTGGCGGTGGTCTGGATGTTCTGCTGCGCCGTGACCGCCCAGCTGGGATCCACGGGAACGTCGAAGTCCAGGCCGTACCCGGCTCGCGCCGACGGGAGCGCGAACGCCGAGCCCCATGCTTCGGGGACGTCGGTCAGCCCGACGTCGTCGCACGCCACCCAGACGGGGATGCCGTCGACCTCGGCCTCGACCCGGCGATCGGTCACCTGGCGGCTCCGGACGGCCCACGCCGGTCCCGCCGTGGGCGGTCGGCTCACCCGGCTTCCTGACGGGGGAGCAGGCGCTCGGCGGCCCGGCGCCACGCGTCGAACGCCTTCGCCGACGGCGTGGCCGGGTAGGTGCGGTAGACGGCTTTCGCCGTGCCCATGGCGGCCAGGGCGGGGATCACGATGCGGGCCAGGGCAGGCCGGGCGGCGAGGGCCCGAGCGGCGGCGACCGTGTCCCGCGGGCCCAGCAGGCCGACCTTCTGCTCGAGGCCCGGACGCACGAGCGGCGCGGAGAACACGCCGGTGGCGTAGAGGGCCTCGACCCCCTCGGGCCCCAGCCGCGTGCTCATGCGGCGGATGGCGTCGTAACCGGCCAGCGTGGCGCCGAACTCCCGGAGGTACGCGGCCTGGTACCGCCACAGCACGTCCTCGCCGCCGGGGTCGTCGGCGCCAGCGGTGGCTTCGGCCAGGACCTTCCCGGCCAGGAGGCCGAAGCCGATGCCGCTGCCGTGGCCCGGGAACACCTGGCAGGCGGCGTCGCCGACGAGGGCGATGCCCGGCGCGGTGAACCGGTCGTAGACGCGCCGCAGCGGGATCGTGCCGCCGCCGCCGAACACGGTGCGCCCCATCCAGGGGTGGCGGGCCCGGGTGGCTTTCACCAGGTCCGGGCCGGTGGCGTGGCCCAGCGCCGGGATCGTCCCGGTCAGCACCGACACCTCGTCGAGCGACGACGCCACCGTGATGTTGATGGTGGAGTAGCCGCCCTCGACCCCGACGGCGACCACCGCGTCTCCGGGTCGGGCACCGTGGTCGGCCAGGAACCGGCAGGCGCCCGCCTCGTCGTCGACCGCCAAGATGAGCTGCTGGGCCGAGCACAGGTCGCTGGGCCCGACGTCGGGGCAGCGGGCGGCCAGCGTCGGGACCTGGTTCCGCAAGGCGCCTCGGTAACCGGCGGCATCGACGAACAGGCGGGCGCTGATGGCGGTGGCGCCCGTGCCCTGCACGGCGCGCACCGAGGTCGGTCGGCCGTGGACCAGCCGCAGCTCGACGTCGGTGACGCCCCAGCGGATGTCGACCCCGGCCAGCGCGGCGTCGTGCTGCAGCCGATCGACCAGCAGCCGCATGTCGGCGTCGCCGACCGGGTTGTCCTCGATGGTGAAGCGGTGGGCGCCGGTGGGGCTCACCATGTGGGCGGCCCCGCCGTGCGCCCGCAGCTCGGGTGGCTTGGGCGGCTCGAGGCCGGCCCGCTCGAACTGCCAGGCGCTGGTCCCGTTGCACCAGCGGGCGCCGCTCTTGCCTTCGGCTCGGCGTTCGAGCACCACGACGGAGCGCCCGGTCCTGGCCAGCTGGAGCGCCGCTTGGAGGCCGGCTGTGCCCGCTCCCACGACCACGGCGTCGGTCCGCTCGGTCTCCGTCATGCCGGCTCCTCGCCCCGCTCGGCGATCTCGTCGTCGAGCGATTCCCCGAGGGCGTGGAGCTCGTCGAGCGGAGACGTGCCCCGGCGCTGCTGCCACACGACGACCCCGACGACCACCGCGACCGAGGTCAACACGACCAGGATCCGGTGGTCGACGACCCAGTCGATGAAGGCGGAGATGGCGGCCGAGAAGATGTCACCGACCACGATGATCGCCGCGAGGCGGATCGAGGTGCCGATCACCGCCCAGAGCATCAGCATGCCGAGCGGGTAGCCGACGGACCCGGCGAGGAGGCACACCGGGTTCGACGTGGTGATGATCATGACCATCCACCCGTACTTCGGGAAGTGCCGCTGCGCCCAGCGCACGAGCCGGCCGCCCCGCTCGGTGCGCCCCTGGACCCAGTCGGCCATCCGAGGGCCGTACCACCCGCCGGCGAGCCACAGCAGAGGCTTGGTGCACAAGAGGCGGGCCAGGGCCACCGGGAAGAAGACCCAGACGGCCAGCTGGTTGACCACCAGGATCTGGTAGCGGGGCTTGGCGTTGAGGAGCAGCAGCGTGATCGGGCTGCGATCCACGAGCGACGCCCAGAGCGCGTCGCCGATCCAGCCGATGACGATGGCCGCGCCGATGGCGCCGAACACCAGGTTGCGCTGGCGCTTGGTGGGCGGTGGCAGGGGAGCGGTGGCGGTGGGGGCCGTCATCGTCGCGTCGTCACTCCGCCTGTCGGGCGTCGCTGGCGTCCATGGTGGCCTCGCCCTCCAGCTCGGCTTCGGCCTCGGCCATGCCCTCCTCGAGGTTCACCAGGTCGCCGATGCCGTCGCGCCCGCCGCGGCGGTCGGACCAGATGGTGAGGCCGACGAGCACGATCGACAGGACGGTGATGGGCCAGCGGTAGTCGCCGATGAAGTCCTTGATGGAGCCCAGCAGGTCTTCGAACACGCTGCTGAAGGCCCGGATGAGGACGAGCCGGACGATGGTGCCGACGACGTCGGCCACGAGGAACGCCGCGTAGGTCATGCCGGCCGCTCCGGCGAAGAGGCACACCGGGTTGTTGGGGGCGATGGCCACTACCGCGAACCGGGCCTTGTCGAACCAAGTCTCGAGCTGGCGCAGCAGTTCGCCGTAGGTGGGCGCCTTGCGCTCCATCCAGCGGATGGCCGCGTCGCCGTACCAGCGGCCGATCCAGAAGAAGAACAGGTCCGGCGCGAACAGGCGCAGGAACCCGATGCCGTAGAACGCCAGGGGATCCAGGTTGTTCGACGCCAGTGCCAGGTTGCGGTTCGACGCGTTCATGGCGATGAGCCAGCCGGGGTGCTCGTTCACGAACGACGCGAACAAGATGTTGCCCAGGTTCGACATCACCACCAGGAACACGAGGAACCCGATGGTGGCGTTGCGCGCCGCCTTCGACGGAGGACCGGTCGCGGCCGGCCGCGCGTCGGCGGCGTCGACCGCTGGGGAGGTGTCGTCCAAGGGGACAAGTGTGGCAGGCGGGTCGCCGCGGTCCGGTCGACCCACCGCGGACTGCCTGGGAGCGCCGGAGGACAGGCGCCGACCGGCTTGGCTAGGTTCCGAGACAAGCCGTCGGACCGAACGCAAGGGGACAGACACATGCAGGGCCTGATGCAGGACTACCCGCTCACCCTCCCGCACATCTTCCACCGGGTGGAGCGCCTGTTCCCCGACAAGGAGATCGTCACCGCGCTCCCCACCGGCCGCGAGCGCACCACCTACGGCGACTGGGCCGTCCGCACGCGCAAGCTCGGCGGCGTCTTGAACGACCTCGGGATCTCGCCCGACGGCCGCGTCGCCACGTTCTCGTGGAACACGTCACGCCACCTGGAGCTCTACTTCGCCGCTCCGTGCACCGGCCGCGTGCTCCACACGCTCAACCTCCGCCTGTTCCCCGAGCAGATCACCTACATCGTGAACCACGCCGAGGACGAGGTGATCTTCGTCGACAAGACGGTGGCCGGCCTGATCTGGCCGCTGCTGCCGACGTTCACCACCGTCCGCCACGTCGTGGTCATCGACGACGGCGGCCCGTTCGACACCTCCGAGGTCCCCGAGGGGATCGAGCTCCACGACTACGAGGCGCTGCTGGACGCCGCGTCACCCGTCGAGTTCCACGTCGAGGACGAGAACCTCGCCGCGTCGATGTGCTACACGTCCGGCACCACGGGCAACCCGAAGGGTGTCGTCTACAGCCACCGCTCGACGATGCTCCACACCATGGCGGCGATGTTCGCCGACGGCTTCGGCGCCCGGGAGTCCGACCGCATCTTGCCGGTGGTCCCCATGTTCCACGCCAACGCCTGGGGACTCGCCCATGCCGCCGTGGCCTGCGGGGCCGAGCTGATCATGCCCGGCCCGAACCTGGCGCCCGAGCCCCTGGCCGAGCTGATCGAGTCCGAGAAGGTCACCGTCGCCGCCGGTGTCCCCACCATCTGGATGGGCGTCCTGCCGGCGCTGAAGGGCCGTGACACCTCGGCGCTGCGGGTCATCCCGTGCGGCGGCTCGGCCGTGCCCAAGGCGCTGTCCGAGGCGTTCCGCGAGCAGCTCGGCCTGCCGATCTACCAGGCCTG
>Ga0182745_1001258_pt1 | contig 24904 bp, 18 predicted proteins | sample eDN3rd30CKraftBY_FD_128523 | JGI IMG/M metagenome (GOLD analysis project Ga0182745, IMG submission 128523) | Enriched backyard soil microbial communities from Emeryville, California, USA - eDNA 3rd pass 30_C Kraft BY (version 2) (version 2) | ecosystem: Environmental > Terrestrial > Soil >... | reverse complement strand
GCACGCCCGAACGTGGAAACTTCGGTTTCTAAACGCTCAGGGAGAGGGTGTCAGACTCTCGCTTTGAGAGCAGTCCTCGTTGAACTGAGAATCCCACACCCTTCAGGGGTGGGAGTGTCAATGTTCCCCCAGCCTTTTTTCTTCGAGAGACTGGGGACCTGGTATCGGTAGAAACTCAAGGAGCTTCGCCATGATCATCGTCCCCGGCCAGTCTGGAAAAGACCTGTGCGACCCCCACCTGGGGCTGACCCGCAGGGATATTCTCCGCGTGGGGGGTTCGAGCCTGATGGGGCTCTCGCTCGGCTCGCTCCTAAAACTTCAGGCCGCGTCGGCCGCGAGCGTGCCCGACGTCGGCTCGGCGGGCTGGGGTAAGGCCAAGAGCATCATCATGGTCTACCTCCAAGGGGGGCCCAGCCACCTCGACCTCTGGGACCCCAAGGATAACGTTCCCGACAACGTCCGAAGCGCGTTCAAGCCCATCAACACCAAGGTCCCCGGTGTTCACTTCACCGAAATCTTGCCCAAGCTCTCACAGATCACGGACAAGTTCACCCTGATCCGTTCGATGAGCTACACCCCCAACGGCCTGTTCAACCACACGGCCGCCATCTACCAGATGATGACCGGGTACACGACCGACAAGGTCAGCCCTTCCGGGCAGCTCGAGCCCCCCAGCCCCAAGGACTTCCCGAACTTCGGGTCGAACCTGATCCGGCTCAAGCCCCCCACCGAGCCGATGCTCCCGTTCGTGATGCTCCCCCGTCCGCTCCAGGAGTCGAACGTGGTGGGTAAGGGAGGGACCGCCGGATTCCTCGGCAAGGCCTACGACCCTTACACGCTCTACCCCGACGGCGACGACATGGACCAGGCGAAGATGACCCGGATCAAGGTGGACGACCTCAAGCTCCGCCCCGAAGTCTTCTCCGTCCGCCTCGAGCGCAGGGCCAAGCTCCGCGACGCCATCAACTCGGGCATGCCCAACCTGGAAAAGGCCGTCGCCGAGCACAACCTGGACGAATACTACGACCGAGCCCTCCAACTCGTCGTCTCCGGCCGGGCTCGCGAGGCGTTCAACCTCGAACAAGAAACGCCCAAAACCCGAGACGCCTACGGGCGCAACACCTTCGGGCAAAGCTGCCTGCTGGCCCGCCGCCTCGTCGAGGCGGGAACGCGCGTGGTCGAGGTCGTCTGGCCCAAGGTCGCCAACTCCGACAACCACTCCTGGGACCACCACGTCGGACTCACCCAGCGCATGAAGGACCAGTCGGGCCCGATGCTCGACACCGGCCTCTCGGCCCTCATCTCCGACCTCGATGAGCGCGGAATGCTCGAAGACACCCTGGTGGTCGCCGTCGGCGAGTTCGGCCGCAGTCCGCAGAAGGGGGTCAGCACCTCGGGGAACGGCAACAGTGCCGACGGCCGCGACCACTGGCCTTATTGCTATACCGCCGTCGTCGCGGGGGCGGGGATCAAGCGAGGCCACGTCCACGGCAAGTCCGACAAGACCGGCTCGGCGCCGGTGGAAGACCCGGTCCATCCCGGCGAACTCCTGGCCACGATTTACCGGAGCTTCGCCATCGACCCGGCCACCATCGTCTATAACCACCTGAACCAGCCCCGAGAGCTCGTCAAGGCCGAGGCCGTGACCCGCCTCTTTGCCTGACACCCGCTCCGTCACCCGAACGCCTTCGTACGAACCAGAGCCAACGCGGGCCCCGCCTCTCACACCCAAGGCGATTCGGCCCGCGTTGGTCGTCTCTCCACTCAACTTCCAGGCCCCTCGGGCTTGCAAACGCGCCGCTGGCCCTTTATCAACACAAAAGAGGAAGGCGGCACAGTTGCTTTCCGCCCAGTTGCATTGATTCCGTAGGGTGGGCACGACCCGCCGCACCAAGGCCGATGCCACGAGCGGAGCAACATTGGCAACGATCCAGCTTGTCCGTGGAAGTCACAGCCCATTGGATTCCAATGACGGTGGGCAGTGCCCACCCTACAAACAAAAGTTGGGTGTCGCCCATGGGTGATTCGCTCTAACTCAATGCCTTCAAACGCCGGCGACCACTAATCCCAAATGCCGTCTTATCTTGACGAAACAAAAGCAGAATTCCTTCTCCAAATGTCTTGAGGTCCGACCACGATGCATCGTCTCTCGTTGCGTGCCCCTCTGGCCTTAGCCCTCACGCTAGCGGCCTTCGGCGCGATGAATTCCCAGGCGGCGGACGCGCCGAAGAAACCCTCGGCCACCCCGGCGAACCGGCTCCGGTCGCTCAAGGATTTCCAGGTTGACCTGCTCTACTCGGTCCCCAAGGAATCGCAAGGTTCCTGGGTCAATATGACCTTCGACCCAAAGGGCCGTCTCATCGTCTCGGACCAGTACGGCAAGCTCTACCGCGTGATCCTCCCCGCGCTCGATCAGCCGGCCGATGCGCTGAAGGTCGAGCCGATCCCCGTCGAGATTGGTGAAGCCCAGGGGCTCCTCTGGGCCTTCGACAGCCTCTACGTCGTGGTCAACACAGGGGGTAAGTTCAAGAGCGGCCTGTATCGGGTCACCGACACGAACAACGACGACCAGCTCGATAAGGTCGAACTGTTACGCTCCATGGATGGGGCGGGTGAACACGGACCGCACGCGGTCTTGCTGAGCCCAGATGGTAAAACCCTGACCATCGTGTGCGGCGACAGCACCAAACCCATCAAAATCGACGAGTCGCGCGTCCCTCGAATCTGGGGAGAGGACCATCTCCTGCCCCGGATGCCCGACGGCAATGGCTTCATGCGCGACACACTCGCGCCTGGAGGTTGTATTTACAGGACCGACCCTGAAGGCAAAACCTGGGAGCTTCAGGCCAACGGCTTCCGTAACGAGTATGACGCCGCCTACAACCACGAAGGCGAGCTCTTCGCTTACGACGCCGACATGGAATGGGATATGAATACCCCCTGGTATCGCCCCACCCGCGTCAACCATGTCATCAGCGGCGCGGAGTTCGGCTGGCGTAACGGAGCGGGCAAGTGGCCGGCCTATTACCCCGATAGCCTCGACGCGGTGGTCAACATCGGGCCCGGCTCCCCCACCGGCGTGGTCTTCGGCTACGGGACCAAGTTCCCCGCCAAGTACCAGAACGCCCTCTACATCTGCGACTGGAGCTACGGCAAGCTCTACGCCGTCCACATGACTCCGAAGGGAGCGACCTACACCGGCGAGCTCGAAGAGTTCATCACCGGCACCCCCCTCCCCCTGACCGACCTAGTGGTCAACCCGCACGATGGGGCCCTCTACTTCGCCGTCGGCGGCCGAAAGACCCAGTCAGGCCTCTACCGGGTCGTTTACAAGGGGGTTGAGCCCACGACCCCCGCGAAACCCACCTCCGACGCCGGGTCGGATGCCCGCGCTTCGCGCCGGTCGCTCGAAGCCTTCCACGGCCACCGCGACCCCAAGGCGGTCGAGACCGCCTGGCCCTACCTGAGCAACCCCGACCGTTATCTCCGATGGGCCGCCCGCGTGGCGATCGAACACCAGGACCCGGCCACCTGGCGCGAACGGGCCCTGGCGGAAACCAACCCTCAAGGCGCTCTGATGGCTCTCCTGGCCCTGGCCCGCGTCAGCGCGAACGACCCGTTCCACCGCAAGGAATCCGACCCCAAGCCCGACCCCGCCCTCGAAGGCAAGATCCTCGACGCGCTCGCTCTCCTGAAGTGGACCGACCTCTCCGAACCCTTGAAGCTCGACCTGCTCCGCGTGTACCAGGTCACGCTCAACCGCCTTGGCCGGCCCGACGAGGCCACCGTCAACCGGTTGATCGCGTTGTTCGACGGGCTTTATCCCGCCAACTCCCCGACCTTGAACGCCGAGCTTGCCCCGATCATGGTCTACCTGGGCGCCCCTTCCGCCGCCGCCAAGACGGTCGCGCTGCTGGAAAAGGCACCCACCCAGGAAGAGCAGCTCGAGTACGGCCGGACCTTGAGAGTCCTCAAGACAAGCTGGACCCCCGCGCTGCGCAAGGCCTACTTCGAGTGGATGCGCAAGGCTAACGACTATACGGGGGGGAATAGTTTCCGCGGATTCCTCAGGCATATCCGGACCGACGCGGTGGCTAGCCTGAGCGCCGAGGAGAAGGCGACGCTCGGTGACCTCATCGCGGAGCCCCCCGCCCCCAACAAGCTGGCCGTGGCCGCCCCGGCCCGCCCCTTCGTCAAGGAGTGGAAGTTGGACGAGGTGGTGCCGATCGTTGAGAACAACCTCAAGAATCGCGACTTCAACAAGGGCCGGATCCTCTTCGGCGCGGCCCAGTGCGCGGCGTGCCATCGCTACAACAATGAAGGGGGCTCGTTCGGGCCCGACCTCACCGGCGCATCGGGACGCTTCAGTGCCCGCGACCTGCTCGAGTCGATCGTCCAGCCGAGCAAGACGGTGAGCGACCAGTACGAGTCCGTCATGATCGCCACCACCGACGGCGAAGTGGTCACCGGACGCATCGTTAACCTTCATGGCGACAACATCACCGTGAATGTGAACATGCTCAACCCCAACGGCCTGATCAACGTGAACCGAAACAAGATCGAGGAGATCAAACCCTCACCGGTCTCGATGATGCCCGAAGGGCTGCTCAACACGCTGAATCAGGACGAGGTGCTCGACCTGGCCGCCTACCTGCTCTCTCGAGGCGACCGCAACAGCCCCATGTTCCGTAAGACTGACAATACCGCCCAGCAGCCATCGGGCAACTGAGCCCACTCCCCTTCCGGCATGCTCGATCCAACCAAATCAGGCGTTCAACTCTTGAATATCAAGAATTGAGCGCCTGATTCTATTCTACCTCGATTGCGCATTAAAAATGCTTCCCCCGTTTCCTCGGCATCGAGCGACGTGGCGGATTTCAGAGCGCTTGCCAGAACGAGCGTACTCCAACGCAGAAGAGAACGGCTGACGCAGCGAATTGAGAAGCGAATCGCAGGTCATGGGTACGAAGCCAGACCCAGCCGGCCGAGACCATGCCCACGAGTGGACTGGTCCACAAGCACTGCGGGCAGTTCTGGAACCCGGTAGGGTCGAGCCAGTGCCAGATGAGAGCCAATCCCCCCAGCACGGGCCAGACCCAACCCCAGGTCCGGAGCATACGGCGAGTCCGAACCGCCTCATATCGCTTGTAAACGGCGGCGTGGCGGACCCGCCCTCCTTCCAGGATCCGTTCGCCGCACTCCGGGCACGTTCGCGTAAGCAAAAGACGCCGACACCGAATGATCGGGATCACCCGATCACAAGCGGGACACATCAAATTGAATCGGGCAACATATTTCTCCGCGATGCAGCTTGGTACGAGAAACATCGGGAACGCCGAGAAAATCAGGGCGATGGTTGTCAACTCACCCGCGATCGGACCAGCCTTGCGCACGACAAGCGTTACCAGGGGCTCCCGAACAAGTCCCAAAACCGCGAAATACAAAAACACCCCGCCAACAGCGCCAAGCATCGTGGGCAAGAGCGTCCGGTTACGACGCGCCAACATCTCGCGAAGTTGTTGCTCCGTTAACATGGTTGGATCTCCCATCTATCCACCTATTGATCTGCCTTGAAGCGGAGCGCCCACCAAGAGTGTCGGATGCATCTTATCCTAGACGAATCCGGGTCCTGCCGGCTCCCCAAGGTGGTAAGACCGACGCGTCTCGGGGACGAACTCTCGTACTCAGCGATGGGCGGCGTAACCTGACGCGCCTGGCCCCGGATTTGGGGTGATCGCACCACCCCCAAACGAGGTCAGCGCCGAGGAATTGGATCGCCGAAGGTCACCCGGTCGCCTTCGGGTCCCCATTGCCTTTCGCTCCCCAGATCGCTTGATTACGATGGTTTCCAGGTCGCCCGGCCTCTGGCCCGCCAGGTCAGGTAGCGCCCCCCCTTGGGTGCCGACCGTGCGGGCCGGGAACGTTCGACCGCTTTTCGGATTCGTCGAAACCCGATCGAGAGGAACGAAATCCAATGTCCTCACTCCGGTCCTGGTTCGGATGCGCGGCGCTCCTGGCAGTGAGCCTTTCGACCGGTTCCCTGGGCCAGGCGGCCGAGCCGATCAAGGTTCTGATCATCACGGGGGACGATGTCTCGGCCCACAACTGGCAAGCGTCGACCGAGGCCCTCAAGACCTTGCTCTCAAAGGGGGGCCGACTCCAGATTGAGTCGACCTCCGCCCCTTCGCGCGACCTGAACGACGCGAACCTGAAGCGGTTCGACGTACTCCTGCTCAATTACCGAGACACGGCCATGGGAAGCCCGGAGTCGCGCTGGTCCGAGGAGAACAAGCGGGCGTTTCTGAAGGCGATCAAGGAAGGGGGAAAAGGGTTGGTCGTTCACCACTATGCCTCGGCGGCCTTCACCAACCCGAACTGGAAGGAGTTCGAGCAAGCGGTGGCCGGCGGTTGGCGAACGCAGGGATACCATGGTCCCGCGCATAACTTCCCAGTTAAGCGGACGGTGGTCAAGCACCCGATCTCCGAAGGGGCTCCAGACCGGTTCAACCACGCGACCGACGAGTTGTACTCGGCCCTGATGCGCACCCGAGGCAGCCTGGTGCTGGCGACCGCGTTCTGCGACCCCAACAAGCCCCAAGGGACGGGGGTCGATGAACCGGTCATCTGGGTGAACCAGTACGGCAAGGGACGAGTCTTCGTCAACGCGCTCGGGCACGACGCCGTGGCCATGTCCGACCCGGGCTACCAGGCCTGGATGCGCCGAGGAACCGAGTGGGCCGCCACGGGCGAGGTTGCGTCCTCATCCCAACAAAAAATCAAAACCAAAGAATAAATCAACAGAATGCAACGGGACAGGTGGGAACAAGAGGGTTTGGGCAGGCTCAACTCGCAAGTCAAGGCCGAGCAAGCAGAGTAGGCCCAGACAGGTGAAGGGATGCCATGCCTCCTTCCGGTCAACGTGATTACAGCACCATCCACCTGTCCCGGCATGCGCTCGAGCGATTCCGGGAACGATTCAACGTCGAGGCCGGCGACGCGGAGAGGGAGCTAAGGACTGTTCTCGAACGCACGAGACGCCTGGGCCGAAACGCCGAGAATCACGCCATCGCCGTGCTCGGGATCAGCCAGGGGCGTCCCCTGGTGGCGATCCTCCAGGATCATTCCTGCCTGACCGTGCTGACCTGGGACCAATTCCTCCCCCGACTTCCCGACTTCGGACGGGCACGCGTCCCGCGCAAGTGGGGCCGACTCCTTCGGCGGCTGGCAAGCCAATCCGCCAAGCTCGACCCTTGAAGGCCCTCCCAAGCTTCGAGCGAAAACCGTTCTCAATCACTCCCTTTTACCTGAAATCGATTCTTCCAATAAACTCAATATTTACTAGTTTTTTGATACAAACGCGGCTGCTCGCAACTCTTTTTCCACCTTTTTGTTTACCTTGGTAAGTGTATCCTTTAAAGTGAGCAAGCTCACACATTTGCTGATTCGGTCCAAGGCCGCGCTCCCTCAATGGAAACAAGAAAGGAGATGGGTCAGCATTCCGTGTTTTCCTTATAATCAACCGAATCGTGATCTCCACGCATCTCAAAGCACGATAACGTTTTTTGTCGTCTCGCCTCACTCTCCGCGCCACCGCGGATCGACGCGGACTCGAGTTCAATCCCGACTGGATTGATCACTCGACGGGAGAGACCTGAGACTTAGGCCGATCGGCCTTGCATCTGGCACTGACGAAATGGGTTTTCAACTCGGAACTCTCAAGTTCCTTTTGGGTTTAGCCAGAAAATCGAGTGTGAAGTTCCTAATACGGTTCAAAGGCGAACTAGAATCGACTCGAGGGCTGGTCTCAACCTAAGTGGGATCAACCGGCCGGGTCGGCTTGTTGAAAATCTCGGACGTTCGACGCAGGCTACCGTCAGGTTGTGGCAGAAGTCGCGGTGGAGGATTGTAGGTTCAAACGAGGACTGACTCGCGTTTCTTTTTGCTCTTAAGCCTTGAGGATTACCCAATGGCCAGTGAAAGCCTGCAACATAAGCTGGATCGAGTGCGCCGGCCTCGCGTCCAGATCACCTACGATGTCGAGACCGGCGGCGCGATGGAGAAGATCGAGCTGCCGTTCATCGTCGGAGTTCTCGCCGACCTTTCTGGCCACCCTCAAGATCCCCTGAAGCCCCTCAAGGAACGCAAAGTCGTCGCCATCGACCGGGACAATTTCGATAACGTCCTGGCCAAGGCCGAGCCTCGGCTGGCCATGCGCGTTCCGGACCGGCTGAGCGACTCGGGAAATAAGATCGCCGTTGAGCTCAAGTTCAAAAGCTATGAAGATTTCGAACCCGCCAAGGTGGTTGAGCAGGTCGAGCCGATGCGCAAGCTCCTGGAGATGCGTAATCAGCTCACCCAACTCCTGAGCAAGATGGAAGGGAACGACAAGCTCGAACAGTTGCTGGCCGAGGTGCTCGCCAACACGGACGCCGCCAAGAACCTGTCGAAAGAGCTAGGTGGTGGTGGTGGTGGCGACCAGGGACAGGGAACGAACCCGGCATCAGATGCAACGAATAACGATACGGAGGCCTCCCAATGAGCAGTGCCGAAGAATTGAGCCAGGCCGCCGCTGGAGAGACCCAGACTACCGACGCGGGCCCTAGCTTGCTCGACCAGGTGATCGCCGCGACCCGCCCCCAAAGCGGAGCCGAAGCCGACCGCGCCAAGGACTACTTCCGCCAGTTCCTCGACCATGTGGTCGACCCGGGCAAGGTGGTCTCCAAGGATGTCGAAACGAACATCAAGAGCTGGATCGGGGCCATCGACCAAAAGCTGTCGGCCCAGCTTAACGAGATCCTGCACACGCCCGACTTCCAGCGGCTGGAATCAACCTGGCGCGGGCTCCACTATCTGGTTCATCAGTCGGAAACCGGCGAAAGTCTGAAGATTCGAGTCCTGAACGTCTCCAAGCGAGACCTGTTCAAGGACCTGGAAAAAGCGGTCGAGTTCGATCAGAGCTCGTTGTTCAAGAAGATTTACGAGGAAGAGTACGGCCAGCTTGGCGGTGAGCCCTACGGCATGCTCGTGGGAGACTACGAGTTCGGCCGCGGCCCCGAGGATGTGGGCCTGCTCCGCATGATCTCGAACGTGGCCGCCGCGGCTCATGCTCCCTTCGTCTCGGCGGCGGCCGCCAGCCTGTTCAACATGGAAGAGTTCACCGAGCTGGCCACCCCGCGCGATCTCGCCAAGATCTTTGACAGCGTGGAATACGCCGCCTGGAAGAGCTTCCGAGAGTCGGAAGACTCGCGGTACGTCGCCCTCACCCTTCCGCACGTCCTCGCTCGGCTCCCCTACGGTGACCAGTTCGCCAAGGTGGATGAGTTCCACTTCGAAGAAGCGGTGGACGGCAAGAACCACGACAAGTACCTCTGGATGAACGCGGCCTGGGCCTACGCGGCGCGCGTGACCGACTCGTTCGCCAAGTACGGCTGGTTCGCACGGACCCGTGGCGTCGAAGGAGGGGGCAAGGTGGAAGGACTCCCCGTCCACACCTTCCCGACCGACGACGGCGACGTGGCCATGAAGTGCCCGACCGAAATCGCGATCTCCGACCGTCGTGAGTTCGAGCTCTCGAACCTGGGCTTCCTTCCCTTGCTCCACGACAAGGGACGCGACTTCGCCGTCTTCATGGGGGCACAGTCGACCCAGAAGCCCAAGACTTACTTCGATCCCGACGCCAACGCCAACGCCGAGCTCTCGGCGAAGTTCAACCTCTTGCTCTGCACCTCTCGGTTCGCCCACTACTTGAAGGTCATGGCTCGCGACAAAATCGGCTCGTTCATGGAAGTGGCCGACGCGTCGAAATGGCTCAACGACTGGATCAATAACTACGTGGTCAACCCGCAAGGAGCAGGCGACGAGACGAAGGCCAAGCGCCCGCTCTCCGAGGCCCGCATCGAAGTGCGCGAGGTGAAAGGGAAGCCAGGGTGGTTCGAGGCCATCGCCTACCTCCGTCCCCACTTCCAGCTCGAGACCCTCACCACCTCGCTCCGGCTCGTCGCCGAGGTGCCCAAGAAGAGTTGAGCCAACCCTTGTAAAGGGTTGTCCGCCCTTAACTAAGATGCGATCCAGGCCTCGCGGCCAGCCAACGCTCGACCCGTGCGCCGAGCGTTGCCAGGAAGCAAGCCTGGGCCCTAATTCCGTGGGGCCGGAGCCGACTCGTTATCAAAAAGTTCTGCTTTTTTTGATCCTTCAACGCGGCCGACGCGTATGGATCTGAATCACGCGGTCGAAGAGAGACTCGCTCGCGGGACAAGGATATTGAGTGTCGCGTGAGCCGCGATCGAGCCGTTTCCGTTTCAGTCCTACCCTATTTCATGCGGAGAGTTTAACAGCCATGTCCTTCGATTCTTATCTGCAAATCAAGGGAAGCAACGCTCCGACGGGTGAGTCGACCGATCCTACCTACAAGAACTGGATCCAGCTCCAGAGTTTCTCCTTCGGCGCCTCGAACCCCAGCACCATCGGCCCAGGCTCACCGGGTAGCGGTGGCGGCCGAGCCAGTGTCAGCTCGTTCAATATCACTCACTTCTATGATAATTCCTCGCCCGACCTCTTCCTGGGTTGCTGCGAAGGAACCCACTTCGAAAGCGCCACGGTCGTGCTCCGCAAGGCGGGCGGCACGCAAAACGTCTTTCTCCAGTACGACTTCCAGGAAGTCTACATCGACACCGTCCAGCAGGCCGGCACCGCTGGAGCCGACGACCGGCCGAGCGAAACCGTCAGCTTTTCATTTGAACAGGTTAAGATCACCTACACGCCACAAACATCCGCCGGTGCCAAGGGGACCCCGAATGTCAAGGGCTGGAATGTGACCACGACTGCCAAGGTCTGATCACAAGCCAGCTATTCTGTTTTGTTCGTTTGAAAATGCCATTCATGTGTGACGAACCGCGGGTTTGGCTAGAAAGCTAGCCCGCGGTCCGTCCGGTCTGCTCGCTCGGCCCCAGGGCCTTCTCTTTCCCTTGTTGATCTTTGCCCATGAACGCCGACGAACTGTTCCGAGCTGGGCGGCTCCGTGACGCGATCGAGGCCCAGATCCTCGAGGTGAAAACGCATCCCACCGACTCAGCAAAACGCCTCTTCCTCTTCGAGATGTATGTCTTCGAAGGGGATCTCGATCACGCTCGAAGGCAGGCGGACGCCCTGCGGTTCGACGACCCCGAGCTTCACGCCTCGTTCCTGACCTACCGAAGCCTGCTCGACGCGGAAGTGGAGCGACGCGCCGTCTTCCACGAAGGGGTCTCGCCACGATTCCTGGCCGATCCCCCCGCGCACGTGGCCTTGCGTCTCGAAGCCCTGGCCCGGCTGCGCGCGGGGGATTCCGCCGCGGCCTCGGCCTTGCTCTCCAAGGCAAACGAGGAAGCCCCCGCCTTCAAGGCCATGCTCGACGGCAAGGAAGTCGACGCCCTGCGCGATATCGACGACCTGTTCGGGACCGTTCTGGAAGTGATGGCCAAGGGGCACTACTTCTGGGTCCCCCTGGAGCAGGTGGAACGCCTCGCCATGAACCCGCCCCGGTTCCCCAGAGACCTGCTCTGGATTCCCGCGAAGCTCGAGCTCGAGGAGGCCACCGGCGACGTGTTCTTGCCCGCACTCTATCCCTCGTCTCATGAGCACAACGACGAGTTGATCAAGCTCGGACGCCAGACCGACTGGTCCAGCGACGAAACCGGAGCTTCGCTTGGCGCGGGCCTTCATACCTACCTCGCCGGTGACGACGCCATCGGTCTGCTCGAGTGGCGGGAGTATTCCGGCGAAACGCCTCCCCAGCCACCGGCGACGGGCGAAGCCGAGCCTCGGCCCACACCCGCGCCGGGCGAGAACCCCTGAGCGGGAGATCTCCTTTCGTTCGATATCCCTCTCACTTGACTTGATCGAGATCGAGGTCATCCTTGATACGTCTGGACCCTCAGCGCGGACTGGTCCCTTCGCTTCTCGATCGGCTCTTGCCCCAGGATCCCGGTTCGGGCCTGTCCGTTCGGCCCGACGGGTTCCGGATCGAGCAGATGGTCGAGTCGGTTCGACGCGACCTGGAGAACTTGCTCAATACCCGGCAGACGCAGTGGGACTTGCCGCCGGAATATGTCGAGCTCACCCGCTCCGTCTTTACCTTCGGTGTGCCGGACGTCACGCGTCTCTCCACCATGGCCCTGGAGCGTTTGAATGAGCTGGGCCCCTTGATCCAGGAACTGATCGAACGGTTCGAGCCCCGCTTGCGCGACGTTCAGGTCCTTCTGTCTCAGATGTCTTCCAAGGGGCGGGAAATTCGCTTTCATATCGAAGGGCGATTGCGCGTGGAGCCCTTTCCCGAGCTTGGATTCGAGACCGTGGTGGAGCTGACGTCGGGCAGGGCCCAGGTCACCTCGACGGAAAGTTGAGCGACTCATGAGCAAGACGCTCTATGCGTACTACGAACGAGAGCTGCGATTCATCCGCCGGTTGGCCCAGGACTTCGCCCAGCAATACCCGGCCGCCGCGGGCCGGCTCTTGCTGGAGCCGAACCGAAGCGCGGATCCACATATCGAACGCTTGATCGAGTCGTTCGCCCTGCTCGCCGGCCGAGTCCACCAGAAGATCGACGATGAGTTTCCCGAGCTGACCGACGCCCTGCTCAACACGCTCTATCCGCACTACCTCGCGCCCATCCCTTCCATGGCGATCGTGCAGTTCGAGCTCGACGCCAGCCGGGCGAGGCTTCCGGGCGGGTTCACGATCGCCAAGGGGAGCCAGCTCGTCTCGCCGCCGGTCGATGACCTTACCTGCAAGTTTCGCACAGGCTACCCCGTCACGCTCTGGCCCTTGCGCCTGGGGGACGCTCGGCTCACTCCACCCCCCTTCCCGACCGGCATCGAGCCCCCCCCGCGCACCGCGGCCGTGCTCCGGCTCCGGCTCGAGTGCTTGGCCGGACTCCGGTTCAGCGAGCTCACCCTGGATCGGCTCCGGTTTTACCTCGATGGCGATGGGCCAACCGTCGCTTCGCTCTACGAGGCGATCTTCAACCACGTCTTGAGGATCGTCGTGAGGCCGGCCGTACACGACCCCCGGTTCAAGCCCATCGTGCTCGACCCGGCCACATCACTCGCTCAGGTTGGGTTCGACCGCGAGGAAGACCTCTTACCCTATCCCAGGCAGTCGTTCGCTGGCTATCGGCTCCTGACCGAGTTGTTCGCCTTCCCAAGCAAGTTCCACTTCTTCGACCTGCTCGGGCTCAATGCGCTCGCCGCGGCGGGCTACCCCGAGCAAGTTGAGATTCTCTTATTCCTCGATCGGACCTCCCCCGCGCTCGAGCATGGCGTGGGCCTCGACACGTTCCGCCTCGGCTGCACCCCCATCATCAACCTGTTCGAGCAAACGGCCGAGCCGATCGCGTTGACGCAGGCCCAGTACCAGTACCGGGTCATCGCCGACGTGGCCCACCCCCAAGGGCTCGAGGTCCACTCGGTCGATGCCGTCCGCAGCTCCGACCCGGTGGCTCGCACCACCACCGACTACCGCCCGTTCTACTCGTTCCGCCACGCACACGACCGGCAAGCCTCGCGTGCGTTCTGGTACGCGAGCCGGGAGCCGTCTCGCCTGCCGGACGACGCCGGAACCGAAGTCTACCTGAACCTGGTTGACCTCGATTTCGACCCCACCCTGCCGGCCGACCCCACCCTGGTGGTCTGGACCACCTGCACGAACCGAGACCTCCCCGCGCGGCTGGAGCACCTGGGCGATCGCCTGAACTTCTGGCTCGTCACGGCGGCCCCGGTCGCTCGGGTCCGTTGCGTGCAAACCCCAACCCGACCACTCCGCCCCCCACTCCGTCGCGCGGCGCACTGGCGGCTGATCTCCCACCTCAACCTGAACCACCTTTCCCTGGCCGATTCCCAGGAAGGGCTCTCCGCGCTCCAGGAGATCCTCCGTCTTTACGATTTTTCCGACCCCGACGAGGCCGGCTCAACCGCCACGGTCCACAGCCAAATGATCGAGGGGTTAACAGGGCTGGAAAGCCGCCGCGTCGTCGCCCGGGTGAACGAGCAAGACGAAGTGGGAATCTGTCGCGGAACCGAGATCACGCTTGAGTTCGATGAAGAAAAATATGTAGGTGTGGGACTCTTTCTTTTCGCTTCGGTGCTCGAACAATTCCTCGGTCTCTACTGCTCGGTCAATTCGTTCACGCGTTTGACCGCGACAACCCGCCAGTCGTCGGGCAAACCCTTCAAGAGCTGGCCGCCACGCTCCGGTTACCAGGTGGTTGTCTAGCAGACGGGAGCCCGCGCCGCGATGAACAGCAAGCACGCCCCCATTCCTTCCACGTCCGTCCGCGACCGCCTTTATGGCGAGCCCTTCAACTTCGATTTCTTCCAGGCAGTGCGTCTGCTGAACCGCCTCGACCCGAATCGGGTTCCTACCGGCGGCTGGGGGCCTCCCGAACGCGAGGCCGTTCGGTTCCGCTCCTTGGTCTCCTTGAGCTTCCCCCCAAGCGCCGTCACCGACCTAACCCCTCTGCCTGGGGGGAGTCTGGTGAGCGAACCACCGATCCCGATCCTCACCCAGTCGTTCTTTGGCCTGGCCGGCCCCAGCGGAGTCCTCCCACGCCACTACACCGAGACCCTACTTCGGCTTGAAGCCCTGCGCGTGCCTGAACGCCATGCCCTCCGTGAATGGTTCGATCTGTTCAACCACCGGCTGCTCTCTCTGTTCCACCGAGCCTGGGGAAAGTACCGGTTCCCTGTGATCTTTGAAGGCTGGGGGGGCATCGCCGACGTAGCCAGGCCCGACCCCTATAGCCAGTGCGTGTTGAGCCTGATGGGGCTCGGCACCCCTTCGTTGCGCCAAAGGCTGGCGATTTCCGAACCGCCTCCCCCACCCTCCTCCATCGAGCTCGAGCGACCAACCAGCGTCAGTGAGAGCGCCGCGGCCGGAGACGACCTCGATCCCGCCCCCGCTTTCAGAACGCTCGCCCAGGTGGAAGACCTGGCCCTGATCCACTACGCCTGCCTTCTCGCTCACCACCCGCGCAACGCGATCGGCCTGGAATCGTTGCTGAGCGATTACTTCGAGGTTTCCGCGCAGGTGGTTCAGCACGTCGGGCAATGGCTTTCGCTCGAACCTTCCGACCGGACCCGGCTGACCGAGCAACCCCATCACAACTTGCTCGGCTCGGGCGCGGTGCTTGGCGAGTGCGTCTGGGACATCCAGGCTAAGATCCGCGTCGAGCTCGGCCCATTAACCTACGCCCAGTTCGTGGAGTTCCTCCCCGACCCCGCGCCGGTCTCCGAGCGAAAAGCCCTCTTCCTCCTGGCCCACCTCGTCCGCCTCTACGCCGGCCAGGAGCTCGACTTCGAGGTGGAGTTGACCTTGCTCGGCGACGAGGTCCCCGACTGCGTCCTGGACGAGACCCAGGCCGTGGGCCCCCGCCTCGGCTGGAATACCTGGCTCCACACCGAGCCCGTCCCACACACCTGCGCCGTCCGCTTCGACGGTATCGAGCCCATCACCTACGTCGAGCCTTTGGAGATTCCACCTTCGATTTGATGTCGGCTCTCAGCCTTTTTGGTTGCTGTCCATATCCATAATGGGCTCACCGACACGTCGTGGGATGCGAGAGCGAATGAGGCCGATTACCAGAACCGGAACCATCGACGAATCGAAGCGGCTACGCGGCCAAGTCGATTCTTGAATGGAAAGATTGCTGGCGGAAAAATCCGTTCGCTCAGCGCATTGGGCCGTGGGATGTTCTCAGGCCAGTAATGCGTGAGCCCCTCGCCCCGCTCCCATGATGCAGGCCAATCTCAACCGCGATGACACAAATCGAGATCGGGCTCTGACCTCAACGTTCATCGAACGTCCGTAAACGCGACTCGCCACCCGAGGTAGCGATCCAATCCATGCGAAGCGAGCCAGCGGCGGGCATGTCACCGCAAATGGCTTGGGCGAAGCGATCGCTTCGACTCCATGGCCTGGTTGGAAACCAAGGCCATATTCGAAGACAATTCGGGCGGACCGTATGTCGTAGCAGCCACACAGAAAGCCCAGGCACCTTAAAAGCAGAACATCCAAACAAAAAACTGCCTTATTTTTTCAAATCCTTAATAATTTCACGCTTCTTAGTCATGCGGACTTTTTTATTTCAAGGCAAATCAAGAAAGATTTCGCGGCGAGCCTTTCCGAACGCGACGAAACGTTTCCTTGGCGGGATTCAGTTCGCCAGCCGCCAGGCGGTCGACCGGGGCGATTCCCGCTTTGGTTTCATGCCGGCCCTGGTCTAGAACGGCATTCCAGCCCGTCCTGGTTGCGTGGTGGCATTGTCTCATCTGTTTGCAGATCAGATTTAACGATAAGACGAACAGAGGGGTCGTCACCAGGATCGATCCCAGGATTGCCACAACTCCTAGAGATCCGATCGGAGTTTGCATCAAAAAGGATTGGACAAGGTAAACCGGACTCCAGGTCGCCAAACCCACAATCGTCCAGGACAGAATCGCCAGGACTCCGACCATTAGTAATTTTCCAATCGTATAATGCTTGATTTTTTTGGCACTCGACATTTCTGCTTACCTGAAAACCTGTTTACCCAAACAGCAAGTGGGTGCTCCGTGGCGTCCCACGAGCCTCTTCTCGAGTGTCGCTGAATGTGGATGCCAATCCAGATGCATCTCTTTTATATCCTTTATTATTTTCTTGTCCAGCCACTGATCATCAAGCTAAGCATGACACCATGCTTGATTGGACCAGAATCCGAGACACATCAACCGGAATAGGTTCCCTCCATCTTAACAGCTTAATGCATCTCTTGCAGGATTCTTTGGTTTCCGGGCAAACGCTTTTCCTTCTTCGATTGGCAAGGTGGAACGGTTCGACCCTTGTTTCCAGGCGGTCATTTTCTGCCCGTGTGACGGGCAGACTATGAATGAGTGGATGCGAAACAGGCGATGACGGTGCGGGATTTTGGCAAGAGAGAGAAACGGCGCAATGATTTGAGGAAGTTGTTACTCAGTCATATATCCTGGATTTTGGTAGGCGAGAGTTGAGCGTAGACCTTGCTCGAAGGAGATGGTCGGCTCATATCCGAGAACCGCTCGGATCTGGTCGAGGCTTGCCAATGAGTGGAGAACATCCCCGTCGCGTTTGGGCTGAAATTCCGGTTCGAGATGGGTTCCCAGAATGGTGTTGAGGGCTGCGACGAGCTCGAGCAGGCTTGTGCTTTGACCGGCGCCGACGTTGAGGACCGTTCCTCGCAAGGGCGTTTCTTGTCTCATGGCGGCGAGATTCGCGGCCACGACGTTGCTGACATGGACATAGTCGCGTGTCTGGTGCCCATCTCCGAAAATGGTCGGCCGGCGTCCTTCCGACATCGCGCGTGTGAAGAGGGATATGACGCCGCTGTAGGGGCTCGAGGGGTCCTGGCGTGGGCCGAACACATTGAAGTAGCGGAGACTGACGCCGTCGAGGCCCATCGTCTTGGCATAGACCGAGATGTAATGCTCGCCGGCCAGTTTGCTCGCGGCATAGGGACTGAGCGGCTGAGGATAGATGCCTTCGTGCTTGGGAGATTCTTCCGAGTTGCCGTAGGCCGCGCTTGAGGCGGCGAAGACCACGCGTTTCACTCCGGCCTGGCGCGACGCCTCGAGCAGGTTCAAGGTGGACGTTGGGCCGCTCTGGTGCGACTCGAGCGGTTCGCGAACGGAACGGGGGACGCTAGGAATGGCGGCCTGGTGGAAGACCACCTGAGCCCCTTCGGCCGCGCGCTGGCAGGTCTCGAAGTCGGACAGGTCTCCGGGGAGCCATTCGAACCGACCGCCCAGATGGTCGAGATTCGACAGGTGGCCCGTCGAGAGGTTATCCACCACGCGAACGCGCATCCCTTCGAGCAACAGGGCTTCCACCAGATGCGAACCAATGAACCCCGCGCCTCCGGTTACAACGGCAAGTCGGTTCGTCTTCAAAGGGGTACTTCTCCGACTGCGGTCCTTCTCGTGCGGAACGAGGTCTGGACCTGGTGCTCTGAATGTTGAAGAAGCCTCTGGCTTGCTCGCTACTCGGTCTTGGCGATTTCCTGAGCGGCTCGTTCTCGGGCCGCCACCATCTCGAGGTTACCGGGCGTGTAATAAAGCCCCACCACCGATTGATCGTAAGCCTCGCGTGGCCGTTTCCAGTCGATATACCAGTTGATCAGCCGGAGGCGCCAGGCGCTTTTCGAGGGGTTGAGCGCGATCGCCGCGGTCAAGTCGGCTTCCGCCTGCTTGAGATCGCCGAGCAGGAACGAGACTCTCGACTCGGCTTCCTTGATTTCCGCGGGGGAAAGTGTGTCGTCCTTGCGGAGTCGCTCCTGAGCGGCCTGAATCAGCAAGGCGCGGGCGGCCTTCTGCTCGGGAGCCTGGTACAACCGCTCGGCGAACTGAAGGGTGGTGAGGGCCGATTGCGCCACGCGATCGCGGATGATCTCAGGGGTAAAAATTTGTGCCGCGATATCCGCGATGGCCTCGACCGTGGGGAGATCGGTTCGTTCCAGCCTCAAGATCCGGTTCCAGGCACGTGTTAGCAGGTCGAGGTCTGGGAGTTGGAGGGCCACTCCTTGAACCAGGTCGAGCACCTGGGAGTTCGTTCCAGCCAGCCGAAGCGCCCGTTCGCATTCCACCACGGACGAGTCGTTCCCCTGAAGGAGATAGTCGAGCATGGCAAGTCGGGCGTGCGGATCGGCCATGAGTGGGCTGCAACGCCTCGCCTGAAGAAAGGCGCGGGCGGCCGGAACGAGATAGAGGCGGATGTGGTCGATCTCCAGCAGTTGGTCGGTGGTCAGCGGCTTCCCGTCGGGGGGGTTATGAATGGAGCCGAATAACCAGAGGGGGCTGGACTGTTGAGCTCGTTTCACCTCGTCCGTTTCGATGTCGCGGATGGATTCCTCGGTGCTGGTGGAATAGAGCTGAAGGTAAAGTAGGCCCACCCGCCAATGGGAGTCGGCTCGGTTTGGGCTCAGCGGCACCGCTAGTTCGAGAAGGTCCAGCTTCCGCTCCAGCTCATCCATCGAATCGCCGGCTTCTCCGCTGGCCGGCATGACGCTTCCTGGTAGATAAAAGCCGGCGGTGGACAAGAGGGTTTCAATGCGCATGGAACGCATCCCCTGGCTCAACGAAAAGGTGCTGACCGACAGGACAACACAGGCTCCCGCCACGGAGAGGCCCCGCCTCCAGAGGGGAAGAGCCGGGACGTTGGAGTTGGGATTCGTCGCGCTTCGCAGTTCGCCCGTGCGCGACTCCAGCCCAAGTTTGGCGAGGAACGCGGCAAGGCTGACCCCCACGATCGAGACAGCGGGGACATGAAGCGCGAAGTCTCCCAGGCTCTGGATGGATAGGCCCAGGACGCCCACCAGGGCGGCGATGATCAATCCCTTATCAGAGCGATTTTGGGGTTTTCTCACGGCCCGAAGCCCGAGGTAGATGGTTCCGGCCAAAGCCAGGAGCACCAGGCCCAGGCCGATCAGGCCTCCTTCCAGAAGCCACTCCACATACTCATTCTCGGCGTGTTCGTACACCGAGGCGCTATCGTCCTGAAAGAGCCGGAGCGTGGCGATGGAGAAGGTGCCGAAGCCGGTCCCCCAGACGGGGTAAGCGGGGATGAGCCGCCCCGCGGTGCGCCAGATTTCGGAGCGGAGGAGATAGTGTTTCGACTCCAGGAGACTCGCGATCCGCTCCTGGTAGCCCGATTCTGGGCCGAGAAAAAGCAGGAGGACAAGAATCAAGGAGACCAGGCTTCCCAGGACGAGAATCAGGCGTTTTCGTTGCGGCCGAAGCGACATGACCAAAAGGCTTGAGGAAACCGCCATCACCACGAACGCCGTTCGTGCAAGCGAGGCGATCACCCCCACGACGAGCAAGCCGCAAAGGTAGGCGGTCCAGGCCTGATTCCCGTTCGAGCGATACCCGCTCTGAAGGTCGCGCTGGGGGGCCAGCAGATAGCTCAAGGTAAAGACGAGTCCCAAGTTTAGATAGGCCGCCAGATGGTTGTGGTTCACGAACGGGCCGCTGCTGAAGCCCGAAGGGGCCTCGCGAATCCAGTAGACCTTGCCATTCCAGGAGAGCATCTGGACGAGTGCGAAGAGGGTTAGTATCGTCGAGTTGACCACCAGGGCAACGCTGAATCGTCGGAGAGACGCGGTGCCCAGCCCAAGGCTCAACACCGCCTGGAAGAGCGCCCAGCCCGCGGCGAGCCGGACAACCGCGCGAAGGGTCGTTTCAGGCTCGAGGCTGATCGTCGCGCCGGGCACGGGGACCGGCTGGCCTTCATCGCCTGCGACCCGCGTGGGTTCAGCCGGGGTCAGATCAGCTCGCAACGCATTCGCCGCGGGCGAGAGCGACTTGAGCAGGCCGGAAGGGAGGGGAGTTGCCTGGAACGCTCCCAGCAGAACCAGCCCCGCGATCGCCAGGCTGGGCACGCAAAACAAGGCGCGTGTTCCCTCCCGGCCGGTGCGGATCACCAGGGAGAGAAGCGTTAGCAGGAAGATTCCGAAGAACAGTACGAACTCGGCCCACGCCTCCACCGCGCCAAAGGCCCAAGGGGCTGCGCACACCATCCCGATCAGAATGGCCTCGGAAGCATATTGACAACGTCGAATCAACATCGATTCAATTCCTTTGGCTTTTGTCAATTCGATGGCCTGCTTATTCAAGTAGATTTTGAATAAGGTGTTTGGCCCCGGTCATTGGGGGACGGCTAGCGCGGGGGAAGCCTTTGGATTTTGGATCAGACCTGGTAAAACTCGCGATACCACGTTACGAACCGGGCGATCCCTTCGCTCAGGGGGGTCTGGGGCCGGAAGTTCGCATCGCGCGTCAGGTCACTAACATCAGCATAGGTCTCGGGCACATCACCCGGCTGCATGGGAGCCCAGATTTTCTCTGCTTCTCGACCGAGGGCTCGTTCCAGAGTCTGGATCAGAACAAGCAACTCCACGGGCTGACTGTTCCCTATGTTGTAAATTCGATAGGGAGCCGTGCTCGATGCGGGGTCGGGGGCCTTGGGAGACCAGTCTGGGTTAGGGATGGAAGGGCGGTCGAGCAGTTGGACGGTTCCCTCCACGATATCCGCGACGTAGGTGAAGTCGCGCTTCATCTTCCCCTGGTTAAACAGAGTGATCGGTTTCCCCTCGAGAATCGCCTTCGTAAACAAGAAGATGGCCATGTCCGGTCGCCCCCAGGGGCCATAGACGGTGAAGAAACGCAGGCCGGTGCATGGAAATCGAAACAGGTGCGCATAGCTATGGGCCATCGCTTCGTTGGCCTTCTTGGTGGCCGCGTACAGTGAGAGGGGATGGTCGGTGTTGTCATGCTCCGAGAAGGGAATGCTGGCGTTCTCGCCATAAACGGAGCTGGACGAAGCGAAGACCAGGTGCTGAACCCGTACGTGACGGCACCCTTCCAAGATATGGAGAAAGCCGGTCAAGTTGCTGTCGGCGTAGGCGTGGGGGTTACTCAGTGAATACCGAACGCCTGCCTGGCCCGCCATGTGAGCAACCCGCGTTAGGGGGTATCGGGCGAAGAGACGCTCCATCCCCACCCGGTCGGCCAGGTCAACATGCTCGAACTGAAAGTCAGCGAAGGCCTTCAATTGCTCGAGTCGCGATTCCTTGAGGGCCACGTCATAATAGGAATTGAGGTTATCGAGACCGACAACTTGACAGCCCCGCTCCAGCAAACGGCGCGCGAGATGGTAGCCGATAAAGCCCGCCGCACCCGTGACCAGGGTAAGCCCTTCAGTGTTTGCCAAGAGTGAGTCCTAAATCAGGTGGAGTCGCGGTCATCGCGCCTTGACCAGTCGGAAAGAAGTCTCGCCCGTTTCTTCTCTCCAGTTCAAGGCCGGCCCGCTCTGGTCCCTTAGCGATCAAGTATTGGGTGGGAAGCGGGTTACCCGGTTACTCAGACGTTATTGGCACGGCATCGCTCAACGCTCTGGCAAGACGTTGATCCGCTCGTGGAAAGCGGGGGACCGTCGCCTTGGCCGCTTGCTTCACCGCGTGATCTGGCGTTAGGCTTCCGTGCGAGTCTTTTGCACCTTTCATATCATTTTCGATCGCCTTTGAAAACGCGCCCGCCTCACGTTCAAAAAGATCACACACAAATCCGTTCCAGGCATCCGAACAGAATTCAAGCTCCAAATCCGCTCCCGAACACCTCGTCTCAGTCCATTCCGAGGAATCTGGCAATCGGCTCAAAAAAACAAACACTTGCTGACAGCATAGCAACTATTCATTTTGATATCTTGTAGTAATGGTGGCGTCTGAATTGGAGTGAGACGTTTGTCATTCATGTCCTCTCGGTCGCCATGCCAAGAAGTCTTCGCGAGACTTAATCCTTTTGGTGAAACAAGGTTGCGGCAGTGGTCCGAATTCGACTTGGCTTGGAAAACGAAACTGGTTTTTGGACAAAAGGTTCTAAAAAAGTAGCAGGACGAACCACGGCCTGAAATTTGCTTTGGGGTGTTTTGGAATTTCGACTTACCCGTCACATCGACTCGGAAGTCGGCGTAATTCGTTATCGGCTTTCAGGGCGACCACTTTTTTTCTTCTATTTTTGATTCTTATTCGCCTTGAGCGACGACGCGGACCAACCAGGTCCTTTTGACTCTTTTCACCTGCCGCGAAGAGGAACTCATCATCACAACAAATCGAAGTCCGCGATCCCGCGCGGGTCGACTGGGGGAGCGAATCCGGATTATCCGAACCGAGGTCTTCGGGGATCAACCTGTCGAGGACGTGGCTGAGTGCATGGGGGTGGGGATGAATGACTGGATGATCTATGAGACGGCGGGAGAGACGATTCCTGCTCAAACGCTTCTCCGTTTTATTGAGCGGACCGGGGTAAATCCGCTTTGGCTCCTGACAGGCGAGGGGGCGAAGTTTAGACCAAAGCACAGCGCTCTCGAGGGGGCGACTCGCAACTCCAAGCCCGTTCCCTCACATCTGGGTCTGGAAGACGGCGCACAACGTTCGGGTTAATGGTTTCACTTCCCAGAGGAACGACCTTCTCCTCGACCTCTCATCCATTTTACAAGGGGTGGCCTCGTCCTCTTTGTGGAACGCCACGTATCGACGCGGGTTCACATCGCACCGCGCGCCGTCGTGAGGTTGGATTGAACGGAGTCGAGGAGCTTTCTCGCGGTGTTGAAGAACAAATCCTGATTCTGAGCGGGAGTGATTCCCAGCCGGCGCCCCGCTCGGCGCATGGCTCTGAGCTGTTCGTAGCGGGTGAACGTCATCCCCGGCTCGCAATGTTGAAGGTTGAGCTCCTGGTTCGTCGGAGAGAGGTAGGCCCAGGCGAACCCAAAGGCAATGTACTTCCCCCGCAGAATTCCAATCGGCAAGTCGTCGCTCCCGTACATCACGCGGTCGACTCCCACGGTCGAATAGAGGGCGTCGAATGCGTCCGACTCACAAACGCTGGAGGTGTCGAACCAGAGTTGAGGGATCAGCTTGAGTCGAGAAGCGGCCTTCTCAATGGCCCATGACGAGTAGCTCCTTGCGCAGTGGGCGAGGATCCACCGTACCCGTGGATAACGCTCGGTCAGATATTCCAGGTCGTCGAGGTTGTCGGGATCGGCGATCGCGTCTCGTTTCGAGAGGTGCATCATGATGAGCAGGCCGTAGCGGTTGGCCACTTCAATTTGATGCTCTGGCAGGAAGTCGGTGAGACGGCATTGGACTGGGTCGCCCGTCTTCGAGTAGAACCGGTAAGGCTTGAAGCCGAGGAATCCCTTTTCCAACACATTCCGCTCGACCTCCTCCCTCGACATCCCTGGATGCACAAGGAGAAGGCCCCCCGAGCCAGGCCGAGCACATATTTGCTCAGCCAGGTAAGCGTTGGAAGCGGAGAAGTCCACGTGCGAGGAGAAGGGCATCGGAAACGCGAGCCGATCCACCGTTCTGCCAGGAAGGAGGGCGGCATCACAGGCGTCGGCCAGGTCCCAACTTGCCTCGGGGACCACTCGGCCGATGAACTCGAAATAGGGAGTCTTCTCTTTCTCGGGATGCTGGTAGAACTCCCAGCGAAAGAGATGGGTGTGAACGTCGAAAACCCGAGGAGGTACATACTCCGCGAGCTCCTCCTCCCAGATTCGGCGGTCCACCTCGCTGATTTCGAAGGGCAACTTCATCCGCGATGTCCTCCAAATAAGGGAGCGGGCAGACCCCCTCTTTTAGAACCGAGGCCTTGAATTCCGAAAGAAATCCACTTCCAGATTCTTCGGTACACCTCAAACCTGGCCAACCAAAGTATGCAAATGGTACCTACCAGGGCCTGAACGCCTTTCACGCCATTCTGATGGCGGCTCGGTAGAGCTTCAAGAGGCTACTGCCCGCCCCATCTTGGTTGACCGTTAGGTCCGAACCTATTACGATTTCCTTCAAGAATGCGCGAGCGTTTTGGTGTTTTGAAAAGCGAGTTGGCCGGAGGGGGAGTGCTGTCGGATGTCCCGGGTGTCACACGATCAGGATGGACTTCCCGCCTTGGATCCGGCGGAGACCGCGAAGCCGAAATACGAACGGCTCCGCCAGCTATTCGTCGAGGAAGTGGCCGCGGGTCGACTGAAGCCGGGAGACATGCTTCCCACCGAGCAACAACTTGCCGAAACCTACTCGATCGCGCGAAGCACCGTTCGCCAGGCGCTCGCGACGCTCGAGCGAGATGGCCTGATTCAGCGCATCCAGGGCAAGGGGACCTTCATTCATGAGGAGGCCAGCTCTCAACTGCGCCGGGATCTCGACGTTTTCGCGCTGGTCTTGCCCGAGACCCAGTCGGCATTCTACCCCTCGCTTCAGCGCAGCTTCGACGAAGCGGCGAGTCAGGTCCATAACCAAATTCTCGTCTGTGGCTCGAACAACAATCTCGACCGGCAAGGGAACGTGATTCTCCAGCTTATCGACAAG
>Ga0182745_1001257_pt1 | contig 24907 bp, 21 predicted proteins | sample eDN3rd30CKraftBY_FD_128523 | JGI IMG/M metagenome (GOLD analysis project Ga0182745, IMG submission 128523) | Enriched backyard soil microbial communities from Emeryville, California, USA - eDNA 3rd pass 30_C Kraft BY (version 2) (version 2) | ecosystem: Environmental > Terrestrial > Soil >... | reverse complement strand
CGTTGACGCCCACGCCCATCTGCGTGCCATTCACGGCGCCCGACGTGACGTTGCCGCCCACCGCGAGCTGCGCGCCCTCCGCGTCGCCTCGCGCCACGTTGGCGCCCACCGCGAGCTGCGCGCCCGACACCGGCCCCCGGGACAGGTTGGCGCCCACCGCGAGCTGCGCGCCGCTCAGCCCGCCCGTCTCCACCCAGTTCCCGGCCAGCGCCATCGCCACGCCGTCCACGCGCTTCGCATGGGTCGCCACCAGGCCGATGGACACGTTGTTGACCACGTTGCCCGTGTGGAAGCCCGCCGTGCTCAGGCCCGGCACCAGGCTGAGGCTGAAGGGGATGTGTACCTCCCGCTCCTCCGCGCCCGCCTCCGGCTTCGTCTCGGCGGGAGGCGCGTCCTGCTGGGCCGCGCGGACCTCTTCACCCGGGGCCGCCTCCATCGCGGCCACGGCCGCCGGCTTCGCGTCAGCGGCTTGCAAGCCCTCCGCACCGCCCTTCGCCTCCTCGGCCGAAGCCGAGAACGCTACCGCCGCCACCATCATCCCCGCGCACACCGAGACCTTGCGATTCATCGCCTGGACCTTCCTGGACTGTTTCGAGAGCGGCCCGGCCCGCGCCGCGCGGACACCGGAGCCATGAGAGTCGCCGGGGGGCGTCACCGCCCCGCTCGTGACAAGGGAACACCGCCGCCGCAGGAAACTGTCACCTGTCCACGTCAGCACGTCCGGCGCCCGCGAGCGTCCGCCGCCGCGCCGACGACGTGCGCGCGGGCTTCAGCCGGCTGCCCGGCGAGAAGCTCCGCGCCCGCATCGCGAAGGAGCTGGCGCGATGAAGCGCGCTACAGCTCGGGGTCCGGCGTGTACTGGAGCTCACCCGTGGGCTCCAGCACCAGGCCCGTGCCCGGCTCGTCCGCGTCGTCGTCGCGGCCCACCTCCAGCACGGACGCCTTCGCGTCCCACTGGCCCAGGTAGTACTCGCCGCCCGCGGCCATGCAGGCGCGCCCCTCCGACACCACCGTCTCCACCACCTCCTGGTGGTCGCTGGTGGCGCGCAGCAGCGTCCACGCCTTGCCGTCCTCCTTGAAGCCCTCCACAAGGTCCTGGAGCTCGGCGTCGCGGGGCATGCCCTCGGGGAGCGTCTGCTTCTCCCACTTGCGAGGCTCGCGCTGCGGCTGCCGGGCCTTCCAGGCGCGCGCCAGCGCCAGCAGCTTCTCCTCCGCCGCCTCCTGCAGCGCGTGCATCTCCTCGGGCAGGTCGATCTCCTCCAGCGCCAGCACCGCCGTCTCCAGCTGCAGCGCCTTGAGGCTCCACTCGTTCCACGCCGTCTTCAGCATCCGACACCTCGCTTTCCTGCTCGGCCACCTACCACACGCCCGGCTGCCCTGGCGGCGGACAGCCCGCCGGCCTATGCCCGGCGGCCTCCGCGCTGCCTACCTTGTGCACCCGAGGGAGGCAGCCATGGCCAGGAAGCAGAAGGACCCCCGGGACGTCGCCCAGCAACCCGGCAACCGCCCCCAGGGCATCGATGCCGCGACTCAGGCCACCAGGCGGGCGGGCGGCAACCCGCGCAGCCACCCCCCAATGGAACCGTGAGCGGGACTCCAGCGGCGCGCGCTGGCGCTCCACGCGCGAACCCACCCGGGCGCCTCCGTGCATCCAACCAGGGAGGTGGGGCGGCATCCCACGGGCACCCGTCCCACCCTTTCGCGCGACGTGAGTCATGAACGACCCATGCCAAATCCACTCAGGGAGTGTGCCGTGGATGTCGCCCTCCGGACGACCTGGCGTTTCTCTGACAGCGCCGTTCGCCTCGCCTTGTACCTGGGGCTGTGCGGCTCCATGAGTGCGGCTCTCTCGGATGGTAAGAGCCGCCACGTCCGCGACGTTGAAGTGACGAACGCTTTAGAGTATCAACCATCCGCTTTCGAGATTTTCCGCATGCACGACCGGTATCGTGCCGACCCGCATACGGCCGACTCGAACATGTCTAACGAAGGAACATCACGATGGAAAACAAGAGGTCGGTGTCGAAGCCGGACGGCAAGCTCGCGGTGCTGATTCCGGGGCTGGGCGCTGTGTCCACCACGCTGATGGCGGGCGTGGAGCTGGCGCGCCAGGGTAAGGGGCACCCCATTGGCTCGCTCACGCAGATGGGTACGGCCCGCCTTGGCAAGCGCACCGACGGGCGCACCGTGAAGCTCAACGAGCTGGTTCCGCTGGCGGACCTCCAGGACGTCGTCTTCGGCGCCTGGGACATCATCCGCGAGGACGCGTACGAGGTGGCCGTTCGCTCGGGCGTGCTGAGCGACACGCATCTGGCGGAGGTGAAGCCGTTCCTCCAGGGCATCAAGCCGAAGCCGGGCGTTCACGACCCGGAGTTCGTGCGCCGCATCGAGGCCAACCACATCAAGTCCACCAAGACGCACCGCGAGAGCATCGAGGCGCTGCGCCAGGACATCCGCGACTTCAAGAAGGAGCTGAACGCGAAGCGCGCGGTGATGGTGGTGTGCAGCAGCGTGGAGACGTTCCGTCCGCTGCCCGAGGCCTTCACCAGCCTGGCCGCCTTCGAGAAGGCGCTGGACGACAACAGCCCGGACGTCAACCCCACCGCGCTCTACACCTACGCGGCCATCAAGGAGGGCGTGCCCTTCGCCAACGCCACGCCCAACGCCAGCGTGGACACGCCGGCGCTCCAGGAGCTGGCCAGGCAGGAGTCGGTGGCGGTCGCCGGCCGTGACCTCAAGAGCGGCCAGACGATGATGAAGACGGTCATCGCGCCCGCGCTCAAGGCGCGCATGCTGGGCCTGGACGGCTGGTTCTCCACCAACATCCTCGGCAACCGCGACGGCGAGGTGCTGGACGACCCCGCGGCCTTCAAGGCCAAGGAGGTCACCAAGTCGAGCGTGCTGGACACCATCCTCCAGCCCGACCTGTACCCGGAGCTGTACAAGAAGTACGCGCACAAGGTGGCCATCCACTACTACCCGCCCCGCGGCGACGCGAAGGAGGGGTGGGACAACATCGACATCACCGGGTGGCTCGGCTACCCGATGCAGATCAAGGTCAACTTCCTCTGCCGCGACTCCATCCTGGCCGCCCCGCTGGTGCTGGACATCGCGCTGTTCCTGGACCTGGCCAAGCGCCTGGAGTGGCGCGGCATCCAGGAGTGGATGTCCTTCTACTTCAAGAGCCCCATGGCGCATCCGGGCCTGACGGTGGAGCACGACCTCTTCATCCAGCTCACCAAGCTGAAGAACACGCTGCGCGTCATCGCGGGCGAGGACCCCATCACCCACCTCGGGCTCGACTATTACGGAGATGACCTCCCGCTCAACAAATAGGGTCACCGGGCTCACGTGGCTCGCCACCGTCCTGGGGGTGAGCCACCTGATGCTGGTGTACGCCACCGGCCGGCTGCGGTGGGACCATGTCGCGGTGGACGCGCTGCTCCTGGGGGTGGCCTGGTCGGGCCCCCGCCTGCAGCGCTTCCTCCGCGGTGGGTTCGCGCTGTGGCTGACCGGAATGTTGCTGGACAGCCAGGGCCTCTGGCTGTTCCTGCGGGGGCCCATCCACACGGGCGACCTGTGGGCGCTGGAGCGCCAGTTGTTCCCGGCGCCCGGCGGCGTCCACTGGCCCGAGTGGTGGTCCACGCGCTTCACGCCGGCCCTGGACCTGCTGTGCGGCTTCGCCTACGCGGCCTATTTGTACGAAGTCTTCCTCCTGGCCCTCTTCTTCTTCGTGAAGAAGGACTCCCTCTTCGAGCGGGTGTGCTGGGGCTTCCTGGTGGTGAACGCCATCGGCGTCATCATCTACGTGCTCTACCCCGCCGCGCCGCCCTGGTACGTGCTCCAGTACGGCCCCGGCCCGGCCGACCTCGCCGCGCCGCCCAGCCCCGCGGGGACCGCCCGCTTCGACGCGCTGCTGGGCATCCGCTACTTCGCGGGCTTCTACTCCCGCAGCACCAACGTGTTCGGGGCCATGCCCTCGCTCCACGCCGCCTACCCCTTCTTGATGATGCTGTTCGTGTGGTCGCGCGGCTGGGCGTGGCGCATCCCCAGCGGGCTCTTCGCGTTGCTCGTCGCCTTCTCCGCCGTCTACCTGACGCACCACTATGTCCTGGACGTCATCGCGGGCATGGGCGCGGCCGTGGTCGCCTTCCTTGTGGTGGAGAGCGTCCACGCCCGCCGGACGGCCGCCCCCCCACTGCCAGTGCCGCTGACTACAAGAGGAGACACCCGTGCTTGAGAACCTGGTGGCGTGGTTGACCGGAAACCTGTCTCCGTCCGCCCGCATCTGGACGGCGCTGGCACCGGCCATCATCGCCTGTGCGTACTTCATCGGCGGACTGCTCCTCTTCTGCGTCCGCTGCGCCATCAAGGGCATCCCCCGCGACGAGGAGACGCTCAAGCGCGGCAGCACGGTGCTGGTGGGCTTCTTCCTGCGGCACTACTTCTTCTGGGTCATCCAGCCGCTGTGGACGGTGATTCTGCGCTCGGGCCTGCCGGCCAACGCGCTGTCCATGCTGTCCGGCCTGCTGGGCGTGTCGTCCGGCGTGGCGGTGGCGGCCGGCCGCTTCGCGCTGGGCGGGTGGCTCTTCCTGGGCGCGGGCATCCTGGACGTCATGGACGGCCGCATCGCCCGCACCCGCAAGGAGGCCAACCCCGCGGGCGCGGCGCTGGACTCGGTGCTGGACCGGTACGTGGACTCGGCGATGCTGATGGGCCTGGCCTGGTACTACCGGGGCACGTGGGTGCTGCTGCCCGCGCTGATGGCGCTCCTGGGCTCGTCGCTGGTGCCCTATGTGCGCGCCAAGGGCGAGGGCCTGGGCGTCAACGTCCGGGACGGCGCCATGCAGCGGCTGGAGCGGGTGCTCTTCCTGGGTGCGGGCACGGCGCTGTCACCCATTCTGGAGGCCGTCTTCTGGCCCGAGGTGAAGCACCCCATGCACTGGCTGGCGGTGGTGGGGCTCGTCTTCGTCGCCATCATGAGCAACGTCACGGCGCTCTCCCGCTTCCGCAACCTGGTGCAGGCGCTGGCGCCCAAGCGTCAGGAGGCGCGCTCCGGCAAGGCCATCATCGGGCTCAATGCCCTGGCGGGCGCGGTGGCCACGGCGGTGGACTTCGCGCTGGTGCTGGCCCTGGTGGAGTGGGCGGGCATGCTGCCAGCCTGGGCCACGGTGCTGGGCTGCGGCCTGGGCGCGGTGGTGAACTACTCCATCAACCGGGTGCTCACCTTCAAGAGCACCGGCGCGGTGGCGCGGCAGCTGGCGCGCTACTCGGTGGTCAGCGGCACCAGCGCGCTGCTCAACGCGGGCGGCGTGGCGCTGCTGACGCTGCACCCGCAGCTGGCCTACGCGCTGGGGTGGTGGCTGGTGCGCGGCGTGGTGTACTTCGCGTGGAACCTGCCGTTGCAGCGCGACTACGTCTTCAACGACGCGGCCTCCGAAGACGCGCTCATGGAGCAGCGCCCCCATGCGGCGTGAGCGCCGCCTCCAAGCCCTGAAGGGCCTGGCCGTGGCCGCCACGCTCGCGCTGCCCCCGGTGGCGGCGGCGAGCGCGGTGCTGGAGCCGAAGCCCTCCCGCAGCGACAACTACGGGGAGAGCTTCACCTTCATCGGGGACCTGGAGGGAGGGACGTTCATCTTCGCGCAGCTGACCGTGACGAACATCGGGCCCGGCTCGCGCAACGGCATCTGCCGGACGACGGTGCTGACGCCGGGCCAGAAGCCCTGGACGGCGCAGGCGAAGGTGAAGCCCCGCGACTGGCGCTACGACGCGGACACCGCGACGCTGCACATGGGGCCGTGCTCGGCCCGCTCGGCGGACGGGGCCACGCGCGTGGAGGTGCCGTTGGACGGCGGGCGCGTGGTGCTGGAGTACGCGGCGGCCATGGCCCCCGCCCCCTTGGAGCGCTCCGAGGTGGAGGTGGGCCGGGAGCGCTACCACCACGAGGTGACGGTGGCCTTCAGCGCGCTCAAGGCCACCGTGAAGCGGCCCAAGGCGGAAGAGGTCTCCTATGCCGGCGGCGGCTACGCGGACCACACGCGCTCCACCATCGCGCCGGCGAAGCTGGCGAAGCGGTGGGTGCGCTTCCGCGCCCTGCGCGGCGACGAGAAGCTGGTGCTGCTGGCGCGTGAGGGGCAGGACGGGGAATACGGCCCGATGTACACCTGGGAGGAAGGCGCCTCCCAGGCCCGCCTCCTGGAGCACTTCACGCTGGCGCGCGAGGGCTCGAAGGAGCGGAGCGCGTGGACGGTGGAGCTGTTCGCGGACGGCGCGTCCGCCATGGTGCTGCGCTCCACGTCGCTGCTCCAGCGCAGCGCGCCGGTGGAGGACCTGGGGATGCTGTCCGGCATCGTGCGCCCGGTGCTGGGCTCGCCGGTGACGTACCTGCACCGTGCGGTGCTGGAGCGCGCGGGGAAGGCGCCGGTGCCGGGGCTGATGGAAGTCACGCTCGAGGGAGACCTGTGAGCTTCGCGCTGCTACGAGAGGTGCACCACGTGCCGGGCGCGCGCGGCTGGGTGCGCAAGCAGGTGCTGCGCTCGGTGGCGCGCTGCGTGGAGTGGACCACGAAGCTGCCGGGCCGCGGCCTCAACGTGTCGCAGGTGAATGACTGGCTGTACGTCGGTGGCTCGGTGCCGCGCTCGCGGTACGCGGAGCTGAAGGCGCGTGGCATCACCGCGGTGATTGACGTGCGCGGCGAGCGCTGTGACGACGCGGAGGCGCTGGCGGCGCTCGGCATCGAGCTGCTCAACCTGCCGGTGACGGACCGCTATCCGCCGTCGGTGGAGCAGCTGATGCGCGGCGTGGCGTGGGCGCTGCCCCGGCTGGAGCAGGGCGGGCGGCTGTACACCCACTGCGAGCACGGCGTGGGCCGGGGCCCGCTTGTGGGGCTGGCGGTGATGGTGGCGCGCGGCTGGGAGGCGCCCGCCGCGTACCGCGAGCTGCGGCGCGCCCGCTGGCAGTCCACGCTGAATGACCGGCAGCTCAACGGGCTCGCGGACTTCGTCGCCGCGTGGCAGGCCCACGCGGCGGAGCGGGCGGCGTAGGCCCCCTCTTCGCCTACGGGCCACTCACCAGCGCGGTGCCCCGGGCCAGCCACGCGCGCGCGGCCTCGTCCACGGCGTAGGTGAAGCCATCGCGCGAGCCCCGGGCGTACACCTCCGGGAGCGGCGTCGTGCCGTCCACCACCTCGGCGCCCAGCGTCAGCGTCTGCACCTGCGCGCCGCCACTCACCTCCACCACCGCCGAAGGCTGCGCCAGCCCTGACCGCGCATCCGGCACCTGCGCGTCGAGCAGCCGCGTGGCCTCCAGTTGCTGAAGCCAGACGAGCAGGCTTTCCACCTGGGACTCGTCGAACCGGAAGTTCTCCGGCACCTGCTTCGGCTCGACGAGCACCCACCCGCGCGGCTCCTTCGCCATGACGAGCACCCCTCCGCCGGCCTCCAGGTGCAGCCGCTTCACCTCCGCCAGCTCGAACCGCAGCAAGCGCAGGTCGCGCAGGTCCGTCAGGCGCTTGCGCAGCCGCGCCGCGTCCGGGCCGGAGACGTTGAACAGCCGGGCATCTCCTTCCAACTGGACGGGGACCGGGGCCAGCAAGCCCGGCTCCGCCGGACGGCCCAGGTGCAGCGCCACCGTCCTTCCATTCTTGAGCCGCGCCTCCACGGTGTCGCGCGCACGGGAGAGCGCCTGGGCCGCCTGCGCGGCGGCCTCGCCCACGAGCATGTCCTGCGCTTCGACCTCCACCAAATCCCTCGCGAGCTGCTCGACCGAGCCGGGGTTGAACCGGAAGCCCTCGGGCACCTGCGTCCCCTCCGCCAGCCGCCACCCGCCCGGCGTTCCATCCGACGTCAACGTCACCGGGGCCTCGTCCGCGACGCGCAGCACCAGCTGCGAGATGTCCTCCGCCGCCAGCCGCACCAGCCGGGGGTCGCGCCAATCCATGACGCGCCTGCGCCACAGCCAGCCGAGCAGGACGGGGTGCTCGAAGGCCTGGGAAGTGGCCGCGTCGAGCACATAGGTCCCATCGTTCGACGCGCCGTCCTTCCCGAGCACCAGCTCCAGCGGGGCACCGCCCTGCGTGAGGATGCGGACGCTCAGCCCCTTCGCCCTGTCCAGCCAGAGCTCGGACAGCCGGTCCACCTCGCCCGTGACGAACGTCGCGCCGTCCACGCGGGCCAGCGCCTCCAGCGCGGCCTTCACCGTGGCCGCTTCCGCCACGTACCGCGCCTCCGGGATGTCGGGGTCGAACACCGCCCACCCATCACCTTCCCTTTGCAAGGTGACGCGGCGGACGCCCGTGACCTCCAGTCCGGTGACGCGCGCGGGGTCGAAGCCCGGCAAGGCCCGCTGGCTACCACCGCCAGCGTCCACCTGCTGCGCACCCGGCATGAACACGAGCACGAGCGCGAGCAGCGCGATGGCCGTGCCAACGGCGATGAGCATCCCCTTCTTCATGGCTCTCCTTCTGCTCTGGACGGTCGGCGGGCACGGCCCGCTCCAGGCCCGTGCCCTCGGGAGAACCCTTACTTCACCCCCGCGTGTCTCGGCATCCCCCTCCGCGCCTCCACGCGCGCGGCGGAGGGGCACCCGCCACCCGCCCCAGGGGGTTCAGGCGCTACCCACCGTGCTCTTGCGGCGCCACGCCGCGGGCGTCACGCCGTGCACGCGGCGAAACTGCCGGATGAAGTGCGTCACGTCCGCGTAGCCCACGCGCTCGGCGATGATGTCCACGCGCTCGTCCGTGCCCCGCAGCCGGCGGCGCGCCTCCGCCATGCGGCACTCCAGAATCCACTCGCCCACCGTGCGGCCCGTCTCCTGCCGCACCACGCCCGCGACGTGCGCGGCGGAGCGCCCCAGCGCCTTCGCGACCTGCGCGAGCGACAGCGGCTCCAGGCAATGCGTCTCGATGTACGTGAGCGCCTTGCGGCTCAGGCCCAGCGAGGGAGGCTCGGTGGCGACGGGCTGGGCGGTGATGCGCTCCAGCTCGATGAGCACCAGCCGCAGCAGCGCGAGCGAGGCCTCGTCGCGGCCCGGCTCGCCGCGGGACACCTCGTGCGCCAGCAGCCGCATCCAGCGCGCGAGCCTCCGCCGCTGCGCCACCGAGGGCCGCAGCACGGGGTGACAGCCGCCGCGCACCCGCAGCAGCGGCCCCAGGCGCGAGGCTCCATCCTCACCGCCCAGCACCTCCTGGTGGAACGCGACGCCCCAGCCCTCCGCGTCCGAGACGCCCGCCCGGTGAGCGTCTCCCGGAGGAATCAGGTGGACGTCGCCCGCCCGCAGCACGAGCTCGCCCGCGTGGCGCATCCGCGACTCGCCGCGAGTAATCAGCGCCACCACGGCGTAGGTGTGTACCGCCGTCATGCCCGTCCCCATGTCGCGGGCCTGGAGCCGGCCGGCCCAGATGGGCAGCCGGCCCTGCTCGAAGTCCACGCGCATCGACGTGGTCTCCCCACATGCGGGGGGATGTGGCTTCGACGGCATCACGCCTCCGTAACGAGCGAGCACGCCGGGCTCAACCCCGCGCGGCGCCCGCCCGCTCCAGGTTCAGCCCATGGTTCAACATGCCCGCCGCCAGCATGCCCGCGCTCGCGGACGAGATGGCCGCCTGCGCCCGGGTGCAGAGGTCGCCCGCCGCGTAGATGCCCGGCACCGACGTCGCGCCCGGCCCCGTCACCTTCACGAAGCCCTCCTCGTCCAGCGCCAGCCCCAGCCGCTGCACGAGCGGCACCTGACGCTGGGGCGGGCGGTCGAAGAGAATCTCCCGGGGCACCCGGGTGCCATCCTCCAGCTCCACCGCCTCGAGCGCCGGCCCGGCCGCGATGAGGCTCCGGACGCGCCGCTCCTCGAGCCGAATCCCCGCCCGTGTCAGCAAGGCCCGCTTGTCGGCGGACACCTCGAAGGCGCCCTGGGTGAACACCACCAGGTCCCGCGTCCAGCCCGACAACATCACACCGAAGTCGAGGAGCGGCTCGCTCGTGGCCAGCACACCCCAGGGGCGGTCCTGGAGCTCCCAGCCATGGCAGTAGGGGCACTGGAAGATGGCCTTGCCCCACAAGTCCCCATAGCCGGGCAGGTCACGCATCACGTCCACCATGCCCGTGGCGAGCAACACCCGGCGGGCCTCCACCGCGTCTCCGCCCTCCAGCTCCACGCGGAACACCGCCCCCGCGCGCTCCACGTTCAGCACCCGCGCCTCACGCAGCTCGACGTCGTAGGGCCGCATCTGCTCCCAGGCGACGCGGCGGAACTCACGGGGCGGGATGCCGTCCCGCGTGATGAAGGTATGCACCTCCTCGGCCGCCGCGTTCCTCGGCGTGCCCGCGTCGCACACCAGGACCTTCTTGCGGCCGCGCCCCAGCGCCAGCGCCGCGCTCAAGCCGCCCGGGCCGCCGCCCACCACCACCACGTCCTTCACGTCATTGTCTGCCATGTCGTCCGTCCTCATGGCGAAGTGCTAACCAGCGGCCCCGGCCCCCGGGAGGGCGTGGCTTCGCGCGCAATCGGCGGATTCGCGCGCCCGCGCCACCGGAGGCGGCGGCCCGGCGCGCCGGGGCAGCCTACCAGCGGCGCTCCGGCTCCATGGCCGCGGGGCGGCGGTTGTCGGTGGGCTCGAGCCCGTTGGCCGTGGAGCAGCGGCACACCTCGCAGCCGCGCTCACGGTCCATGGTGCAGTTCACCCCGGTGATGCACGTCAGGCTGCGCGACTCGGCACAGCGGGTCTCCCCCTGCTTCTCGTCGCGCGCGGCGCCGTGACGGCAGCCGGCCGCCAGGGCCGTCGCCCCGACGAAGGCCAGCATCAGCCACCGCTGCCCACCTCTTCGCATCCGGCTCACCGTCATCGCACACCTCGATGGGAGTCCACGGAGAGACGCCGCGCGGACGCGGTGTCCTCCACGGGGCTGTCTTAGCGGGCGGCGCGGCCTCCGGCCAGCGCGCTCACGCCTCGGGCGCGGGCTGCTCCTCCGGCGCGGAGCTGTGCTTGCTCCGCCAGCGCTCCACCAGCAGCAGCAGCGACGGGAAGCCCAGCAGCACGATGACCAGATTGATGCCGAAGCCCATGTTGGCCAGGTCACCGATGGAGTTGAGGCCGGGGTGCTTGGCGAGGATGAGCGCGACGAAGCCGATGGCGCTCGTCAGCAGGCCGCCCGTAATCGCCCGGCCCGTCTCCGCGTACACGGACACGAAGTCCGCGCCGCGCTCGCCCAGGCGCTGCACCAGGTGCACGCCCGCGTCCACCGTGGTGCCCACCAGCACCGGCAGCACCATGATGTTGAGGTAGTTGAACTGGAGGTCCAGCAACGCCATCAGCCCCACCAGCCCGACGACCGACAGCAGCGTGGGCAGCATGCAGATGAGCGCGGTGCGCAGCCTGCCCAGCGTCAGCCACATGGCCAGCAGCACGCTCAGCACCGCCGCCGCCAGGATGCGCGGCCCCTCGCGGGACACCATGTCCAGGATGTCCGCCAGGATGAGCGCCTCGCCCGCCGCCGACACCTGACTGCCGTCCGGCATGTGCAGGCCGCGCACCTCCTTCGCGAACTTCCGCGTGCCCTCGCCGTCCGACAGGCTGATGCCACCGGCGTACACCAGCACCACGCCGCCCGTGCTGCCATCCAGGCTCTCGAACTGGTGCCGCACGCTGGTGGGCAGCGAGTCCAGCGTGAAGGGCTTCGCCTTCGCCATGCTCAGCGCGCGCACCAGCGTGTTGCGCGTGTCCTCGGGCAGCCGCTCCGGGTCCAGCTTCTCCAGCTTCGCGGAGATGGACTGGAGGATGGCCTGCTTCTCGTCCTGCCGCTTGGGCACCAGGTCCGCCAGCGCGCCCACGAAGTCGATGGTGGACTCCTTGCCCCGCTCCGCCTTGCGCGCCTCGAGCTGGCGCACCACCTCGCGCTCCATCTCCGGCGAGTCGGTGAGCACCACCACCGGCGTCTGCGAGTAGCCCAGGATGTCGTTCACCTTCTGGTCCAGCACCGCCGACGCCTGCTTGTAGTCCTCCAGCGTGCGCGAGTCGTAGTTGAAGGTGATGCGGTAGGCCTGTGACACCAGCGCCAGCACGCCCACGCCCACCACGATGCCCACGCCCCGGTAGGAGCGGGGCAGCCAGCGGGCCAGCAGGCTCAGCGGCCCGGCCGAGCCCTCGTGCACCCGCGGCGACCAGCCGAAACGCGAGGCCAGCCCCAGCAGCGCGGGCAGCATCACCACGTAGGAGAAGATGCTCACCAGCATGCCCACCGCGGCGATGATGCCGAACTCGCGGAACGCCCTGAACTCGGACAGGGCCAGGCTGAGGAAGGTGAGCGCCGCCACCAGCGCCGCGATGAGCGAGGAGAAGCCCGTGTGCCGGAAGGCCTCCTCCACCGCCTCCTCGGAGCTCTGCCCCTCCGTGCGCAGCGTGGTGTAGCGCCCCAGCAGGTGGATGCCGTGCTCCACGCCCAGGCCGCCCAGCACCGCCGCCAGGAAGCCCGTCAGCAGGTTCACCTGTCCGTAGGCCAGCCCCACGAAGCCGTAGGTCCAGCCCAGGCTCGCCATCACCGGCGCCATGGTGAGGCCCACCGACAGCGCGCTGCGGAAGTGGAAGACCAGGTAGGCCAGCAGCAGCACCATGGCCAGCGTGGACGCGCTCGCCAGGTCCGCGACGATGACGCGCTGCTGGTCGATCTTCTTCTTGAAGGTCCCCGTCACCGCCGTCTTGAAGCCCGGCCCGTACTTCGACAGGTCCTGCTTGGCCAACAAGTCCTCCACCTGCCCCACGACCTTCGTCGAGTAGTCCAGGTCCGCGGCGCTGCCCCGGGGCTTCGCCATCAGCACCACCATGCGCTCGATGGGGTCGATGTAATAGAGGTCGCCCTGTCCGGAGAGCCGCTGGTTGGCGCGGCCGGTGTACTTCTGCTCGATGTCGGAGAAGTCCACCGACGGCGGGACCTCCTCCATCAGCGGGACGAAGAGCGGGTTGGCCTGCTGCTTCTCCCAGGTGATGCGCGCGTCGATGCGCTCCTGGATGGTCTCCAGGTCCTCGACGTCCACGTAGTAGAGCGAGTGCGCGTCGAAGAAGGCCCGGGGCCGCTGGTAGTTGACGTAGCGGACCTCCGACAGCTGCTCGAGCTGGGGCGCCATGTCATCCGCGAAGCGCTTGAGCACCTCTGGATCCGCGCCCATGCCCACCACCACCACGTTGCCCTGGCCACCGAAGCGCTTGCGGAGCTTCTCGATGTCCTGGACGCTGGGGAAGGCCTTGGGCAGCAGCCCCACGAAGTCCGCGCTGAGCGTCAGCGTCTGGGAGAAGTAGCCGCCCAACACGGTGAGCACCAGGGCCAGGAGCAGCGCCTGGTAGGGCCTCCGGTGGTTCCGAACGGCCCAGCGGCCCATGGCGCCCTCGAACCGCTCCGACCAACGCTTCTCACTCATGTTGCGACACCTGCATGTGTTGACTGGCCGAATCGCCGGGCACCTTGGGCACGCACTAACGGGAGAGTCAACGCGTTTATGCCGGGAGCCGGAAAGTAAGGTCACGAATCACCTTCCCCCTGTAACCAGGGTCCCGAGGGAATGCTCGCCTGCGTACGGCCAGCGCGGCCCCCTGCCCCCAGGGGACGTGATGGGTTGAGCCGGCACCCGGGCGCTGTCGGATATCCCTACCTGGTGGGCGGTCAGGCAGACGTGAGCGCCTGCACCGCCCACAGGCAGTGGGCACGTTCCCCGGCGACACCGGCTCGCGCGTGCGAGCACACGAGGGAGGGGAAGCCGCGCCGCCCTCCGCGCGACCGGCAGCGCCGGGGCCGCGGCGGGTGACGTCAGGCCCACGATGGAACCGCACCTGAACGACACATCACCCCCGGGCGAGCCGAGGTGGATGGGGCGCGTGGAGCGAGCGCTGGGCGCGATGGCCGCGCACAACCACCGGCGGCCGGTGGTGGCGTTGCTGCTGGCCCTGGTGCTGGCCGCGGTGGGCGGCCTCCTCTCGCGCGGGCTCCACCTCAACGCCAACCTGGTGGACCTGCTGCCGCCCTCCTTCGAGAGCGTCCAGGACCTGCGTGAGCTGGAGCAGCGCTTCGGCGCGCTTGGCTGGGTGGCGGTGGTGGGGGAAGGCGGGGACGCCGAATCCCTGAGGCGCTTCGCGGACGACCTCGCCCCGAAGCTGGAGGCCCTGCCCGGCATCCGCTTCGTCGAGGTGAAGCGCCCCGGCGCCTTCTTCCGCGACCGGGCGCTCTACTTCCTGTCGGAGCCGGACCTGGAGGACGTACGCCGCCGGCTGGACGCGCGCATCCAGTGGGAGCAGCAGCAGGCCAACCCGCTCTTCGTGCCGCTGGTGGACGAAGCGCCGCCATCGCTGGACTTCTCCGACCTGGAGGCGAAGTACGCGGGCGGCGCCGGGCAGCGGCTCTCCTCCAGCCAGGGGGACTACTACCTGGACGCGGACCAGCGCCGCGTGGTGCTGCTGGCCAAGCCGGACACCACCTCCGCGAACCTGGGCTTCTCGCGCAAGGTGACGGACGAGGTGCGCGGGCTGCTCTCGGCGCAGGACCTGTCGAAGTACGGCCCCGGCTTCAAGGTGGACGTCACCGGCACCTTCCAGAAGAAGCTGGACCAGCAGAAGCAGATTGCGCGCGACATCGCGGTGTCGTCGGCGGTGGCCACCGCGCTGATGCTCCTCTACCTCCTCTTCCACTTCCGCGGCGCGCTGGCGGTGGGCCTGGTGCTGACGCCCGTGGGCGCGGGTCTGGCGTGGACGTATGGGCTGGTGGCGCTCGTCTTCGGCGAGGTGAACCTGCTGACGGGCTTCCTCGGCGCCATCCTCGGCGGCCTGGGCATGGAGCACGGCATCCACCTGCTGGGGCGCTACCTGCACCTGCGCGGCGAGGGCCACACGTCCGAGGAGGCGACGCGCACGTCCTTCACGCACACCGGCGGCGCGGCGCTCATCTCCGCGGCGGTGGCGGCGCTCACCTTCTTCGTGCTGGGCACCTCGCGCTTCCTCGCGTTCCGTGAGTTCGGCGCCATCGCGGGCGCGGGCATGGTGGTGCTCATCGCCGCCTACGTGCTGGTGCTGCCCGGGCTGCTGGGGCTCGTCTCACGGCTGGGCTGGAAGCCCCATCGCGCGGCCGTCACCACGGCGCGCTCGCCCATGGGGCACCTGCTGCAACGCCGCCGACTCGGCATCACCCTCCTGTCCGCGGTGGTGCTGCTGGCACTGCTGAGCCAGACGGGGCGCGTGCGCTTCGACTTCGACTTCGGCTCGCTGGAGGACCAGGACCTGCCCTCCTTCGTGCTGGACCGCGAGGTCAACCGCCTCGTCGGCTACTCCCAGACACCGGTGGTGGTGCTCACCCGCACGCCCGAGGAGGAACAGGCGATGGTGGAGCGGCTGCACGCGCAGCAGCGCGAGCGCGGCGAGGACTCCACCATCGACTTCGTGGCCTCGCTGTCCTCGCTGGTGCCGCCGGAGCAGCCCCGGAAGCAGCGCGTCCTGCAGGACATCTCCCGGCTGCTGGAGCGCGTCCCGGTGGACCGGCTGGACGCCAGACAACGGGAGCAGGTGGAGGCGCTGCGCAAGCAGGCCGCCGCGCCGCCCTTCACACGCGCGGACCTGCCCCCCAGCGTGCGGCAGCAGTTCGTGGGCCGGCAGGGCGCGCCGGGCGGCTTCGTCATGGTGTATCCGGCGGTGGACCAGTCGGACGGCAAGGCGGTCCGCGCGCTCGCGCGGGAGATACGCGGCGCGGGCACACCGGCGGGCACGCGCGTCGCCGCGGCCGGCGAGTCCATGGTGATGGCGGACATCCTCGACATGGTGACGCACGAGGCGCCGCTCATCCTCGGAGGCACCACGCTGGCGGTCCTGCTGGCCATGTGGCTGACGCTGGGCGGCCTGCGCATCGCCCTGCTGTGCATGGCGCCCACCGTGGTGTCGCTGCTGGCGCTGCTGGGGTTGATGCCGCTGCTGGGGATGGCGTTCAACTACCTCAACGTCCTCGTCATCCCGATTCTCATCGGCACGACGGTGGACGCCGGCGTCCACCTGCTGACGCGCCTGGCGTCGCCCGGCAATGACTTCGTGTCGGTGTACTCGGAGACGGGGAAGGCCATCTGCGGCGGCCTGCTGACGAGCGCGATGGGCTTTGGCGCGCTCCTCCTCGCCGACCACCCGGGCCTCAACTCCATTGGCGCGCTTGCGATTCTGGGCTTTGCCACCAACCTTCTCGTCATGCTGGTGGCCTTCCCGGCCCTGCTGCTGGTGCTGTCCGAGCGCAGGCTGCCGCGCCATCCCACGCCAAAGGACTCACAGGAATCAGGGCCACCGCGGCGCTCGAAGCGCGGTGAGCCCACGCACGCGAGCTGAAGCACACGCATTCACAATGGGGGGAGCGCAACATGGCGGAGCAGATGAAGTGGGGTTGGCTGTGGGCAGGGACGCTGGCGGGGACCCTCGCGGTGGGAACCGCCCACGGTGCGGCGGACGCGCCCGGGCGGGTGGCACAGGTGGACCCGAACACCGGACAGACGGTGACACCGGGCACCGCGCCAGGGAGCACCTCTCCAACGCAGACCACGCCCGGCACGACGCCTCCGGGCACGACGACGACCACGCCCGGCACGACGCCTCCGGGCACGACGACGACCACGCCCGGCACGACGCCTCCTGGCACGACGACGCCCGGCACGACGACGCCCGGCACGGGCGGCTCGGGTGCCCCGAGCACGACGCCGTACGACACCAACGCGGAGGGCTCCACGTCCACCGTCCCGGGCACCGCGCCCTACGGGACGGACGCGGGCACCGGCGGCTCCGGAATGGGCACCACGCCGGGTGTCGGCACCACGCCGGGCGTGGGTACGACGCCGGGTGTCGGCACGACGCCGAGCGTGGGCACGACGCCGGGAGCGGGACCCACCCCTGGCATCGACACCTCGTCAGGGACCGGAACATCCAACACCGTCCCGGCCCCCTCGGGCGTCGTGAACGATGGGGGCACGGGCTACTAACCCGCGCCTCCTCTACATGAAACGTCCCCCGGCACCGCGGTCCTCGCGGTGCCGGCGGCAGGGCGTACCGCATTGGACACGAGGCAGCCCTGCCTCCGCGTGGCGCCCTTGGCACTGCGACTCCTCTCGGTGCCCACAGTGAGGCGTGCCGCGCTGGACATGGCCCCGCACGCCTGCTTTGTCCCGCAGCCATGGACACCACCGTGTCGCGCATCCTGTCGCTGCGGGTGGGCCTGCCCCGGGAGCTGGGCACGGCTGGTGCCAGCGCGCCGATGGAGCGCCCGTGGACCAGCGCCATCTTCAAGGAGCCCGTGTCAGACCCGGTGTGGCTGTCCCGCACGGGGCTCGCCGGTGACGGACAAGCGGACCTGAAGGTCCACGGGGGCCCGGAGAAGGCCATCTTCGCGTACCCCATCACGCACTACGACTTCTGGCGCGAGCACCTCGCGCGCGGCGACATCGGCCCGGGAGCCTTCGGAGAGAACTGGGTGCTCTCCCAGGTCGAGGAGGTAGATGTCTGCATTGGCGACGTGCTGCGCGTGGGGCAAGCGCGCGTGCAGGTGTCCCAGCCGCGCCAGCCGTGCTGGAAGCCCGCGCGCCGGTGGGAGCGCCGCGACCTGGCGCTGCTGCTCCAGCAGACCGGCCGCACTGGCTGGTACTACCGCGTACTGGAGGAAGGACACGTCCAGGAGGGCGACGCGGTGACGCTGCTGGAGCGCCCCTTCCCCGCCTTCACCGTCGCGTTCGCCAACCAGGCCATGCACGGACAGGCCCCCGAGGCCGCCGCCGCGCTCGCGGCGTGTCCGCTGCTGACACCGCGCTGGCGCGATTCACTCCAGCGGCGCTCGCAGGGTGACCGGGGCAACGACCGCCCGCGCTTGGTGGGCCCCAACGGCGACGACTGAAGGACATCTCCAGCGGAGCAAGGCGTACGCGCGTTCCATTCCCGCCGCCGCTCGGAGAGCAGGCGTCCGTGGGAGGGGCCTCTGCCGTCCGCTCACCGGCTGCTCACGTTCCCGGCCAGCAGCAGGCAGACACAGACCTACCGGAGAACGTACATGCGCCAGTTCCTCAAGACGAAGGCCCTCCTCGCCTCCCTCGCCGCGAGTGCGCTCGCGCTCGGGACCGCCTGTAAATCGCACTCGGGCGCGACACGCGAGACGCCCACCACGGACTCCAACGACATGGGCACGATGAGCGACCCGAACACCGGGACGAGCACCGACTCCAGCGTGGACACCACGACGCCACCCGGGATGGGCGGCGCGGGCATGGATGAGCCGGCCCTGACGCCCGGAACGGACGAAGCCGTGGACCCGAACAGCGTGGACCCCAACATGAGCGCCGAGCCGGGCACGGGTGGCGCGGGAGACGTGGAGCCGCTCGCCCCCCAGGAGACGGATGAGATGGGTGTCGATGACGGCTCCACGCTGGAGCCGGGAACGGGCGGCAGCGGCATGTTGGACCCGGACACCCGGATGACGCCGCCCACGCCACTGCCGGAGCCCGACACCTCGCGCTAATACTGCCGAGCGCATCCACACGGGCACCAGGACAGATGCCCGCGCCCCGATGACGTGGGCATCTCTTCTTGAAGCACCTGCTTCAACTCACGCTGAAGCCGGGATACGGCTCGGGCGACTTCACCGGCTCGATGATGCGCGGACTGCCGCCGGTGCCAGGCGTTCCCGCGGGCCCCCCATCCGGCTGCAACACGGGCGGTCCGTGGCGCGGCGTGCGCGTGTCGTCGTCGTTGCCCGCCTGCGGGTCCGGCGCGGGGGGCACGGCCTCGGGGGGAATGTGCAACACATCCTTCTTCTTGCTCATGGCGGCCTCCTCTCCACCCCAAGCTGGGTGCCCCGCGGTGGATGGGCACCCGGCGGCGAACCGCCTGCCCGGACGAGTGCTCCCCGGTCCACCGCCACCGCCCGGCCCTCCGTGCGGACGCACCCATGCCCATGGTGCGTGACGACGTGGAGGGCGAGCCGTCAGCCACTGCGCGTCGGTGGCACCTTCCAGGAGAGCCACGCTGAAATAGTGAACGAAACCTGAATCCAGGTTCAGAAACCAGGTGGGATGCGATGAGCGTGAAGTTGTCACTGGCCGGTACGCGTCGGGGAAGCGGGTTTCTTCGCTCCCCACCCGAGGGCCCGCTCCCCTGGCTGCGGCGTGTCGCGCACTGGTTCGAGGCCCAGCACGGTGAGCTGCTCGAGAGCACCAGACTGGACGCAGGTCCTCTGGGCACTCCCATGCTCCGCCTGCGGCTCCACCCGGCCGCGAGCGAGGTCTCGTTCGTGGCCACCTCGGGCGCCCACGTGTCCGTCTCCGCCGAGACATCCGCCGTGGGCCCCGGCTACCACCTCTTCCTCTGTGACGCCCTCAAGTCCCTGGGCATCGCGCTCGGCATCGACTGGGCGGACGGCGACACCTCCGCGAAGCCCGGTGACCCCACCGGGTACTTCCATACGGGTGACGCCGACCCGGTGGACGTCCACATGTTGGCATCACTCCAGGAGTCCGTGGGGCAGGTGCTGCGCATGCGCCGCCTGGGTGAGTCCGGCTTCGCGCTGTCCATGCGCCTGGGCCACACCTTCGACTATCCCGGCGCGCTGCTGACGCCGCTGGGGCCCCGCGACGCGCGATGGCTGCGGGATGTGTACGAGGACCCGCGCCGCGGCATCGACGTGTTCCCCTGGTGGACACCGGGCCTCCACGCGCGCACGCGGCTCAACCGCGCGCGGTGCCGCCTGTGGACGGACGTCATCTGGCGCCCACCCTTGCTGGAGGACGAGCGCCGGCTGCTGCGCGACGTGGCCCGCCTGTTGGAGCAGGGCTGGCGAGAGGACCCGGAGCTGCCCTACCCCTGGCGCGAGTGGCAGGAAGTGCTCGGCTTCCTGGGCGTGGGCGGCACGCTGGCCGAAGAGGTCCACCGGCGCGCATCGGCGGCTCCAGGAGGGCCACCCATCGGCTACCGGCGTGGCGAGGTCCAGGTGTCGCTGCCCGAGGGCTGGGAGATTCGCATCCCCGGTTCGCTCGCGGAGACACACCTCCAGGATGGGACGTGGGTGGCTCGGGACCACCGGCGCAGCGTGCGCTTCGTCCCGCTGATGGACGGCGGCGCCGACAGCTTCGCGGAGCGCCGCGCGCTGGACCTGGAGCACCGCGGCGAGCGGGTCAGCGGCAGGGCCTCGCTCCGCGTGGAGCCGGGCGAGTGCCGGCTGACGGCCCTGTGTACCTCGGGCAAGCGCCGTGCCTTGTGCGTGGTGAGCTTCGACGACCCCGAAGAGCAGGACTGGGCGCTGGGGACCTGGCGCTCACTGGACCACGCTGCCGCCGCGTGACGCTCACGGAGCCCCGAGCGCCGCGTGTTAGGGTGCCACGCCGAGGCCTTCGGCGGTGGGGCCACATGCCGGCGCCCAAGCGTGTGCTCGCGTGAAGTGGGCATGGGGCCTCGGCGCGAGCACGAGCCGGAGGAACCGTGTCCCGGGATGCGCAGGAAGAAGGCGTGAAGCAGGTGTACGGAGAGATTGCCTCGGCCTACGAGGTGCTCTTCCCGGCCCTGCACCGGTATGAGGGGCGGGTGGAACAGTTCCTCGCCGAGGTGATGGCTCGGGGCGCCCGCGTGCTCGACGTGGGCTGTGGACCGGGGCTGCACACGCGCGGCCTGGACGCCTCCGTCACGGTGGTCGGCACCGACCTCTCCGAGGAGATGCTCGCGCGGGCCCGGGCCGCGAGGCCCGAGAGCACGTGGTGCGTGCACAGCTACCATCAGCCCATGCCTTCGGAGTGGGGCCGCTTCTCGGTGGCGCTCGCCATCGGCTGCCTGGACTTCTGCGACGACCTGCCGCGCGTGCTGAAGCACCTGGCGGACGCACTGGAGCCCGGCGGACGCATGCTCTTCACCGTGCTGGAGCGGCGGCCCGGACGCGAAGGGCATGAAGCGCGCGTCCAGCAGGTGCAGACGGCGGGCCCCGCGGTGTCCCTCCACTTGTATTCATTCGAGGAGACAGCGCACGCCGTCACGGCGGCGGGCCTGCTGCCTCGCGCTTACGCGCATGCGCCCGGCTGGGTCCAGCTCACGGAGCAACGGACCATGTGGTTCGGCTGGTGGGATGTCGAGCGGCGCTGAAGCCGCGCCCTTCGCGGCTTCGGGGCCGCGCATCCGCTTCCGGGAGGCCACATCCAGGAGGCCCCTCCCTGCGCACGAGGCTTGCACTGACCAGCCCGCCGTCCTGGGTTCGGCTCCGCGCGAATCCATGGACTCCGACGTGAAACACCCCCTGTTGAGGTCTCCGACGATGACACCCCGCCCCTCCCCCTGGCTCGCGGCCTGCGCCTTCCTCGCGCTGAGCGCCGCATGCACCCGAACGGCGCCCGCTGTCGAAGCAGCGCGAAATGTCCCCGTAGGGACGCGAACCGAGGACACCGCCGAATATGTGCTGGCGGATGACGTGAGCATCCGGCGGCTCGCGCCCGGCGTATGGATGCACGTCACCGTGGTCACAGTGGCGAAGTTCGGCCGCGTCTCCACCAACGGGCTCATCGTCGAGGACGGCGAGACGTCGCTGCTCGTCGATACGGGCTGGGATGCACGCCAGGGGGCGCTGCTGCTGGAGTGGGCGCGGGACACGCTGCGACGCCCGGTTCGCGCGGCGGTGGTGACGCACTTCCACGCGGACCGGCTCGGCGGCGTGCCGGCGCTCGTGCCCCACGGCATTCCGGTCCATGGCCTGGAAGAGACGGCGAGGCTTGCCACCACCCTGGGGCTGCCAGGGCCCTCGGAGACCTTCACGGAGTCCCATTCCGTGGGACCGCTGGAGCTGTTCTTCCCCGGTGCGGGCCACGCGAAGGACAACCTGGTCGTGTGGCATCGGGACAGCGGCGTGCTGTTCGGCGGCTGCTTCGTGAAGGACGGCGCCGCGACGGACCTGGGCAATGTGGAGGACGCGGACGTCGGCGCCTGGCCTGCGAGCCTGGGGCGCACGCGGCAGCGGTTCCCCGAGGCACGCGTGGTCATCCCCGGGCACGGTCAGCCCGGAGGACCAGAGCTCCTGGGCCACACCGAGGCGCTGCTCCGCTGACGGGCCGCGCGGCGCCGGGCTCGACACGCGAAAGCAGCCGGGCAGGCATGAGCGATGCGACAGCGCGTCGTCCGTTCGGCCAGGAGCGTTGGCCAGCGCACGCGAGGTGAGCCGCTCCGCGCCTGCTCGCCTGCCGGTGAAGGTGCGTCCCTGGACATTCCCACAAGGCTCCAGGGTTCACGGACATGGGCGCATGTCCTCGCCATCCCTACCGTCCGCGAAGAAGCACGGGCCGATGGGCGATGGGGACGGAGGGAGACATGAGGCTTGTGGCTGTGGTGTCGCTCGCGATGTTGGCGAGCGCGTGTACCTCGGTGCGGCTGGAGCAGCGGGACGGTTGCTGGGTGAAGCAGACCCGGGCCTTTCCCTCCACGCTCCAGGAGGAAGTGGGCCCCTGCGCGCGGCCGGAGCCTGTCTGGTCCGAGGACCGGCTCACGCGGCTGGTCCAGGAGTGCGTGATGCACACGGACTACCGCTGGCAGAGCAGCGCGCTGGTGGCGTGGAACCGGAGCGAGCCACTCCCGGAGCGGGAGTCCGAGGAGAAGGTGCTCGCGGCCTGCATGGCCCGCGCGGAGGCCATCCTGGGCACGGAGAAGGGCGCGCTGGAGCAGCGGCTGAGCGAGGTGTCTCGGGAGCGGGACACGCTCAAGGCGAGCATCGAGCAGGAGCGCAGCCAGCACCGGGCGACCCTGTCGGAGCAGCTCAGCCGCCACGATGCCAGCATGGAGCGGGCGCGCGACCAGATGCACGAGAGCAACAACCTCCTCGCGGAGGCTCTGGGCGAAGCGGCGAAGAAGCCCGCGCCCTCGGCGGTGGCGACGGCCACCTCCACGTCCAGCAGCGAGGGGCTGGCGAACACGCAGACCGACTCCACGCAGCGGAGCGACGCGACGCTCCGGGGGGATGTGTCGTCGTCGCGGAGGAGCTCGTCGTCGCAGCCGACACCACCGGCCGCTTCCCCGCCAGTCGCCAAGCCCATCCTCGGCGCCGCCCCCATGTGCGAGCTGACCCCGGCCACGGTGGCGAAGACGGGCGCGACAGGCAGGAAAGGCACCGAGTGCAAGCCGAAGCAGCCCGACAGCGCGCCGCCCTCCGAAGAAGAACCCGCCGAGGCGTTCCTGGCCACGCCCGCGCCCCAGTCAGCGAAGGTCCCCATCCCGTTCGTGCCCCAGGAGGCGGACGCGGTGAAGTAGGCAGGTGGCCTGCGACCGTCCCATCACACGAAGTGGGCGGCTTCCAGCTCCAGCCCCCTGGCATTCATCGCCAGCAAGACATCGCGGAAGCGAGGAGAGATGAGCAGGCGAGGCTCCGGCCTCAACTCTCCACGCCGTTCGCCGAACAGCTTGTCCGTCCCCCACAGGCTTGAACACCTCGCCTCCAGCTCAAGAGTCCCTGACTCACGAATCAATCTCGGGTTAGCCTCGCGGGACACCCTCGTGAGGAGCCCGAGATGTCGTCTTCGAACCACTACATCCCCAACCTGCGCGATATCGAGTTCAACCTGTTCGAGTTCCTCGACATCGGCCGCGCCTCGCTGGGCCACGCACCCTTTGGCGACCTGGACGAGACGGCCGCGCGCCAGATGCTCCAGATGTTCGCCCAGCTCAGCACCAACGAGCTGGCGCCCAGCTTCGAGGAGCCGGAGCACAACCCGCCGAAGCTGGAGAACGGCGAGGTGACGCTGCCCCCGGGCCTGAAGAAGGCGATGAATGCCTTCTTCGACGCGGGCATGCACCTGCTGGAGCAGCCGCCGCACCTGGGCGGCATGGGCGCGCCGCCCTCCCTGGGCTGGGCCGCGTTCGAGCTGATGGTGGGCGCCAACGCCTCGCTGGCCTTCTACACGCTGGGCAACCTGCTGGCGCGCATCATCGACCGGCTGGGCACGGACGCGCAGAAGAAGCGCTTCCTGCCGCACATGCTGGAGCGCCGCTGGGGCGGCTCCATGGTGCTCACCGAGCCCGACGCCGGCAGCGACGTGGGCGCCGCCCGCACCAAGGCCCGCCGCGTCTCCGACGAGGTGTGGGAAATCGAAGGGGTGAAGCGCTTCATCACCAATGGTGAATCGGACATGTCCGAGAACATCATCCACATGGTGCTGGCGCGTCCGGAGGGCGCGGCGCCGGGCACCAAGGGCCTGTCGCTGTTCGTGGTGCCCAAGTACTGGGTGAACGAGGACGGCAGCCTGGGTGAAGCCAACGGCGTGGTGTGCACCAAGCTGGAGAAGAAGATGGGGCTGAAGGGCTCCGTCACCTGTGAGCTGACGTTCGGCGACGGGAAGCCCTGCCGTGGCCTGCTGCTGGGCGAGGTGCACGACGGCATCCGGCAGATGTTCTACATCATCGAGCAGGCACGCATGGCGGTGGGCGTGAAGTCCATGGCCACGCTGTCCGCCGGCTATGGCCGCGCGCTGGCCTTCGCCAAGGACCGGCTGCAGGGCGCGGACCTGATGCAGGCCCGCGACAAGACGGCGCCGCGCGTGCCCATCTTCCGTCACCCGGACGTGCGCCGCATGTTGATGGCGCAGAAGGCCCACGCCGAGGGCATGCGCGCGCTATGCCTCTACACGGCCTTCATCCAGGACGGCGTGGAGCGCAAGGGCGGCCACCGCGCCACCGAGGCGGGCGAGCTGGACACGCTCAATGACATGCTGCTGCCGCTGGTGAAGGGCTACTGCTCGGAGAAGGCCTACGAGCTGCTGGCGCTGTCGCTCCAGGTCCACGGCGGCTCCGGCTACCTGCAGGACTACCCGGTGGAGCAGTACATCCGGGACCAGAAAATCGACACGCTCTACGAGGGCACCACGCACATCCAGGCCCTGGACCTGCTCATGCGCAAGGTGGCCCGCGACGGCG